>Ga0315280_10004645_pt1 | contig 20125 bp, 27 predicted proteins | sample YL17G06_40_MG_FD_203697 | JGI IMG/M metagenome (GOLD analysis project Ga0315280, IMG submission 203697) | Sediment microbial communities from Yellowstone Lake, YNP, Wyoming, USA - YL17G06_40 | ecosystem: Environmental > Aquatic > Freshwater > Lake > Sediment | place: USA: Wyoming | collected... | reverse complement strand
GGTTTGTAAGATCGATGAGGGCTAAGCAGGTATGAGATAAATGTAAATTACACAGGCCACATGAATCAGGACAAACCGTGGCATCGGGGATTTTCGGGTTGTCTACACCTTTGCCATCATATGCCCATTCCTCAGCCTTTAGATACATGTCTACATCTGACCAATAGACATCATCGAAATCACCGTGTTCCTCGCAGGTTTTTTTCATCAAAACCTTACCATTCTTCTCGTAGATGGTAGCTTTAACAATTTTTTTGCACTCCGGGCATAACGACTGTGTCTCTTTTGGAAGGCCTTTTTTAAGATTTGATTTATTAAAGCTCATATACCCACTTTTACCTTTATTTTAGTCACAGTAAAAAACCGTGTTATATATAACTGTGTCGCCCACTTCATATTCACTTCTTATTCTTTGATTCATTAGTCTATGGAGAATATTGTAAATGATTGTTCTGATAAAAAATCAAAACTTTTGTGTAAGGCATATCCTGCTTTTTCCATTTCATCAATTATTGTTTGTTGTGGGACGAAATGTCGATGAAGTTTTTGAAAACTGAAGAATTTCCCTCTGCCATCGTATTCAATTATGACTACTTTTCCATCTGATTTTAACATCTCTTTTAAATTCTTAAAATAGTCAACTCGATTTGTCAAGTGGTGAGTCATGTTTCGCATGAAAATATAATCAAACTTATTTTTTGGCAAATCAGAATGTTCTGATGCAGTAAGTACTGTTGTAATATTGGGCAATTCTTTTTCTTTTGCTTGTTTCTTGATGAAATCCAATAACTCTTCATTTGTATCAACAGCATAGACCTTCCCTTTATCACCGACTATGTTAGCAAATCTATATGTAAAATATCCTCCACCAGAACCTATATCTGCAATTATCTGCCCAGGCTTCAACGCAAGTTTTTCGATAATTTGATCTGCTTTGTATTTTGATTTAGATGCTTTTTTATTGAACATCTCTGGTCTTTTTTTGCTCATATTTTTTCACTTAACTTCTTAGATATGACTGTCTATCGTTATTATTCATTGCCATGCCATCACCAGAATTGTTTAATGCTTATGGTCTTCGCAAACATCATTAGCATCGGCTCTCTTGATTTTTTTATTTTTCCACAACCAAAACATCTCTCCAGCGGTTTCGGCCTGACCGACATACACGTCTATCCCGAACTCGCTACACATCTCTAATGCTCGTGGACCAAGCCCGCGACATAATAAAATATCTGCTCCGTTTTTTTTCATAATCTCAGGAGGCAGCCCCACGCCACCCATGTGTTCACTGGTGTTGTGTATTATCGTGGTCACATTTCCGTTTTCATCAACAAACGTGTACGTATTACATTTGCCGAAATGCTCTGACACTTTACTCTCCAGTCCATTCATATCTTCTGTTGGAATTACGATCTTCATCTTTTCATCACCTCTCAGTTTTGTTATCATGTGTTGTATTATTTCTTTCATTCTCTTTTTCTCGTTTTGATATTCATTCAATGCTGTTTTTTCTCTTTTCTGATTGAATGCTCATAGTTCTTCTTAGCGTTCCGAAACGCCTCCATGGGAAGATGGGTGCAATGCATAGATTCAATTGGTAATCCTCCTAATGCACGTGCGATATCCTTTTCTTTTACACTAAGTGCTTCCTTGATGGTTTTCCCTTTTATCATATCAAGGAAAACATCTGTTGCGGATACTGCACCAGGGCAGCCAAAAACCTTAAAGCAAGCTTTTTTTATCCGACCGTTTTCTAATTGTATCTTTATATCAACAACATCAGAGCATCTTGGGTCTCCTGCTGTTCCTCGCCCATTGAATGTTTTAAGATCCCCTGCGTTGTTTGGATTCTTAAACCTCTTCATTACTTCTTCCGTAAACATTTTCTCACCTTTCACTCTTCATTAAAAATCGCTACTGCTATCACTGTGGTCCACAACCCGTTTTTATCACCTTCTGCTGTTTGAGCGATACTCTGCGTACGGACAATCTGACCACTCATCTTGTATTGTTGTTTTCGTTGGTCCCAAGCCTTATTGGGGTCAAACTCAAGCCCAAGTGTTGTTGCAAGCATAGTTGCAGCAAGGTCTTCAGTATATTCTTCAAGTTTCTTGCTGATAACGCCGAAGCAGTGATGCTCAGAAATGTAACCGTGGGAGTTTGATTCTTTCGGCAGTGCTACCCCTATTGCTGCTCCAACCAATCGATTCGGCTCATTTGTGCAATTTCTTGCCATGACACAGTAGGTTATTTGCCCGGCTTTAAGTTCTTGAATTCCTTTCTCTCGCGGAATAATTTTACAATGAGACGGAACGATACTAGATACATTTACGATATTGCATTTCTCTATACCAGCATCACGAAGCGCAAGTTCAAATGATTGTAACTCATGTTTATGTCGCCCTACCCCTTTTGTGAAAAACATTCTTTTTGGAACCATATTACATCACACAACCTCTTCTTTTTTTTATTAAATCATAATTCTTTGTTTCTCCTTATAAAAAGAACACTCTTTCCGTTTCCCTGTCTTAATATAATAATTAAAATGTTCGATCCATTTCGGCTCTTTTGGTGCGTTATTGATAAATTCTACGAATTTTCCTAACTTTTCCAGTGTTTTTCCAGTCACATGATGTTCAATTTGACATGCATCAGCTTCTGCTAATTCTCTTTCGATACCGATTATCTCTAAAAAATCTGCTATGATCTTGTGTTTTTTCATCAACTCACGAGCGATTTTCTTTCCGAAATCGGTGAGTGTAGCACCTTTGTAAGGCTCGTATTTTATGTAGCCTTCTTCTTGAAGTTTCTGCAACATCTCAGTTACCGAAGATGGCCGTATACTCATTTCTGAAGATATTTTACCAGTCTGTGCGTATCCCTCTCGATTTTGAAGAACGTATATGGTTTCGATATATTCCTCAGTAGTTTTTCGTTTCATCATCTTAAACCACTATCCTAATAACAACATCATAAACATACCAACGTTAAAGATGACAACAGTCATTGTTTTTGTTTTTCCTATTCCTTCGTTATCCATTTATACTTCCCTTTTTCACCATTGGCAGAATTTAATCAAACCACGGTTATAACTGACTCAATGTTTACATCAGCTTGAATGGAATTGCTAATCAAACATGCGCGTTTCACTTTTTTCAAAATCTTTTCAATAATGTTCCGATCATTCTCATAAGAAATACCAATGTTCATAGTAACAGTAATGGAGCTAAATCTAAAGACACCACCAACCAATTCTACAGTGCCAGAGATTTTACTCCTATACGATTTAAGAGCAACATTTTCTTTGTTCACAAACCAGAGGAAAGTAGTAAGCATACAAACCTCCACCGAACCTACAAAAAGATCTTCAGGAGACCAAATACCAGGATGACCACCGAACTCAGGAGGACAAGCTACCTCGATATCGGGTTTACCCTTAGCTCTAAGAACACCTCTTTTTTCAGAAGTCCACTCTAAATTTGTAGTATATTCGAATTTCTCAGGTTCATCTTTCATAGTAATCATCTTTCAACACTTATTTTTCTTACTAGGTCTAGGAGAATAAAACGGGAGCAAGGTTTTTTCCCCCTAATTATAGAGATATATCTCTTCTCTTTAGATAATTTTTTAATTTCATTCATAAATCATTCTTGTGTTTGTTGTATCTTTTTCTCTAGAAGGATATACTCCTCTCCATCCGAAACCAGGGTTTGAGTAACCAGGTACATTAGATCCTGCGCAGTATCCTACTGCTCGTCCAGTTCTCGGTCCAAGCCCCCAAGGTTCTGTTCTGTCGCCACCAGGCATTTTCTATTTCACCTCCCTTTCATTATTTTCACTCATGATATGTATATACATAAACAATGAATTATAAACATTACTATAATAATTATAACAAAAAAAATTATTTTTTCCTATTTTTTATAGGGGACGTTAATATGGATAGTAAATATTACTGATAATATATTCGTTTTAATGAGGTAAAAAACATGATACAATAAAAAGGTAGACTAGATAATACAGATAAAAAAATAATCTCTTTGCTCCATGATAAACAAGACATGTCTCAAGAATAGAAGAAATGAACTCGAAGCACCTGTCACGGATCAGCAGCATAACACCATTAGGTGACGTTTGCTTTGCATTTTGCTGTATCAGGACATCTTTTTAGGTAATTTTCTTATATAAAATTTGTTATCCGTATACTTTATTTCAACAAGTTTTTTTTCCCTAATTAATTTTTTTATTACATTCCAACTAGAATCAGCTTTTTTTAAAAACGCTATTATGGCTTCTTCTTTCATTGGATGCACTGAAGTAATACTTAGAATATCTTCTTCAACATTTCCCGTATATGCAAAAGCATTTCCTTCATATCCTATAAGATATTCGGTTTCAATTCCATGTTCTTTGAAAATTTGAAACGCTCTGTTAATTTTGTTTTCACTAGCAGATTTTACCCATTTTTCTGCCGGCGGTCTAATTGGAATGGAAATATAACTTTTTTTTGGGGATAACCCTGCTATGAACTCAGCAACCTTCTCCAATCTTTCAACATTATCATTAACATCCTGAATAAGCATGGTTTCAGTTACCAGATCACCTGAAAACGAATGCGAAAACTCTGACATTCCATCTAATATATCCCTCAGATTTAGAGATCCATAGGGTCTATTGATACGATGCCAGATTTCTTGGTCGACGGTATCGACCTTGAGAGAAACCCAGTCGACCTTTCTTAAATCATCTCGAACATCTTTTTTCCATATCAACGATGAGTTTGTAATAACAGCAATTTTTATTCCAGTGGTCTTAAGCAGCTCGATTTCTTCCCCAAGGTTGCCATCCAATGTTGGTTCGCCATCAGCAACAAAAGTGAGATAATCAATAGCTTCCTTTTTTTCCTTTGCTCCTTGAATTTTCTGTTTTACAGCCGTTACGATTTCTTGTGATGTATAAAATGGTGTACGAGTAATCTGCAGAGTATGCGTTCTTCCAAGTTGACAGTAAATGCAAGAATACGAACAGATTTTTGGTGGAATATTGTTTATTCCAATGCTTTGCCCTAAGCGTCGTGAGGGAACAGGACCAAACGCTATCCTCCTTACGTCCCCAGTCATCGTTTTTCTCCTTCAATAACAAAAAGACTTGCAATACTTTGATCATCAGTATCAACAATTTCTTGTTCGATTATCCCTAGAATATATTCCTCATTTTTAATGTCAAAATACCGAGAAATAACTTTTTTAATTTTGTTGATGTTTGTATGCTTTATGTTTTTCCGTATATAGGAATTAATATTGTTATACTTCTCTTGAAAATAACATGAATTAGGGTTGAGCATAAGAACCAGCAGTAAGCCTTTTGATTTAAGGACTCTGTAGGTTTCCTTTATAGCTTTTTGAGTGCTTTGGATAAATTCCAAAGAGGTGACATAGAACACAGCATCAAAACCACTATCTTCAAACTTAAGATGTTCAGCATCCCCATAGACAAGAGAGATATTTTTGGGAGTCTGTTGAATCATTTCTTTGGAATTATCGAGACCCATAATATTCATTTCTGGACGAAGCTGATGGAGTCTTTCCTCTATTACGGCAGGGCCGCAGCCAATGCTTAATACTTTTTTACGACCCATTAATTTTTCATCAATAATTCTTGTTTCGTGTTCCAATATTTTTTTACCAATCGCAGTGTTGTAGAATTGTATATATTTTTTTACATCGTTTTCTTTTATCATAATACAATGGTTTCATCAATTATTTCTCTAAATGTTCAATCATATCAATAAGAATAAAACGGTGACAAGGTTTTTTCCCGCAATAGCAATAGAGGAATACATCCTTTTTTTCTGCTAACTCTTTGATCTCTTTTAATTTGTCAATCACGTCAGGTTTGGATTCAACTTCTTTTCGATATCGTTTCTCAAAATCTGTTTGCTGCCATGCTCTTTTTCTTGCATCTGGTTCAGCTGTCCCTTTTTTCATCAACTTACTTTTAATCTCATTAAATTCTCTTAATAACGTTTCCGATGGAGAAAATACACTTGGGTATCCAACCTCTATTTTGATTGCGTCTTTAGGAAGAGTTTTTAACTTTGCGACATACGATTCTCTCAACATAATTCCCTCTGAAGTGTTTTATCTGTTTTGGGAGATTACCTGTCGGAATCAGAGAGTTTATTCATTCTGAAGTATTTTATCGCTAACCTACAATTAGAGAACTGTATGTTAGAATTTACATATGCGGTGTAATTTTTCTAAGCAGCATTTCTTTCGGCATCGCACCTATAATATTATCTACAAGAGTTCCATTTTTAAACACAAGAAGTGTAGGAATACTCATGATTCCATATTTTGCAGATGTTGCTCGGTTTTCATCAACATTGAGCTTGCCAAAAACGATTTTTCCTTGCATTTCTTTTGCTAGTTCTTCGATGATTGGCCCTACCATCCTGCATGGTCCACACCATGGCGCCCAACAGTCTACCACTAGCAGGGGATATTTATTGACTATTGAATCGATATCGGCATCGTTAATAGGTAATGGTATATCTGGCATATTTTTTACCATGTTCTTTTTTCCTCCATTCATATATTGTTTTTTTAGTTGTTCCATTTTTCTTTTTCTTATTTCCTGTAGATTCTCCATTGTTTTTTTGTAATATTCGAGGTACTATATAACGTTTGTGCGAAAAATATGCACAACCATTAAAAGGAATAAAAACATAACAAATACAGAAAATGAAATTCATAAACTCTAAAAACAACATCAACTGTGGTAATATCATACAATGCATATTTGACTTAAATAACTTAGACGTAAAAGTCTATAAAACACTAAAAGAAATAGGTGTGGCAAGAACAGATGAACTGGCAAAAAAACTATTCAAAAACAGAAGTACTGTATACCGGTCTTTACAGAAGCTCACCTGCTGCAGATTATGTATAAAAGAAACAAAAAACATAGATAAAGGAGGATATTACCATACATATACATGCAGCGATATAAGTAAAATAAAAAGAGAATTAGAAGGACAAATAGAAAGTTGGTATAAAAAAATGAAAAACACAGTTAAAGACCTCGAGTAATTATTATACTCTTGATTATTTTACTTCTATCTTCTCCATTTTGTTTATACTGTCATCTGCATAATCGTTGATTTCGACCAATCTTTAGGTTCTTGGATAGTCTTCAAGAGATGTAGTTGTCCTTTCTTTTTCAGACGTTTATAAATAACATCCCAGATGCAATCCAAATTAGGATCGACTTCGCATTTACCATCAACAGCACCACCGCAGGGACCATTTAACATATGTTTAGGACAACGTGAAACAGGACATAAACCTGCAAATTGATCTACAATGCAATCGCTACACATAATGCATCGTTTTTCAAATTCATTAGCACGTTTAATTTCCCCTAAAAATAATGCATCAGTACCAGATATGACGTTTTTATCATACAATATTTCTGAGACCACTTGCACACCATTACCACAAGCCAAAACCAAAATCTTCTTTGCAATATCCACCTCATGCTGATGTTCTCTAATCAAACGTTTGTCATTATTAAGATGACATGCAGGATCTAAAACCACCCAACCTACAACTTTTATACTTTTGTCTTCTAATGCTTTTTTCATAGTCAATACTTCTTTCTCTCCACCGGTATGACACAAAGTAGCACATTTGCTGCATCCAGCTATAAAAACAGGATCTTTATCAATAGATTTTAGTATTTCATTAAAAGTTTTTTGTTTAGTGATTATCATAACTTAACTCTCGATTGTTAATTTTTTTTTGTATCCATTTATGTGATTCTGAATCTTTCTAATTTCTTCTGTGTTAGGTAATAATTCAATGATTCTATCAATATACCTATGATGTTGTATATATTGATAAGTTGGGAGGAAATTAATATCAAAGATCCAGCTTAATAGGGAGAGTTTCATGTCATTACATGTCTTTATTTTGCTCGTATCTATGCATCTATTGTTCATGATACTATCAATGCACTCCTGGGAATATTCTGGTGTGTCAGGTAGTTCAAGTTCTAATGCAGGATTGGGATGTAAGTGGCGTTTACCATAATAGTCTATGACAGTAGACCATATATCTAGTTTATCAGCATCACGTAACAATCTTGTATAAAATAAACAAAGAGATGACTCCTCTGCAGGAAGTATGAAAAGATTATGGTAAGATATTGCTTTGTAGATGATTGTTTCTTCACCCGCAGGTAATCGTTTCAGAACCTCTGTTCGTTTTAATATTTCCACAGATAATTGTGCATGGTTTTGTGAACGACGATCATTGAATGTTTTATATCTTTTAAACTGTTCAAAGCGTCCGAGATCGTGAAATAGCGCCATGATTTCTCCAATTTGGAGTTGCTTCTCACCCAAATTCATGTCTCTTCCAATCATTCCAATATTCTTACAGACCCTGTAGGTATGTTCTTCCTTCAGTTTGATGTTCATCTGGACATAACTATCTTTTGAATAATAGGATATTATATAACTATGGAACCATGAATAAAAAAAGGATAAATCATCTCGGTTCATATTGGAGCCTCAAGAAAGATCATGTTTTTACCCTCTCTTTTTTTTGTATGATAAACATGGAGAGAAAATACCTTGGAGAAGCTTATTTCATCACGCTGAACACGCCAAAGGAAATTTTGTTTGAGCTATCATGAAATTTGGTAATCATTTATCTACCAATTCTTCAACTTCTTCTTTTCCCTTTTTCAATTCTTTTTCTTGTTCTTTATCTTCCATCAGCAAAAGAGTTTGGAACTCGCCGACATGTGTTTTTTCTTCTTTAGCTATATCCAAGAGTATTGCCTTGATGTAATCTTTTTTCGTCAATGCCGCCATTTGCTCATAGAGATTTATCGCATCTAACTCAGCGATTATTCCCGATCTCAGTATTTCTTTGTCGATATCCTCTGCTTTTATTTTCTCAAGATTTATAGGTATCCTTGATAACATTTTTTTATCTCCTCTTTATTTATGATACATTTTCACTATTGTTCTTCTTTTCATTCATGTTTTTAAAATATTTTTCATTTTTACATCTGTTGTTTTCTGAATCCCAAAAATAACATTCGTTTTTGTGGTTTTGCCTTCCCTCAAAGAGACATTTATTATAAAATTTTATTCCTTTCGCTATAACATCAAAGCAGTTACTACATACCAAATATTCTTTTCCTCGTACCGGATGTCTATAGCCTTCCCAAAATCGTAGCTTCTTTCCACATTCAGTACAATTCCCCATTTTTGTCTCCATCAAATTAAGTAATGTTAATCTGTTAATTCTATTTAAAATCTCTCCATAAAAATTGTTTAAAAAGGGTGGAGAAAAACCAAATAAGAAAAACATCTATGGTTCTTATAACATCATTTCTATTTCATTTATTATTATTCTCCCTTTTTGTATTTTCAGCGGCAACTAGATAAAAACTTGCTTCTTTTTTCGTATCCTCAACATTTTATCTAAAGCATGTTTTGCTCTGGAACGTATTTCATCCGTTCAATTTTTTTAAAATATCATCAATAGTATCCTTAATGTAACCAACTGATTTCAAACTGGTAATACTACTGATTTTTTTACCATAATTAAAAAATACCAAATGTGGGATCCCCATAATTTTATATTTTTTTGCAATATACTGATTCTCCTGAATATCAAGTTTACCAAATGCTACTTTTTTATTGTAAATCTTTGACAAACGTCTTAACCGTGGCGCCATCGCTTTACAAGGAGCACACCAAGGGGCCCAGAAATCCACTAACGATAAAGGGTATTTCTGTATAAAATCATCAAAATTTCTTTCATCTAAAGTTACAACATAGTATGGCCATTCATTAACAGATTGAGTATTTTTGTTATCTTCCTTTCTTTTTTTACTTCGATCAAAAATACCGAGAACAATCATATTCTCCCACATTCCATAATATACATAAGACGTTCTTATAAATTGGTATAATCATTGCCTCTTTCATCATATCCTCAACATTTTATCTAAAGCATTTTTAGCTTCAGCCCGTATTTTTTCTGGGAGATAAACCCTATATTCCATTCGTTCCAATGATAATTTTACTTTTTCTAACTTTATTTGATTCATATCATTACAAGAGGTTTCAACAGGATAAAATATTTTATCAGGATTATCCATCTGCAATCGATAAATAAAGTTGTCCTCTGTTCCGACAATAAACTCTTGTTGGTCTGCTTTAGCGACATATTTTGACATCTGCGAGGTGCTACCAACGAAATCTGCAAAATGCCTCACTGGAGTAGTACATTCCGGATGCACGATAATTTCAGCAGGTGGATGTACCTTTTTTAATTGTTTTAACTGATCAAAAGTAATATTTTCATGAACATAGCAAAATCCATCCCATAGAATAATCTCCTTGCCTGTACGTTCAGCAACATACGCTCCTAGATTTCTATCTGGAATAAACAAAATTTGATCCTCAGATAAAGAATTAACTACATTAATAGCATTAGCCGAAGTGCAACAGATATCTGATTCAGCTTTTATCGCTGCTGAACTATTGACATAACTAACCACCGCAGCATCTGGATATTCTTTTTTCTTAGTTTTTAATTGTTCGACCATAGCCGAATCCGCCAAGCTACAGCCCGCATTCTTATCTGGTGAAAGAACATTTTTATTAGGGTTAAGAATAGAAGCAGTTTCAGCCATAAATTTCACTCCACAAAAAACAATTACATCAGCATTAGTGTTTACAGCCTTCTTGCTTAGATCCAGAGAATCCCCTATATAATCTGCTATATCTTGGATTTCTCCTGGTTGATATACATGTGCAAGGATAACAGCATTTTTCTCTTTTTTCAACCTTTTAATTTCCTTTATTATTTCAAATGTTTTTTCCATATCATTGCATCCTGCTATGTCTAACCTTCATCTTATCCCTTTTTTAGACAGAGTTTACAAACGCCTTTAGAATATCCGCATGTTTCATCAACCTGATGTCCCTCTGATCGAATTCTTTGACGGACTTTCTCTACGTTTGGACATTTGAAATCTACGTCGTAGATTCTACCACATTCTGTACAAAAAAAATGATGATGCATTTTAGTTTCAAAATCATATCTCAATTCAGAACCTGAAATTGTCAGCGATTGAATAATGCCCTTTTCTTTGAATATATCTAAGGAGTTATATACTGTTGTTTTAGAAAGCGATGGGTTTTTCTCCTTTATATCCAAATAGATTTGTTCAGCCGTTGGGTGTGTTCTACGATCATCTAAATACCTCAGTACGTCCAACCGTTGAGAAGTGATTTTAATTGAGTTTTCTTTTAACAGCTTTACATATTTTTCAAACATATGCCCACATCAATTTTTGTAACAATTTTATGATTTATTTGTTCCTCTATTTTTCACCGTTTCCTCGCTTATAGTTATCATTGTTATTTCTGCATTTCATAATATTTCATCAACTGATAGGGCCTCCCTTCCATAAATCCTCTTTCATTTTCCTACCGGTTTTTTCTTCCCATTCTTTGACAGGAACTGAATGTTTTTCACGGATTTTATCACCATAGCCAAGACCATTGTATGCACAGAAAGGAACTATTCCTTCAAAAGTTGTATAGTGGATAACACACCGCTGTAAACGATCAATATTGAGATTCCAAGCATCTTGGAACCACATAGAACCAACAAACAAACTTTTATAGTGAAATCCACGCAGGGAATCGTAACTTCCTCCTACGGCTGCATCCATTAGAATCTTTCTTAAATCAAAATTTTTTGGTGCTTTCTCCTTATCAACAAACCGATCGACATTTCGTAGGAACGCACCAGCTATCCTGATCTTTTTCAGAGGACCTTTTATCTTACTCTGTTCGTTAATAAATTCCATAAATTTTTCCACATCGATAAAACGTGTGATGGGGAGTGGCTTTCCATCCACTAAAAAGATGTAGGTTGCTCCACCACAGCCAGGATGGGCGGTAAACTCAACTTGTGTACTTCCTTTCACTTTCTCTATCAATTTTGAGATTGGATATACAAAGGGGACAGGGTAGAAGTCATCGCGGGAGATCAGATCAGGAAACTCTTTCTCGATTTCTTCCATCATCCGGACATAGTCCACCCGTTGTTTCTCTCGATTTTCATCCTTTATTTTCGTGATTCGCCCACAGAATGATACCGGCTGAAAATTAACTCCTCGAATGATATCAATATTATCTAAAGCAAACTGGATGATTTTCCCGGTCTCGTGAAGATTTTTCCCGCCAATCAAAACCGGAACAAGAACCGCCCGGAGATTTGCTTGACGGAAATTCTCAATGGTTTGTTTCAACTGGTCAATCCATGGATTTGTCTCTTTTGTCACTCCATCAAAGCTCATGTAGACGGTGTTGACTTTTGCTTCTTTAAGTTGCTTACAATATTCCACGCTTTCTGCAAGTTTAATTCCATTTGAATTCAGCTGAACATGAGAAAATCCTGCGTCTCGCGCCATTCGAATAATTTCAAATAAATCCTCGCGAATGGTCGGTTCTCCACCAGTTATTTGAATTGCTTTGGAACCTAACGGCCGTTCGTTGCGCGCTTGCTGCAGCATCTGTTTGATTTCTTCTAAAGTGGGTTCGTAGACATATCCTGAAGCCCCAGCATTCATAAAACAATAGCTACATCGAAGATTACATCTGTTAGTAACTAAAAGATTTGTTAAAACCGTCTGAGATTTATGTTCGTCGTATAAAACGGGTTCGTCAAATATTTTTGTTTTAACATCTGGAGATGATCTACCTGTGACCTTATATTTCATCCATCTGTTATATAAACTAACGTCACCAAAATAGATGTCTTTGAAAGAACCATGTTTATCACATTCTTTAGTGATCCATATTTTTCCATTTTCTTCAACAATAGTGGCAGAAATTTTTTTGATTTTTCCGTCTTGATAACATGCTGGGCACACTGAATATGTTTTTTCTAATTCTTTCATTTCATTTACTCTCCTGTTCCATCGTTATGGCTTTCACCTTACAAACATTCGCAATAATCATAATCAATACTAACTGTATCATCTTTATTTCTCATGATAGACCCTCAGGACAGAAAATCCAACATCTGAGGTATTTTACACACTTTGCTTTTATCAGCTTCGTCTTGCATTTTTTCCTGTATCCTTTAATATCTAGATTTCAATCACCTTTCCTACACCACATTCAGTATACGTCTGCGGATAGAGCTCTTTTATCTCTCGTTTATGCTGAGAACAATGACATGGGCAAATAAAATCAAATTTTTCTAAAATTGAAAAATTATTAAAGCCATGCAAACCACCAACCAAACCTATGATATCACCATACTGCTTCGCAACATTAAGAATTTCTTCAACACCTGGATGAGAACAACCAACAAGAACATACCAACCCTTTTTACCCTTAAGAACCAACGACTGCTCATCTACTGAACCCTTAAGTCTACCCGTAGTATAAACTCCTTCTGTGATCCCCAGAGAATCCTCGGCAGATATGAGATGCATACTTTCACTAGGACTTTGCTTTGCTAATCGATAAAGCTCAGCATCACCAACAAAAGATGCAAGCGCTTTCAATCCTCCATTATGATCCCAATGCTCGTGCGATATCACTATTTTACCAATGATTCTAGGATCTATGCCTAGCTTCTCTATGTTACTCAGCAAAATATTACCTCTAGCTCCAGTATCAAAAAGAATAGTGTCTTTCCCTGTTTCAATTAAACAAGCAAAGCCCCAATCCGGTTTTAGACCAATGCTTTTTATTAATACTTCATTGTCATAGATTATAGTGATCTTCGTTTTATCACCTTCTGATTTATTAGGGATGCAGGTAACGTATATTTATAGAAAGAACCAACAACATCTCGCACATGCTCAATCAGCACCATCGAGTAACGCACGTAAAATATACATTGGATCACATGGATTCCCACGCCATCATCCCTGAGAATCGGATTTCCTACAACAAGCACGATTGTTTTCATTTTGTATCCCTAATTTTGTGAGAGAGTTTTATACAATTTCTGCTTAGAATCGTAAATATTCACAATCATCGGCATCCCACCAGGGAAACAGTGAGTCGCACACGCAAAACATGGGTCATACGCACGAAACGCCATCTCTATCCTATTTAACAACCCGTCAGTAACGTGCCCTTTTTTAATCACAGCTTTTGCGGCATCCCGAATGGACATCGTGATTGCACCAGCGTTATTCGTCGTCGCAACAATGAGGTTTGCTTTTCGCACTAACCCATTGTTGTCAAGTTGATAGTGATGAATCAGGGTTCCTCGTGCCGCCTCAACAACGCCAACACCATCCCCTGGTTTACCGACAGGGTTACGAATATGCGTTGAGGTAATCTCATGATCATCAATCAATTCCTTGGCTCGCTCAGACGCATATAAAAGCTCAATGAGTCGCGCCCAATGGAACGCAAGCGTCGAGTTGATCGGTTTGCCACCCAAGGTGTCAACCATTCGTTTGTATTCTTTCTCAGCATCTGAGGTTGCTATCCCCTCAGCAGCATTGAGTCGACCCAGAGGACCAACACGATACACCCCGCTGTTCTTCCCATCAACGAGCCCATGCCAACCAATACTTTTCAGATACGGGAATTTCATGTAACTCCATTCTTCCACATGTTCCGCGATATGTTTCGTATAGTCTTTCCCATTAAATTTTTCTACCTCGTTTCCCTCTTGATCAGTCACACGGATGACTCCATCATAGAAATTCAGCTTGTTATGTTTATCAACCAGACCCATATTGTATGTCTTCAGAGTATAGGAATCAGAGCGGATCATCTCCACATACGCCTTATTCTTCAACACAATATCATCAAACAAACCAAGAGTAAATTTCGCAAACGTGTGACACGACGCAGTCATATCCTTGATTTCTTTAACTTCATCTTTTGAGAGCCCCTTAGAGACACCACCAGGAAGACCACAGACCGGATGGGTCGCTTTTCCACCGAGAATCGCTGTTATCTTCTGACCATATGCACGATGTTTAATGACGTCTTTTCCAATATCAAGACCTGCTTTTTCAATCACACCAAGGATGTTTCGCTTCGCAGCAGGTGCCTCGGGGCCAACCACAAAATCAGGACCACCAAGGAAATAAAAATGCAAAATATGATCATAAATAAGATACCCACAATAGAGGAGTTCCCGGAGTTTCTTTGCTGCAGACGGTGGTTCAACATGAAACGCAGCGTCTAACGCCTTGGTTGCCGCGAAATGATGGGCAACCGGGCATACGCCGCAGATACGCGATGTGATCTGCGGCATATCTTCTGCGCGTCGTCCCTCAGCGAATTTCTCAAAACCACGCAACTCAGGGATTTGCAGGTACGCATTTTCCACGTCACCATGGTCATCTAAGAAAATATTGATTTTCCCATGACCCTCAAGACGAGTGATAGGATCAATTGTTATCGTCTTCATTTCATCACCTTCCGATGAATCAACGATGCTGGCAGTGTGTATTTGTAAAAAGTTCCGACAACATCACAAACCTGACCCATGAGCTTGTCAACCTCTTCATCGCTCATCCCTTGCTCAGTTTCTATTCCAAGGATGGAAGCAAGCGCAGAAATCATACTGGTGCCCTGATCCAAAGCATTCGGTAAAATACCTCCACACCCTGTGCAAGGCATGTTTGCCTCCATACATCTGCCACGGCATCCGGACCGAGTCGCAGGCCCCATGCAGATTACGCCTTGTTCAAGAAAACATTTCTCCTCTATTTTTTCCAGCTCATAAATCCGCTTCACTGAACTGATTTTCTTTTCTGAAAGCTTGAACCGACATTCATCACAGACTGACTTTAATGGTGCAAGAACCGCGCCTTTTTCAGGAAGCTTGTTTTCCACGATAGCATTAAATGCATCAAGGATTAACCATGGTGGAGGCGGACAGCCAGGGATGTAGTAATCAACATCAACCACTTGATCAAGACTTTTTACAGTATCATAAAACTCCGGAAGTGAGAGTTCCCTTTCTTTGATTTTCGAAGCCGTCTTTGGCAAAGTTTTTTCAGGATTGACAGTTGACGGATTCTCAAGATATATGGTTTTAAAGACTTCCTCACGATTCGCAAGGTTCGCAAGACCGGGGATACCACCGCTTATCGCACAAGCACCAAATGAGATTAATATCTTCGATTTTTTTCGTAAAAGTCTTGCGATATGTTCATTTTCCGAAGTGCGAATGGCACCGTTGAAAAAACATACATCAATACTTCCATCTGCCATTGCTTCGACATCTTTATATTTTATATCGAATGCAACAGGCCAGAATACAATATCTGCGTTTTTAGTAATATCTAAAATCTTTTCGTCAATATCAAGAACTGCTACCTCACAGCCACCACAACTCGCAGCCCAGTAGAATGCAAATTTAAGTTTTTCTGATTTATCTACATCTTTCTTTTTTATCATGGCCTATGATATCCCTCTCTAATTGCAATGTTTCGGATAGCGTTCATCAATTTTGGTATCTCAACACCTTGGGGACATTGAGTATAGCACCGGTAATGCGTAGAACATATCTCGACAAATTTATTGGAGAAAACTTGATCTTTCATTCCCAGCAATACATTTTTTATTACTTTCCTTGGCGAATACAGGGGATCAAGGTCTCGCTCAGGGCATCCTGCTGTACAGGTCCCACAGTTAAAACATTCAAATAGACTCTTGCCTGCTTCGTCTTCAACAATTTTATATTTAAAATTAAAATCAAGATATTTTTTCGCTTTCTTTCCAGCACTATCTTCTGTCTGCTCCTCTAGTAATCGTGCATTACGAACAGCATTCATCACTGCTTTCACATCGACACCTTGGGGACATTTCTCCAGACATCTATAATGCGCACTGCAAATCCAGATAAATTCACTGGATAATACTTCCTCTTTTAGTCCTAATACTGCCTTTCGAATGATGATACGAGGATTCCAGTCCAATTTGACATTCATTTCTGGGCATTGAGCGGTACACGACCCGCAGGCATAACATTTCAGGATCCCCTCTCCGCCTGGTTCACTTGCAATTTGATATTTGAATTGAGAATCAATCTTGCGTGAATCAATAGCATCCATACATCAGCATCCCTCCATCATATATTCCACTGTCTAGCAATAGGGTTTGGACCTAGCTTTCGAATCGCCATAGTCATCTCCTTTACAGTATCTGCGAATCGTTGTCCTTCAGAAGCCGAGATCCACCTTATCCATACTCTCTCTGGTTCCAATCCAAACGTTTTTAGAATATTCCACAACAAAACAATTCGCCGCCGCGCCTTATAATTACCGTCGATATAATGACAATCACCAGGATGACAACCGCCAACAAAAACACCATCAGCACCATCAAGTAATGCACGTAAAATATACATTGGATCAACTGCACCAGAACACATCACTCTAATTATTCTCATATTAGGAGGATACTGAATTCTACTAGTACCAGCAAGATCAGCCCCTGCATAGCTACACCAGTTACAGAGAAAACCTACAATTTTTGGTTCAAATTCGATCATCTAACTTTTAATCTCCTCTTTTTGCATTCATTTTTTTAACTGCTACCTCAGCAGCTTTGATAAGAGGATATGCGGTAGGTGGTGCAGTAATCAACGGATGGGTCCCAATCTGAGCAGTCAAAAGAGAATTTGCCGTCATCTTATTTTGAATGGCAAAACCAATAATATTGGTGAGTTCTCCGGTACTTAATCCACCTACCACCCCACCACCAAGAATAAGACCGCTCTCCCTAGCAACGATTAATTTTACAAACTGCTTATGAACACCAGGTAGCGAACCAGGATGTTTATCAACTCCTTCAAAAGTCCCAGTAACAACATCAAAATTTTCATCACGTGCTATCTTCTCTGTAACACCAGCTACGCCAAAACCAATTTCTCCAAGTGCTGTCGAAAAAATTGCAATAGTTCCACTAAATGTTTTCACTGAAGAAAGTTTAAAAAGATTCATCCCTGCAATTCTGGCTTCTGCACAGGCAGTGGATGCAAGCATGACAGTATTTAATTTTCTTGTGATAAAATCTCTTTTTTCAGCACAATCTCCAATCGCAAGAATATCATAGTTATCTGTCCGCATGTACTCATCTACTTTAATGAATCCTTTGTCGTTTATGGTTACTCCAGCACTTTTTGCTAGATCTGTATTTGGATAATATCCCATTGATAAAATGATAGCATCTGCATAAAGCTGTTCGCCATTTTCTAATAAAACACCTGTTGCTGTTTTATCGCCCAATATCTCTTTTAATCCAACATTGTTTTTAATAATGACACCACGAGATTGGAGCATTTGTTCAGCCTTACACGATATCTCTTCGTCAAAAGCAGAAAGTAATATATGTGGAAGTATCTCAACAAGAGTTACTTCTTTTCCAAGTTTGTTTATTTCATCTGATAATTCAACACCGATGAAACCGCCACCAATGACTACTATTTTTTTGCATGTTTTTATTTTTTCCATTAGCTTGTCAAGGTATTCTTTGTTCTTTGGAACAGTAAAAACATTTTCTTTTTCTGCTCCTCTAAGCCAGTTAGGTACTTTTACGTTGGAACCAGTAGCAAATACCAGTTTTTCATACCCTACTACGGTTCCATCTTTTGATGTGCATGTTTTTTTCTTTGAGTCTACTGAGACGACTTCATCGATTTTTATTTCAACGCCTATATTTGTTAACACTGCGTCGGGTATCACATCTTTTTCACTGCTTTCTAATGATCCAAAAATATATGGAATTCCACAGGGAACAATTACTTTTTTTTCTTTGCGAATGACCATAAAACTTTTTTTTGGATAACAATTTTTTCCAGTCACTGCTACAACAATGCCTGCTGCACTACCGCCAATAATCAATACATCTGTTTTTTTCATAGTATTTGCCTCCTTTATTACAATATTTCTATGGTTTTCTTCATTCATTTTTATAATTTTTTATTGCCTTATGCAAGGTATTAACGGCAAGAAGAGCACAATGATCATGTTCCTTTGGAAGGCCCTTTAAAGTATCAAGTAGGTGCTTTGAATTCACACTATTTGCCTCTTGTAGTGTTTTTTCTTTAATCATCTTTATTAACATATTTCCACAAGCAAGCGTCGCACCACAACCATCTGTCCAAAAACGCGCATCCTGTATCCTCCCATTTTTTATCTTTAGGGATATCTTCATTGTATCACCACAAGAACCTTTGATCACTCCAACTGCATCTGGATGTTCAAGAACCCCAAAATTAATAGGGTTACGATACTCCCCAATCACTACTTTTGAATATGTTTTTTCTTCATCATGTTCTATTTTCTTTTGAATTTCTTTTACCATATTCTCAAGACTACCTTCAGTCATAATGCTATAGCACCTCCTGTATCCTATTCCACATCTTATGGATCTCATGGGATAGCTCCCCATCTGAAAACTCTATAACACTTTGTTCCTGAATCATTGCCTTGGTCATCACATTATCATAAGGGAGTTTCCCAACCATCGGGATATTATTCGTTTTACAATATTTTTCAATTATTTTTGTGTTCTCAGAGTTGATAGTATATTTATTGATGCAAACGGTCGACGGTATGTTAAAATGGTGGGCAACCTCTTGTATTCTTTCTAGATCATGGATTGCGGAAAGCGTTGGTTCTGTAACAATCAATACCAGATCAACACCTGTTATTGAAGCAATAACCGGGCATCCGATCCCGGGAGGCCCATCAATAAGAATGAGGTCTTTTTCATTCTCCTCAGCAAGTTGTTTAGCATTATTCCTCACAAGGGTTACAAGTTTCCCTGAAGCCTCTTCTGCAGTATTTAACACGGCATGGGCCATTGGTCCAAATCTTGTTTCAGAGAGATATGCAAAACCTGAATCCCTATCAACCATCGTAATCGCCTCAACAGGGCAAACATAGGCACAAACGCCGCATCCTTCACAAGCCCCCTGGATTAAATTGATATCTTTATCAATGGCATCAAACCTGCAAGAATCATAGCATTTTTTACAGTCAGTACATGTATCCTTGTCAATTTGTGCAATCTTTGAACCATGGAACA
>Ga0315280_10004643_pt1 | contig 20127 bp, 20 predicted proteins | sample YL17G06_40_MG_FD_203697 | JGI IMG/M metagenome (GOLD analysis project Ga0315280, IMG submission 203697) | Sediment microbial communities from Yellowstone Lake, YNP, Wyoming, USA - YL17G06_40 | ecosystem: Environmental > Aquatic > Freshwater > Lake > Sediment | place: USA: Wyoming | collected... | reverse complement strand
ACGCCGTGACAGCTATGTTGCTCATACCTAGTGGAACACTCTCAGACAAGTATGGGCGGAAAAAGCTGCACGCACTCGGAACCTTTCTTGCCATTTTTCCACCTTTGTTGTATACTTTTGCGATTCACTGGTTTGAAGTTGTTCCTTGGCTAATTCTCTCAGGCGTGTCTCTTGGTCTCTACATGCCTATTCGATGGTCTATTCCAGCTGACGTTTCCACAGTTGAAAAACGTGCCATGACATACAGCTGGACAAACGTTGCTCTTCTAACAGGATCAACTGCTGGTCCAGTGCTGGGCGGTCTCATCGCCGAGGCTTTCGACATAAAAACCCCTTTTCTCGTTTGTTTTTCATTGCTGTCCATAGCATTTTTGCTGACCTTGACGCTTCAAGAAACGGGAAAGAGAAAAGAACCAGATCAACAAACCAAGCACTTGAGTGATGAACCGCCAAAAGCAATGCGCTTTTCTGAGGTTATTACCCTCGTCTCGCTGATTAACATACTGCAAGGCGCCGCTGTTGGACTATTCTTCACCCCACTTTCTGTCTTTGTAGTGCAAAGATTTTCAGCGAGCGATGCTCTTGTCGGTCTTTTGTATGCTGTGGGTTTTGGTCTAGCCTCTGTGGTTGTGCAACTGCCCGGTGGAAGGTTAGCTAACTGCTATGATCGAAAGAGACTCATTTTGATAACGTTCTTGGTTTCAGCTCCTTTCTATGGGCTATTTGCTTTGTCTCAGGGACTCGTGGAGCTTTTCTTGTTCATGTTCTTGGCAAATGCTGTCCTCAACATGGGTTGGCCTGCATCTCAGACGTTGATGATGGATTTGACGCCGTCGGCTAAGTGGGGGCTCATGAACGGCGTAGCTGGGACAACGTTTTGGGTTGGAATGATGGCAGGCTCGGCGGCAAGTGGCATTCTGTGGGATTCTTTAGGCATGCGCTTTCCATTCTACGTGTCAGTAGTTGCCGCACTGCTTTCAGCCATTCCCGTGCTGTTTTTGAAAGAAACTAAAGGTCAAAAAACTTGACGTATAAATAATGTTTCAACGTTTATTATTTAGTGGACGAGACCTGTAATGTGGGCTGTTTGGCGACCTGACGCTGCGGCGGTGCTAGGCGACAAGAGGGTTAAGCAGGGTTTAGCCCGATACCTCGACGTTATGCAAGACGTGAAGCCAGCTAAGTTTATGATAGCTAAGAAGCTGTCAGCTAACTTCAGCCGTGAAGACTCGTTAGAGCATTTGTGGACGCTTCACGACAAGCTTACAGACGAGTTTTACCAGCTTGAGAAACAGGTTGACACTCGGCAAACCAGCCTGGAAGAGTTGGAAACGCCTGAGAAGTCGTATTTAGACTTGAAGGTGGAAATCGCCAACCGTATTCTTGAAAATTGTCATTTCTGCACTCGCAGTTGTGGTTTCAACAGGCTCAGCGGAGAATTGGGCTGGTGTAAGTGTGGCACGCAGATTACGGTTTCAACTATGTTTGAGCATATGGGCGAGGAGCCTGAGCTTGTGCCGTCTGGAACCATTTTTACGTTGGGCTGTACAATGCGTTGTAAGCACTGTCAGAACTGGACTATTTCGCAGTGGTTTGAACAGGGCGAGATTTACACGCCTGAGCGGTTGGCGAAAGCGGTTGAACATTTGCGCAAGGGTGGTTGTCGAAACGTCAACTTGGTTGGTGGTGAACCTACGCCTTGGCTTGAGCAGTGGTTGGAAACTTTTAGGTATGTTAACGTGAATGTGCCTGTGGTTTGGAACTCTAACTCGTATTATAGTGAGGAAACCGCGCGGCTGTTGGCTGGTTTTGTAGATGTTTACCTGCTCGACTTTAAGTATGGCAACAATGAATGTGCGACTCGTATTTCAGAAGCGCCTAAGTATTGGGAAGTATGCACTCGCAACCACTTTTATGGCGGAAAGTATGGTGAACTCCTCATCCGAGTCTTAGTGTTACCTGAGCATCTGGAATGTTGCACAAGGGTTACATTGAACTGGATTGCTCAGCAATTGGGAACGTGGGTGCGCACAAACGTAATGTTTCAGTACCGCCCAGAATGGCGAGCCCACGAAATCTCAGAGTTAAGGCGAAGACTAACAAGAAACGAAATGGATAGAGCCGTGCAATTAGCCAAAGAAGCTGGATTAACAAATTTTATAACGTGATTGGTCAAGAAACACTTTAGCTCAAAAGGCAACTTAGGGTTTTGGTTTTCCCTTTTCTTTTTTGGAATCAGAGTTGTTATTAGTATCCAAATATGATCATGCCCAGAAGGACTGGTTCAGGCTTGCGCTTTAACTTTGCTTGTTATCTGCTCTATTCTTTTCAGGCTCTCAACTATGTTGTGGGCTTCCTTGAGCACTATTTCTTGATCCTCTATGCTTAAGCCCTTGAGCATTCGGTCTACATCTTTATGTATCTGTTTTGCTACATCGATGCTGCTCATGGTAACCACTTTAAAATGATAGTTGGTGTACCTACTTTTCCTTAAAGCACTTAAGCTTGTTGTTGTAATAAAGGAGATTACTGGTGGTGATTTTTTGAGCCGACGAATGGTTCCATCAATATTGTTAGCTTTTTTGTTAACCTCAATCAGCATGTCAGCTTTTGTGACAAGTGGTTTAGCGTGGAGCAACGGAGGCTACAGCGCTGACCCTTCTAACCCAGGCTACGGAACACACGACTGGATTGCTCAGCACGCTTTAGATTGGTTACCTACGGAGGAGAAACAGTACATTGTGGATAATCTCGCCACATACTTGTATGGAACAGAACTCCCAGACAATCCCGCTGGAATAGGGGATACCACCAAGCACCATATATATTATAATTCAGCTGAGGTCATGACCGATGATGCAGCAGCGCTTCGAGCATCCACCGAGTACAGCAACACGTTGAACCTCCTTAAGGCAAAAGATTATGCAAAGGCTGCGAAGAACGCTGGAATTATGAGCCACTACATTGTAGACATTGCTGTTTTTGGTCACGTTATGGGTTCAGGCACAGACTGGGGAACTGAAGTACACCACAGTGATTATGAAAATTACGTTAATGGGCGAACTTCAAGCTATAGTGCAGAGTTCAATTCCTACCTCTCCTTTGACGGCAGCCTCACAACAATCTCTGCTTATGACGCCGCAAAGAACCTTGCCTACGACACCACATTTGACATTGATGAAGATTTGACCTGTGTCTGGATGGACCAAAACTACAACTGGAACAACCCAACCTTTAAGAACCGAGCTGGAGAATCCCTCAACCTAGCAGTCAACTACCTCGCAGACGTGCTACATACACTTGCAGTTGAGTCAACAACCGAATCAGCACCAGCAGAACCCATCCCATTATGGATGATAGGAGTCGCCATAGTGACTGTGACATTAATAGCAATAGGAGTAACAGCCTCCTCCAAACGCAAGTCAAGCACCTAGACGAGGCTATATCCGTCTGTCTCTCTCAGCGCCTATTTGACTCCAAACAGACAACTCTAGATAACTCTCTACCTGTCTCAATTTCTCTCAACTTCTAATTGGCTAAAAAACCAAGATTCATATTTGGAGCCTAATAGGATCCAAATAGAGGGCTCTAGACCCCCCTCTACCCGTCTGTCTGTCTCTATATCCATCACTCAGTATCACTTTCTATTTGGAGCCTATTAGAGGGGCTAGGTCAACCGAGCGCACACACAAACAAACTATTAGACTACTTACTCCTCTACAAACCAAAAGGTATTTGTTCACGGTTTAAGCCTTATCATGAGAACGAAACAAGGCGAAAACAAATATGCCCTACTGTCCAGAATGCGGAGGGGAAATGCAATACACGCCGGCTACTAAACGCTACGCCTGCAAAAGCTGTGGCTTATCGCTAACACATCAAGAACTCATAGAATTACGAGAACAATTGCGACCCTCAACGGAGACAGAAGAGGAACAAAAGCAAAAACAACGCCGAGAATACCTGAAGTGGTGGCTCAGCAACAAGAAAAAATAGCCTAGAGCGCAAAGCGCAGCGTTAAACGTTACAGTAGGTAACATGCTTCTAAATAATATGTTCTGACCAACTGCGTGTCAAAATAGTTATTCTGAATTCATAATGCTTAAGCATATTCCATGCAACAGTTAAAGTTTGAACCTAGGCTGCGTGAATGAATGAAAAAACAGTGGAAATTATTCTCTCTTTTAGTAGTTACAATTTTGGGAACATTTTTGCTTACAAACAAAATGGTCTTTTTTGCTGCAAACGCGACCTATGTAGAGGGCCCGATAACACAAGACACTGTTTGGACCCTAGTAGACAGCCCATTTGTGATATCCAAAAACATAACCATTTACCCAACTGCCAAATTAACCATTGAGCCAGGAGTTAAAGTGAAGTTTGGAGGATCTTTCTCAATTTTTGTTGAGGGAAGCCTCTATGCAGTTGGAACACAAAACGACAATATAACATTCACCTCAAACAAAGACCAACCCGAAGCAGGAGACTGGGGCACAATTAAATTCAATGGGACAGCGCCATCCACTTTGGCTTACTGTGTCATAAAGCACGCGACAAATGGAACAACTATAGAAAACAGCACTGTAGAAATCAAAAACACTGAAATAAGCACTTGTTCTCAAAACGGCGCCACAATATCGAATGGCACGGTGACAATACAAGACAATACAATAAGCGAAAACTCTCAAAATGGAATTTGGATAAATAACAGTGTTGTAGATGCCCAAAACAATGCAATAAGCGGTAATGTGGAGAGTGGAATCTACGTAACGGGCGCAAGTCAAGTTACCATACAAAGTAACACTATTGGGACGAATGAAAACGGCGTATTCTTAACAGGAAATTCAACCATAACCGCAAGCATAACCCGAAACACGGTGCTGTCCAACACAGAAAGCGGAATATATCTTGACATGAATAATTACGCCAATATTGTTATTCTCTACAACGTCCTTTCGGCAAACGACAATGGATTTTATGTTTCAGGACGAACAAGCACACAAATCACCAACAATTCCATTTCATACAACACCGTTGGAATTTATTACAAAAACGCTAGTCATACAGCCCACTGGAATGACATTTATGGTAATGACTTGGGTATGGATGTAGCATCTAATAACACTGTTACCGTGGATGCAGAATACAACTATTGGGGCGACGAAAGCGGCCCCTACCATATATCGTTGAATCCTGCCGGAAAAGGCAATCCCGTTGGTGGCAACGGATACAGTTTGGATTTCATATTCTTTTTGACCGCTCCAATCGGCTATATCAATCAGCGCCCAATGGCTAGGCTTTTGACCGACAAGAATTTAGTTCCGCCAAACCAAGTTGTTACGTTTATTGCTACCAATTCAAGCGACGACAGACATGTTGATCAGTACCTTTACAATTTTGGAGACGGAGCAAACAGCAGCTGGACAACACTGTCAATTTTTGTGCACAAATATTCTTCAGCTGGAACCTATACCGCAACAGTCACGGTGAGAGACGATTTCGATGTCCCCAGCATCAATGTGGCCAGTGCAGGGATAACCGTTGAAGCACTTACCCCAATAGATGTTTCTCTCACCCTTGGTAATTCCAAAATCTTCTCTGAAGGCCAAGTTTCGGTTATCGTTCGTGCAAGTGTTGGAGCCTCGCCGACAGCAAACGCGAATATTAAGCTAGTTTCAATTGCACACGGTGGAAGTTACATACTTCCATCTGGTTCCACAAACTCAACTGGTTACTTCACTGCAATATTTACGGCGCCAAAAGTAACTGAACAAACCAACGTGAGAATAATTGCAACGGCTTCAAATAATGACTATGCAGACGGTTCAGACTACAAGTATTTGCAAGTTCTGCCGCTGCTCACTGTACAAGTTACCACTGACCCTACTGCAATAAAGTCTGAAGCGACCTCACGCGTGAACATTTACATAACCCACAACGCAAATCCAATTTCAGATGTAGCAGTCAGAATATCGTCAAACAACGGAAGCTTTTCAGCGGAAACTGGATACACTGATTTAAACGGCGACCTCGTATTCAATTTCACAGCCCCACAAACATTGACACAAATTAACGTCTCCATTACGGCAACAGCCACAAAAAGCGGCTACTTCGAAAGCCAAGGTCAAACAAATATAACCGTAAACCCAAGAGTGCTTACTGTTCAAGTTACTGCCAGTCCAGCTGCAATTGAGCCAGAAGCTACATCATCTATGATTGTTCATGTAACAGATGACACAAGTCCAGTTGAAGGGGCCAACGTTACAGTGTCGTCAGACCTCGGCGGAAGCTTTTCAGTCAGCGCTGGAAACACGGATTCAAATGGTAACTTCACATTAGTTTTCACTGCCCCTAAAGCAACAACACAAGTTAATGCCACCATCACCGCAACTGCAACAAAAAGCGGATACGTCAGTGGAGAAAAACAAACAATAATAACGGTGAATCCTGTGCCCGGTGTTGTCGCAGGTTTGCCGTTGACAACAATACTCTTAATCTTAATTCCAATAATTGTAGTTGCCATCGTAGCTGTCTTAATTAAAATGAAAATAATCGTCATATCTCGTGAATAGCTCAAGGTTTTAGGGCTCAAATCGTCTCTTCCACAAGATTCATGAAAGACATATTAAGCCTAGCCTGTAATCCCTCGGTCAGAGAGCAAAGCAGTTATTATCTCTGTTACAGAATAGATGCATAGTTTTCTTGCAGACGTGACCCGAAATGACGCAACAAATCGAAATCATCTGCGTCGGAAACGAACTCCTCATAGGCAAAGTTGTGAACACTAACGCCCAATGGCTTGCCAAGAGAATCACAATCCTCGGCTTGAGCGTCAACCGCACAACAATCATAGGCGACAGCGTTAAGGAAATCTCAGCCGCCATAAAAGAGGCTGTGAGACGCAAGCCTCAATTCATCATAACAACAGGCGGATTAGGTCCAACATTCGACGACATGACACTTGAAGGCGTCGCCAAAGCGTTGAGCCACCCGCTTGAGGTTAATCTGCAAGCGTTGAAAATGGTGGAAGGAAAGTATCGCAGATACGTTGAGGAAGGCAGAATAGAAAAGGTAGAGTTAACTCCACCGCGTGTCAAGATGGCCCAACTACCAACTGAGTCCAATCCGTTGCCGAATCCCGTTGGAACCGCACCTGGAGTAATAACAGAGTATAATGGTGTAACCATTATTGCGTTGCCAGGTGTCCCCTCTGAAATGGAGGCGATATTCGACGAATCGGTTGCGCCTTTGATTAAACGAGCTGCGGGCAATGTAACTTTTTATGAAACTAGCCTTGATGTTGACGGAATCATGGAGTCAGACATGGCGCCTCTGATTGACCGAGTCATGCACGACAATCCTTACGTTTATGTTAAGTCGCATCCCAGCCGCACGGGCGAAGGCAAACCACATCTAGAACTCCATTTATCAACCACGGCGGAAAACTCCACCACAGCCAAAAACAGAGTCAGCAAGGCACTCATACAGATAACTGAACTGGCACAGATGAAAGGCGGAAAAACCAAGCCCTCAAAAACAAAATAAACGCCTTAAGGGAAATCAGTTTTAAGGTGAATGAGAGAGTCGCATTGAAAAAGCTTTTAGAAAGTCTGTTAGAGGAAAAGGCGCCTGGTCCTTACCCCTCATTCTCAGTTTATCACTTGATAAAAAGTTTGGAACTCGTAGCTAAAACTGGTCAAGTCGGCAGAGGCAAGCTTGCAGAAGAGTTGAAAATAGGCGAGGGTGCGACTCGCACACTGATTGAACGATTAAAGACCGCCCATTTAATCTCTGTTTCTAAGAAAGGGTGCTCATTCACGGAGAAGGGAAAGAAAATTTGGAACGAGTTTGCATCAATTTTCCCGAAGAAAACTAATTTAGAGAGAAACGAGTTGGCGTTGGCTGATTGTAATGTTGCGGTTCAGATAAGAGGCGGCGGAGACAGAGTTCAAACAGGCATTGAGCAACGTGACGCAGCTGTCATCGCCGGAGCAAAGGGCGCAGCAACCCTAGTTTTTAAGGACAAAAAATTGATTATGCCAAATATTAGCGAGGATGTCAGCCAAGATTTTCCAACAGCCCATCGTCAAATCACGACGCTCTTGAAGTTGAGGGAAAACGACGCTGTTGTTATTGGGAGCGCTGACACTTGGAGCAGAGCCGAATATGGTGCGTTGGCTGCCGCTTGGACCCTAATCGAGAACAACGAAGTCTAGGAGTTAAGGAGTGAATTTTTCTCCGCCTGTCAATATGCGTTCCAATGTTGCGTTTAGGTTGATGAATCCTTCGTTAGTTTTGGCAGAGACAGGGATTAACAGGAATTTTAAGCCTAGGCGATAAACTGCGTGAATCACGTCTCGACTGAGGAGGCGTCCTGTTCCTGTTAGTTTTTCTTCTATGGCTGCTTCTAACGCTGTGGGGTTGGCTGACCAATCTACTATGCGGTTCATGTCTTCAGGTGGGAGCAAATCACTTTTTGACAGTACGTGGATTTGAGGGGTGAAGAAACGGTTGTAAACTGCGGCTGAGAGGAAAACGTTGGAGACGTAGTTGAGGGGGTTAGAGGAGAAGACTGAGTCAAAGAGGTATATGAGAGTTTTTGGCTCCTTTGTAAGCTCGTTTGCTATGTAGGGTCCGCTGGCACGGAAAGCAAAAAGTTCCATCTGTCCAGGCGTGTCTATCAAAGCGATGTCTGGGTTGAAAGTGGCTATTTCTTCGCCTAAGCGTTCGGTTTCTTCGGCGATAAGGTCAGCTGCCATTATTAGGGCGCCGTTTGGTCCCAGCTCGTACTGTTCCATTAATTGTTCAATTTTGATGTAGTCTCGAATGTCTATGTCAGGTGTGTATGGTAAGGTTAAAACGCCTGGGTCAAGATTCACGGCGATGACGTTTTGTTTGGCGAGTTTAAGCCAGTCGCTGAATGCTGCTGTTAAGAGGGATTTTCCTGAGCCTGCTGTTCCGATTATGAATACGATAAACATGTGTTGGATGCGCCTCTCTTTTGAGCTAGATGTTATTATGATTGGGTTTTGTTCTCTTATTTATGTTTAAATGATAAGTGTGTGGTTGCTTGGGTACCCGAGTCTTCAATCATCTTTTTAATTAGTGTCTAGCCTGAATGATTCTTCATTGTAACTAAAAAATATGGTTAATCTGTTTGGGTGTTGAAAACATTTTTTGTTTGTGTGTGCGCTCGGTTGACCTAGCCCCTCTATTAGGATCCTAATAGGCTTCAAATATGAAGTGTTTCATTTGAAAGGTGTTGTGGTGTGGGTTGGGTTTGGATTTTTGTTTTGAGTGATGTTGCTTAATTGTTTAGGGAATTAAAGGTGAAGAAAAAATTGGGGGTTGTGGCTTAGTTAGTTTGTTTGTTTTGGTTTTCGTTTTTTGATTGTTTGTATGCTTGCTATGGCTATGATGCCGCTTAGGCTGAGTAGGCTGAAGGTTTTGCCGTACGTTGACTACGATTCACTTCTTGATGAATACTACTTTATTTTTTTCGAAAAGTATGTTGAAATGAGTTAGGATGTCTGTTCTGCCTAGAAGGTATGGTATGTCTTCTCTTTCTGCGAAGCCAGCTCTTATCTTGAGTTCTTCTTTGTCGATTCTCACTGTGATTTTGTGGATGAAGATTGTTATTTCTTCTCCGCCTACGCCTTTGACTGTGCTTTCTTGTCCTTCGTGCAGTCTTAAGTTGAGTATTTCGCAAATTGATTTTGGGAAGATTGTTATGTCGGCTCCTGAGTCGGCGTATGTTGAAACTTTGAACCATTGGTTTTCTTTTGTTTTTAGATAGATTTCTACGACTGGTCTGTATATGTATCCGAAAAGGGTGGATGGTTCCTTTTTGTATGGGAAGGAAATTTTCTTCAAAGGATCAGCGTCTCACCCGTGGGTATGTATGCTAGGAGTGGGCTTTCTTTTGGAAATTTCTTCTTTGCTGTGTCGTAGGCTTCTTTGGCTGACTCTCCGACGCCAGCAATTTTGTCATCTACGATTGCCACGTGTTTTCCAGCGTATTTTCTGAGTTTTTCGGGGTTTGAGACATACCACTCGAAAGCTTTGCTGGTCATGCCGATGCCTGAGTTAGTTATGAAGATGAGGGTATAAAAAGCTTCGTTGCCTGAAAGAGGAGAAAAAATTGGGGGTTGTGGCTTTGCTTGTGGTTTAGTTGTTGTGTTGTTTTCGTTTTTTGATTGTGTGTATGCCTGCTATGGCTATTATGCCGCTTAGGCTGAGTAGGCTAAAGGTTTTGCCATAGTTTTTGCCAAGTATTATCTATATTCTCCATTAACCCTCCGCAACTCAAAATCAAAAAGGGTTATTTTTTTAAGTGTTTGCCCAGCGTATTGCTTGATTGGTGAAAAACTGTATGGGGTTGATTCCTGAAGAGCACAAGATGCACATAAAGGAAGAGTTGCAGGAGAACATGAAGGACCCTGTGCGCATAGTTGTTTTCACGCAGGAAATGGAGTGCCAATTCTGTAAAGAGGCTAGGGAACTGGCGCAAGAGGTTGCCAGCCTCGTGCCTGACAAGATTATAGTTGAAATTTATGATTTTGTTAAAGACGCTGAGAAGGCAAAAGAATACGGCATAGACAAGGTTCCAGCAATCGCCATAGTGGGCACGAAAGACTATGGCATACGATACTACGGCATACCTTATGGATATGAATTCAACCCTTTCATAGATGACATAATCAATGTCTCAAAAGGCACCACAAACCTATCCGAAGAAACTAAAATCAAGTTGAAGCCCTTAGACAAGCCAGTGCACATACAAGTATTCGTTACGTTAACGTGTCCCTACTGTCCCGTAGCAGCTGGTTTAGCTCATAAATTAGCCATAGAAAGCGGCGGCATGGTGAAATCCGACGTAATCGAAGTTGCCGAGTTTCCGCATTTAGGGCAAAAGTACAGTGTGATGGGTGTGCCTAAAATTGTCATAAATGAACGAACAGAACTCGTAGGAGCGGTTCCAGAAGCCCAGTTTGTGGCTCACATACTTCAGGCGGTTAAGCCACCAAGCATATACATGTAAGGGTTTAAGATAAAACATCCCTTTTTCTAAATACTTTATTACTTCAATAATATGACATGTGTGTAGAAGGTCAAAAAGGACATGTTCGAGCTGGTTTGGATTCTGCTCTCAACCCTTCTAGTTAGCCTCATTTCTCTTGTGGGAATCTTCTTCATCACAATGAAGGAGCAAGTGTTCAAAAAACTCTTACTATTGCTCGTCAGTTTTGCTTCTGGCACCTTGCTCGGAGCTGCTTTTCTTCACCTCATACCTGAATCCTTGTTCCCTCAACTCTCGTCCACTTACAATGAAAACGCGGTTATTGCCATATTGGTTGGGATACTTGCCTTCTTTCTGCTCGAGAAGTCTCTCTGGAGACACTGCCATGAAAGAGATTGCCCCATCCACACATTCGCTTATCTAGACTTGCTCGGCGACGGCGTCCACAACTTCATCGACGGAGTTGTCATAGCAGCCAGTTTTATAGTTAGCATTCCCTTAGGCACAACTACGACCCTAGCGGTCGTCGCCCATGAGATTCCTCAGGAAATAGGGGACTTCGGCATACTTATCTACGGAGGGTTCAGCAAAACTAAGGCACTTCTCTACAACTTCCTGACGGCAATCATCGCAATTTTTGGAGCCACACTCATGTACTTCTTCTCGACCTCTTTTCCAAGCCTAGAGTATCTGTTGGCGTTTGCAGCAGGCGGCTTCATCTATATAGCCACATCGGATCTTATCCCAGAACTGCACAAAGAAACAGAACTGTCCAAGTCGGCTGCACAATTTTTCCTGCTCTTGCTGGGCATAGCACTCATGTGGGTCCTAAAAAATTACTTAACCATCCTCAAAACATAGTTTCTTAGTCAAGTTACATATCGCCTAAGACAAAAGTGTGCTTCAATCATTCTTTTGACAACGAATTCCAAGACTGAACCTACAAAAAAGACACGTGATAAATCAGAATGAACCATAAGCTAAATACAACTAACAAAATCGTAAAGTTTATATATTGAAACATTTCCTAAGAATCAAATACGGCGGGGCCAGATGGACGCATTTTCATCAGAACCTTTCAGCTGATGAAGAACCCACGCAAAGTGACGGTTTTCTCGCCCACTCAGTTCCATGAGGGGACAACATCATGGAAAAATCACAAGGAAAGCAGGAAACAAAGCCTCGATTAGCCGACAAGTGCCCAGAGTGCAGCAGCAACAACCTCATCCACGATTACGATACTGGAGAAACCATTTGCGGCAACTGCGGCCTTGTCCTACACGAACAAATGCTTGACAAAGGACCAGAATGGCGAGCTTTCACGCAGGAAGAAAAAAACTCGAGAACTCGCGTCGGTGTGCCCACTTCTTATTCTGTCCACGACAAAGGTCTGTCAACCGCCATTGGCCGAGTTGATCGAGACGCCTTTGGACGCAAACTACCATTGTCAACACGTTTGCAGATGTGGCGCCTGAGAAAATGGCAGATTCGCTCTCGAGTACACTCTTCAGTCGATCGCAACTTGGCTCAGGCTATGGCCGAACTTGACAGGCTCTCGGATAAACTGTACATTCCAGGGCCTATTAAAGAAAAGGCTGCTGTTGTTTACCGCAAGGCTTTGGAGAAGGGTTTAGTGCGAGGAAGATCAATCGCAGCTATCGCTGCGGCTGCTTTGTACGCTGCGTGTCGAAATAGTGAGACGCCTAGAACTTTGCGTGAAATCGCTGAGGCTAGCCTAGTTGACAAGAAAGATGTGGCTAGGTGCTATCGGCTTTTGTTAAGGGAGCTTGACATGCATATGCCAATTGCTGACCCTATGACTTACATTTCAAAGATTGCTGAGAGCACTGGCATCAGTGGTCAAACTCAGGGCGTGGCTATAAAAATAATTAGAGATGCTAAGGAGAAACGGGCTGCTTCGGGTAAGGACCCCATGGGATTGGCTGCCGCTTCATTATACATTGCTTGTCTCATGAGAAATGAGAAGAAAACGCAGAAGGACATAGCTGAGGCTGCAGGAGTCACCGAGGTCACTGTTAGAAATCGTTACAAGAGCTTGAAGCGCCAGTTAGACTTGAAGCTCCCAGACTAGCTTGACTTTTTTACCTGTTTTGTTTCTTCTTTCTCTAATTCCATAACAATTGGGCCTCTGTAGCCACAGTTATCACAGACATACTGCTCAGGAAACAACCAAATGTCAAATCGACTGGAAAGCCTCAACTTTGGACTGGCACATCTTGGACAAAATTTAGGAGTTGGTTCACTATGCTTGAGGCTCCTAACTACTTCACGCAAGTTTTCGAGTAAACCCAAATTGACTCTTCCTTCCAATGAAGGATGTTTGCGCTGTTATGTAACCTCTATATTTTCTTCAGGATAGCCCATTTGAAGTAGATAATCATGCACTCTGTCTCGGTGGTCGCCTTGCAACAATATTTGACCGTTTTTAGCTGTTCCTCCACAAGCGCAGAATGTCTTCATTTTTTGAGCTAACCGCCCTAGGTCAGTGTCTTTATCGTTTATGCCGTCGATTATGGTCACTGCTTTGCCGAATTTTCTTGTTTCTAATCTCACTTTGATTCGTTGTTGTTCCTTGCTTATCTCTCCGCAAACGCAAATGTCCTTGGGAAGCCCGCATGTTGGACAAATTTCAGCCATGATTCTCAAGCAGTATTCAATAAGAATGGGCTATATAAGAATAACCATGCTTATGAACGTTCAAACCGTCACAAACACATCGACAACCACTTGAAACCAGTACGGACCAGTCGCCCGCACAACACGCCCAGAGAGAACCTCAGACTTCACATTGGACTCGTTCAGTTTTGCAGTCACCTTGTCCCTCACTTTTTCAACAGGTTTTTCATCCTTTCCAGCGTGCACAAAATCATAGTAATGAATCCAACCGCCACGAGGCTTCAACGCCATTAAGGCGTAATCGAGATATTCGCAGGCTTTTTCAGGCAAGGGCATCAAAACCCTGTCTGCAACACGACTCAACTTCTCAGTCACAACTTTTTTGGCATCACCCAAGACAGGAACAACTTTATTCTGAACTCTGTTCAATCTAACATTCTTCAACATAAAATCAAACGCGAAAGGATTGACATCAATCGAAAATATCCTATCAACCTTGCTGTACTTAGCCATCACAATCGAGAAACAACCTACACCTGCAAATATGTTCACTACAATCTCATGTGGTTGGACCAAACTGGCAACACGTCGGCGTTCAAAAGACAGGCGAGGTGAAAAATAGCATCGCTCCAAATCGACCTCAAAAAGGCACTCAAACTCCTTATGCACAGTCGTGGTTTTCCTTTCACCTGCAGCCCATTCAAGTTGACGGAGTCGAAAATCGCCTGAAACAGCGCTGGTCTGCAACAAAACAGTTTTGACATTTTTGTGTGTCTGCATAATGGCTTCTGCAACAATTTGGCTTCTAGGCTTGAGGGTTTCTGGAACTCGAATGATGGCAATGTCACCAACAACATCATAGGACTTGAACACAAAGTCGAGTTCTTGAGGCTGCAATCTTCCTGCTAAAAGGAACTTTAAATCTTTTCTCATTTCGCTGTCTCTTGAAAGCACGTGTCATTCAACCATTGCTATGCGGCCTAACCAGTCAGCCACCCACTTCATTTTTTTAGGCAAGTAATCATAAATCAATTCCACATCCCGCTTTTTTATAGCTCTCAACCCAACTAGGGACGCAAAGTAGGCTAACGCACCAAATATAACATAAATCGGGAGTAAATGCAGCCGAAACACGAGAAACTGATAGGAAGAGGGTGACAAAACCATTCTGACTAACTCTAGCCCAACAATTGAAATCACCATAAGAATCGAAGCGACTAAAGCCTTCCAGATGACTTCTTTGTCGAAAGAAACAGGGACATAACGAGTTAAAGCGTATATGCTCAGCACCAAGCCTATGATGGCAGCAAAGGTTCTAGCCCACGCAACGCCAACCATGCCCAAGCCTAGGATCGCTAAAGCAGAATAGGAGAGAAAAACACTTACGCAAACAGACACTATCGCAAGCAATGAAGAAATCTTTGTGTGTTCCAGCGTTAGTAATATTGGGCTTATTGCAACTCCTAATGTGCCTACTAAGGCGGCGATAGAAATAATGATCAATGGCTCTGTAGCCTCAATGTATTGCCACCCAGCGAACAAAATTATCACTGGGTAGGCTAACGTTGCTAACCCGACTATTAAGGGGAAACCTACCAGAACCGAGTAGCGTGAGGAAACACGAAAAGCATCTTTTAGGCTAGAAGAGCCTTGCTGAGTGTATAGTTCTGACAATTGAGGGAAAAGAGCTGATATGATCGAGCTTGAAAACAAACCTGGCACTGCGGAGGCTCGTATGGCAACGTAGTAAATGCCCAGTATTCTTTGGGCTTCGGTTGTGCCATAGAGCAAACCCATGTACGAAACTAGGAGAAGTTGGTCAATCCAGCCTACCCAGAAGCCGATGCCACTAGAGATATAGAGTGGAAGGGAGAAATTGAGGAGAGGCCGAATAGGATAGGGTTTTCCCAGAACGCCAAGATATTTGACTGTTAGGATTAAGCCAGTTATAGCGACTATGAGCAAAGCTGTAAGCCATCCGAAAACTACTGCCTTGAGTCCCATGTCCAAAAAGAGGAGGCAAATGCCCACAGATGTGGAAATAACAGTGTATGTTAATCCTAAGAGAGCAACCTCGAACATCCTCTGCATTCCTTGCAGAAAACTCGAAGTCTCTAGATATAGAATTGCGAGTATGGAGCAGAGGGCAATTAGGCGAATTAGAAGAGCGTGAGCTGCAGTGCCAAACATCAGCGAAGACACCCATTCCGCTGGGATAAACAATGACAGAAAAACAATTGTTGAAGCCAGTAAACTCATCTGCAGCACACGGACAACAACAGACCTAGCCTTTTCTGAATTCCCCTCCGCAAGGTATTGAGCGATGTATTTGACGGCGGCGGATTGTAGGGCAAGCGTTCCAAACATCTGAACCAACGCGAGAATGAAAGACAGAAGGGTGAAGGCGCCCATTTGCCACTGTTCAGAGGGGTCCTGAAACGTGTGAGTGAGAAAAATGAAGTAAATTAGGCCTAAAATGGCGTTTGAAAAGCCTTGAACAAATAGGTAGGTGGCGCCACGAGCAACCCGAGCAGTAGGACGCAAAGATGTCAATAAACTCTCACACTCTAAATTACAGTTGCATGTGCATAGTGGCTAATAAATATAAATGGGATGCTCTCTTTTGTTATTGGAGGCTAGTTGGGTATACATTAAAGAGAGGTGTTGTTCAAAAGAGGCATGGTGTCTTTCTTGGATAAATATGACTCCCACAGGTTTTGGCTTGAGTATGGAAAGCCCCAAATTCAACACTTTGTTAAAGACTATCCCGCCTTTAAACATGGCAGAGAAGATGTCTTCAAAATTCTTTTTCCTTTCATTAAGGATGCCGAAACCGTATTAGACTGTGGTTGTGGACAAGGGTATTTCATTCAATTTTTGCTTGGACTTCAACCCGAAAAAAATGTATTTGGCATTGACTTATCAAAAGATGTTATTCACATGTCAAAGGTTAAAAGACGCATTGTGGCAGACGCATCATTTATCCCTTTTAAGGAAAAGTCATTTGACGCAGTATATTTTATAACTGTTCTTCAGCACTTGGAGGATCAATTAGTTTCAAAAATTGGAAGTGAAGTAAATCGGGTCCTCAAAGATGCAGGTTGGTGCTTGATTTATGAGGCAACCGATGAAGTTAACAAACGTGTTGGATTTAGTATGTGGATTCGATCCAAAAAATATTATCAGCAACTACTCCAGATGAAACCAATGGAAGAGATAGAAGGCATAAACTATGCATTGGCCTTCAAATTCTCTTCATTCATCCCTAGACGTTTGAGGCATATAGAACCATTCTTTTTTATTTTCAAAAACATTCAAAACCTAGAGGTGTTCTTTTCAGAGATGCTCAAAACTCGCACTAAAAATATTAAGTTAGTAATCTTTAAAAAGAAAGAATTTGGTAATTCAAAATAATCGGTATGATTATTTCCACTAAAGGTGAATGTACATTACCTTATTGCGGACACCTTAGTGATCTTCAATGAAAAGAATGTTGGCGCCACGAGCAACCCGAGCAGTAGGATACAAATTGATCAGGGAAGATCTGCACTCCTTTGGAACAGTGCATATAGATTGCTCTTAATAATTAAGTCACCCTTCGGAACCTTTGCCCGCAGATGCTTTTGCTTTTCTCGGAAGTTTGAAAATAAAACTTAAAGCTTTCCTTAAGACCCTAAGACGCAGAAGTTCCACAGGGAAAATTGTACAACGCCATGACTCTCCTCTTAATACACGCTCGTAAAGCTTCACGTAGTTGAGCGCCATTATTTTATTTGAAAAGCGATTCTCAACGTAACTTCTACATTCTCTCGGATCTATGTTTTCGATGTTCTGTATATCTTCAATCATTTCAGCTTTGCTGTGGCAGATGTATCCAACCTTTCCATGATCCACGATCTCGGGAGTAGCTCCGTTATACGCCGCGATAACTGGCGTCCCGCTTGCAAGAGCTTCAAGCATCACAAGACCGAAGCTTTCTAGCCAATTAGACTCTTCGAAGGCTCCCGTGGGGAATATCAGTGCTTTAGCATTGGCCATCAATTCAGCTCTTTGCTCATTTGACACTTGTCCAATATACCTTACGTTGGGTAACCTACAATCTCGAACTGCATCTGTCATGTCTCCGTCCATGCCAGCGAAGTCTATTTTGATTCCAGTTTCTTTGGCTATCTCTAATGCAACTTTAGCGCCTTTATAGCGAGCTATAACTGAAAAGTAGAGAAATCTATCACTTTTCTCCTCTTTGTATACGAAACGTTTAGCATTTATGCCGTGATACACGACTGGAATGTTTCTGGGAAGAGGACATCTTTTTTTAAGCCCTTCAGCTTGAGCACGACTGATGGCAACAATGCGTTCATAACCCATATCTGAGGGATGATGCCTTCCATGAACTGTTTGAATGACGTTAGGGTGAATGAGCCTAGCCATTTTGCCATGTGAATGATCGTGAACCACACCATCAAACTTTTTCACAAACTCCTTGTAGGACAGGAAATGCCTTTCGCATGCTCCTATACGAGTAGGCTCACTAAAGAAGGTTTCAAAGAGCTTGTTAGGAGATCTGCTTCCGCTACACCCCACAACTGTTACGTCATGATCTAATCGATGCAGAGCATCTGCTAAATCCGCTACAACGCTTTCAATTCCGCCCCAACACCCTATTGGAGGAGTGGGTAGGTACTCAGTGCTTATGAGACAAATTTTCAGACCCATTTTCAGACCCATTTTCCATATTGGTGGTAAGGAAGCCTTGAACAAACAGGTAGGTGGCGCCACGAGCAACCCGAGCAGTAGGACGCAAAGATGTCAATAAATTCTCACACCTTATGACGAATAATGGCATGTACATAGCGTCTTATAAATTTAAGCAAAATGCTGGTTTTGACACGTTCACTTGATTATGGAGGCTTTTTCTCCACAAGCATACAACTCGTTTGTAAGCAGAATAGCAAAGGGTTTGAAAATTTTATAGGATATGTAGGGTAGAAACATTACAGGTTGAAAGCCAGCGACTCGCAGTGTAGCTTTAAGAGAGAAATAGTTGAACACATACCTATGGCTTGGGTCTTTTCTTGCATTTGGAGAAGTGAAATTCGGAGTCCATAGCCATACTTTGCCATTGGAAACCAGAACCCTTCGGACCTCTAACAAAAACTTCAAAGGGTTTTCTAAGTGTTCGATGACATGAGAAGCATAAACTTCTGTAAAGCATAGACTTTTAAACGGTAATCTCTTAGCATCGCATCTGATGAAATTCGGTATTTTCATAACTGGTTTTTCCACGTCAACATAAACCACATTCTCACCGAAAATCTTCGGATTGAACTTATAGCTTCTATCTACACCGCATCCTATTTCTAACCTCATCTTTTCATCACCAGGTATTTCGTCCACCTAACATCTAAGAATACTGTTTCATCTGGGTTAGGTGTTTTGGATTAAATAGTTACCATTTGTTCCAGAGCTAACAAGTAGCATATTAAAAATCTTTCCTAAATAGTCTTGTAATCCTTTATTTGTTCCTTTCTTGTTCCGTATTTAAATTTCATAACTTGCTGAATATCTCTGCGAACTTGTGCCGTTAATCTTGCCTTTGTAACTCCAATGAAACTGTAGAGTTGAAATTTCAATTGCCAAACCGCCATTTTAAAGTTTGGTTTCATACAGAGAGCGAACAATATTTTTGGTATTATCATCAAAACGGCTACAAAACTTCGCTTGAAACTGACAGAACCTATTACATATCCTATATAGTCGTTTAATGCAGTTTTTGGGTCACGATTTTCCATATAGTGGGCACACATGGCATCTGGCGCTCTAAACCATATAAACCCTTTATTTTCAATCCATTTCTTAATGTAGTGGTCTTCATAAACGTGAAGAATTTTTGGTATTTTTATGTCTTTAACAAGATGTGTTTTAAGTAAGATGTCTCCTGTGAAACCTCTGTGCTCTGGTTCTAGGAATGGTTTGTAAGTCAAACCGCCCAAAAATTTCCTTGCCCTTTTCATAACAACTGAAAAATCCTCAATTACGGGTTCCACAATTTGAAGTGTAGCGCCTTGAACTGCACCTATATCTGGGTTCACCATGTATTTAGAAGCATTTTTAAACCAATCGTCTTTCAAAATCACATCGGAGTCCATAAATACGAACCAGTCTGTGCAAATTCGGTCTATTCCAATCTGCCTTGCTGTTGCTCTATTACCTTTGACATCATAAATAATCTGAGCAGCGGGAAAAATGGCTTTACATAATTCAATTGTTCCATCTGTTGAACCCCCATCCACAATTATTAATCTATTGATTGGAAGCTGTTTCCGAATGCTTTCTAAACACTCTTTTAGACATGGGTTAACACTGTTCTTCGTTAAAAGAACTACATCAATCTTCACACTATCACCTCTTTTCAAACCAGTTAATAAATGCTACATTGAGCTCAGCTAAACAAAAATCACCAACCATAA
>Ga0315280_10004642_pt1 | contig 20129 bp, 14 predicted proteins | sample YL17G06_40_MG_FD_203697 | JGI IMG/M metagenome (GOLD analysis project Ga0315280, IMG submission 203697) | Sediment microbial communities from Yellowstone Lake, YNP, Wyoming, USA - YL17G06_40 | ecosystem: Environmental > Aquatic > Freshwater > Lake > Sediment | place: USA: Wyoming | collected... | reverse complement strand
TTCCTGGCTATTCTTCCACACACCGTCCGGGCCGACGCTGCCTCGCTGGGAGCCGTGGGCTACGGCGTGGTACCTCTGGATAACGATCAGGTGGCGATGGCCGCCGAGCGGGTAGAGGCGGAGATCCTTGGCGACGAGGCCTGGGTGACCTGCCTCTTCACCTTCACCAACACCGGGCCAGCAACCGAGGTCCTGATGGGCTTCCCTCAGGCCCAGCCTATCGAAGGCGGTGTGACAGAGTTATTCGACTTCCGGGCTTTTGTGGACGAGGAGGAGGTCCCCGTGACCTTTCGTCAGAATGGTCAGCCGCAAGGGGGATGGGACTATCCTATCGCCGGCTGGCACACCTTCACCGTCCCCTTTGCCGACGGCCAGACCCGCATCGTGCGCAACACCTATCACGGCCGTCTGACCTGGGAGTCCAACGGTGGTCGCCTTTTTGAGTACATCCTGCACACTGGCTCCACTTGGCACGGCCCCATCGGAGAGGCCGACATTGTGGTGCACTGGCAAAATGAGCGGTACGTGGCCCCGGAGACCCTCTCTGCCAGCCCGCCTGGCTACGCCCGGGGACAGCGAGATCTACACTGGCATTTCACTGACCTGGAGCCTACCCGTGAGGATGACATTCGGGTATACTTCCGTCCTGTCTACGGTCCCCATAACATTGGAACTGCTAGTGCGTCTTCGGGAAAGGTCCAGCCAGCCAAGACCGGGTACAATCTCCCTGCGGCCCTCTTCTCCGATGGCGATCCAACTACAGCCTGGCAGTCGACCGCTGAGACAACCGGAGCCTGGGTCGCCTGGGGCTACGAGCACTATCCCCACTACGCCACCCCCACCCTGGGATTGGGCATCCTGCCCGGCGTGTTCGGGGACGATTTCCGAGCCCACGGACGGCCCAAAGAGGTACTGGTGCGCCTTGCCCGGTTTAGGGAGGGCGTAGAGGTGCCGCCAGTGGTTATCCCGGTAGCGGATTCCTTTCTCCACCCTCTGCCCCAGTTGACGATCAGCGAGCACCGCCTGACTCTGGAAGATGCCGCCCGTTGGCAGTTCCTGCGCCTGGAGGAGCCAGCCACCGTCTTGGCCTTCCAGGTGGTAGTGGAGAGCGTCTATCCCGGCGAAGGCTATGATGATGTGGCCATCGCCGAGGTACTCTTTCCCTTGCTGGAGGAGGACCTGGCGTCGGTGCCGGTTTTATTGCCGGTCACGGGCGAGGCCAGTCCGGTCGTGTTAGGCCCCTGGGTAGTAGCGGCAGCCGTAATGGTGTTGGCTGTTTTCATGCTGTTCTGGCTGCGAAAGAGGGGTCTACGGGGGAAGCCGGGGGAGCGCGTTGGCCATTGATCACCGGTTTGCTGGTGGCGGGGGTGCTGCTCTTGGCGCTCGTCTACCGCTGTCTCCTTGACCGAATATCGTTTTCGGATTCAGCCGGCCATGGATCAGGCTTACGGAGACCCTCGGATCAATAGGCTCAGGGAATGGTGGGGAGGAGATAGGAAGGGTATGCGGCGACGATTGAGTGGGTTGTGCTTGCCAACATTTTATCTCTCTTGGCATCTTGCAAATACAAACCCTGTGTAGAGCCAAGGAAAAGATGTTAGTTCAGGCTTTCGTGCAACCAGCCCGCCACCTTATCTTGCCAGAAGGCGAAGGAGAACTGTTGGCATACGATTGCTTACTATTCGACGGGTCGGACTATCGCCTGAAACTGCTGATATTGCTCCACATGCTTTGAGTTCTACCTGGTCACATGCGAGTTCCCGCCGTGAACTAATTGGTTACTACACAGGGGGATTAGAAGAGAGGAGGAAGGGGGTGCGCTACCAAGAAAGAGTTCTTCAGGACGCCACCGATGAGGGGCGGCTACTTATTGCCTCTCGGAGGGTGACTTCCTCGCCTGCTCTTGGATGGATCTTGGCCGTACCTCTCGACGTACCGGCGATGAGCGCGAGCCACCTCCTCATCAGGGATAAGATCTGGCTCGCCGAGAAGAAGAGCCAGATGTACAGTCCTCGCTGCATCCTCCACCATCACCGCCGCTTTGACGGCATCATGAGGGGTGGGGCCTATGGTGAAAACGCCGTGGTTTTTCATAAGGATGGCAGGCGAGTCGCCGATGGAGCGGATTATTTCCTGGCCAATTTCCTCGCCCCCGATCTTGGCATAGTCGCCCACCGGGATCGGCCCTCCAAACTCATCGGCGATCGCTGTTAGATAGACGGGGATGGGGCGGCCCAGAGCCGCGAAACTGGTGGCGTACGGCGAATGAGTGTGCACCACGCCCCCCACATCGGGCCGATGGCGATAGATGTATAGATGGGTGGCTGTGTCTACCGATGGTTGAAGATCGCCTTCCACTACTTGCCCATCGAGGTTCACTACCACCAAATCACGAGGGGTGAGTTCTTCGTAGGGGACCCCGCTGGGTTTGATCACTACTAGCCGGCTTTCGAAATCTCTTCCGCTCACGTTCCCGCTAGTCCAGACCACTAGATTGTGCTTGGGTAACTCCAGGTTGAGTTTCCAAACCTCCTCTTTTAGTCCTTCCAGCATCGTCTCTTCACCTCTTCCCCAGAAGGGCTTCGGCCTTTATCCGCTTGAGCACCTTCATTACGTCGTTCTCGCCCCGGCCGAAGTAATCGTGTAGCCGAATGTACTCCCGGTAGAGTCGATCGTATACCGCCTGGTGTTCTGGGATTGGGCGATAGAATTCGGGTTTTAGATGAGCCATCTCTTTAGCGGCCTCGAAGATGCTCTCGTACCCACCCGCATCTTTTCCTGCTGCTACTGCGCCGTGCATCGCTGAGCCGAGAGCCGGGGTCTGGGTAGAGGCCGCAACCTTGATCTCGCGCCCCGTGACGTCGGAGTAGATCTGCATTAAGAGTTTGTTTTTCTCCGGCAAGCCTCCGCAAGCGACTAATTCATCGACCGCGACACCGCTCTTTTCGAAGGTTTCGATGATGATGCGCGTGCCGTAGGCGGTAGCCTCGATGAGGGTGCGGTAGATCTCCTCAGCCCTGGTGGCTAAGGTGGCCCCCAGAAGCATCCCCGTGAGATCGACATCTACCAAGATGGAGCGATTCCCGTTCCACCAGTCGAGGGCCAAGAGTCCGCTCTCACCCGGCTTCAACTTGGCTGCTTTCTCCTCCAAGAGCCGGTGCAGGTCCCAGCCGCGTCTCTTAGCCTCCTCATGGTATTCGGGTGGGGTGGCGCGCTCCACGAACCAAGCGAAATGATCCCCTACACAGGACTGCCCGGCTTCGAAGCCGAAGTAGCCGGGGATGATGCCATCCTCTACCACGCCGCACATCCCCTCTACGATCTTCTTTTCGGTGCCCAACACCATGTGGCAGATAGAGGTGCCCATGATCATCACCATGCGCCCCGGGGTTGTGACTGTGCAAGCGGGCACTGATACGTGAGCGTCTACATTGCCGATCGACACGGCTGTGCCTTCGCAAAGACCAGTCCCCTTGGCCATTTGCCGGGTTAGCCCGCCGGCCCGTGCGCCCAGGGGATATATCTCCTGCGAGAGCCTGTCGTCAACCACGTGGCGCAGCCGGGGGTCAAGAGCGGCGAAGAAGTCGTCCGAAGGATAGCCAGTGCTCTTCTCCCAGATGGCCTTGTAACCGGTGGTGCACAGGTTGCGTTTCTCCTCGCCCGTAAGTTGGAGCACGATCCAATCGGCCCCCTCTATAAAGCGATCCGCGGCTGCGTAGATCTGGGGAGCCTCATCCAAAATCTGCCAGATCTTGGGGAAAAGCCACTCCGAGGAGATCTTGCCCCCGTAGCGGGATAGGAACTCCTCGCCCCTTTGAAGCGCGATCTCGTTGAGTTTATTGGCCTCCGGCTGAGCAGCGTGGTGCTTCCAGATTTTGACCCAGGCGTGAGGGTTATTTCGCCATTCCTCCTTCAGGCAAAGGGGGGTGCCCTCCTTGTCGATGGGCATCATTGTGCAAGCGGTAAAATCTGTGCCTAAGCCGATGACATCTTTAGGGTCGACGCCGCTCTCCTTTAGGACGGCCGGGATGGTAACCCTTATGGTCTTGAGGTAATCTACCGGGTTCTGCAAGGCGAAATCGGGCTCCAGTTTGATCTTCGTATCGGGCAGTACTTCGTCAATTACTCCGTCCTTGTACTCATATACTGATGTAGCCACCTCCTCGCCCGTGGCCACATTGACTAACACAGTGCGGCCCGATTCAGTGCCGAAATCGATCCCTATAGAGTATTTCTTACCTCCCATGCTCCTCTCCTCCATTGGTAGATTTGGTCTCTTGCCGCTTCTTTCTTCTCATGCCCTCAACTAGGACCATATCTCCAGCCTTGATATCCAACTCGTTGGCAACCTCCTCACACTTGGCCCTCAGGATGAAGAACAAGGGGGCCTCGACACCATCCAGGGTTTCAAAATTTCCCTGGCCTTTGCCGATGACGAGATCGGCCGCCCAAAACTCCCTTTGAAACTCAGGTGAGCAAGCCAGTAGGTTTGTGCCTATCATAGGTGAGCCGCTGCTTTTGACCTCGGCCACCTTGTCCATTCCCACCGCCCAAGCATCCTCCAGGGTGGCATCGTTGAGAAGGGAGGTTCCTTCACAGCAAAGATGATATCTTTGTCTCGAAATTCCTCAATCAATATCTTGTCAAAGACTATTTCACCAGCGTTATCGGCTAGGTAGAGAACGCGCCTAGCAGAAGAGAGGGCCCTGGCGAACTGAGAGAAGTGGTCGATGGCGAGACCGCTGGTTAAAGCCCCAGCAAGGGCAGATTCTACATCCACCTCCTCCAAGATGCCCAGATCGACGATGTTGCCCGCCGCCGCTATTTTCACGGCCGTCCTTAATCGGCTTTCTGAAGTATCAACTATCTCCTTCAGCCGCTCGTACGCCTCCAACGCCAGTTGGTTATATGCTTTCTTCTTGGGGTGGAAAGGATCGGCGCAGTTCAAGAGCTCATTAACTAGCCATAAAGCGTATGTGGAGTTCTCGGCTGGTGTAGCCTCCAGGGAGTAATATGGAGCCTCCTTTGCCAGCGCCCTCAAGACCTTAAGCTGCAATTCTGGATCGTCGGTGACCTCCCGTGCTGCCGAGAGGGCCTACTTCAAATAGCAGGGCACGCATCAAACCCTGGCTTTCATCCCACCTCTCCGTATGGGACCCTTTCTGTATTATCCCACAAATCACTCTTCACAACAAGGGTCTGTCTTTCATGAGAGTTCTAGGATCGCTGGCCGCTCGATGAGCTGGCCCTCCACTTGGACGGGGATCTGCGGCCAATCCCCCACGGCGGTGATAATCTCGTAGTCTTCCTCGTTGACGATGATGGTATCCTCCGATTTGGTCCCCGTGATAGAAGGGTTCCAAGCGAAGGCTTGAAGGGGTCTCACCACCTGATGGGAAATAGGGGTTGCTAAATACTCTCGGGGCTCGTAACCAGCGAGCCCCCCTTGGTGGTGCAACTTCCATTCATCGGGGTAGCCCACCTCCCTATAGGCCTCTACCGCCTTCTTAAAGATATCGGAGATCCTCGCTCCTGGCCTACTGGCAGCGATGAATGTACCATCCACTTGGGCTACCGCTTCTTGTTTCCTCCTCATTTCAGGAGGAAGGGGGCCGAAGTGGACGAGGCGAGTCAACGAACATACCAGTCCCCACCGCCGCCCGCAGAACACGAGCATGGCGTAGCGTTTGAGTTCTTTCTCGGTCGGCAGCGGGTGTCGGAAGGCAAAGATGCGCGCGTCAGTGGCGATGAGGTTGACGATAGCCTGCACGCCACGGCTCTCCGCTTCGCGGGCAAGGAGCCCAGCGATCTGATACTCGGTCAGGCCAGGCCGGACGGCCCGTGCCGCGCTGTCCATCGCTTCGCCGCACAGCCGGCCCAGCGCCCGAAAGCGCGTGTCCTCTTCGGGAGTCAGCTGGGCCCGGAGGCGGGCCAGGTCACCAGAGAGATCGGTTGCGCCGGGGTAATGCCCGTCGGCGCCGAGCCTTAACCCTCGGGCCAACTCGGCCACGCTCTCCTGCGTCTCGTGCCAAGGCACGACACGAAACTCCCAACCCTGCGCCGCAAGTTTCTCCTCCTGCTCCAACCGCGTCGCCTCGATGTTGTTGGTGACAAGGTACCGGCCGGGGGGGGTCATTAGCAGCGCGGCCTCGCCGTTCGTGGTCGCTGTGTTCACATATGAGGCTGCACCACACGTGGCCCAGGCGAAACTACTCACGCGCCGAAGGAGGAGCGCGTCGAGTTTTCGATCAGCTAATAGCGCCTGAATCCGATCCTGTTTTTGGTTGAATTCGGTCATTGGCTAACTCCTCGCCTATTCTCTCAACTACCAGCCGCTGATCGATTGTGTCGGCTCCTCCCGCAGCGCCATCGCCTATCCTTAAAGGCGTCCTGGCTCCAGAGTGCCCTCTTCCGCCGGCATTGTCAAATAGCGATAGTTCAAAAGAATCCGAACAACGTTACAGCCAAGGCTCTTGATGAAACGCAACTTATCTTCGGCGATGAAGTAATGCAAGAACCGCTCCCTGGTGGAATTCGCTTGCTCATGGATCCATCTGTCTGACGAGGAAACTCACCAGTAGTGGTGCACCTGCTCACGGATGAGGCGGTTGTACACCTCGGTGACTTTCGCCATCCTCGAGTCGGGCAGGGGCGGCAGGTCCGCAGCGCGGACGTTCTCCTCCACCTGCGACGGGCGCTTGGCGCCAGGGATGGCACAGGTCACCGCATCAAACATCAGGGTCCAGCGCAGGGCAAACTGCGCCATCGTCATGCCCTCCGGCGTGAGCGGGCGGAGTTCCTCGATAGCCTGCAGTCCGACCTCGAAATTCACGCCGGAGAATGTTTCGCCCCGGTCGAACGCCTCGCCTTGGCGATTGAATGCGCGGTGGTCATCAGGGTGAAACATAGTGGCATGCGTCATCTTGCCGGTGAGCATGCCAGACGAAAGTGGTAGTCGTGCCACAATGCCCACCCGGCGGCGTTTAGCTTCCGAGAAGAGGAGTTCAGCGGGACGCTGTCGAAAGATGTTGAAGATAATTTGTACCGATTGTACGCCAGGATATTCGATGGCTTTGAGCCCCTCCTCGACCTTTTCCACGCTCACGCCGTAATAGCGAATCTTGCCTTGCTTCACGAGATCATCGAGGATGCCAAACACTTCGGGGGTGTAATAGACCTCGGTAGGTGGGCAATGGAGTTGCACGAGATCGAGCGCGTCGGATTGGAGATTCTTCAAACTGCGTTCGACGAAGGCGGTGAGATTCTGGCGATCATACCCCTTGGCGGTGTGTGGGTCGAGGCGGCGCCCGACTTTGGTGGCGATGTGCAGGGTCGCACGTTGCTCCAGGCGCAATTGTGCCAGGAGTCGCTCGCTACGGCCGTCGCCATAAATGTCGGCGGTGTCGAAGAAGTTCACACCCAGATCCACCGCGCGACGCAGCGCGGCGAGGGACTCCCGGTCGTCCACTGGCCCCCAGGTGCCACCGATCGCCCACCCGCCAAAACCGATCGCCGAGACGCGCCAACCCGTGCGCCCAAGTTCACGATACTCCATAGCCTACCCCTTCTTTTCCTCCCGCAGTACAAGGACATCCCGCGGCGCAATGAAGAGCCTTCCTTCAACGACCGCTGAGCCGTAGAGCAAATCGCTGTAGCGTCCCTCTAAAGTTACTTCCTGCTCTCGCTCGGTGTGGTTGAGGACGAACAGCAGCCGCCGGTTGCCCTGCCAGCGTTCCGTCATTTCGAGCCCTTTCGGCGCGGTGAGGATCGTCTGCACCCCGGCTAAGGTGAGTAGCCAGCCAGCCAGCGTCTCATACAGGCGGCCATCGCCCATGGTACCCACGTATACCACCTGGCCCTGGCCAAATCGGTTCAGCGTGATGGCTGGTTTACCCGCGTAGTACTCCTCGGTGTAGCGGGCTACCACTTCCGCCCCTTTAGGCTCGATGATGTCACACCAAACCTCGCACGATATCTTCTGGCCCATGATTGCTAACCCAGGGATAACGAATTCTAAGCCGTTACGCCCCTCGGCCGGCAGGGAATCATACTCTGCAACTTCGATGGCGGAAAGATCTGCTAGAAGCCCCGGCAGCGCCCGGTTGACCACGGCGTTAGCCTCATCCTTGACTCCGGAGCGAAAGGTGATAACTAATAGCCCCCCCTGTTTTACGTACCTTTGCAGGTTGGAGATGATCTCTTCGGTGACGATGTGCAGTGTGGGAGCGATGACCAATTTGTAGTGAGATAGATCCCCTTGGGGCGAAACGATGTCCACTGGCACGTTTAGCCTATGCAGGGCCTCGTAATATAGTTGGAAATGATCAGAGTAACTGAACCGCGAGTTATTGGATTGAATCTGAAAGGCGAAACGGTCATCATAGGAGAGGAGCATGGCTACTTCGGCTCTGCATCTTGAACCCGCTATCATCTCTCCTATTCGTTTCAACTCCTCGCCAACCCGCTTGACCTCCTGATAGCGGCGACGAGGTATCCCATCGTGATCCAGGATCCCATGCCAGTACTGCTCGGTGCCGAAGCGAGAGGTGCGCCAACGGAAAAAGAGGATCCCCTCCGCGCCATGGGCGATGGCTTGATAGACCCACAATCGGATCTCTCCTGGGCGAGGTGTGGGTCCCACATTCTCCCAACCATGAGGGCCGCTTTGCTCTTCCATGACCCAGAAACCGCTTCTTTTTAAACCGCGCATAGTGTCGTGGGCTATGGCTATCCTAGCCGGATCGGCGTTCATCATAAGGGGGTAGTTATCCCAGGAGACGAAATCTAGAGGCTCGGCTAAAGCATGATAGTTCAGGCCATCGTACGTGAACCCCATGAAGTTATGGGTGAGGAAATGATGGGGGCAGAGTTGGCGCAGGATATCGACCTGCAGTTGCTGGTAGGCAAGATAGGAGTCCGAGGCGAAGCGGCGGTAGTCCAAGGCCAAGCCGGGGTTAGGCGATCCGGAGGTCGTCCAGGGGAGAGGGATCTCGCTCCAATCGTTGTAGACATGGCTCCAGAAAGTGGTGCCCCAGCGTTCATTTAGCCTCTTCAGGGTGATGTATCGCTCTTTTAGCCATCCCTTAAACGCCTCTTGGCATTGGGGACAGAAACACGCTGCCGAATCGTGGCAGCCGAACTCGTTGTCGATCTGCCATCCGATGACATTCGGGTTGTCTTTGAAATGCTCAGCCATGGCGTGAGTGATGCGCGCCGAATAATGACGGTAGGTCTTGTTGGTAGGGCAATATTCCCGGCGATTGCCGAAGGTCACCCGCACCCCATCCGCCCGGACGCGAAAGGTGTCAGGGTGGGCAGACATCAACCAAGGTGGTGGAGAGGCAGTAGGGGTTCCCAGGACGATCTTCATGCTCCGCTCTCCCAGGATGTCGATGGCCTTGTCAAGCCAGGAGAATTCATAATACCCCTCTCTTGGCTCCATCTTGCTCCAGGCGAACTCCGCAAGGCGTACCACGTTGAAGCCGGCTTCCTGCATCAGGTCGGCATCTAGGGGCCACCTCTCCTCTAGCCACTGCTCTGGATAGTAATCCGCGCCGTAATACATGGACGTTGCTCCCTCTAAGAGGCCCTAATCTACTCTACTTGGCATGGTGATACACTTTCCATCCCAGGTAGTTGTCCATGGCTTCCTCCAGAGCGGAAGCCACCTGGGACAGGTTGATGGCCACGTGATGCTCGAAACCTTTATTGCAGATGTAATGCAATAAGCCTTGCAAGTTCGGGATTTCCACCACACCGTAACCGCCGAAAGTAGTGAGGGGATCCTCAATAAGTTGCCCCTCGCCTACGTAGGCAGAAATGACCCCCAGGGCATCGTCAGTGGAAACGCGACAGTAGGTGAAGGGACCGGCCTTTAGACGGCCCTCCACAGTGCCATAGGTGTTTTCCTTGCCCACCGTCCCTGCGATGATCTTTTGGTATCCCATCACCGGGCTTTGCGCAAAGAAAACCTTTGGCAGGTTGCTGCAATGGAAGATGACCCCTTTATTGGGATCATCGCCGTAGTTATTGTTCCAGTCCACTAGAGCGCTTGGCTTACCCGACGCCAATTGCAGGGCAAGCATGCCAATCACGCCCGTCACGTCGGTCTCGCAGCCACTGGGCAGCAAGTTGTTGCTGAGCATGCTCATCACCGTGCACGGCACCACGCCGAAGAACTCCTCCATGGATGTCCAGCACTGTACAGCGGTGGCCAGCAGCCGGTTCTCTTCCATCCACTGCTCCACCACTACGCCGAAGCGGGCCATCTTATTTAGGGCCGTCTCGGGCACGCCTTGCGTGCGCGTGTACACCTCGATAGCCTGGCGCTTAGCACGCACCACTTCGCTTTCATCGTCCAGGCGCTCCATCCGCCCAAAAGCCTCAGATAGGTCCAGCGTCTCTACGGTGATGCCCATCCGCTCCAGCAACTTCTCGCTATACCGCACGGTGTTGAAGGCTGCCGGCCGTGCTCCCAAAGCACCGATGTGAGCACGGCGGAGCCCCTTCACTACTCGGCAAACGCTCACAAACCACCTAAGATCGCCCCTGAACTCCTTTGAGGCGGGATCGGTGGTGTGCAGGGTGGTGAGACTGAAGGGGATGCCGTACTGCGTTAGGTTGTTGCAAACCGATATCTTGCCGCAGAAGGAGTCTCGCCGATCCTCGATATTCATCTTGGTGGGATCATCGGGGAAGGCATGTACCAAAACCGGCACATTCAGCCCGGACATCCGCAGCGAGTTCGCAACGCCCCGCTCGTCCCCGAAGTTGGGCAAGGTGACCAGCACGCCGTCGATGGTTTCACTGTGCTCTTTGAACAGGGCCGCACACTTCTCAGCGTCCTCTAGCGTCTCCACAGAGCCGAAGGTCGTATCCTCCGGGCCCAGGACCACCGGTCTAATCCCTTCCTCTTTGAGGAGTTGTAGGATTTCCTCCCGCCCGGTCTTGCAGAGGTGATCGGGGAAGAAACCGCGGTTGCCTACGATCACGCCCAAGGTTGCTTTTTGCATCATACCTCCTCTCAATCTCACTAGTGGGTGGAGAGACTCATCCGCCAAAACTCTCTTCGCGCTCCAAGCAGACGAAACCGGTGGGCCTAGCGATCTCTAGCCTCAGGGTGAAAGGTTCCTCTTTAGGGACCGTCCATGTGAGAGAGCCCCTCCAACTCTCTCCAGGCTGCAAGGTTGGGATCTTTAAGTCGCCACCAGTGAGTAGAAGTTTACCCGCAAGAAGCTCCCAATGCAAGATGTAGCCCTCCAAAGTGTAAGCCGGTATCTGGGTCTCTATCGGCCCTCGACTCCTGATAGCGACTTCGGTGGTGACCTCTTGACCGGGCGGGAACTCAAAGACGTTGTGGGTAACGGCTTCAAATAGAGCGGGGGAGTACTCTTCCCGCAGCACGTTGTAGGCTCCCAAGTGCTGTCGTTGGACATCAACCACACCCATTTTGAAGCCCGATGGTGTGCGATAATCCTGGTAGCACCAGAAGATGGCGCCACCGACAAAATTTCTCTCCCGTATGATGGCCAGTTGCTCGCGGATCAGTTTCTGGCGCTGCCGGTCAGCGGCCATGGGGCCATCCAACTCCTCATCGGCCACGTAATAGTATCGGTCGTGGTCGAGGGAACTGGTCGGTGGCCCCCAATGGCGATTCCAACTGGGCTCGAAGCCGTACTCAGAGACGATGACCAGCCTGTCGGGCCAGGTCTCGTGAATCCGGTCCAGCGCCGGGCCCAACCCCTCTTTTGGCCCCACCCAGGTGCCGAAATATTCGTTCATCATCACAAAGTCGGTGAAGGCTGTGGCATCGAGGGCTGGATCGTCGTTGAGTCGATTAGAAGCGAAAGCCACATATCGGGTGGGATCCAGCGATTTGATGTAGGCCACCATCTCCTTGACGAAAGCATGCCCCTCGGCTGTCTTCGATTCGATCTCGTTCCCCAGGCTCCAGGCCCAGACGCTGGGATGGTTGAGACTCGCCTCGATCATCTCCCGCAACTGCTGCTTTTCCAATTCCCGCATCTCTTCCCTGGCCATCTGGCTTCTGGTGAGTTGCCAGGCCGGCACCTCGGGGACGAGGAGGATGCCGTTGCGGTCACAGTAGTCTAAGATGAACTCATGCTGGGGGTAATGAACAGGACGAGAAAGGACAGTGTTCAGCCTTTTCAAATCATCGAAATCTGCAGCCATCACCGAGACCGTCCCCGCCAGGCCATGCTCCGGGCTATCCTCATGACGAGTCAGCCCCACCAGTCGCACCCATTCCCCGTTGAGATAGAGGTGAGCATCCTTGATCTCGATCTTGCGGATGCCGAAGGTCTCCTCACTATGGTACAGCGGATCTCCCGTCTCATCCCTTATCTCCGTCACCAGCCGGTACAAGTTGGGATGGTCAAAGTGCCAGAGTCGAGGGTTTGGTAAGGTCGTTTTCAGCACAACCTCCCTCGATGCCTGGGCAGGTATGGTTATATTTGCCTCCAGGCCTGGATCATCTTCGCTCGTCCATACCGGGGAGCCCGTGCCCTCATCATGAATGGCAGCCTTTATCTGCACCCTTCGCTCGAAGGAAGAGGTATTGCTAATAGTGGTCGTAACGGTGATCGTTGCACTATCAACTAGGTCAGGCTCAGCGACGACCCTTTTGCGTTCGATGAAGAGCTTGCTGGTGGCCAAGAGATGGACATCGCGGACGATCCCACCATAGTTCCACCAATCGAACGACCAACTAGGGGATAGAATGGCCGGTATGCGGTCGGTGGCCCTTTTATTGTCCACCCGCACCGCGACTGTATTCTCATCGCCATAACGCACCCCATCCGTGATGTCGAAGGCGAAAGGGGTATAGCCACCCTCGTGCTGGTCCAGGAATCCGCCGTTCAGCCAGACCTGAGATAGGTAGAAGACGGCGTCGAACTGGAGACACAGATGCGCACCATGCAACTCAGTAGGCACCGTGAAAGAGCGCCGATACCAAGCCACCCCCTCGTAGTTAGCGTACTGGGGCATGGTCCCCCAAGTGTGCGGAACCACGACCTCTACCCAACCCTTATCATCGAAGTCGGCCCCGGCCCATCCCGCCTTTTCCCCCTCGTTCGTGGGGTCAACCTGGAAGCGCCAGGAGCCATCAAGATCGATCTCTTGAGGCTGCACGACCGCAAGAGGGAGAGGCGTGGCCGGTTGAGTGGCAGAGGCCAGGGGTTCACTCTCCCGAGCAAGGGGTGGGGGCTCTTTTCCCCCCATGGGAAGTTTTGAACAACCAATAACCATGCTCAGACCGAAACCAAGAACAATGCCATAGTGGCACACCGCCATCACATTTCTCGTCATCTCTAAGGCACTCTATCCTCCCCAAGCCAGCAGGGCACTGGGGCCGATGGTAGCAAGCGGTGAGGGAAGCGTTTCTCCCTCTTCCCCCTCTAGCCCCTGACCGCTCCGGCGGTTAGCCCGGATATGAAGCGCCGCGAGGCCGCCCAGAAGACGAGCAAGACCGGCAGCATGGCTAGTGCCGTGCCAAGCATCAATACACCATAGTCTCCGCCTCTGTATGGGTCGCCGCGCAATATCTGCAAGGCCAATGGCAAGGTGGCCATTTTGCTGTCCTTGAGCACCAGCAAGGGGTAAAAGAAACTGTTCCAACTCCCCATGAAGGTCATAATGCCCAAGGCACCATAAGCCGGGCTCAGAAGGGGAGCGACCACCCTGAAGAAGATCATGAATTCTGAGCAGCCATCGATGCGCGCTGCGTCCAAGAGCTCCGTCGGGATATTGGCCGAGATATATTGGCGCATCCAGAAGATACCGAAGGCGCTCACCGCCCCAGGCACGATGAGGGCCTTGAAGTCATTGAGCCAACCTAGGCGACTGATGATGATGAACCAAGGTATGAGCCCCACTAACCAAGGGACCATCATAGTGCTCAGCATAAGGAAGAATAACCTGTCGCGTCCAGGAAATCTATACATGGCGAATGCATACCCCCCCATCGAGCAGAAGAGCAAGGTGAGGAGCGTGGTGGTGATGGCGATAGAGGCGCTATTGAAGAAGTTACGCCAGAAAGGGATCACCGGGAGCATATTCTGGTAATTTATGATCAGATTTCCACCCGGCAGTAGAGGAGGAGGATAGCGGAAAATGCGTTGGGTGTTGTGAGTGGAGAGGATTAACATCCAATAGAAGGGCAGGAAGGAGAGTATCGCCCCCCCGGTCAACGTAGCGTACAACACGACCTTAACGAAGAGCGACGATATAACCGAAAATGTGCTTCGCCGTGCACCATTGAGGCTCACAGCACCATCCTCCAGGAAACTACCGCCTACACAGCGCCAGGCGGCTTGCCGAATAACTTTAGGTTGATGGCCGATAAGGCCAAGATAATGGCGCAGATAGCATAGGCGATGGCTGAGGCGTAACCCAGATGGCCACGCACGAACCCCTCAGTGTAGAGATAGAGGGCCAGGGTCAACCCAGCGTGGTTCGTACCCCCTAACGTCTGCATCCAGGTCAAGAGATAGGGCTCATCGAAGATCGTTATCCCGCCCACGAAAGAGAGGATGAGGGTGAAGAGGATCACTGGCTTGAGCAGGGGCAAAGTAATGTACCGAAAGATCTGGCTGAGCCCAGCCCCATCGATCTTTGCCGCATCGTATAACTCTTGATCTATGCCTTGCAGCCCTGCTAAGTAGATCACCATATTCCACCCCGTCCATCGCCAAACGAAGAGAATGATGATGGCCGGCTTTACCCAAAACCCCGTGCCGCCCCACCAATCGATGGTCGGTAGCCCGATGGTCTTTAGGCCGAAGTTGATTAGTCCAAAGCGGACTCCATACATAGTCATGAAGATAAAGGCCACGGCAACGGAGGAGGTAACCATGGGGGTGAAATAGAGAGTTTCAAAAGCCCGCCTGAACCTTACCAGCCCAGAGTTGAGGATGAAAGCCAAGACCAAGGCTAAAAAGAGCATGGGGACGTGAGCTGCCACCCAGATGACCATCGTATTCCAGAGGGCTATCGAGAAGAGGCGATCGTGGACCAGATGGGAGTAGTTCGCCAGCCCCTCGAAGACCATGGGGCCGTGGCCTGTCCAGCGCTGAAAACTCAGACATAGGGAGAAGAGGATGGGAAAGGCGCCAAAGATAGCGAAGAGGATGTAGAAGGGTGAGATATAGACGTAGGCTACCCAGTTCTTCTTGATCTCATGCCAGAGGGAAAGCAGCCCCTTCACTCTGGGACGAACCCTAAGTTGCGCCGCCATATCGACTAAACCATCTTTCCCCTAGAAAAGGAACCGTGACCTGCTATGAAAGATGGCCTCGCCCCGCTATGGCGGGGCGAGGCCAGGCAGAACTCATTGCCCCAGCATCTCCATGAGGAGCTCCCGATCTTCAGCAGTCTGCTCGATGATGGCCTTTTCGGCCGCTTCCAAGGTCTCCTGAGGGTCGAGGCCCTGGTCCAGCATCCTGGCTACCTCAGACGTGAACGCAGACTCGGCCACCGAGTCCATGGGGGTGGTGAAGATCTTACCTGGTGAGGTGGCGATCTGCGCCCAAAGGGCCCGGGTCTTCTGACCACCGAAGTAGAAGTCGCCCTCCTCGTAGAGAGGGTTCTCCCAAGCGGGCTTGTAGGCCGGGAAGTAGTCCACGGCTACGAACATCTGATTCTGAGCCTTAGCCGTGGCCATGGAGTATTCGATGAAAGCCCAGGCGGCCTTCTTGTTCTGGCTCTGCTCGGGGATGGCCAAAAACGATCCGCCCCAGTTCTGCAGAGGATCCTCGGGGATGGGAACGATGCCCCAGTCGCCGGCACCATCGGGATCGATCCAGGACTTGAGAAACCCACCGAACCAACAGCCCGAGATGGTGGTGGCGATCTGGCCATTGCCGAGCATGGAGTACCACTCCTCGGTCCAGAGCGTAGACCTAGCGTCGAGGCCCAAGTTCCTCGCTTGCTGAGCGTACTGCAAGACCTGTAATGTCTTAGGGTTATTGATCGCTACGTTGTACTCTTCGTCGAAGAAGTTCTTGTGAGCGTAGTAGATGTAGGGGATCTGCCCAGCGTTGTCCATCCAGAAAACGTTGTTAGCCGGATTGTTCACCTTCTTGCCGGTTTCGATGAAACCCTCCCAGGTGCTCAGCATCTCGGCCACCGACTCGGGATCGGATGGCAACCCTGCTTTCTCGAAGAGATCACGACGGTAGAAGATAGATGCTGGCCCGATGTCCCAGGGGAAGGCGACAAGCCGCCCGTCGGGAGTGGTGGCCTGATCCCACTTATAGGCTACGAAATCATCCTTGTACCGTCCTGCATTGTAGGGTTCCTGCAAGAGATCGACCAGCCCCCCTTGCATCACGAAGCGGCCTATGTCGTTGATCTCGATCATTGAGATATCCGGTGCCCCTGTTCCCGCCGCCAGCGCTGTGGACAATGCATCTCTGGTGCCTCCAGCCATGCCAGGGATCATCTCCCAAGTGACTTTGATGTCGGGATATTCCTCGTTGAAGCCCTCGATGAGGGCTTCGAAGGCTTTGTCCGCCGCTGGCCAGCCCCAGATGGTGATCTCCCCCGTGGGCTTCGGCGCTTCGGGCATCGGGGTGGGGGTTACCTGCACCTCGACCGTCTCCCGCACCACAACCGTCTCCACTACCTTCTCCGGAGTTGGTGTGGCCGCTGGTGCACAGCCCACGAGCATGAAGAGCGCTGCTATCAGCACCGTTAGCACTAAATACCATCGTTTGGACATCACTTTTCCTCCTCCTCGCCATTCTCAACGGATCAAGGTAGAAAGAGCATCTCTCCCTTGAGTATCTTTGTGCAAGGTAGTCCATTGAAAATGGACAATTCTAAGACTAGAAGCCTACTCGTTCCTTATAGACATCCTCCTTTCACCCCTTAAGGGCTATTCGATTTCTCCCCTTCCATCACCCCCCTCCACCACAACTTTCTCTGACGATCAACTCTGTCTTCAAGAGAACCTCTCTCTTTTCGGCTTGTGGGTTCTCGATAGCCTCCAAGAGCAAATCCACAGCCACCCGGCCCACCTCACGCATGGGCTGCCTTATGGTGCTCAAGGGAGGCTCGCAGTAGGCGGCCACAGGGATATCATCGTAGCCAACCACCGCCATATCTTCCGCTATCCTCCTCCCTGCCTCTCGCAGCGCTCGCATGGCCCCAATAGCCATACGATCATTCTGGGCGAAGAGAGCGGTGATCTCTGGAGCCTTCTCTAGAAGACGCTTCATGGCCTTGTAACCGCTCTCTTCCGACCAATCGCCCCCCTCGATCAACTCCTCTCGGAAATCGATTCCCGCCCTCTCTAAGGCCAACTTGTAGCCTTGAGTCCGGTCATCGACCGATTTCCAGCCGGTGGGGCCCTTTATGAGCCCGATGTGGCGATGACCTGATCTGGTCAAACATTCCGTTGCTTGTCGCCCTCCATCTACATTATCTACATCGACCACCGTCAGCCTCTCCCCCTCCAAGTAGTAGGCTGTCGTGACTAGGGGCACGCCCTGGTGTAACAGGGCGCGGATGTGGCTCGTATCCTTCTCCGTGCTGGGGCGAGCGAAGAGTATCCCCTCAACTTGACGCTCGGTCAACAACCTGACGTAGACGGGCTCATCTTCGGGCTTCCGCTCACTGCTACCGAGGATGAAGAAATAGCCGCGTTCCCGAGCGGCTATCTCTGCTCCTGCGATCACCTGGGTGAAGAAATAATCGCTGAAATCAGCGGTTATCAACCCCAATGTATGAGTCCTCTGGGAGACGAGGCTGCGGGCAATGGCGCTGGGCTGGTAGCCCAACTCTCTGATCGCTTGGAGAACCCTCTTTCTCGTCTCAGAAGCCACATCGGGGCGATCATTTATGACTCTAGAGACTGTCTGATACGACACTCCGGCGTGAGAAGCCACGTCCTTGATGGTTACTCTTCTCATTATTCCTCTGCGCTCCGTGAGCGTTCCCGTGACCGTTCACATTATAACATGGAATCTTTTCTTTGTCAAGAGACCTACGACCTAATCAATCATATCTTTCGCTTGCCTGGTGCTGTTCCAGGGAAGACGGAGGACATTTACCAAACGCTATCTACACCTATGCAGAGTCAGAAAAGAGAAGACATCCCGGTAACATTATCATTTGAAAGAACCATCTCCGTTCGGTAACATTTTCATTTGATTTGACACGGAGACCGACTTAGGGGGTGTGTCACATTGGTTCAGCATTTGCTGGAAGCATCTGTCTTACGAAGCGGTCATCTCTTCCTTCAGCGAACCATTTGGCCGACTTAGGGAGATACGCAACTTCTCCTGACGACCGGAAGATTCAAGGCTCGTGGGTGAAAAATCCACACTGGCCAATGAGGCAAGAGGGGAAACGATGAGCAGGGTCACTGGTCTCACTACTTGCTAGAGGGGTTTCGACTCTTTCCCCTGGCTGAGGAGAAACTGCCCCCGCCATCCGCTGGCAGATGGGCAGTTACAGCCTTGGTTGAGATGAAAGCATCAAACTTGGCAACCTTTAGCGCTGGCAGTGTTGTGGGAGTTGACAGCGGCCCTCCTGCCCAATGGAGGATCCTTTCTACCATCTCTGGGTAGCTATATCCGGCGGCTAGAGCGGCCCTCGCAAACCCAGCATCGGGGGATAGATCTGGGTTGGGGTTGACTTCTAAAACGTAAGGCCGCCCATCCCGCACCCGCATATCGACACGGGCGTAGCCTCGGCAGCCCAGAGCCTTGTAGGCAGCTATCGCACTCTCTCGTATCCTCTTGGCCAGACGGCCATCTACCTTAGCCGGACAGATGACAGGCGTAAGGCGGTATTCATCCCCCTCCGGCTTCCACTTGGCCGCGTAAGAACATATTCTCCGTAAAGGGTCTGTAATGCCAGAGTAGTCTATTTCCGCTAAGGGCAAGCATTCCGGCCGGTCGTTGCCCCACAGTGCAACGTTGGACTCCCGGCCTTCAATGAACTCTTCCACCAGAGCAGGCTCACGATAGGTGTCAAGGAGGTATTCCACCCTCTTGCAGAGTTGTTCATAGGAGGTAACCACTGCTTCATCATCTATCCCCAAACTAGCGTCCTCGGCAACTGGCTTAACAAAGGCCGGAAGGGGGATAGACACCTCTATCTTCCGATCATCGCAGACTTGATAGGCTGGTGTGGGGATGCCATTAGACTCTAGCACTCTCTTCGCTTGAGGCTTATTAAGACAAAGAGCCAACGTCTCTGGGGGTGAGCCTGTGTATCTGTAACCCAGCCTTTCAAGAAGGGCGGCGGCCTCGGGCTCTAGGTCTGCTCGGTTACCCAACCCTTCGAGGAGGTTGAAAACCACCCACTCGTCTGGGTCGTAATCCGAGAGCACCTCTGGGAAATCGAAAGAGACAGGCACACAAACGACCTCATATTTTGAGCGCAACGCCTTTTCCACAGCCCCGGCCGCCACTGTCACACCTTGGGCCGAGATCAGATCTCTTGTTTCGCCTTTGGCTACCGAATCTACCCGGTTATAGAGGATGAGCACTTTCTTCGCCCCATCCCTAGTTGAAGCCACTGTGTCTCCTTTCATCTAGAAGCCCTGCAAGCTCCTAGGGTTCCAGAACTCCTTCGCTTTGCCCATCGATAGAGATCACCACCTTTTCGATGCCAGAAAACTGTTCCACGGTCTTGGTGACCTCTTGGCGGATGCAGATTACGCGGAGCGAGCCCCCTCCATAAGCCTTCATCTCGGCTGAGAAGTCTACATAGACGGTTCCATCTTCTATTCGGAGGTCTTGCAGTCGAACCCGTTCACCTGAATAGGGCACGGGTTGGCCGCTCTCTAGCGCCCGCTCCTTGAAAGCTGCCACCTCCTCCGCATTGGGGATCGAGGTTAAGAAACCTTGCGCTTTCTCCTCGGGAGTGGGCCCCTCTAGGAGCGCTTCCAGGGCTAGCCACTCTACCGGCTTGGGCCCGCTCACCGTGCGAGTTACGGGTAGAACGCAGGTTGCGCTCTCGCTCAAAGAGGTATGGCTGAAATAGACCTGCACCGTATAAATTTCAGCACTGGAAGGCTCTGAGGTCCCAGCCAGGTTCACCTCCACTGAGGAGGGGTGCACCAGCCCTCCATCGCGAGGGCTCGTGTCGAAGACGAT
>Ga0315280_10004641_pt1 | contig 20136 bp, 18 predicted proteins | sample YL17G06_40_MG_FD_203697 | JGI IMG/M metagenome (GOLD analysis project Ga0315280, IMG submission 203697) | Sediment microbial communities from Yellowstone Lake, YNP, Wyoming, USA - YL17G06_40 | ecosystem: Environmental > Aquatic > Freshwater > Lake > Sediment | place: USA: Wyoming | collected... | reverse complement strand
TTGCGCTCGTCGGGGAAACCTTGCTTGGCAAGGTTTCCCCGGCCCCATGGCCGCGCATTCTCCGTCCTTCGGCTCGCTTTGCTCGCTCAGGACTACGAAACGGCCGGCAGAGGGTCGTCAAAGGCCGCCCCCCTCACCCTTGAAGGGACGTCAAGTGCATAAGCCTAATTGGATATGAGGTATTTGGGAAGTTGGGCTGGTTTGTGATTGGAGTGGAATTGGGGGGATATTTGCCTTGAATTGGCATCGAAGGTCTGGGCAGTTGGGGAGGAGCCAATTTGCATTGGGATGGAAGCGATAGTATATTCAGTCCGCACCCCAATGGGTGGAATTGACAGGACAGGAGGGAAACCGCAAAAGACGGATTGACCTTTAAGGATGCAAGTGGCAAGGACGTTTGACAACCGGGTTTCGTCCGATATTTGGCTGAATAAATGATGCCCAGGGAGGTTAACTGTAATGGCTGAGAATCTGCTCAAAATCCGCGGCCAGTTGAAAGCGCAATGGGTCGCGGCAAACAAGAAAGTGCTGGATTTGCGCCGGAAGGTGGCGGAGGCCGAGCAGAAGGCCGCCGCCCTCCAGCGGGTGCTGGACGCAATCGAAAAGGCGGCGCCGGAGTCGGTCAAGGGCGAGGAAGCCATCCCCGTGCGACGGGGTTCCCGGAACGGGATGCGCTCGCGAATCGTCGAGGTTCTGCGGACCAAGGGGCCGCTGAAGCCCCGCGAGATAGCGGAGGAGGTCGGAGCCTCATACTGGTCGGTGCTTTCACACCTGAAGCGCGGGCCGTTCCGCCAGCAGGACCGGGTTGGAAACGAGGGCAGGTCCGCCCTGCCCTGGGTGCTCGTCGAGGGGGAAGCAGGCTTTGCCGTGACTGGGAGCGAAACGGAGGCGAAGGAAGGGTAGGCAACAGGCCTGCCGAAGGGGAGTCGGACGGAACTCCGTCCGGGGGAGGGATAAATATGGAGGTGGGGCTCATCGGGTGCGGGGGGATCATGGGCTGGCACATCGACAACCTGAAGCCCGACCGGGGAGTGAAAATAACCGCATTGTGCGACACCGCCGAGGGGAACATCGAGGCGACTAGGAAAAGGTTCCCCGCCCTGGCGCGGATTCCGGCGTTCCGGGACTACCGCCGCCTGCTGGCCGAAACGCGACCCGGTGCGGTCATAGTCTGCACTCCGCACTCCTTCCATTTCCGGCAGGTGCTGGACAGCCTGCGCGCCGGCTGTCATGTGCTGGTGGAGAAACCGTTCGTGGAGACGGTGGCGAAGGCCCGGGCGCTGACCGCGCTGGCACGGCGCAAGAGGAAAGTGCTGATGATAGCCTACCAGCGGCATTTCGAGCCGAAGTACCGCCACATGCGCGAATTGGTCAGGCGCGGGTTCACCGGGAAACTCCAGACGATAAACACGGTGATGGGGCAGAATTGGCTGACCTGGGTCCGCAAATCCTGGAGGGTGAATCCGAAGTTGTCCTGCGGCGGCGAACTGAACGACTCGGGGAGCCATATCATCGACGCGATTCTCTGGATAACCGGCCTGAAGCCGGTGTCGGTCTGCGCTTCCGTCAACAGGCTGGACCAGAGGGTGGACATCAATTCGGGGCTGGTCATCCGGCTGGCGGGAGGCGCCATCTGGACCGCCAGCATTTCGGGAAACACGCCGGGATTCTGGGAAGACATGGTCATCTGCGGGAACAAGGGGTCCATCGGGCTAAGGAAGGGTGAGTTGACCACCACGACGGAGAAATCCAGCGTCCAAGTGAAGGATTTCCCCGGATACCACACCCAGACCGCCGGGTTCATCCGGGCCGTGCGCGGCCGGGGGCCCAACGAGGTGCCGGGGGAGTTTGGCGTGCTGGTGACGGCGGTCACGCAGGCGGCCTACCGCTCGGCCCGGCTCGGCCGGTTCGTGGCCGTCCGCGTCAAGTAGGGAGGCAAGTGGCAATACTGAAGCGGCCAATCGTTCTCGTTTGGATTGTGGTTGCGGTGATGCTGGCCGGGCATGCGGCAATCCCCAGGCTGGCGGACGTCCTGGAGGCTTTTTCCGGCCCGTTCAAGCTGGGCCCGGATTTCGCCGGGTTTTGGTGCGGGCACTTCGGCGGGGCGGCGTGGACGGCCGTATTCTGGCTGGCGGCATTCTTTTGCGGCCGGTCGTTTCTTTCCCTGATGGGGCGGCCGCGGAAGGACGGCATGGCAGGGGGGATGGCCGGCGTGCTGTTCGTGGGTTTCGGGATGTATGCCGGCATTTCCCTGGCCAACGGATTGCTGGGACTGTTGTTCCCATCGGTTACACGGGTGTCGGTGATTGCGCTGGGAGCTTTGGGTGTTCGCTTGGCATCGAGGAGTTGGCGGAAATCCCTTCCCCGGGAATCGGACAGATGGGAAATGATTTTCCGGTGGCTGGCGATATCCCTCGGGCTGGTTCTTGCGTTGTTTTCGTTGCGGCCGGAAACCTGGGACGACAGCCTGGGCTACCACCTGTCCGCGCCGGCCGATTTCAACAAGCTCCACAAGGTGGCGGATTACCACCGGGACATGTACCGGCAACCCCTCCTGGCGGAGGGCCTTTTCGGGCAGGGGCTGCTGGCCTGGGGCGGCCCGGCCGCGGCCATGATCAACCTGACCGGGGGAATCCTCGTGCCATGGCTGCTCAAGTCTTTCGTGACGCGGCTAGCCGGGGGGGCGATGGGATGGCTAGCCGTGCTGGCCTACCTCGCCTCGGAGCAGGTCGGCTTCCACATGGGACGGACGAACCAGGGCTTCTATTCGATGGGATTCGCCTTCCTGGGGGTGTGGATTTGGAGCCTGAATGCGTCGGCGCTGGCGAGGTCGCGGGCGGTTTCCGCCGTCGCGGGGGCCTGTCTGGGATGGGCGCTTTGCTCGAAATTGACCGCGGCCGCGCCGCTCCTCGGCATATTCGCCTGGCACGCGGCCGCCTTGCGAAACGGGGTCAGAAGGGAGGCGAACGCCATGGCGTGGCTTGCCGTCGGGGCCATCCTTGCTTCCGCCCCGTTCCTGGCGAAGGGATGGCTTTTCACCGGGAATCCCGTGTATCCGTTTGTCTGGGGCGGATTGGACTGGGGGGAACCGAATAACCGGATGCTTTTCAGTTTTGGCTGTCCAGGATTTGATTTTAATCTTGCCGATCCGGCCAGCTGGCTGGGCGTCCTGGACCGACTGCTGACTGTCCAGCAGCCGGTGGCGCTGCTGCTCTTTCCCGTACTGGCGATGTTGCGTTTTCCGGGAAGGGGGCCTTTCCTGGCCGCCTGGGGTGGCGCTGTGCTGGCATGGGCAGTCCTGATTCCGTGCCTGCGGATGATGATGCCCGTCTATCCTGCGCTGGCGGCGTTGTGCGCAATCGGGCTGGGCAGGTGGTTGGAGTCCCGCCGGGAAATGCGGGGGCCGGTGCTGGCCTTTGCCGCCCTGATTGCGATGATGGGCGCGATTCACGCCCTGGCGGGGGCGGATTTTTCCAGGCGTTCCTTCAATGCGGCCCTGGGCCTCGAGAACGGCGGAGAATATTGCCGGCGCGTGCTGACGACATATTGGCGCGCGGCCGGGGAAGTCAACCGGAGGGGTCCCGCCTCCGGGCGGATGCTGACCGTGGGCGAGCGGAGAGGCTACCTTTTCTCTCCCCTTGTCTACACCCGGGACATCGAGGACACTCCCGCGCTGTTGGGTGAAACCCGGGAGTCCGCCACTCCCGAACGGGAGCGGGTGCGCCTGCGGCAGATGGGCGTCAATTCCATCCTGCTGAATTACGTCAATTCGGAGTACACGGCGGCCTGGCGTTCGGGGGTGTTTGAATGGCGGCAAGCGGAGCTTCGCCGGCACGCCGAATTCTGCAGGCGATACCTGGAGGCCGTTTGGACGGAGCGGGACCCGGACGGCATAAACGGCGGATATGTCCTTTACCGGATACGGGCGCGACCCGGCGCGGGTTCCGCCAGGATGCCGTTCCTGCCGGGTGCCGAGTATGCCGCCGTCCGGGAATCCGGCGAAACCGCCGGGCATTATTGCCGAAGGCTGGACGGGTTGGAATCCGCCGCTCCCGGCGTGGTCTTTTTCGGGGCGCGTCACGCCATGGCCCTCCTGAAGGCCGGCCGGCCGCGGGAGGCGCTGGAGCGCGCCGGGGCGGGGCTGGGAAGCGGCTACCCGGAACAGGCGGTCCTGCGCGGATTGCGGGCCGAAGCCTACCGGATGATGGGGAAATTCCGCGAAGCCCTCGGGGAGCTGCGGCTGGCGGAGGAACTGAAGCCGGGCGAGCCCGCGCTCGCGGAACTGCGCGCCCGCATCGAGCGGGAGGCGCGCGGCGTGCCCAGGCACGACTGATTGCCGGTTCACGGCTGAAAGGCCGTGTCTTCTTGGATATAATCGTTCAATTCATGCAACAGGAGGGATAAAACGATGGCCGACAAAATCCGGGTGACTGTTTGGAACGAGTTCAGGCACGAGAAAGTCCACGCGGCGGTGCGGAAGGTGCACCCCCGCGGCCTCCACAACACCATCGCGGCGGCGTTTTCCGGGGCACGGGACATTGCCGTGCGGACGGCCACTCTGGACGAGCCGGAACATGGGCTCACCGGGGAAGTCCTGGCGGCAACCGACGTCATCATCTGGTGGGGGCACATGGCGCACGGGGACGTGAGGAACGAGATCGTGGAGAGGGTCAAGCAGCGCGTCCTGGCGGGTATGGGGATAATCGTCCTGCACTCCGGCCATTTTTCGAAGATATTCAAGTCCCTCATGGGGACGAACTGCTCCCTAAAGTGGCGGGAAGCCGACGAGAAGGAGCGGATTTGGACGGTGGAACCCGGCCATCCGATAGCCCGGGGGCTTCCAGAGCATTTCGAATTCCCGCACGAGGAGATGTATGGGGAGCGGTTCGACATCCCCACGCCGGACAAGCTGGTGTTCCTGTCCTGGTTCGAGGGTGGCGAGGTGTTCCGCAGCGGGTGCTGCTGGGAGCGCGGCCACGGCCGCGTCTTCTATTTCCGCCCCGGGCATGAAACCTACCCGACTTACCACAACGCGAATGTCAGGAAGATCCTGGTCAACGCCGTGCGCTGGGCGGCCCCGCGGGTGAATATGCCGACCTTTGACGCGCCCAACACAAAGGAACTTGAGAAGATACGCTCCGCGGGGAAGCGCACCCACGGCAAGGGGACGGGCGGCAAGGGATACCGCTGACGCCGGTGAAAAAGCTCCGGGTCGGGGTCATCGGGCTCGGGATGGGCCGCTGGCACGTCCGGGGCTTTCGCGAGCACCCCGGTTGCGAGGTCGTGGCAATAGCGGACACGAATCAGAACAGGTTGGCGTCCGCCGGTGAGGAATTCGGCCTATCCCGCACATACCCCGATGGCGAGGTTATGCTGGCGAAGGAAAGCCTTGATATCGTCTCCATCGCTACCCCGAACAAGTTCCACCACGGGCTGACCGTCCGCGCGTTCCGGGCGGGTTGTCATGTCCTGTGCGAAAAGCCGATGGCGATGAATGCTTCGGAAGCGCGGGAGATGCTGGCCGCGGCGAAAAGGGCGCGCAAGCGGCTGATGATTAACTTCTCATACCGGTTTTCCGCGGCCTCGCAGGCGCTCAAGCGCGAGGTTGACCGGGGCGCCTTGGGCAAGGTCTATTTCGGGCGGACCGTCTGGCACCGCAAGCGCGGCGTTCCCGGCTTTGGCGGCTGGTTCACGAACAAGGCGCTGGCGGGGGGCGGCCCGCTGATAGATTTGGGCGTGCACAGGCTGGATTTGGCGCTGTGGCTGATGGGGCATCCCCGCCCGCAGTGGGCGATGGCCGGTACCTACGACCATCTGGCGCGCGCGATGAGCAGGGGGAACCGGAAACTCTACAGCGTGGAGGATTTGGCCGCCGGTTTCATCCGCTTCAGGAACGGCGCCACCCTCGTGGTGGAGGCTTCCTGGGCAGCGAACATCGCCGAAGCCGAGTTGATGGAGACCCGGCTCATGGGGACGAAGGGCGGGCTGGTCCAGCGCAACCTGAACGGCAGCTACGAGTTCGAGGCTGAACTGTTCACGGAGAGGAAGGGCAAGGTGGTCGCCAGCAGGGTGGAATCGGCGGGAATACGGGCCAGGAGCCCGATGCACCACTTCGTGGATTGCCTCGTCAGGGGACGGCCCCATTCCGCGACCGGGGAAGAGGGGCTGGTGGTCATGGAAATACTCGACGCGCTATACGCCAGCGCAAAAACGGGGAGGCCGGTCAGGATCTGATTCGATTTTTCGTATTTGAGGTACTTGATCGTAACTGCGCCCCTCAGCGATGCGGGATGCTTGAATGGAAGAACCAGCAGGATGTATCATGAGATGCGATTGAAATAACGCTTTAACCCGAAGCCGTTTAACGACAATGTTGATGGGATGTCGCATCCATCCTGTCCCGGACATGGGGCTGACTGTCGCCAAGGCCGGCTTGCCACGAACATGATTATGGGAGGCCCGTATGGTGCCCCAAAAAAAAGATGAACGACTGCAAGAGTATCTTCAAAAAGCCCGCGATAAAGGGGCAAAACTCGGCTACTGTATCGTGGGCGCCGGCCACGGCGGCATGGCGATGGCCGGGCATCTGGCCATCATGGGATACCCGGTCAGCCTCTACAATCGGACTCCCGATAATCTAAACGGGGTCCGCTGGTATGGCGGCATAAAGGTCGGCGGCGAGGTGAAGGGCTTCGGCCGAATAAACCTTGCCACGTCTGATATCGCTGAAGCGATCGCCGGTAAAGATGTGATCATGGTCGTCACGCCATCCACGGCACACGCGGCGCTGGCCCGTCAAATGGCCCGCCATTTGCGCGACGGTCAGATCGTCGTCTTGAACCCGGGCCGCACCGGCGGCGCCCTGGAATTCCGCAAGGTGCTGGACGACAGCAATGTCAAAGCGGCCGTATTCTTGGCGGAAACCCAGACTTTCATCTATGCATCGAGGGCGATTTCGCGTTCCGAGGCATTCATCTTCCGAATAAAGAACAGGGTGCCTCTTGCCACCCTGCCCGCCCACTGGATCCCCGATGTCCTTGCGGTTATACGGCCGGCATATCCCCAGTTCGTGGCGGGGAACAATGTCCTGTGCACGAGCATGGATAACATCGGCGCGGTGTTTCATCCCGCCCTGACCATTCTGAATGCCGGATGGATCGAGGCCATGCACGGCGATTTCGACTACTACCTGCAAGGAATCACTCCCTCGATTGCCAGGATACTGGAAAGGATAGATGAGGAACGCATTGCCGTGGCACAGGGGCTTGGCATAGGGACCAGTTCAGCCAGGGAGTGGCTTTATCTGTCATATGGTTCCGCAGGAAGCGATCTTCATGAAACCATTCACAACACTGCAAGTTACCGCGGGATAAAGGCACCGCCCAACGTCAATCATCGATACATATTCGAGGATGTGGCCATGAGCCTGGTCCCGATATTTTCAATCGGAGCCATGCTCGGAATCCATGCGCCGACGATCGGGATGATCATCGGGATGGCATGCCTCATGCACGACCGTGACTATTGGGCCGAGGGGCGGACGGTTGAAAAGCTCGGCTTGGCGGGTCTTTCAGTCAAGGATATCCGCCAAAAAGTTGCCGGGATGGAATAACGGCAACTATTGGAGGTCTACGACAATGAGCACGAATTACCTGGATTCAGCCTTACAGTTCGGGAGATACTGGCAATATCTTCCCAAGGGCGTCAATGCGCTGCTGATTTTTCTGCTGGGCTTGTGCGCGGCGGTGATTGCCGGTTATTTGATTACGAAGGTCCTGGAGCGTGTGGGGTTCAATTCGCTGTGTGATCGAAGCGGCCTCTCGGAGATCCTGCGAAAGGGAGAGGTTAGATATTCGCCCGCACGTCTGGTCGGCGCCAGCACTTACTGGATATTACTTCTGGTCGGACTGCTTTGGGCTTTCCATCTGATTGGCATTGATGTCACGACGATGCTATTCACGCGCGCAAAGGCCGTCCTTCCCGCGCTCCTGTCAGCCACGGCGATCCTCGTTGTGGGTTATGCGATAGTGGCGTTCCTGGCAAATGTCATCCGGACCATCGCCATTAATGCGGCGCTCCCTTACGCTCACTTGATATCGAGGATTATCAAATGGGTGGGCGTATTTTTCGTATTCGTCATGTCCATCGAGCAACTGGGCATCGCGACACACATTGTCACAGCGGTATTCCTGATCGTCCTGGGTTCAACCGCGTTCGGCCTCACGCTGGCCTTCGGGCTTGGGTGCAAAGACATGGCCCATGAGGCCATGATGAAATTGCTTCACCACATCAAGGAAAGAAGAAGGAACGCCAAATCGGATTTCGAGGGATAGAAAGCGGAGTTGTTCATGTCCGGGGGTGGTGAAATGAGGAAAGGCCGTATTACACGGGATGATCGTTTTGGATTCGTGCATCCCGGGCTGGACGTGCATACGCTCGGTATTACCTCCATCGCGCAGATTCTCTCCGATTGCGGATTCCAATCCTTCATTGCTGATGCTGTCGTGTGCGAAGCGGTAAATAAACCTCATGATTCCCGGAACGCGGATATTATCCGCAAGTGGGTCATGGAAAACAGGATTACGATCCTGGGGTTCAGTTACAGGCTTGACCCGAATGAAGGCGCAACCCTCTTTGCGGGGCTGAATCGTGAATTGAAGGCCGGGCGGCTGTTCTCCCGACAGGGAGGCCGGATCAGGGCCGTCTATTTCGCGGGCTTGCCGGAGACTTGTGAGCGGATCAGGAAGGAGAACCCGGACATTGCAGGAGTATTCTGCGGGGACGAAGCCCCCGCTGAAACGCTGCGCATACTGGGCGTCAATCCGTCCATTCTGCCCCGCGCCATGCTTGGGAGCATCGGGTATGACGAAGACCGGCTGTCTTTCGGAAAGAGGTTGATACAGAGCGGCGCATACCGCGCCGTCAAGCCCGTCAAAAGGGACGGGTATGCCCCTTTTGGAACCGGGACGGACACGCTGATTGCCCGCCTGCAACACGGCATCCAGCGCGGGCTGCCTCCCTTGATGCGGGCGCATGTGGGGCCATACCTGCCTGACCGGGATGAAGCAGTGCGGCTGTTCCTGGACTGGTGCAGACAACTGGCCGGGACGGGGTTCCTGGACATCCTGTCCATCGGAACATCCCAGTTCACCCAGTCGTGTTTCGGCGAGGATTGGGGTGACAAGCCGAATGGCGGCGGAGTGCCGATAAAATCGATTCGGGAATACGCCGCGGCATGGCAGGCTTCCCGCCCCATGCTCGTGCGCACCTATGCGGGGACCCGGAATATCCCCGAACTGGCGAGAATCCACGAGGAAGCCATCAACATCGCCTGGCATGCCCTCTCGTTTTGGTGGTTTTGCCGTATTGACGGGCGTGGCCCCTATTCGGTACGTGAGAATTTACAGCAACACATCGCCGCCCTCCGTTATATCTCGTCGACCGGGAAGCCTTTCGAGGCAAATGTGCCTCACCATTTTGCGTTCCGTGGTGCTGACGATGTGACCTGTGTGGTATCCGCGGTCATTGCGGCAAGGGTGGCAAAGGTGCACGGAGTCCGGCATTTCATCCTCCAGAACATGCTTAATACGCCGAAATACACTTGGGGCGTGCAAGACCTGGCCAAGTCAAGAGCGATGTTGCAACTTGTCCGTGAAATGGAAGACGAACGTTTCCATGTGATTCTTCAACCGCGTGGTGGGCTTGACCACTTCTCGCACGATTTGGATAAAGCCAGGGCCCAGCTGGCGGCGGTGACCGCCCTCATGGACGACATTGAGCCTCATGACTCGGCCAGCCCGCCGGTGATACACGTGGTCAGTTACTGCGAGGCGTCCCGCCTGGCCGATCCGGCGGCGGTCGACGAGAGTATAAAGATCACCCGGCACGCCCTGGAGCAGTACCGCAAGATGAGGGCCAGGGGCCAGATTGACGACATGACCAGGCACCCGGAGGTGGTTTCCCGCACAAATGAACTTCTGGCCGAAGCACGGACCGTCCTTGCCGCGATTGAGTCCTCAGTCCCCGACGCCTGCACTCCGGAAGGGCTTTATCGGATATTTGCCGGTGGTTTCCTGCCCGTTCCATACCTCTGGGAATGCCGGGGTGAATTCAAGGACGCCGTCCGTTGGCAGACCCGTCCTATTCGCGGCTCCATTAGGGTAGTTGATGGGCTGGGAAAACCGCTGGCGGCGGCGGAACGGATGCTCCAGGTAAGGGGTACTAACTAGGATGGCAGCAGTCAGAGTCGGCCTGTTGCATAAGAAGCGGGGGAATTATGCAATTCAGGAGAAGTTCGCCGGCGCCGGCAAGGTCGTCGATACGACGGATGCCGAGGTCGAACATCACGAACGCGCGCTGACTGAAGCCGGATACCAGGTCCGGCGGATACGCTGGGGTCCCGATTTCATCAGAGATGTTCAGGAATCACAGGTTGACCTTGTTTTCAACGTCTCCAGCCTGGTGGAAGCCGCTATCCTTGACGAGCTGGGAATACCCTACGTGGGGTCCGGTACCCCGGCAATAGCCGTCACCACGAACAAGCCTCTGGCGAAAGAACTCTGGCAGAAAGCGGGCCTCCCGACATCGCCTTTCCGCGTGGCCGGATCGGAGAAGGACTGCGCGGTCTTTCAGAACAATCCACCGTTTGAATACCCTCTGTTCATCAAGCCGGCGGGCGGCCGCGGCAGTGCCGGCATAGACGAGAAATCCGTTATCCATGACTATGACCAGCTGGTCAGCGGTGTTGCGGAAAGGCTCAGGACCATCGGTCAGCCTGTCCTCATCGAAAAATATCTGCGGGGCAGGGAAATAACCATTGGTATTCTGGGCAACGAGGATGCCAGGGTGCTTCCCATACTGGAGATCGTCCATCGTGAAGGCGTTCCCTTCCTGACATTCGAGAAAAAGGAACTGGACGATGATTCCTTCCTCTGCCCGGCTCCGCTGGCTGGCGAAGAGGCCAAAATGATGCGGCAATTGGCTCTGGACGCCTACAAGGCCGCGGGATTCAGGGACTTCGGCCGTATCGACACCATTTTGACCAGGGATGGTCCGTTCCTGCTGGAAGGAAATGCCTTTGCCGGCCTCATGTGCACTCCCAGGGAAAAACCCCACAGTTACATCGGCTTCATGGCCCGCGCTGAAGGGAATGACGGCAAAGAACTGCTGGATGAAATTATTAAAAACGCAATCTCAAGGTATGACCTGCAGGTATGGGAATGAAAATGAAGACGCCCCGGCTGGAGATAGAACTCGGCAAGATAGCCCATAACGCCCGGAATCTGGCGGCGCTGTTCGGCTCAAAGGGAATTAATGTCACCGCTGTGACAAAAGGAGTCTGCGGGTCCCCCGAAATCGCGGGAACCCTGATTGAGAGCGGAATCCGCTCCATCGGCGACTCACGTATCACGAACATAAGGAAAATGAGGGAAAGCGGGCTGAATGCCGAATTTGTCCTCACGCGTATTCCCATGCCAAGCGAAGCCGCGCAGGTTGTCGAGCATGCCGATGTCAGCCTCAACAGCGAGGTCTCCGTTATCAGGATCCTTTCCGAACACGCGGCCGAAAGCGGCAGGAGACATCGGGTTATTTTGATGGTCGAACTGGGAGACCTGCGCGAGGGCATGCTTCCTTCCGACATTGAGCCAGTGGCGGAAGAGACGATGCGCCTGCAGGGCGTCGAACTGGCAGGGGTCGGAACGAATCTGGCCTGTTTCGGGGGCATCAAGCCGACCCGGGAAAACATGGGGCGGCTGTCGGCGATTGCCGGAAGTATTCAGCGACGCCTTGGTGTCAAGTTGATTGTGTCCGGCGGGAATTCGGCCAATTACCAATGGTTCGTTTCAACGCCGGATGTCGGCCTGATCAATCATCTCCGCATCGGTGAGGCGATATTGTTCGGTTGCGACACCTTGAACCGGGAACCCATTCCCGGGCTATTTACGGATGCGTTCACGCTTGTCGCGGAGGTAATCGAACTTAAGAAGAAACCATCTACACCCTGGGGTGAAATCGCCCAGGATGCGTTTGGAAATGTTCCCGCGTTCGCGGACAAGGGTGACATGCAAAGAGCGATCCTCGCTCTCGGGAAACAGGATGTTGACATATCAGCGATCAGGCCCAGGATAAATGCAAATGTCCTTGGGGCAAGCAGTGATCATTTGATTCTCGAGGTTAAGGATCCGGACCTTATGGTCGGAGACGAAGTGAAGTTCGACATCGGATACGCTACGCTGATCAGGGCGATGACATCGCCCTACGTTGGAAAGGTGTATCTGCCTTGACTTTTGTCTATCAGAAGACCGCAACGAAACACCTTCCTGATATTCATTATATCGAGAATCCCATGCTACCAATGAGACAAGTGAATGCGGGGCCGGTGACATTTCGGGCGGTCCGAAGTGACCTCAGCGCAGGCATGAGCCCGCGTTGGGGTTGTAGGATAGATGCACTGATGAGACACAGGATAGGCGGAACCGGGGGGGTCGCGGATGAGCCGGCGCGGGGGCGGACGGCAGCGCCATGATTGAAGCGCTGCTCTGGCTCAAGGCGCGAAGATAGCTTGGGCCGAGGCTGGCAGGTCCGTGACGGGGGGTAGCGCCGTCATGGTCGTGCGGGCCTGGGTCAAGCGCGAGGGGGTAACGGCGATGTCGGTCGTGCCCGGCTAATCAGCCGGGGGGTGGGACTCTAGGCGGACCCGCCGCTACTGCCGCCGCGCCCGAAGCTCCATTTGAGCAACGGCGGTGTCATCAGGGCGGTGAGGAATACCATGATAACCAGGGCCGAAAAGGTCTGGGGACTCACGACGGGTATCCCGCTGATGGTGAGGCCGAGGCCGGTACTGGCGAAAATCAGTGTTACTTCCCCCCGCGGTATCATGCCAATGGCGACCGAGAGCCCTTTCACGCCGGGCATGAGAAATCGGAGGATGGTCGCCACGCCGGTGGCAGTAATCGCGACGCCGGCGGTCAGGGCGACCCCGAGTCCCAGGGTGGCGGGCTGGGCGAAGGCCCGCAGATCCGTATGTGCCCCCATAAGGACGAAGAAGATGGGGACAAGGAAGGAGGAGATGGGATTCACCAGGTCATGCAGGGCATGCTTGCCGCCGTCCGTCAGGTCCTTGTAGATGGCCTTCTTCAGGATCAGGCCGGCGGCGAACGCGCCTATGAGGGGAGCGAGGCTGGCCGCCGCGGCGAGCCAGGACAGCGCAAAGCAGATGGCCAGACTGAGGGCCAGCAGGAGGCCGTGGGTGCGCAGGTTCGAAGCGAGCTTGAAGATGCGGGGAGAGATGAGCGTGCCGATGACGAGCGACCCTGCAAGGAAAACGGTGGCCTTGGCGAGGATCGCGCCGGTGGCCAAAACGGACAGGCCGGCGCCATGACCCGCCGACGTGATTGCGCCCACAGCGGTGGCGAGAACCACGAGCGCGACGACGTCGTCGAGGACGGCGGCCCCCATGACGATCCGGGACTCGGGGCGGCGTATGAGCCCCTGATCCTTGAGGACCCGCCCGGTGATACCGACGCTGGTTGCGGTGAGGGTCGCGCCGACGAACCCATGGACGTAGGAGCTGGATGCCGGCAGGAGCAGGGCGGCCGCGACCCAGCCGAGCACGAATGTCCCCCCGCTCTCGAAGAAGACGACGAGCATTGAGGCGGGACCGACCCTGAGCATCTGCGGAATCGTGGACTCCAGCCCGATCTCGAAGAGCAGGAGGATCACGCCGAGTTCGCCCAGGAGCTTGATGCTGGGGGGGGCGGTAATCGTGGTTAGCCAGGGGAGGCCCGCCAGGGCCGCGTTGCCCATTGCCACTCCGGCGAGCAGCTCGCCCAACACGGGAGGCTGGCCGACCCGGACCGCCAGTCCGGCTCCAATCTTGGCCGCGACCAGGATGACCGCGAGGCGGAAGAGGATGCCCGGGATGGATTCGACCTGCGCTGTATCGCCCGCGCCGGCGGCGGCGGACGCGGCAAGCACGCCCAGGACGACGATGAGAGCGCCCCTCCGGATTCCAATCACAGACACTAGTATTACAGCCATCCCGAACCGGTTCAACAACGGGCGGAGTGTGTCTGGAAATCCGTCACGGTCGGCGCGTGGGCCTGGCCGTGCAAGGGCGCGGAAGTCGGTTTCCGGGACGCTCCCCAATCGGTATGCATCACGGTTGCGGGCAAGGCCGTCATTGTTCGCGTAAGATTGGAAGTGGTATCGCCCAAAGTTGAAAATCCCGCGAAGCCGGGGGAAAAGGGCTCCTGGCCGGCCTCATCCTGCTCGGCGCCGGCATTTCGGATATTTTCGAGCGCCGGATTATGGGGATGCCGCCAGCCGTGCTATATTGGGTCAACATGATATGATATCCGCCGTGCTGGACAACGCCACGCTTGCCGCGATGGAATTGAATCCGCACGTGACCGGGGCCCTGCTTTCGGCGCTCCTGGTGGTGCGGTGGGGGGGGGATGAGTTCGTGTTCGTCATGCCGGGAGCCGGAAAGGCCGCTGCGCTGGAAGTGGTAGAACGGGTGCTGGCCCGGATACGGCAGGAGAGCGCGGCGGCGGGACTGCCGGTCACTCTCAGCGCGGGTCTTCTCACGGGCCCCCCCACGCTCCTGGAGGCCAGGGAATTGCAGAAGCGCGCGGACGCGCTGATGTACGAAGCGAAAAGGGCGGGAAAAAGCCGAGTCATATCAGAGGAAATTACCTGAATGCACGGGTTCCCCAGGTGGGCGCGCCGGGCTTCCAGGTGTCACGGCGCCCGCCTTTGGACATTTGATTTCGTTGCCGGGGAAAGGGTAACTTGAAAGCATGAGCGGCGCACTCAGAATCGCCATGATGGCATACATGCTGGCCTGCGTCACCGTGGGCGGTTTCAGGCGCACTATTGATCTGCCGGTCCTGCAGGAAACCGATGCGGCGGGAGATATCGTGACTTCCGGCAATTTCTGTCCGGCACTTGAAATTATCTCGGGGTTGGCCAGCCTGAATTCCTGCATAGTTCCAGATTTCTCGTGCCATTTGCCTGTTCCTGCGGTCTTTTCAGATAATGTCTATTCCGAGGCACAAGTCCTGCCTAATCTCGATCGTTCCCTTTTGCGACCGCCAATAATTTAATCCCTCCAAAAAGCACATTTCGCTAAAGATTGCGCGCTGACGGAATCGAGGGGATTGCTCACTCTGCGCACAATCCTAAATCAAGGGAAGTTAACGGAGGGCATAGGTATTCATGCCCCAAATGGAGGAGGACTACCATGCAAATGCGGATTATCAAGACATTTGCGTTCCTGACTGCGTTTTCGCTCGGTCTCACCCTGCTTGCGGGCTGTGATGCGTTGATGGGAATTGAAAATCTGGCAGGCACCGTTACGGCGGTTAACAACGCCGATAGGACCATTGACGTCAGGGATGCGAAAGGGAAAACGAAGGAAATCAGGATTTCCAGGGACGCGCGCATTTTCACGGACGGCAAGAAAGCCGGTTTCTCCGCACTGAAAAGGGGGAGACAGGTTATCGTCAAGTTCACGCGTCCGGACGGAAAGATTAACGTGAAGACCATCCTTGTCACTGCAAGGAATTAACGCTAGCAGCGCATCCTACTAAGGAGGATAAGCATGAAGATTTCAGTCCCAAGGAAAGCACCTTTTTTTCTTGCTGCACTGGTGTTCGCGTGGTGCGCGATCACGCTATCGGGTTGCACCGTGAAAAAGCCCGTTATCGAGGAAGCCGAGGTTCCCGTGAAAGCCGTCCAGGCGGAAAAGCAGGCTTTGACGAATGCTGATTTCGGGAAAGCGTATTTCGAATACAACTCCTGGAAACTTCGCACCGATGCGAAGAAGGTCCTTAAGCGCAGCCTGGAGTCCCTGCTGGCGAATCCCGCGGTGAAAATCAACGTGGAGGGACACTGCGATGAGCGGGGGACCGACGCCTACAACGAGAAACTCGGGTGGAAGCGGGCCTACGCCGTCCGTGACTACCTGAAGAAAATGGGCGTCGGGGAGAGCCGGCTGTTCCCGGTCTCCTACGGCCGGAGCCGTCCGGCCGTTGCCGGCAATGACGAGGCGGCATGGTCCAAAAACCGGAGGGTGGAGTTTTCCATCCGCTGAACAGCGGCGCCCTGCGCCGCATGAAGAAGGAGGATGAGATGAAACGCATTGGAAATACTGTTGCAGTGGTTTTTATGGCCGTTCTTGCGGTAACTGGGTGCACCTTCAAGGTAAAAGCGGAGGCCCCGGCGCTGGCGAAAATAGAAGTCCATGTCAGCGAATCGGTTGCCGGGCAAGCGCCTCGTTCCGCTGACGGATTGGAAATCCGGAAGGGGGCGAAGGTGGTTCTAATAGCCGAGGGGGTGGATAAATCGGGAAAACCGGTTGAGGTTGAGCCGACTTGGGTTTCCTCGGCGACAGGTTATGTGGATATAACCCCCGCAAAGGGCGAACGCGTGACTGTGAAAGGCCTTAAGAGAGGAACGGTCAATATCACCGTCCAGGACCAGGGGAAGGAAACGGTGGTCAGGAAGGTCAGAATTAAGTAACGGCGAAGGTCCGGTGATCGGGGGGGCATCCGCGGACCTTCCGTCCGCGGGATGGTCCGGTCGCCAATGAGGGCGTCCATTCGCTACCTGTTCCTTGCATGGGCGGCGCTCGCGGCGGTATCGGCGGGTTACTCAGCCTTTTCCGCATTGCCTGCCGCCATAGCGGCCTTTTCCGGTCCCCTCGCGCCCCGCCGCGACCTGGGATGGTACTGGGCCGCGAACGGGATAAGCGCGGCTTGGGCGTTTTCCTTGCTGATGGCGTCGTGCGCCTGTGGGTCCCTCGCGTTTCGTTGGGTGGGCTTGTGGAGGACGGAACCCCGGCGGTCCGCCGTTCCGTTCGTGCTCTTGGCCGGCTTCGGTGTGTATGGATGCATTGCCGCGGCCCTCGGACTCTGCGGGCTCTTCTATCCGTGGGTGGCCCGTTCGATGGCGGTTGTGTCCGCGGTGACCGGGGCGGGGTATTTCGTCAGGATGGCGGCGGACCGGGGGCCGGGCGGTGCGGCGAAAGGGACCCGCGGGTGGAAGGCGGCGGTCCTCGTTCTCGGGGCCGTTCTGGCGATGTTTTGCCTGACACCGGAGACCTGCGATGACGCCCTGGGTTATCACCTCTCGGCGCCCGCTGACTTCAACAAGCTCCACAAGTGGGCGGATATCGCCCAGGAGACATACCGTTACCCCCTCCTTCCCGAAGGCATCTTCGGACAGGCCATGCTCGTCCGGGACGAACAGGCGGCCGCCCTGGTGAACCTTTCGGGGGGGATCATCCTGGCGTGGCTTCTCAAGGAAGTAACCGCGCGGATGGCCGGCGCGGCGGCGGGATGGATTGCAGCCCTCGCGATGATTGCGGGCAGCTCGATGGGCTTCCACTTCGGCCAGACCAACCAGGGTTTTTTCTCGGCGGGGTTCGCTTTTCTGGGGGTTTGGGCCTGGGGCCGGAGCCTGGGGGCCGCGTCAGCGCGCCCCTGGGCGCTGGTGGCCGGGACATCGCTTGGGTGGGCGTTGTGTTCGAAATATACGGCAATAGCGCCGGTTTTCGGGATAGCGGCCTGGCATTTCATCCGGTTGCCGTGGCGGATGAGAACCGAGTCGCCGGTTTTCGCGCTGCTGGCCGCCGGCCTCGCGGCTTCTTCCGTTCCATTCATGATCAAAGGCTGGCTGTTTACCGGCAACCCCGTCTACCCGTTTGTCTGGGGGGGACTCGGCTGGGGGGGGGCCAATTTGGATGTTCTCAATGCCATCGGGTGCCCGGGGACGGATTTCAACTTCCGTTCGGCGGGAAGCGTTCTCACCGCTTTGCGCCGGTTTTTCACGGAGGAACAGCCGCTGGCCCTCCTAGCTTTACCCGCCATGATCACGGTCCGATTTCCCGCGCGTGCGCCTTTCCTGGCGGCATGGGGCGGTGCCGTCGCGGCCTGGGCGTTCCTGTCACCTTGCCTGCGTTTCATGATGCCGCTCTTCCCCGCGCTGGCCCTCCTGGCGGGAGCCGGATTGGCCGAATGGTTTGGCGGGCTCCGGCGGATGAAGCCGGCGCCGGTCCTGTTGGCGGCTGTTATCGCCGCGATGGGAACGATACACGCCGTGGCCAACGCCGATTTCCACAAGAGTTCCTTCCGGGCGGCCGTCGGGCTGGAGGCGGCGGAGAAGTATTGCGAAAGGATATTGACTTCATATTGGTCCGTCGTGAAGGAGACGAACCGCATTGTTCCGTCCAATGCGCGGATACTCGGCGTCGGGGAGCGGCGGGGATACCTTTTCAAGCCGCTGGTTTTCAACCGCGAGATCGAAGACACCCCGGAAATGCTCGAAGTGGTGCGCGGGGCCCGGTCGCCCGGCCGGATATCCGTGCGGCTGAGGCAGAGGGGGGTTGATTACCTGCTGCTGAATTTCGTGACATCGGAATACCTGACCGCGTTGCACGGCGGGAACTATCGATGGAGTGCTTCCGAGATACGGAGGCATTGGGAATGGAGCCGCCGGTTCCTCTCGCCTGTCTGGATTGATTCAAGGCCGGACGGGAAGAACGGGGGATACGTGCTTTACAGGATCCGGCCGCGTCCCGGTGTTCCGCGGGCGACAATGCTCTTCCTTCCCGGCGCGGAGGCGGCCGGGGTCAAATTGCCCGGAGAATCGGACGATGAATACTGCGGGCGCATGGAAAACGTGGAACGCCTGGCCCCCGGGGTGGTTTATTTCGGCGCACGGCGTGCGGCGAGACTGCTGGCGCTCGGCCGGGCGGCAGAAGCGCTGGCCGTGCTGGGCAGGGGGTTGAAGAGCGATTATCCCGAGCGGGAGGCGCTCCTTTGCATGAAGGGAATGGCTTTGCAAAGGCTGGGGCGCGTCCGCGAGGCCCTGTGGGCGTTTCGCGAGGCGGAATCATTGAAGCCCGGCGAGCGCTCGATTGTACGTGTTCGCGAGGAACTGGAAAGAAAGCTCGCCGGCGGACGGGCCGGGCGGTCCGCAAACACGGCTATTTACCCGGCAGCCGTTCCGGAAGGAAAAACCGAATGAGTATTCAACAATCCGGCGTGCCGGTAACGGCGGGAAGCACGGCGGTTGGCATCATCGCTCGTCACCGGACCCTGGCCGGGGCGGTTCTGTTCGCCTGGGCGGCGGTAGTCGTTTTCGTATTCCAGGGGGATTGGGGATTGTTTTGGGGGCGCTTCAGTGACTTGATATCAATTATCGCGGAGAGCCCCGGCGTCAGGTTTGGTGGATTGCCGGATACCTGCCTTTCCTTGGCCGGATCCGTTCTTTTCATCGCTGTTTCGATGGCGGCGGCATTGGGATCGGGGATGCCCGTGCTTAGCTTGTTCCGGCACGAGCGAGATCCATGGATAGAAATGGCGGCGGGTTTCTTTATGCTTTCCTCGGCCACGGCGGCGCTGGGTTTTGGTGGATTGCTTTTTAACCGAACGTTATTAGTTATTGTGGCTGTTCCCTTTGTTGGTGGATTGGTGGTAGCACTGCGATACTGGAGTTCCCGGCCGAGGGGAGGCGCCGGGATAGCCGGGGAAGACCGCCTTCCATGGTTGTTGTTCCTGTTCGCCGCGCTCTTTTGGGTGTTGATTTCAACAATGCCGGGAACGACCGAGGATTCGCTGGCATATCATTGGGCAGCACCCCAATATTTTCTTGAATCCCACCGTATTCCGCCCATACCTTACAACGACCATTGGAACTTCCCGCTAACGCATGAAATGCTTTACCTTCTCGGGTTGGCGGGCGGAGGGGTTCTTGGCGTCAACGCGGTGAACCTGGCGACACTGCTTGTCGCGGTATTCATAACCGCCCGGCTGGGCGGGCGACTGTTTGGAAAAGACGCCACGGCATGGACTGCGGTCTTATTTGGCCTCATGCCGGTTTTTGTTGGCCAGATATGGACGGCGAAGAACGAGTCCGGGGCGACAATGTTTTTCGCTGCCGCCGTTTACGCGCTGTGGCGGATGGGCAGGCCTTCAACTTCCGCTGCCCTCCTTTACGGGGCGTTTGCCGGAGCTTGTCTATCCGTGAAATATACGTGCATTTTCCCGGTGATTGGAACGGCGGTCCTGTTCTTGTGGATGCGGCCCGGAGTACGGCGTTTCCTGCTTGCGGTGGCAGTAATGGCACTGA
>Ga0315280_10004640_pt1 | contig 20137 bp, 18 predicted proteins | sample YL17G06_40_MG_FD_203697 | JGI IMG/M metagenome (GOLD analysis project Ga0315280, IMG submission 203697) | Sediment microbial communities from Yellowstone Lake, YNP, Wyoming, USA - YL17G06_40 | ecosystem: Environmental > Aquatic > Freshwater > Lake > Sediment | place: USA: Wyoming | collected... | reverse complement strand
CCCACGTGAAATCTCGAAAACGCAAAGCTCGAATGACCGGGACACGAATCTTTGCGTGCCCCGAACGATGAACATCTGACGGTTTTCTGCAACGTTGGGGTTGAGAGTCGAGAGTTGAGAGTCCAGAGAGGAGACCGGAGCGGCCGTCAGCTTTCAGCTTTCGACTCTCGACTCTCAACTCTCGACTCTCCACTCTCCACTCTCCAGTGCGACGAGAATCAGTTTGTTTCGGTTCGCATAGTCGAGGGCGGCGGCTTGGTCGAGGAGGATCGTCCAGCCGGCCTCGACGGCCAGCACGCGGGCGCCGGACTCGACCATGGTGCGAAGCGTGTCGAGGCCGACCGTGGGGACGTCGAAACGCATGTCCTGTTGCGGCTTGGCGACCTTGACCACGGTGAAGCCCCCGGCGCGGCAGAGGGCGCCGGCCCGGCGGATGCACTGGTCGGTCCCTTCGATGGCCTCGACGGCGAGCACGGCCTGGTCCTTGACGGCGACGCTCTGGCCGATATCGAGCCCTCCGAGCTGCTTGGCCACGGTCCAGCCGAACTGGATGTCCTTCGCCTGCCAAGCCGAAGGGCCGCGGCGCGTGAGCTGCCCTTTGGGGACCAACAGCTCCGGGGCGTAGTCGGTCGCCGGCTGGAAGCGGATGCCGTCGGCGGCGAACTCGTGGACCACCATGCCCAGGAGCGAGTCGTCGCGGCAGTCCTTGCGCCGCGTGAGGAAGTGCGGGATGCAGGCCCGGAGCGTCCGCAGGTCGGGGAGAAGCCTTAGCCACGCCCAGGGCTGAAAGAGCGACACCTTGTGGACCTTGCCGGCCATGGTGGCCTCGGTGACTCCGTGGCGTTTGAAGTAGCGGATCGCGCGGCCGAGCTTGCCCAAGCCGATCCAGCGGAAGTCGTGGCACAGCGGGGCGAGCGCGGCGTCGGCATGTTCCGCCACGCCCAGGCAATACGTGTGGTATCCCTGCCGGCGCAGGGCCTCGGCCAGCACGATCGGGAACCGCCCCCAGCCGGCGACGAGGCCGATGCGGGGCGGAGAAGCAGGCGGAGAAGGGGACAGTCCCGTATTCGCTGCGCGAAAACTGGGACAGTCCCCAGGTTGTCCGTAGACTTCGGAAGTCTTGCTGGGGAGGTCGTTGTTGATCCCCATCGGCGGCTCGGCTACTTGGCGTCGGCCGCCTGGGCGGCACTGGCCTGGCCAACCAGCTTGTCCACGGTGGCCTGCAATTGTTTCAGTTGGCGGCGCATCTCCGGCAGCTTGGCCAAGGCGGCCTGCTTGATCATCTGCTCGCGTTCGGGCGTGGCGGGGATGCCCACGAGGCGGGCGTCGTCGGGCACGTCGTTGATCACGCCCGCCATCGCGCCGAGGACCGCATTGGCGCCGATGTGGACGTGGTCGCGCACGCCGACCTGGCCGGCCATCACCACGTAGTCGCCGGTGGTCGTGCTGCCGGCGATACCCACCTGGGCGCAAAGCATGTTGTGGCGGCCGATGCGGCAGTTGTGGGCGATCATCACCTGGTTGTCGATCTTGGTTCCTTCGCCGATGATCGTCGCGCCGTAGGTCCCGCGGTCGATGGTGGTGCCGGCGCCGACCTCGACGTCGGCTTCCAGGACCACGTTGCCGAGCTGGGCGGAAAGCTGGTGGCGCCCGTCGGAGCAGTAGTAGCCGAAACCATAGGCCCCCAGGATCGCGCCGGCGTGGATCACGCAGCGGGGGCCGACGACCGTGTTTTCGTAAATGACGGCGTTGGGGAAGACCGTCACGTCGGGCCCGATCTTCGCGCCTTCGAGGACGTGGACGCCGGGGTAAATCACAGTGCGGTCGCCGATCTCGACCTCATCGCCGATCGTGGCGTAGGCGTACACGTCCACGTCCTGGCCGATCTTGGCGGAGGGACTGACCACGGCCAAGGGGCTAATGCCGACGCGGCGTCTTGTCCGCGGCGGACGGAAGCGGGCCACGATCACCGTGAACGCCCGGTGAACGTCGTCCACCTGGATCACGGGCAGGCCATGGAGCATGAGGGAGCGAGGCCCAACCACGGCCGATGCCTTGGTGACGAGGGCCTCACCGCGGTCCGCCCGGTCCACCAGCGTAATGTCGCCGGGTCCGGCCTCGGGAAGAGGGGCCGCCCCGCGGACCAGGACGGTGCCGTCGCCGACGAGGTTGCCGTCGACCAGCGCTGCAAGCTCGGCCACGGTAGCCTGCATCCGTAGTTACCATCCTTTCGGTGAGAGGTCCTTCCGTGACGCCCCCCGGATGGTGGACCTGAAGGGCTAGGATGCCGCATGGTAATCCATGGCCGAAAACGCGGCAAGAGCATTCACGACGAACGGACGCGGCTGCGGTCAGCCCGGGCTGCTGGGCGTCTTCGCGCCGGCCAACGCGAGGCCGTCGCCAGCCCGCTGGACCCAGTGCGGGGGCCCGGTTGCGGGCAACCCTTTCTGGGAGGGAGACGGCTGGCTCAGCGAGAAGTAGAAAGTGGTTCCTTTTCCCGGCTCGGAGTCGAGCCAAACCCGACCCCCATGGGACTCGACGATCTTGCGCACGATCGCCAACCCGAGGCCGATCCCCTCGTACCGCTTGCGGCTATGGAGGCGGTGAAACAGAGTGAAGATCGCCTCGTGATGCTCGCGGGGGATGCCGATGCCGTTGTCCCGGACGTAGATCGCGGCAGGCTCAGTCTTCAGCGTGCCGATTTCCACCCAAGGCTGGGGGCTGTCGTTGAATTTCAGGGCGTTGGAGATCAAGTTGCTCAAGACCGTGCCGAAAAGGCCCGCATCCACGGCCGCCGTCGGGAGCGGACCCGCGATGCGGACCAGGGCGTGGCGCTGCTCGATCATCGGCCACAGCGTGTCCACCACCTGGTCGGCGACGGCGTTGAGATCGAGTTGACAGGGTGCGGGCGGCACCTGCCCGAGGCGGTAGTAGGCGAGCAGGTTGTCGATCATCGCCTCGAGGCGGTGGCACATCCTGTGCATTATGCGCAGGCGGCGCCGGCCATTCTCGTCGAGCTTGTCGGCGGAGTCCTCGAGGAGCAACTCGCAGTACGTGCCGATGCCCCGCAGCGGCTCCTTCAGGTCGTGCGAGACAATGGAGGTGAACTCCTCCAGGTCGCGTTGGGCGTGGTCGAGTTGGTCCTGCTGCCCTGGCATGGTGCGACTCCGGGCCGGATTGGGGGTGCGGCGAAGGGCAACGTGTGTGGTGCGGAGGCAACGCCGCGGTGCGGCCTTTCCACAACTCTAGCATTCGCCAAAACGCCACGAAGGTGAGAACGAGAAGCGGCACACCCATTCGGAGGGGGAATTTGGGGGCCGCGAGCCCGGAAGAGCACGCGGGATCATACTATTGGGGGGACAGCGAGCGGTCCAGTGTGCTTTGATGCGTGGCACGGCTTGGAGGAACGACAAGCCGTGTTTGAGGTCCCAGCAAGCACGGCTTCTGCGAAGCCGCGGCACACTGAGTTACGTTCTTCCCCGTCGATGAATAGTCCGCGCAAGCCGAGCTATCCGCCAAGCCACGTCCCGAGTTGATACGTCACTAGGGCGCCGAGGTAGGCCAGGGCGGTCATGTAGCCGAACGCGAAAAGCGGCCACCGCCAACTCCCGGTCTCCCGGCGGATTACGGCCAGCGTGGGGACACATTGGGCGCAGAGTGCGTAAAACACCATCACGGAAAGGGCGACGGGGATAGTGAAAAGGGGGCGGCCAGTGCCCTCCCACGTCGCGACACGGAGGCCCGTTTGCGGGTTGGCTGGTTCCGCCGCAGTTTTCGGGTCGTCATCGCGGTTGGAACTGAAGATCACCCCGAGCGTGGCCACCACGATCTCCCGCGCCGGGAGTGATGCCATGACCGCCGCCCCGATCCGCCAATCCCAGCCAAGCGGGCGGAAGACCGGCTCGAGCATCCGCCCGAAGCGCCCCAGGTAGCTCTGCCGCTGATAGGCGCCCTCGATTTCCCGCCGGAATGCCGCCGACTGGGCGAGCACCTCGGTCCGCTGCGGATCGTCAGGCGACAGCGTCTCCAACCGGCTTCGCAGGACCTCCTTTTGGGCGAGGAACGGGGCCTCGACCGTTTGTACGTCGTGCGGCCAATAGAGTGCGGCCCAGACCAAGATCGAGACGGCCACGATCATCGTCCCGGCAAGGCGAACGAAGGACAACGCCCGTTCGATCACGCGAAAGGCGACCGTTCGCGGCGAAGGCCACTTGTAGGTGGGAAGCTCCATCCACAGCGGCGGCGTCCGGCCCCGCAAGACCGATCCTTTCAGCGCGCGCGCCACAACGACCGCAGTGACCACCCCCAGGACGTACATCGCCACCAGCGTAAGTCCTTGCAGGCTCACCAGCCCGCCCGCGTATGCCCGCGGCGGTATGAACGCTGCGATCAGCAGGGTGAACACGGGCAGCCGCGCAGAGCAGGTAATCAGCGGAGCAACCAGGATGGTGGTCAGCCGGTCGCGCTCGTTCTCGATCACCCGGCAGGCCATCACTCCGGGAATGGTGCAGCCGAAACAGGATACCAGCGGAATGAACGACCTGCCGCTCAGTCCCACGCGGACCATCAGCCGGTCCATGAGAAAGGCAGCCCGGGCCATATAGCCGCAGTCTTCCAACACCGCCAGGAACAGGAAGAGGATGGCGATTTGCGGCAGAAAGGAAAGGACGCTTCCCACGCCGGCCAGCACGCCGCCGACGAGCAGGCTCTGCAACATCCCTTCGGGCAAAAGGCTCTCCAGCCACTGGCCGAGGATCTTCACGCCGCTTTCGATTCCGTGGGTCAGGGGCTCCGCCCAGACAAACACCGCCTGAAACATGGCCAGCATCACCAGGGCAAAGACCACCGTTCCCCAGAGCCGATGGGTCAGGAGGCGATCCGCGCGGTCGGTGCGGGTCACCCTGGATTGCCTGGGCTGGGTGACCGCCGCTCTGAGCGCCCGAGACGCCCACTCGTGTCGGGCCGCGGTCTCCGCGCCCGGCACGCGGCAACCGACCTTCGCCAGCCGGTCCCGGGCGGCCAGCAATTCCTCGCGCAGCGGGCCGTGGTCGTCTCCAAGAATGGACCGCTCCAGTTGACCGCTCACGTCAAACAGGAGCCTTTGCACCAGCCAGGCCGGCAGGGAAGTGCCCACTTCGGTGCGGACGCCAACCCGTGCGGCAAAGGCAGCCAGCCCGTCCACCTCCCGCCGGACCGCGTCCGGCAGCGGGCTCGGCGCCGCGGAAGGGACGGCCGCGCGGACCCGGCCGAGGGCGTCTTTCAAGTCGGCGAGGCCGATCCGCCGATGGGCCTGCATGGGGACAACCGGGACTCCCAACTCCTGCTCCAGCCGCCGGACGTCGATAACAATGCCCTGGTTCGCCGCCACGTCGAGCATGTTCAGGCCGACGACGGTCGGCAGGCCCAGTTCCAGCACTTGGCTGACAAGATACAGGTTCCGTGCAAGATTGCTGGCATCGACGGTGCAGATGATCGCGTCGACCGGGGGCGAGCCTCGATACCGGCCCAGCAGCACGTTCAAGGCTACCGTCTCGTCCCGCGAGCGCGGCGAAAGACTGTAAAGGCCCGGCAGGTCGGTCACCGCATAGCGGCGGCCCTCGTGTTCCATCCAGCCCGTCTTCTTCTCGACCGTCACGCCGGGGTAGTTGCCGGTGCGCTGGTGGATGCCCACCAGCGCAGTGAAGATGGTCGATTTTCCCGTGTTGGGGTTCCCGATCATGGCGACGGAAAGCGGGCGACTCACCGGAAGGACCTGCACCTGCTGCCGAATGCCCCGTTACCGAACCGAACGGACTTCTCGTCAGACGTCAGACTTCCGAAGTCTCGAAGACTTCGGAAGTCTTGCCAGCTAACCCGGCGTGCCGGCCGGCGTGACGAGAATCAGCAGCCGGTCGTCCGTGCGCAGACAGACCTTGCTCCCCGCCACGCGGAGGATGCAAGGGCTGCCCGGGCGAACCATCGCGATCTTCGTCCCTCCCCGCAAGCCGAACTCCTCCAACCGATGAACGTCGTCCGCCGGCCCCAGGATCCGGGCGACGCGGGCCGACTGCCCGGCCACGAGCCGGTGCAAGGGGATCTCGCGTTGGCGGTAAGGGACGATCATGCGGGCTGCCAGATATTGAGAATGATTCTCATTTGCATCAAGTCTAGCCTTTCGGCCGCGGGGTGTCAATCCGTTTCATCGCGTCGGACCAGAGCGGCGGAGGCGTCCCGCGCCCGCCGCTTTTCCCGCTGCGGGGGCCAAGACACCCCTGAGGGTTGTGACCGGACGCGCCGCGCCGTTATACTGGATTTCGTGGCTGGTGTCATCCTTGATCGGAAATTGTCAATCGGGAGGCAGATGATGCGGACCCGGTGGGTCGTTTCGGCGGCGTCTTGCGCGGTCTTGCTGTCGGCGTTGTTGGGGGGTGCCTCGCGCGCTCCGCGGGCCCAGCCAAAGGACTCGCGCGCGCCGCAGGCCCAGCCAAAGGAAAAGCCACGGCAACCGCCGCCGGACGCGGCCGCCGAAAAGAAGGCCCTGGACCAAATGCGCGGAACCTACGGCGCCCAGTACGACCAGGCCAAGACCCCGGAGCAGAAGGCGGCCCTGGCCGGGAAGCTGGTCGCCGCGGCCAAGCGGGCGCGGAGGGGCTCGGCCGAGCAGTTCGTGCTTGCCAAGGTGGCCCGCGACGTCGCCGTCCAAGCCGGCAACGCGGATCTGCTGGTCCAAGCCGTGGATGCCCTGGCCGAAACGTTCGAGATCGACGCCTCGCAAATGAAGGCCGATCTGCTGCCGAAAGTGGCCAAGGCCGCACGCCAGCCGGCGGAGAAGAAGGCTCTGACGCTCGCTGCCATCGTTGCCGCCGAACAGGGCGTAACCCGGGACGATTACCCGACGGCGGAGAAGATGCTGGAGCTTGCCTCCGCCGCCGCCCGGGACGCGAAGGAGCCGGCCCTTGGGCAACAAGTGGTCTCACGGCGCGAAGCCGTCCAAGAGCTGGCGAGGGTCTATGCCGTGGTGGCCAAGGCCCGCGCCGTGCTGGAAAAGAACCCAAAGGACGCCTCCGCCAACCTCGCCGTGGGCAGTTTCCTCTGCCTGTGGAAGGGGGATTGGGAGGCCGGCCTCCCCATGCTTGCCTCGTGCAGCGATCGTTCCTTACGCACCCTGGCCGAGCGCGAACGGGACGTGGCCGATGCTCCTCAAGCTCAGGCCGCGCTGGCCGACGCCTGGTGGGACTTCGCCATGAAGAGCGACGGTACGTCGCGCAAGCAACTGCAAGTGCACGCTGCCCACTGGTACAGCCAGGCCATGACCGGCCTCCCCGATGGGCCGGCCAAGTCCAAGGCCCAAAGGCGGTTGGCCGAAGGGGTGGGGCTCGCCGCCAGCCTGCCCATGGCCATCAAAAGCCCGGGCTCCAGGATCTCGTCTTCCGGGGCGGGCGGCAGGGCGGAGTTCGGCCGCAAAGGGCGGCTGGCGCGCAAGGCCCGTTATGAGTGCACGCTCGGGATCTATCTCGACGGCAAGATCCCGCTCCCCTACGTCAACTTAAGCGTTCCCAACGGCTCGAACATGCTCACGGAAGAGATCCTGACGTTGCTTCGCGGGCGGGTGGACATCAACAAGCTCGTCTATTCCGGCGTGGCCCACTTCGAGATCCCCGCGGACGGAACGTATGAATTCGACCACCGTTTCGGCAAGCTTCTGATCAACCGGCGGGACATGGGTTTGGGAGGCGAGAAAGGCGCGGTGTTGCTCCAAAAAGGCGTCTATGAACTCCGCGTTGAGGAGCCGATCGCCCGATTGAAAATCGCATCGCTAAAGATCACGAACAAGAAGACCGGCGAGCCGGTGCCGGTCTTCAACTACGGTGGCGACGTCGAGAAGTTCCTGCGCCAGAGCGTCGGCCCTTGGAAGGTTGTAGAGGTCTCGGGTTGGGAGCCGAAGATCCTCACCGCCACGCATTGAGGATCACGGGAGAACGAGTCTTTCCGACTCGTCCCTGCAACCCATGCCCTCGTAACGCCGACGGGTTGCAACTCATGGGCTTATCTGAACTTGCGCTCCATACCCCCAGAATGGATGGCGTCCGGCCGGCCAGAACGATTTGCAGTGGGGGCGGAAGCGGGTAAACTATGGGGGCCGGCCCTCCGCTCTCATCGCCGGTCGGAAGAGAGACGCAAACGTGCGGGTACGAAAACGGCTCGATATCGGGTGGCGGGACCTCTTTTGGGGTGCCTCCTGGACTTGCCTTCCCTTCGGTCACTTCGGAGTCCAAAGGCACGTCGAAGAGACCTGGTCCCATGCCGACGACACGCTGATCTGTCTGTCGGTCCGCAGCGGTTTAGACCTCCTCTTGGAGACCCTCCAGTTTCCGCCGAAGAGCGAAGTGTTGATTTCGGCCCTGACGATCCCGGACATGGCCCGGATCGTGCAGTTCCACGATTTGGTCCCCGTGCCGGTGGACTTGGACGTGGGCACCGCGGCGCCGAACGAGGAAAGCCTCCGGCGGGCGATGAGCCCGGCTTCCCGGGCCGTGTTGGTCGCTCATCTTTTCGGGGCCCGGATTCCCATGGAGCCGATCCTCGCCGTAGCCAAAGATCACGGCCTCTTGGTCATTGAGGACTGCGCCCAGGCATTCGATGGGGGGCAGTATCATGGGCACCCGGAAAGCGACGTGGCCATGTTCAGCTTCGGTCCGATCAAGACAGCGACCGCGCTGGGGGGCGGCGTCTTGCGGGTGCGAGACCCCGAGCTGTTGCGGCGCATGCGAGAACGGCAAGCGGACTACCCGTTGCAGGGCAGGCTAACCTACCTCCGTCGCGTCATGAAGTACGCCATGCTGAAGGCCATCTCTTCGCGCCCTATCTTCACGGTCCTGACCGGGTTCTGGTCCATGGTGGGCTACGACTACGACCGGTTTGTCAACCGGCAGACGCGTGGCTTCCCCGGGCCGGAGTTCTTCAGGCGGATCCGCCAGCAGCCGTCGACGCCGCTTTTGGCTGTCCTGGAGCGCCGCTTGCGTCGCTACGACCGCCGGCGTTTGCAGCGGCGCACCTCGCACGGTCAGTTGCTGGTCCGCCTTTTTGAGGATAAGGTCGTTTGCCCCGGAGCCGTCGTGGGCGCTCACGTCCACTGGGTCTTCCCGATCTTGGTGGAGAACCCCGAGGCGGTGATCGCGGCCCTGCGCAAGGCGGGCTTCGACGCGACCCAGGGCCAGAGCATGGCCACGGTGGCCCCGCCTGTGGATCGGCCCGAGGTTGCCCCGCGCCAAGCCGCCAATGTCTTGGCCAAGATGGTTTACCTGCCGATCTACCCCGAGATGCCCGAGCGGGCCATTCGCAAGATGGCCGAGGTGGTGTTGAGCTTGGCGCAAAGGCCGCGATTCCTCTAGGAGGGCAGAGATTCTACCACCAACACCCCGGTCCCGTTGATCCGGTCCCTTTTGAGGTCTCGGAGCGCGCGGTTGGCGTCGCTGAGCGGATAGACGGTCGTGTGCGGGCGGATCGGGATCTGGGCTGCTTCGGCCAGAAGTTCGGCCCCGTCTTGGCGCGTGTTGCAGGTGACCGAGTGGATGTCCCGCTCGAAGAAGACGTACCGCTGATAGTCCATCGCCGGTAGCGGGGTCATGTAAATGCCAGCCAGGGCGAGGGTTCCCCCGTTCTTCAAGGACTCCAGCGCAGGAGGCACCAACTCCCCAGCGGGCGCGAAGATGATCGCGCTATCGACTTTCACCGGCAGCTCTTCGACCCGTTGACCTGCCCAGACGGCGCCCATGCGGCGGGCCAACTCGACGTGCTTCTCCCCCCGAGTGACAACATAGACGTCGCAACTCCGGTGTTGGGCGATCTGAATCACCACGTGGGCGGATGAGCCGAACCCGAACAGCGCCAGCTTGCCGCCGTCAGGCAAGTTGCTCCGCCGCAGGGCCCGATAGCCGATGATCCCGGCACAGAGCAGCGGTGCCGCCTCCACGTCGGAGAATGCCTCGGGGATCGGATACGCGAAATCCTCGGGCACCAGGGCATACTCGGCGTATCCGCCATCAGCGTGGTAGCCCGTGAACCGGGCCGACTCGCAGAGGTTCTCGCGGCCCCGCCCGCAGTAGTCGCACTTCCCGCATGTATGCCGCAGCCAAGCCACTCCCACGCGCTGGCCCAACTGGAACCGTCGGCAGCCCGGCCCGAGCGCATCGACCAGGCCCACGATCTGGTGGCCGGGGATGATCGGCATCTTCTGGTGCGGCAGGTCGCCCTCGATCACGTGCAGATCGGTACGGCAGACGGCACAACAGCGGACCCGGAGCCGGACCTCGCCCGGCCGGGGATCGGGGGGAAACATATCCGCCAGGCGGAGTGGCGAGGAGTCGATAGAGGCAATCCGTTCGAGGACCATCGCTTTCATGAAATTTCCTCCGTCTCAACGGGGTGCAGGTGGTGTGCCACTGCTTCGTCAGAAGGAGTGTCATTGACAAGGCCCTGGCACTGCTTGCCTTGCGGGGCAAGCAGTGGGACGCAGCCGTCCCAGCAGCCACTACTTATCTCCGCGCGTCGGGCGGGCCCCTTGTAGCATGCCCCCGCCATGGTTATTGTACGTCTAATGTGACGCCCGATTTGGGGTGTGGCCGCGCTTGCCGGCCCCTTGCCCGCCTTTTGCGACCTGTAGGACGACTTTCAAGTCGTCCTAACCGCGGGACGACTTGAAAATCGTCCTACCACCCAGTTTGCCGGGGATGAAGTTGTCCCCGGGGCGACCTGAAAAAGCACGTAATGATCCGCACGCCATGTTGTTCAATCGAGGAGATAGAAAGTGGCAGACCGACGCTTCGTGACCGTTGACGGCAATGAAGCGACCGCCAACATAGCCCACCTCGTGAACGAGGTGATGGCCATCTACCCGATTACCCCGTCCTCGGGTCTGGGAGAGATGCCGGACGCCTGGGCCGCTGCCGGGCGCAAGAACATCTTTGGGACCGTGCCCTCCGTGGTGGAGATGCAGAGCGAGGCTGGGGCCGCCGGAGCGGTCCACGGCTCGCTCCAGGCCGGGGCCCTGACGTGTACGTTCACCGCCTCCCAGGGCCTCCTGCTGATGATCCCCAACATGTTCAAGATCGCCGGGGAACTCACCCCGACGGTCTTCCACGTCACCGCGCGGACCATCGCCACCCATGCCCTCTCGATCTTCGGCGACCACGGCGACGTGATGGCCTGCCGGTCCACCGGCTGGGCCATGCTCTCCAGCGCATCGGTCCAGGAATCGCAGGACATGGCCTTGATCGCCCATGCCGCCACCTTGGAGGCCCGAGTCCCGTTCCTCCACTTCTACGATGGCTTCCGCATCTCCCACGAAGTGAACAAGATCGAGCAGCTCGCCGAGGACGACGTGCGGGCGATGATCGACATGGACCTGGTCAATGCCCACCGGCGGCGGGCCCTCAGCCCCGAGAAGCCGGTCCTGCGCGGGACCGCCCAGAACCCGGATGTCTTTTTCCAGGCCCGCGAGGCGTGCAACCCGTTCTATCAAGCCTGCGCTGGGATCGTCCAGAAGACCATGGACAAATTTGCCCGGCTGTTTGGCCGGCAGTACCATCTGTTCGATTACGCGGGCGCCCCGGACGCCGAGCGCGTGATTGTGATCATGGGCTCCGGGATCGGCGTGGTGGAGGAGACGATCGAGAAGCTGGCGGCGGAGGGGGAGAAGGTCGGCCTGGCTAAGGTGCGCCTGTTCCGGCCGTTTGACGGGAAGGCGATGGTCTCCGTGCTGCCCAAGACCGTCAAGAACATTGCCGTGATGGACCGGACCAAGGAGCCGGGGGCCCTGGGCGAGCCGCTCTACCAGGACATAGTGACCGCCTTGGCCGAAAACTGGGCCGCCCACAGCCAAAGCGCCATGCCGCGGGTGATCGGCGGCCGTTACGGGCTGTCTTCCAAGGAGTTCACTCCCGCGATGACCACCGGCATCTTCGCCGAGCTCGCCAAGCCCAATCCGAAGCAGCACTTCACCGCGGGCATCCACGACGACGTGGGCGGCACGAGCATCGAGTATGACCCGGAGTTCTCCACCGAGGCCGACGACGTCACTCGGGCGGTCTTCTTCGGGCTGGGAAGCGACGGCACCGTGAGCGCCAACCGGAACTCGGTGAAGATCGTCGGCGAGAACACCCCGCTTCACGCCCAAGGGTACTTCGTGTACGACTCCCGCAAGGCCGGCTCGGTGACCACGTCCCACCTGCGTTTCAGCCCGCGGCCGATCAAGGGGTCGTACCTGGTCCACAAGGCCAACTTCGTGGCCTGTCACCAGTTCCACTTCCTGGAACGCATCGACGTGCTCTCGATGGCCGTCCCCGGGGCGACGTTCCTGTTGAACAGCCCCTACGGGCCGGAGGAGGTCTGGGACAAGCTCCCCATCGAGGTGCAGAAGCAGATCCTCGAGAAGAGGCTGAAGTTCTACGTCGTCGATGCCTACCGGGTCGCGCGGGACGCGCAGATGGGCGTGCGCATCAACACGGTGATGCAGACCTGCTTCTTTAAGCTGGCGGCCGTGTTGCCGTCCGACGAGGCCATCGCCCAGATCAAAGAGGGGATCAAGAAGACGTACGGGAAGAAGGGGGGCGGCAAGATCGTCGAGCAGAACTACGCCGCCGTGGACGGGGCCCTCGCGGCCCTCTACGAAGTGCAGGTTCCCGAGCGGGTCACCTCGCGGCTTCAGATGGTCCCGCCCGTGCCCGACCATGCCCCGCCGTTCGTCAAGGACGTGCTGGGCATGATGATCGCCAACCGCGGCGACGATCTTCCGGTCGGAGCCCTGCCGGTCGACGGCACCTTCCCCACCGGAACCGCGCAGTACGAGAAGCGGAGCATCGCCCAGGACATCCCCATCTGGCACTCGAAGATCTGCATCCAGTGCGGGCTGTGCTCGCTGGTCTGCCCCCATGCCACGATCCGCATGAAGGCGTTCGACCCGGCGGTCCTGGCCAAGGCCCCGCCGGAGTTCAAGTCGGCGGATTGGAAGGGGAAGGAGTATCCGGGCTGGAAGATGACCGTTCAGGTCTTCCCCGACGACTGCACCGGCTGCGGCGTGTGCGTGGACGTGTGCCCGGCCCGCGACAAGGCCGTGGCCAAGCACAAGGCCATCGACATGCTTCCCAAGCTCGACCATCTCCAGCGCGAGCGGGCCAACCTGGACTTCTTCCTGACGATCCCCGACGTGGATCGGACCAAGGTGAACCAGGAGACCGTGAAGGGCTCGCAGTTGCTCCAGCCGCTGTTTGAGTTTTCCGGGGCGTGTGCGGGCTGCGGCGAGACGCCGTACATCAAGCTCATCACCCAGTTCTTCGGCGACCGGATGATGATCGCCAACGCGACCGGTTGCTCGTCGATCTACGGCGGCAACCTGCCCTGCACGCCGTACACTCAGAACCGCGAAGGCAAGGGGCCGAGCTGGTCCAATTCGCTTTTCGAGGACGCGGCCGAGTTCGGCTTCGGCATGCGCCTGGCCGCGGATCAGCAGATCGACAATGCTATAACGCTGCTTCACCGGCTGTCTTCCCAGTTGGGCGATGAGCTGATCACCGCTCTGATTGGCAACCGCCAGGAAACCGACGAGGAAATCGCCAGGCAGCGAACCCTGGTGGCGGACTTGAAGAAGCGGTTGGAGGCCATCGACGGCACCGACGCCCGATCGCTCATCGCCGCTGCCGATTGCCTCATTCGCAAGAGCATCTGGAGCTTCGGCGGCGACGGCTGGGCCTACGACATCGGCTTTGGCGGGCTGGACCACGTCTTCGCTTCCGGACGCGACTTGAACATCCTCGTGCTGGACACGGAGGTCTACTCAAACACCGGCGGCCAGTCGTCGAAGTCCACCTTCCGCGGCGCGGTGGCCAAGTTCGCCGCCGCCGGAAAGCCCTCCTGCAAGAAGGACCTTGGCATGACGGCCATGTCCTATGGCAACGTGTTTGTCGGCTCGATCTCGATGGGGGCCAACCCCCTGCACGCGATCCGCACGATCCGCGCTGCCGAATCGTACCGCGGCACGTCGCTCTTGATCGCCTTCAGCCATTGCATCGGCTGGGGCATCGACATGACCACGGCCATGAACCATCAGAAAGAGGCCGTGGCCTGCGGCTACTGGCCGCTCTATCACTTCGATCCGCGGGACCACGAGCAGCCGTTCCACGTGGACAGCCGCAAGCCGGCCGGCGCGTTCAAGGATTTCGCTTTGAAGGCGGCCCGCTTCGCCATGCTCACGCGGTCCAAGCCCCAGGAGGCAGAACGCCTGCTGGCCCTGGGGCAACAGGACATCAATGCCCGCTGGGCCCTTTATGAGCAACTGGCGGGCGCCCGCCAATCGGCCGCCGCGGCCGCCGAAGGGCCCGACGGAAACGGCGCGAAAAAGTCTGCGAGCCCAAAGGAGGTGGACCAGTGACGGTTGATCTGAGCACGAAGTACCTCGGTCTGAAGTTGAAGAATCCCCTGGTGATCGCGGCCTGCCCGCTCACCCAGTCGCTGGACCATCTCCGCCGGCTGGAAGACGCCGGGGCGGCCGCCGTCGTCCTCTCCTCGCTGTTCGAGGAGCAAATCGAGCGCGAGGAGGTCGAGTTCACCCGCGCGCAGGAGTTCGGCACCGACAGCTTTGCCGAGGCGCTCACCTACTTTCCCAAGCAGGAGGAGTTCCGCTTCGGGCCGGAAAACTACCTCGAAATGATCGGCAAGGCCAAGAAGGCCGTCGGCATTCCGATCATGGGCAGCCTCAACGGCGTCTCGCGCGGCGGCTGGATCCGCTACGCGAAGCTGATCCAGGAGGCCGGCGCCGACGCCTTGGAGCTGAACGTCTACTTTATCGCCGCCGACACGGAAATGACCGGCCCGGAGGTCGAGTCGCAATACCTCGATCTGGTGAGCGAGGTGAAGCGGTCGGTCTCCATCCCCTTGGCCGTGAAGATCGGGCCATACTTCAGCTCGCCGGGCTCCATGGCCAAACGCCTCGTTGAGGCCGGCGCCGACGGGCTGGTCCTCTTCAACCGCTTCCTTCAGCCGGACATCGATTTGGAGGACCTCATCGCCACGCCGCGCCTGGTGTTGAGCACACCCAACGAACTGCTCCTGCCGCTCCGCTGGGTGGCCATCCTCCACGGCCGGCTCAGTGCGTCGCTGGCCGTCACCAGCGGCATCCACGATGCCCAGGGAATGCTCAAGGCCCTCTTGGCCGGGGCCGACGTGGGCATGGTTGCCTCCGTGCTCTACAAGCAGGGCATTGGCCAGGTCGGCAGGATCCTCATGGCCATGTCCGAGTGGATGGACGAGAAGGAATACGAGTCGGTCGAGCAACTCAAAGGGAGCATGAGCCAGGAGAACTGCCCCGATCCGGCCGCCTTCGCCCGCGGCAACTACATGAAGACGCTCGCCTCCTTCACCGGGCAACCGATTTAGGGACGGGGCGACATGCGCATCTTGCCCGTGGTTCTAAAGAAGAGGGGACGTCCCCTTTCCGCAGCGTACTTCCCTCCAAGACGAACCCGGTCAGGGAGTTGCCTTTGCGAGCTTCCGTCGGATGAGCCGTAATTGCCCACTCGATGATTGCGGATGTCCCCTTTCTTGCGGGCGTCCTGACATCACTCCGCACGATGCTATCGCGTCGTTATGAAAACCACCGTCCGGATTGACGACGACTTGCTGCGGGATCTCAAGGAACGAGCCCACCGCGAGGGCACGTCTCTGACCAAACTGATCAATCGGCTGCTGCGTCACGCAGTGAGCGCCATGCGGCAACCGACCAAGCCGGCACGCCCTTACCGGCAGAAGACCTATTCCATGGGCGAGCCGAAAGTCAACCTCGCTAAGGCCCTGGCGCTGGCTGCGTCGCTGGAGGACGAGGAGTTCTCCCAAAAGCTGCCACGAGGTAAATGAAGCTCGTCGCGCAGCCTATCAGTCACAGCAGTTCGTTGAATTCCTCCAGCGTGAGCCTGGCCTGCTTGATGATGTGGGCGAGGGTTGACCGCTTGATAGGTCGGTGGGCAGGGACCACGAGCTTCAGCGTTTCAGTCGGCGTCCGCTTTTGCATTCGGATGTGGCTCCCTCGCTGGCGCACGACGATCCACCCCGCACGCTGCAACGCCCGGATCACCGTTTGGTAATCCAAGTTCGGGGCTTTGGTCATACGGCGATCTCGACCGTCTCGGCATCCGGTGAAAGCCCGGCATCGTCCTCGCAGGGCTCCAGGTAAAGCTCGATGGCTTCGCGGATGTTCGCCAACGCCTCGTCACGGCTGTTGCCCTCGCTGATGCACCCGGGCAACGCGGGAACGTACACGGTGTAGCCGCCTTCGTCGCTCGGTTCCAGGACCACACGGACCTTCATACGAGTCTCTCCTTCTTGACGACGGCATTCGCACAGCCCGGGCCATGCGCGTTCGCGCAGGGGCTTTTAGGGGCGCGATTGTTGCAGCACTCGCTACCCCTCCTTTGACCGATATTATAAGGCCCGTCGCAGCACGCGGGCAACCCACCTGGCTCGACGCCGGCGGCGGACGCCTCACCTTCTCACGTCCGCCCCTAGATCGGAGCGGCCTTTCGTGGCATGATGGAAACCCGCTTAGGACGTTCCGGTTCCTGGGCAACGATGACGTGGCCCCCAACCGTGACCCCTGCGGGCGGCATCCCGTCATCCCCACGAAGGATCCATCCTCCGATGAACGAAGTGAAACTCTTCAGCGGCCGGGCCAACCCTGAGTTGGCCCGGCGCATGGCCGACTATCTCGGCTTGCCCCTGGGACGCATCACCATCGGCAATTTCCCCGACGGCGAAATCTCCTGCAAGATCGAGGAAGATGTCCGCGGCCGCGACATCTTCATCGTTCAGCCGACCTGCGCCCCGGTCAACGAAAACCTCATGGAGCTGTTGATCATGATCGACAGCTTCAAACGCGCCAGCGCCGGGCGAATCACCGCCGTCGTCCCCTATTTCGGCTATGCCCGGCAGGACCGCAAGGATGAAGGCCGCGTGCCGATCACGGCCAAGCTGGTGGCCAACCTTATCACGCGGGCCGGGGTAGACCGCGTGCTGACCATGGACCTCCATGCCGCCCAGATTCAGGGCTTCTTCGACCTCCCCGTGGACCACCTCTTCGCAGCCCCGGTCATCGACGACTACTTCCGCAGCCTCTCGCTGGGCAGCGACAGCTTCGTGGTCGTTAGCCCGGACGAGGGGGCGATCAAGCGGGTCCTTAGGCACGTAGCCCAGCTCAACGGTCAACTGGCCATTGTGGACAAGCGCCGCATTGGCGGTTCTTCCACGAAGCAGGCCAACCTGATTGGGGCCCCCATCGAGGGGAAGGTGGCCCTCATCTTCGACGATATGATCAGCACCGGCAGTTCGATCTGCGGTGCGGCGGAGATGGTTGCCAAAGCAGGGGCCCGGGAAGTCTATCTGGCCGCCACCCATGGGATTCTCTGCGGGAACGCACGGGAACGACTGGCCCGCTCTCCGGCAAAGCAAATCGTCATTACGGATACCATCCCCCTGACCCCCGAACGGAGGATTCCCTCCATTCACGTCCTGAGTGTTGCACCTCTTCTGGGGGAAGCCATCAAGCGGATTCACCGCAATGAGTCCGTTAGCAGCCTCTTCAACTAAGTGGGTCTGCCATTCGTGAGGAACTTTCAGGTAGTACTCGCGAGGGGTTCCCGGATTCCTGGCGGCCCGGGGTTGCAATTCAGCGCGATTCCCGCAAAATAAGAGGTTTCGTCCCCTACCGGAGCATCGCAGCAGTAACCGAGGACTCTCATGGCGGAAGTGCTCAACGTCCAACTCCGCGACACCCGCGGAAAACGCAACGCGCGGCGGGCGCGCCACGCCGGCCAGTTGCCGGCCGTCCTGTACGGGCACGGGAAAGACACTCTCAGCTTGCTCCTCTCGGCCGAGGAGTTTCAAGCGGCCCTGCGGCATGGGGCCCGGTTGGTCAAGCTCAGCGGCGCCGTGGACGAACAGGCGTTCATCCGCCAATTGCAGTGGGACACGTGGGGGACGCACGTGCTGCATGTGGATTTCACCCGGATGTCGGAGCACGAAAAGGTCCGGGTGCGCGTGGTCTTGGAGCTCCGCGGCGAAGCCCCGGGGATGAAAGCCGGCGGGGTCCTCAAGCAACATCTCCACGAGTTGGAGATCGAGTGCGAGGCCACCGCGCTGCCCGATCGGCTCCACGTGAGTATCAACCAGTTGGAGATGGGTGCGTCGACCAGCGTGGGGCAATTGGAGCTTCCGCCGGGCGTGGTGGTGTTTGGTGACCCGGAGGCGATCGTCGTGGAGTGCGTCGAACCGGTTGAGGAGGTCGAGGCGGCGGCAGCTCCGGTGGAAGGCGAGCCTGAGGTGATTGGCCGCAAGAAGGAGGAGGGGGAGGAGGAAGAAGAGTAGCCGCCCAGATGAAACTTGCAGTCGGATTGGGCAATCCGGGCCGAAAGTACCAGGGGACGCGGCACAACATCGGCTTTGCCGTGATCGCGGAACTGGCCAAGCGACTCGGCGCCGGACGCCCCAAGGAGAAGTTCCACGGAGAACTGGTCGAGGCCGAATTGGAGGGAGAGCGGCTGCTCCTGCTCGGGCCACTGACCTACATGAACAACAGCGGGACCAGCGTCCTGGCAGCGCGGGACTACTTCGCCCTGCCAAACGAGAGCCTGTTGGTGATATGCGACGACCTCAATCTCCCGCTGGCGAAGCTGCGGTTTCGTCCCGGCGGGTCGGCAGGAGGACATAAGGGCCTGGCGGACATCATTGACAGATTGGGAGCGGAGGAGTTTCCCCGGCTGAGGATCGGCATCGGCTCGCCCCCGGAGCACTGGGACGCCACCGATTTCGTCCTGGCCCGCTTCGCTGAACCAGAGAGACCGGAGATCGAGCAAGCGGTTTCCGCGGCGGCAGATGCCGTGGCCGATTGGGCCCGGCAAGGCATCGCGTACTGCATGAACCGCCATAATTGAAGCGCACAAGGAGCGAAATCTTGGCTGCAAACGTCTACGAAGGCATGTTCATCCTCGACGCCAACCGACATGCCCGCGACCCCGAGGGGGTTTCCGGGCAGATCCCGAAGGTCATCCAGGAGGCCGGCGGCGAGATGCTCGTGACCCGGCTGTGGGAGGAGCGCCGCTTGGCCTACCCCATCAAGGGGCACCGGAAGGGGACGTACTGGCTGACGTACTTCCGCCTGCCGGGCGAGCGGCTGTCCGAGGTACGGCAGCGGTTCCGGCTCAGCGACACGATCCTCCGCATGCTCTTCCTGAAGGTGAATCCGAAGATCGTGGACACCCTGGTCGCCCACGCCTTGGCAGGACCCGCGGCGATGGCGGCCGAGCGCCGCGTCGAGGAGCCCCCGCGCCCCGCGGCGGATGTGGCTGGCGTGGAGGCGGTAGAACTGAACGCCGAGGAGCATGCGGCAGGCGAGGCGGAGGCGCCTCACGACGCAGAGCAACTGCACGACAAGGCGTGACATTCGCGCCCGGCATGGCCCTCCCGCGGCCGCTTGCGGCCCGGGGGACGATTTGCTAGCGTAGAACGGGGGTGAGGTCGGTCGTTCGGTCCGCGGCGACACGGCGGCTGGACCGGCTGGCGGACACGATTGAGGCACGGCGTTTCCCCTCTCCCCGGTGCAAGGAGTCGGTCATCATGGCGAGTTACAACCGCGTGATCCTCGTCGGCAATCTGACCCGCGATCCGGAGATCAAGTACATCCCCAGCGGGACCCCGGTCTGCGAAGTCGGCCTGGCCGTCAACGATCGCCGCAAGAACCAGAACGGGGAGTGGATTGAGGAGACGACCTTCGTGGACGTCACCCTTTGGGCCCGCACCGCGGAAGTGGCCAGCGAATACCTCAGCAAGGGCTCGCCAGTCCTGATCGAGGGCCGGCTCAAGCTCGACACCTGGGAAACCAACGACGGCCAGAAGCGGTCCAAGCTCCGGGTGGTCTGCGAGCGCATGCAAATGCTGGGCGGACGCGGCGCGGGCGCGGGACCGGCAGGCGAGGGCGGATCGCGCCAAGCCCCGCGGCGAGACAACGCCTACAGTCAGTCCGCCCCCGCCCCCGCCCCCGGCCCCAGCCGCGACGAATCCGAGGCCCCGCCCATGGAGCCCCCGGCCGACGACATCCCCTTTTGATCGAACCCAGGAG
>Ga0315280_10004639_pt1 | contig 20142 bp, 21 predicted proteins | sample YL17G06_40_MG_FD_203697 | JGI IMG/M metagenome (GOLD analysis project Ga0315280, IMG submission 203697) | Sediment microbial communities from Yellowstone Lake, YNP, Wyoming, USA - YL17G06_40 | ecosystem: Environmental > Aquatic > Freshwater > Lake > Sediment | place: USA: Wyoming | collected... | reverse complement strand
TCCGGAAAAACGTAGGGGGGAGGGGCTACTGAAAGTTAGAGTTGGACAAGTTTTTTCGGGTCTGATTATTTGAGAACTTGAAGGCTACGGTTAGACAAGTTACCCTGCCGAACGTTGCCCCGCCACCGAGTTTTCCTCACGGAGTCTTCAACATGGTAGTATGCAGAAAAAAAATATTTTTTTTATTCATTCTACCGCCGTTCTTCTTCAGAAGTAGTGGGTCCAAACTGCGATTGTGCAGCCCTCGGCTTGAGAACAAGATAGTCTGTGGTTGCTGCCAGAGACGTCCATTCAAATTATAGATCACAAAGCCAATACACTTTAACGGGGTTACGACGATATTACAGTGAGCTTGAAGTATGACTGAGTGGAAAGGGCAGCTTGAGAGCTTTGACTCCTTACTTAAAGAGCTTAAGCAGAATCGAGAACAAGGTGGCAGACTCCGTTTTGGTCGATCAATGATAGTTGCAAGCGACATTGCAGATCAGTTTTACTGTGAAAAGAAAGTTGAAATGGAGTATCTCCATGGCGAGGTGGAGACTGAAGCTAAGAATATAGGCACTGAAGCTCATGAGAAACTGACTGAGGACTCGGTGAGGGTCAAGAGGGAAGAACTGTGGCAGAAAATTTATGGCGCCAAACCGGTGTTTGCTTTGGAGATGTTCCTTCTCGCCAAATACGGCAATGTGCTTCTTGCGGGTAAACCTGACTCGGTACTTTTTGCGCGTGGATTTCCGCTCGTAGTCTTTGAGTACAAGTTCAGCCGGAGTGGCGTTGCTTATCCGTCTTATCATGTGCAGGCGCAGACGTATGGCGTTCTGCTTGGGAACATGGGTTTTGACACGAGCCGCCTGTTTTATGCGATTGTGGTGGCTGACCCGAAGACAAGAGGAACCAGAAAGTTAAGGCAAAATGTGATGCGCACTGTAATGGGCAATGATCCAATGGAAGCAGTGCATTCAATTGATGACGCCAAGATTTACTTCTGCAAATTTAACCGTGTCAGCGCAGAGAAGGATCTGGCGTGGGCTCTTGAGTTCTGGAGAAGTGACAGGGAAGCTGAACCAACGAATAACCAAAACAAATGCGCAAGATGCGAATACCAAACCCGTTGCCAAGACCCTACTGCCCGAACTCCTTCTTCCAATGATAGTATCTGCTGATTTCTTCTTTGAGGGGATGCTGGGTGTTATTGCAGACTTTTTCCCATGTAATGGTTGGGCAGACTAGGATCTGCGGTTTTGTTAGTCCAACAACTAGGACGAGTTGCCTACTTACGTTGGGGAATATTTGCTTTCCATATTTTTCGAGATATTCTTTCCTGAGCTGGAGTTGATTTTTGTTCTTTTGTTTTCCTTGGTTTTCTGCCACTTTGGCTGTCCATTTGCATTCTCCGAAAATGACTACTTTGTCGCCGATGATTTGGAAGTCTAATTCTGGTCCTCCAGAGACGAGAGTGTCTGGATGTGCTATCCTTATCCAAAGCTGAATTAGGCAATCCTTTGCGTTGGGTTCTTCGCCGATAGTTTCTAGTAGAGAATTGACGAATTGAACTTGCAGGCTTTTGGAGAAGTAATTCAAGGTTCCAAACATCGACCATGTGATGGCATCTTCGCTTCTTAAAGATTGCAGGTCACAGTAGAACCCAAGCTTTGTCGACAGCGCCTTAAGAGAAGCTTGGTCGAAGTCTTTGCTGTGATCGCTTCTATAAAGTTTCTTTAGAATATCTGGATGGGGCCAGATTGAACGATAGGGAATGATGAGATTGTTTTCATAGTTGCAGACGCTTATTTTGCCACCTCTGCTTTTGGTTATTCTTATTTCCTTCTTATTCCAATCAAACATGGTAATAGTCATAGGTCAAAACCTCGTAGCGAGGAACTGGCGTCGTACTCGTTATCCTGCACTTTTCCACCAATACAACACTTTTCTTCCTTGTTTTTTTGCTTCCACTAGTCCTTCTTTTTTTAGTTTTTCTAGGGAAAGCCTGACTCTTGTGTATTGACTCGGAGCTCCCTTTGGCCAATCCTTAAACGGCGCGTTTAGATCTTCGGCTTTGTATCCATAGAGCTCAACGATCAGCCCACCTATCGTGTAGGCGAATTTTGGATTTGACTTCAAGTGCGTAACGACTTTGTCATAGACAGAGTCTTCCTGGACCTCGTCCAAAGGTACTCTTATTGTGATTCCGCTTCTTTTCTTTCTTTTTTTCTTGCCTTCTTCAGTCATTTCTTCAACCTCCAATATTTGCGTATACAATATAAACATTAATAACAACTTATATTTATTGTTTGCTGTAAAAACAATATTAATATCTATAACTTCCATCCAAATTGGGAGGATAAGCAATTTTTACTAAAATAAAAGAGCGGTATTATAGAAAAAGATAACGATAACGATTGGTTTAGACGGAATGGAAAACGCTTTTTGGGTTAGCGTTGTGGGTGTTCATGGTGGCTTAGGCCCGGCGCGCGCTTGGTCCATTTGAGACCCTCGCTTAGACTGGGCCTTTCCCTAGCGGCTTCCCGACTGGTCCTTGAGACCCTATAGGAGCTTGCCGCCTGTGAGCCACCCGTTTCAACCATAAAGGAGGTGAACACCCGTGATGTATGTTGGAGTGGATGTCCATAAAAAGGTTTGCAGAGCTGCAATGGTGAATGATGAGTGTGAATTGGTTGATGAGTTCTCTTTCAGGAACTGCAGTAAGGGTATTGAGGATTTCATGATGAAGATTGAAGCGTTCAGGGATAGGGTTTTGGTTGCTGTTGAGTCTACTGCTAACTTGTGGATCAGGCTTTACGACTCTCTTGAGGAGCATGGCATTCAGGTTGTTCTCTCTAACCCTTCCAAGACAAGGTTGATCGCTGAAGCCAGGGTTAAGACCGATAAAGTGGATGCCAGAATCCTCGCTCGGCTCTTGAGGGCAGATATGCTCCCGTTATGTTTTGTTCCAAATCGGATGCAACGTGATAGGCGTCAGTTTATTCGCCACAGAGTTCATCTGGTTAAGATGAGGACTGAAGTTAAGAATAGGATTCACGCTTTGCTGGATAAGCATGGATTGAAATGTCCTTACAAGATTTTGTTCAGCAAGAAAGGGCTGGAGTGGCTTAAGGGTTTGAAGCTTGGTTTCACTGATGATGCTGTTTTGAGGAGTGACTTGGCTTTGTTGGAGGCTTTGGATGAGCAGATAGGCTTCGTGGATGCTAAGATTGCCTCTGTTGCTGTGAATGATGAGAGGGTTAGGCTTTTGATGACCATGCCTGGTTTGGGCTACTTTGCTGCTTCACTGCTCGTTGCTGAGATCTGCGACATAAGCCGTTTCACTAGTGATAAGAGGTTAGTTGCTTGGGCTGGCTTGGCTCCTGGAGTACACCAGTCCGGTGAGAGGACTGTTCAAGGCAGGATTACTCGGCAGGGGAATAGGCTTGTACGTTGGGTTATGGTTCAAGCTGCACACATTGCTAGGCTTCATGATGAAAGGTTCAAAGAGTTTTATGAGCGGTACTCTAGGAGGAAGGGTGATAAGAAGGCAGTTGTGGCTGTGGCTCATGAGATGCTTCGTGTTGTGTATTTCATGCTGAAGAGGAATGAGCCGTATCGTGGAGAGAAGCGTGGTCTTTCATGGAGAAAGCTTAAGAGGTTGGAGAGTGTTGCTTTAGGTGGCTTTCAGGCGTGATGGTTGGCTGCTTGGGCGTCTGCGGCGCTTTCCTGGAGCGTTTTCCATAGGAGCGCGCGCTAGCGGACTAACCTATATGATGTCAGGATGCTTTTTTGCGTATTTCAAGTAATTGTATTCGTCAGCCAGTTTGGCTAAAGTTTTCCCACCACACTGGGTCTCGATGAATGAGATGGCTGCCTGACGATTAATTCTATTCTCACGCATGCAAGTCTTGATGGCTTCATTTAGTTCCCTCTGCATTTTCAGAAGGAAAACACCTGAATAGTTTGCTCCTCGAGATCGCACCTTAACGCCTTTCTTAATTGTGTTGTCCCATATGATGAACAGTTTTGGCAGTATTGTGTGGAGAATAGTTGAGGTATCAGTGGATTCGTACCTCCGTATGCCTGCGCAATCTGCAATCCTATCGAAGATGTACCTGACTTTCCTACGCAAGACGGGATCGTCGAGGTCGGCGTCTTCTATTGTTTCAGTTGACAGCGATTTTATGATTTCGTAATTGCTATCGTAGATTCGTTTGAAGACTGCAGGGTCTCCTTGAAAATGGTATTCCCATTCTCTGACAAATTTGAATAGCTTACTAACTTCGATTAGTGGGACGTTTCCTGTCTGCCATTCTTCGTTATTTCTTTCCTGCATATAATCGTCATAAAAGTGTGCTCTGGGTTCAATGTCATAGAAAAGGTGATCGGCTTTTATGAGTTTTGCATAATGCATTTGGGTACCTCGGCAATTAATGAGAAACGTGCTCAATGAAGCTTTTCAAAGGCGGTTTCACCCTTTCTTTGTCTTTCGCGGTCTTCTCTTTGTTGTTCTGTGTTTCTTGTGACCATTATTTGATTTGGTCTTCTTTTTTACTCTGGCTTTTTTGGTATTTGTTTTTTTAAGTCGCTTTTGATTTTCTCCTTTGCCAAGTTTTTCTTTGATAATCTTGACTATTGTTTTGGAATCGATGCTTCCGTCTGGGCCGTCTTTAGACGTTATGAGCTGTTCGCTGTAGCCGTTTTCTTTGTACCAGTGCTCTTTTCTTTCCCAGGATTTCCTGTATGATTCCAATTGAAGCATTCCTAGGTGTTCCCAGTAGAATGTTTTTCCATCGAATTCAAAAGTGAAATCTGGTAGTTTATAATCGTAGGCATTGGTTTTTGAGCGGAGTTTGCTTTCATAGTTTTTGTCCGTCAACGATATTCCTGCGGTGATGAGTTCATTGGCTACTATTACTTCGGATTTTGAGCGTACTAGAAAGTCGTTTTTGGTTCGATGTATTCTGTTTTCTGCGTAAGGAATGTCTTCAACGTCGTCTCTGACGGTTATCTTGAATAGGTAGGTGTTTCGTTTGTCTGTTTCAGAGCTGCTTGCTCGTCTGTAATGTTCAAGCGTGTCTATTCCGCCTTGGACTAGCAGGTAAGTTTTTCCTTGCTTTCCTTTGAATCTTGTTAGGGCTGTGTACATCATTTCCATTGAAATGTTAAAGGCTTTTTCAGGTATTATGACTATGACTTTTTCGAAATCGCTTCCTTGGGCTTTGTGTATTGTTATGGCGTAGGCTAGATCAAGATTTGTTTCAATACTCTGCTCTGATGCCCCAGTGTAGTATGTATATTGGTACCTTTGTTGGTCTGAAAAAACCACGTTGAGAGACTTGTTTGTGTAGGCCTTGACTATTCCTATTTCGCCATTGGCTACATATTTATCGGTTTTGTACGGTGTGCATCTTATTTGGCGCGTGTTTATTGTTTGGATTACTTTGTCCTCGTGTACTACGTCTTTTGTTTCGCCAAATGGTGAAGGGTATCGCCGGCCGTATTCGTTATAGGCGCGTGCTCTCCAGTTTGAAAGAGTTTTTGCTAAAAACTTGTTTTGAAGGTAGCTGTTAAGTGATATTGTTCCGCTGATTTCTCTGTGTTTGAGTGGACTTAATACTTGCCATGATTCGCATTTGCTTAGGTCGCCATCGCTTAAGCCAACGCTTTTTATGTAAGAGTTGTAATCGGTTACGCCGATTTCTTGCAAGACTTCGTTCAGTTTTTGAATAAGTTCATCGTAGTCTTTCCATTCGGCAAAGAATAAGTCGAATGTTCTGTCTAGATTGTTTTCGTTTATAAGCAGGTAAATCTCTTCTATGTCTTTTGATTTGAAGTCTCTCAGGAAGCCGTCGGCTAATTGCAGACATACACTTTTCTTGGGCTCACCCTTTTCATCTTTTTGGCTGTGTCTCATTTGTATTGCGAGATTTGAAATGTGCTCTTTTTGTCTTTTATTGCTGTGAAGCCATTTTACAATATCATCAAATGGTCTTCCTGGTCCGATTGGAGGCAATTGGTTTGGGTCGCCAACTAGGACGAACCTTTTTACGCTTTTTAGCTCAAGTGATTTTATTAATGTGGCGAGCAAATCGACAGGCATCATTGAGCATTCATCGACAATTACTGTCCCTGCTGATGTTCTTGCTCCTCCGCTTTCTTTTAGTTCGAAACTTGAGCCATCAAGCCAACCGTACTCATTTAGATGTTGATGGATAGTTTTTGGTTCTATTTTTGACAGGTTCGCATATTTGCCGAGATTATTCTTTAGTCGGACTCTGGCTTTGCCTGTCGGGGCTAAGACCAGGAAGTCGCTAGGACTAACCTTCTCTTCCTCAAGTATTCCTTCTAGCAATAGACTTACAACTTCAGTTTTTCCTGTACCTGCTCTACCAGTCAGTACAGAAAATTTATTCTTATACAAAACTTCAAGGGCGTTGGCTTTTTCTTTTCGTGCAGTTTTTTCAATCTTGTCTTTGACTTCACCAAAGCGTCTGTGCATTATCATATTCCAGTCAGGACTTTTTCCTTTGTAAGTCACGGAAATAATTTCTTCAATCTTGTCAGAGACAAACTTCTCGCAGCTTCGCATCTCTTTTAAAGCTATGAATTCGTCATTTTCACCAAGGAACTCGAGTCTTGATTCATAGAAGCTCTTATTTGCTTTAATAAGGAAAAGATCTGGTCTGCACTGTCTATCTCCTTGAAAACGGTTTTGAACTTTTTTCATAAGCTCTTTTAAACTGAGAAGCGTGTCTCCCTCTTCAGCTGATTTCTTGAGAACTTCAATCATTATTGCCCTTACTCTTCTGTCATCATCTGGCTTGTACTTTCCTGAGAAGATGAAAGCTGGGACCATTGCATGATCGATCGTATTAAGTGAAATCTTTTCAGAAACCACATTGCCCTCATCATCCAGAAGACCTTTGTCGTTTTCGGCAATGAGGTAGGGATTGTTCATTATTTCGTTGATTTTAGCCTTTATACCTGATTTCAGCCGTTGATCATCTTTTATTAATCTCTCAACCTGATCCTCTGAAATTTCCATTCGCATGAGTAATATCAAGAGTCTTCGGCGTTCAGGGTCAGAAGAGTAGGCTTTCCATTTTTGGGAGGTATTGGCAAAATCTTCTTCATAAAGGGAATCAGGATTGGTTTTACCATCCAAAATGTCTATTGTGTGTTGCAGGATATCGACATTCTGCTTTTGCAGTAGGTCTAGAACATCCATATGATACGTCATCCCTCTGTTGAAGCCCAGAAATTGGAGAACGCTTCCTACACCAGGGTACTGACCCCTGTTTTCCCAAAGTTCGGCAATAACTGTTTGAAGCCAATTTCTATGCTTTTCCCAGTCTTCTATTAACTTGACTTTTCGTTTTGCTACGTCATCGATTATTACATCTATGGAATGGCTTAACTTTTCTGCAACAGAAAGCATGGCTCCGTCGGTGACGTGCTCGGCCACATACTTGAATTGGTCATCAACTTCTTCGGGTACTGTGACAACTATTTCGTTTGTATCCACACCTTGTTCGAGGTACTCGTGGTAAGGCAGTCTAAAGCCTTCTTCAGGATAGTTGTGACTGAGCTGCCTTTGCCAAGCGTAATTTGGTCCAGGTCTTTCATCGGTTGTGCCAAAAAGTGCCATTTTGTATTTTTTCTCGAGCCTTCCAAGACCTACAACAACTCTCCTTGTGTCCTCAGCAGCAGGTGTGGAGTTTACGTAAAATGTGACCAGAGATCTCTTTTCTTGCAGTTTGTTCCAAAAATGCTTTAGAAGTGCTTCCTGTAGATGGACATTATCAATCCAGTACTTTTTCTTAATTTTCTTGCTCGTCGCGTAGAATTTGTCTTCATTTGTGAGTTCTCTTAACTCCAAGTTTTCTTTTTTTAGAATTTCGCGGTAGTTATCAACCATCATCCAGCGGTATGGTGCGTGGCAAAATGAATAGGGCACCGGTTCCATTATGCATGGAGTTAGTTCGTAGCCTGGAACGACTCCTTTCAAAGGATGTTCGTATTTTGCGTGGTATCCCTTGTCTGAAAAGACGCAAAGGTCTCCTTGGCATGGAAAATTTGTTTTGTGGTAATCAAATTCTGACAAATGCTTTTCTTTGTTTGGAACCTCGATTTCTTCTTCGAAATCTTTGTCCTTAACTTCTCGTATGTGTTGGAGGCAAGTGCAATATTTGTTCTTCTCAGGATTTCTGCAAACTCGGCCATTCCAACCGGAGTCATGCCAGCATAATCTAATGGAAAGATGTGTTGCCAATGAAATACCTCCATAATTGAATTTTTATAAATTTATAATAGGTTGTTAATAAAATCGTAGATTATAAATTTTTGATGAACTGAGTGGCGGTCTTACCCAAATTATTTAGTAAAAACGGAAATTCTATTTAGTCTAAATACTAATGTGAGTGCGGTGTTGGCTTGTCTCTTAAGAACGCAGGCGTAACAGGGTTAAGTTTTGAAGGTCGTGGTGAGCGTATAGCTCGTGGGTTTTATGTTCCTGTTTTGAAGCAGTCTGTGGCTTATGACCGTGCGACGGGTTACTTTTCCGTTGAGTCTCTTGTTCATGCTGCGAGTGGCGTTGCGGGGCTGATTAGTAACGGTGGGAGGATGCGTTTGATTTTGGGTGCTCATGACGTTCCGAAAGAGCTTTGGGAGGCCTATCAGATGGGCTTGCGTTCTGGGAAAGAGATTGTTGAGGATATTGCACGGCGGATTGCTGAGGGTTTGGAGAAGATTGAGGATATTCTGGTGAAGAAGCGTTTGGAAGCTCTTGCTTGGATGTTTAACAAGGGCATTTTAGAGGTTAAGGTTGTTTTGCCTCGTCATGTCTATCTTGGTCAGACTGGCATCTTCCATTACAAGCTTCTGATTTTCAAGGATAAGGAAGGAAACGTTATTGCTGCTGAGGGCAGTGCAAATGAGACTGAGCCAGCTTACACTGTGAATGGGGAACGGATTGTTGTCTTCTATTCTTGGCGTGAAGGTGACAAAGAGCGAGTTGCTGATTTGGTGCAGTCTTTTGAGCGTATTTGGCATGCTGAGCATCCGGATTTTGAGGTTTTTAATCTTCCTGAGGCTGTTTACAGGGCTATTGTTAAGTTTGAGCCGAAGTCTGCTCCGTCGCTTGACACGCATGAGCCTGAGGTGAAGGTTGTTGCTCGTGGGTTGTTGCCTGCTTGTCGTTTTGTGAGGATTTTGCCTAGAGTTCGTTGTTTGGCGCATATGGGTTTGGGTCCTGTTCGTTTGTATCCTCATCAAGCGCGTGCGGTCAGTTTGGCGAGGGAGCGTTATCCGTTTCGTGTTTTGTTTGCTGATGAGGTTGGCTTGGGGAAGACGATTGAGGCGGGTGCATGTATCAAGTTGTTGTGGATGACGGGTTATGTGCGTCGGGTTTTGGTTTTGGCGCCTAAGAACGTGACTAGGCAGTGGTGGGATGAGCTTCGTGGGAAGTTTGGTCTTCCTGCTTATTTGTTCAAACCTGGTAAACCGAATGCTTTCTTGGCGCCTGATGAGAAGACGTTTCCAGTTTATGGTAATCCGTTTGATGCTGTTGATTTGGTTGTGGCTTCGTGGCACTATGTTAGAGGTCGGAGGGGTTCTGAGCCTGAGCTGTTTAAGGCTAGGCCTTTTGATTTGGTTTTGATTGATGAGGCTCATGCGGCGCGTGTGACGCGGTCGGAGTTTACATCGCCGAGGCCTACGAGGCTTAACGAGTTGGCTATGGCTTTGTCTGCGTTGACTCCGCATGTTTTTCTTTTGACAGCTACGCCTTTGCAGTTGAATGAACTGGAAATGTTAGATTTGTTGCGGATTTTGGGTTTGGGTGGTCCTTGGGTTCATGAGGATGCGTTTAAGAGGTATTATGATGCCATGAACAGGAGTCCGGCGGATAGGAGTGATGATGATTGGCTTCACTTGTTTGGGCTGGTTTCTTGGTTTGCCAGGACCTACTTAGAGGATAGGCACAGAGAGGTTGTTGTTAACTCGTTTTTTGGTGGAGCCGAAGGAAAGGAGCTTTTGGACGTTGTTTCTCAGGGAGAAGAGGATGCGTTTAGGAATTTCTTGAGGCGTCTTGATGTTGAGAATCGTGATAGGCTGAATCGGGTTTTGAGGGGGTTGATGCCTACTTCGTGGTTTATGATTCGTAATACTCGGGATCGGCTTAAGAAGGCTGGTTACAAGTTTCCTGAGCGTAGAATTGTGAATGTTGATGTTGTTTTGGATGGGAAGCATGCTGATTTGTTGGGTGAGCTTAATGATTATTTGGCGAATTATTATGATGAGTATAGGAGTTTTCTGAAGGGTGATGAGCGGCGTGGTTTTGGTTTGATTAGGGCTGTTTATCATCAGAGGTTTGTTAGTAGTTTTGCGTCGGCTTATCAGACTGTGAAGCGTAGACGAGAAGCTTTAGAGGCGTTGCTTGAGGGTGATGAGGAGCGACTTTTGAAGTTGGCTTCTGACATGATGGAAGATGTTGGAGAGGATGTTGATGAGGAAGACGTTCTTGAAGCTATGAGAGCCGCAGTTGAGCGGGCTCGGGGTTTGGTTGAGAAAGAATTAGAGAAGCTAAGGAGTTTGGAGGCTAGTCTTGTTCCTTACAGTAGGGCTGTGACAGCCGCTGATGATCCGAAGCTAAGGGAGATTCAGCATGTTGTTCAGGGATTACGGGATGAGGGCCGGAAGGTGTTGGTTTTCTCGAAGTTTACTGATACTGTTGATGTGGTTAGGGATTTTCTTGGGCAGTTGCTTGGTGCGGATAGGATTGGCACTTATACTGGCCGTGGTGGTGAGGTTTGGGATTTGCGGGCGAAGGCTTGGCGGGTTTGTGAGAAGGAGGAAGTAAGAAAGGCTTTGGAAAGGCAGGTGGATGTGTTGGTTTGTAGTGAGGCAGCGAGTGAGGGTTTGAACTTGCAGGCTGCTAGTGCTGTTGTGAATGTGGATATGCCTTGGAATCCTGCGAGGGTTGAGCAGCGGATTGGTCGTGTTGATCGTATTGGGCAGACCGCTGATGTGGTGAAGGTGGTTAATGTTTGGTATCCTGACACTTATGAGGCTAGGATGTACAGGGTTTTGTTTGAGCGTCAGCATATTTGGTGGATTATTGTTGGGCCTGCGAGTGGTATTATTGCTCAACGTTTGGTTGAGGCTTTTGAGGGCGGTTTAAGCGGGGCGAGTTTGCAGAGGCGTATCACTGAGGCAGTTGAGCAGGTTGAGCAGTCGAAGGATGAAGCTGTCAAGTTGACGCGGATCTTTCCTGAGGATGTTCCTTTGGAGCCGACGTTTGTTGAGGTTGAGGTTCCAAAGGTTTTGGAACGGTTTGTTGCTTTGGGTTGTGGGGCTTTGGGTATGCGATTGGTGCGCAGAGACGATTTGCTGTTTGTTGAGCCTTTAGAGCGGTTGCCTGAAGGTGTCAGGGCTTTTGTTAAGGATGGGATTTCTTTGGTGCCTGGTAGGCCTGACGCCCTGGTGCCGGGTCATCCGTTTGTGCAGTGGTTGGCTTCTGAGGTTGAGTTGTTTGCTGATTCGCCTGATAAGGTGCCGCTTAGCGTTTATGGCGTGGGTGGTGAGGATGGTTTGCTGGATGTTTATGCTATGAAGCCCGATGATAGGCCCGTGATTGTGAAGGATGCTGGAAAGATTGTTGAGTTGTTTGGGCAGCTTGTGGATTTGGCTGGGAAAGGGAGTTGATCGGGATGGTTTGTGACTGTGTTGAGCGTTTTAGGAGTATGGCTGAGGAGCGGCGTTCGAAGGCTGTTAGGATGTTGGAGATTGATTTGCCGAGGAGGCTTGAGGCTTTTGCTGACGCTATGCGTTTGGGTGCGGTTCAGTTGGTTGCTAGGCAGTTGTTGCGGGCTGGTGTTTTCAGGGTTAGTTTGGATTTGAACGGTTCGCGTGATGTGAGTATTGAGTCGGCTGTTGAGGCTGTTAAGCGGGTTGTTGCTACTAGGCCTAGGTTGCAGAAATTTGTGCGTGAGCATTGGGCTGATTTGGTTGGGCAGGCGGGTTATGTTAGTCCTGAGGATGTTTTGCCTAAGCGAGTTCGTAATCGTGAGCGTTTGAGTGAGACTTTTGGTGGTTATTTGGATAGTAGTTTGGATGGTGCTGAGCGTATGTTGGATCAGTTGGAGGTTTTGGAGAGGCGTTTGCCTGTTTGGAAGAGTTTTGTGCGTGGGGCGGATGTGCCTCGGGTTGAGCCTGTTATGGACTTTCATGAATCTTCTTCGCCTTGCTAGGATCGCCGAGAAGCCTATCAATTACAGGGAGTTATAGCATTCGAGGCAAAGTCCTCTTTCAAATTCTATAACATATTTTAACGGCTTTGAGCACTTAAGACAGGTAATCGAAATTATTTTTCTCCCGGTTTCTTCGAGTCCCTTTGCCTTTATCTCTGAACGTTTTAGTTCCATGTTATGCCAGACTTTTTCTTCTTGCCTTTTCAGTTCTTTTAGTCTTTCTACGTACTGCTCTATTGATGCGTGGTCACTTGGATCCACTTTTTGCTTGGCTTTGTCCCGTTCTTCATCGATTTTTAGAGCCTCGCGCATCGCTGCGACGCCAGGCGGAAGAGGACGTTTTGGTTTGAACTGTATAGCTAGCTTGGCGAGTGCTCGGATAGTTTCCTCTTGAACTGATGGTTCTTCAGCTCTTATTCTTTCATATTCTTCGTCAAAATATTTTCTATAGTCTTCAGGGTTGAGGCTGGCAGAGACGAGCATGTCGCTAAATATCTTCCATAATCTGTTATTGTTGTTCATCAAACTTTTCATCTCATTGTCATGTAAGCGTTATTTTTTATTCTTTGATGTAGTGGTCGAGGCGTTCTTCTTTTTTGGGTGCGAATTCTATTGATTTGCCAAGTGCCGCAAGGAGGGCTTTAGCGATGGCTGCGTCTTTTTGGAAGTTTTCGTTTGTGGTGTTTTCGGCGTAGCGTGCGTAGGCTTGTAGGACGGTTGGGAATGGTGAGCCTGCTATGTCGAGGTTTTTGTCTTGCATGAGGCGTTTGACTTGGATTAGGCCGCCTCGTTCGTATTGAAGGATGGCTGCGTGGACGTGGTCGATTGTTGTTTTGAGGGTTTTGGGGTCATACGGGTCGATTATACCCATTGCTTGGCGGTCTCGGGCTGAGAGGATTTTGATGTTTTTTCCGTCTTTTTCTATGAAGCCGTATGTGCCTTTGATGTCTAGTGTGTCAAGTGTGACTAGTCCGCCGAAGACTGTTGCTAGGCGGGCTTCTTCGTATTCTGTTTCTGTTGTTGGGAAGTTGGCGAGTAGGTTTATGTATGCGGCGCTTTCTTTGTCGGCGTTTTGGATGCCTGCTTCTTGAAGAAATCTTTCGTTTAGAACGTCTGTTACTTGATCTAGGGCTTGTTGAGGGTCAATTTCTCTTCCTGTGGCGGTTCTGACTGGATAATAGTCTGCAAACTTGCCGAGCACTGGACCGTAGACGCTGACTTTTAAGTCAGGTCCGTTTATACCGAGTCTGCTGAACTCTTCGATTTTTTGCTTGGTTACATCACGTAATTCTTCAACAATATGTTCCCAAATGCCTGGGTGGTTTGCTTTTCTTTTTCTGCATGTGAGAAGAACTGTTACTTTAAGAACTCCTTTCCCTCGCTTGCCATACTTCTGTGTAGGCTCAGTGTGGACTGGCCAGCTGCTGATGAAGGTAAAGTCGGCGTTCATCAAGGCTGTTGCTAAGCTGCTCCATGCTTCTGCTGTACGGTGGGTGAACATTACTGTCATGACGCCGTCATCTTGAAGGATGCGGTGCATTTCGCGGAAGCAGGCTTCCATCTTGGTTTTGTAGTCTTCTTGGGCTAATTTCTTCGCACTTTTGCCCATGCCCTTGAATCTTGCTGGGTTCGATACTGCTTCTTCCTCTTTTTCTGTCAAAGTCGATTTGAAGACCTCTGGGAAGATATCGCCCAGTAGGCGTTTGAGCCATACATAGAAGAAGTCGCTGACTTCGGCGTACATGACGTTTTCTGCGTATGGCGGGTCAACAACGATGCATGGAACACCTTTTTCTTTTTCGGGAATCTTGGTTGCTGTTTCACAATAAACCATTGGCTTCGGCGAGTTTTCTGGGAGAAGCTCAACTATTTCTTTTAGAGCGTCGAGGACTTTGGACAATGCCCACGGCCAGAGCATTTGAGAATGATCCCATTCAGCGTAGCTCCACTTAAAAGGAAAAGCCTGAAGTTCCATTAGCGGCGAAATCAACGTCCTGCGAAAATGCCAACGAGACAGTAAGCAGTTATAGTTAGTGCATGTGTCGAATACCATGGCACCATAGGTCGAAACGGCTGCTGCGAATTCCCATTCATCACTGCCTTGTTCTTTGCCTTCAAACAGCTTCTCCTTTGCCTGGCGAAACTTCTCCAGATACGTTAAATGAGTGAGCAGTTGACGAGGATTGAACAAATCACACCATCGAGGCATCCCATATTGTATGGGTCTGGTATCATTTGCTGTCTCAGGAAAATTCTCTGTTGGTACGAGATTCTGAGCCTTCCAGATAGGTAGTTTCTCTTTTAACTTGCTTTCTGCCTTTTCTATAGCTTCGTTTTCTTGTCTTGTTGGTGCTCTGAAGCTCCATTGCACCCTATTCTTTCCCACATGTCTGCTTTTCACACACACGCAATAAAGTTGATGACCCATGCGCCCTTTCTGGGCTTCAAGCTTAACCTCATCTCCGTTCATCACATATATTGGTCGTGGACATTCGACTCTTCCACCTGTGACAGTTCCTTTATCTGGCTTCAAGCCGTGTGAAACAGGACTCTTTAGAATTTCAAAGCCGCACTTGTCCCCTTTCTCTGGCACGATGACCTTGGCTGCAAAGCTTTCCTCGTCTTTGCTCGCTTTGACTATCCACCAATTCGGTGAAAGAGGAATGATTAAACCACATGACAAACACTTGATTGTTCGTGCCCACAAGTAAGCATAAATCTTCTCTCCGCCCTGTTTGGGAAAAAACTCTTCCAGCTCAGCCTTCGCAGCTTCATGGACCTCTTTGCAGAAACGCTCAACAGCCGGAAGCAGCTTCTCACCAAACCTTGCAGGATACTCAAGCGTCCCCTTAAGACATATGAAAGCCACGGGGTTCAAGTCGCCGGCAACAACAGGCAAACCCAAACGCATAGCCTCAAAAGGAATACTTCCGCCACCAGCCATAGGGTCAACAACCAAAGGTTGCTCAACGCCCCAAAACTTCAGCAAAGCATGAAACCTGCCCAACTCCTTATCAGTAGGTACATGCTCATAAGCCCTCTTCCAGAAGAAAGGATTCTCGTCAAGCTTAATACCAGAAGACTTAGCCTGAACCAGTCTATCCTGTGCCTTCTGAAGGTCAACATCAGCAGGGATCCCCAACAACTCAAGAAAATCTTTTCGAGTCACATTAGTTGGCAAAAGGCTACCTAAAACAGCTGCTCTACTAGTAGCTAAAGGTCGCCTTGCGAACCAAACATGTAGAAAATACAAAGGTGGTAATGCACTACTAGCACTGCGTTCTCTCACGCTTTCTACGCTGACTTCTGTTATAGGAAACCATCTACTAATCAGCACCTCTCGCCCTTCACCCTCAACCATACCGCAACACCCACGTCCAAGCCACAAACAAACACTTTTTTATTAATAAACAACCTACACTTAAAATAATAACCCCTTTCACACTTGCGTGACACAACCATGACAAAACAAACTCTTACTCCCATCTGGAATCCTCAGGCATGCGTACCCAAGCAGGATATTATAGAGGGTAAATATCTTCAGGCTGAACTTGCCTTGGACCTCCACACAATAGCTGAAGGCACAGCCAAACCACCATACAACACCCCAGAAACCTTCTTCCAAGCAACACACCCAACAACAACACTAAAACGCCTCCTAACCGACACACTCAACCACCTAACAGGAACAAAACCCATAAACCCCGTCCTCCTCTTCGACGCAGGCTTCGGCGGCGGCAAAACCCACGCCATGGCAGCCATCTACTACACAGTCAAAAACCCAACAAACCCAGAAATCAAAAAACTCCTAGGCACCATACCAACCCTCAAAAACTGCAGAATAATCGTCATAGACGGCAGTGCCTACGGCGGAAAAGGCATCAAAAGAGAACAACACCAATTCAAAACCCTCTGGGCAGACTTCCTCTACCAACTAGGCGAAACTATACTCGCAAAAGAATCCGACAATCCAGAAGGACTCCCAGAACGAAGAGATATCACCGAACTCCTCCAAAAACAACCAACCCTCATACTAATCGACGAAATCCCAAAATACCTAGACCTCGTCAAAGACCAAGCCGAACTCCTAAACAAAGTGAAACACTTCATCCACACACTTACGCTAGCCGTCTGCGAAACGGAGAACAGCATCCTCATCGTAAGCGTAGCAGGCGACGCCTACATAGACGCCGCAGACACCGTGCGCAAGGAACTAGCCGAAGCCATGAAAATTCTTAACCGCAAAATGCAGCCAATTGAACCTGTCAAAAGCCAAGACGTGCCCCACATACTCAAGAAACGCCTTTTCGACAAAATAAACTCACAAACAGCAGAAGCCACTGCAAAAGCCTACACCCAATTCTACAAGCAGATGAACGCCCCAGAACGTTATCGCACCATCGAATACCAAAACCGCATAACCGAAACCTACCCATTCCACCCAGAACTCATAGACGTCCTATACGAACGCCTATCCACATTACCTGACTTTCAACGCACAAGAGGAGCACTACGCCTACTAGCCCACGTAATTAACCACATCTGGAAAACCAAAGAAAACGACACCTTCCTCATCCACCCATTCCACGTAGACCTACAAGTACACGAAATAATCCAAGAACTAACAACCAGACTACATGAAGAAAAATACGTCAACGCCATAGCCTCAGACGTCTACGCACATGGTGGAAGAAAAGCCAAAGCCCAACAAAAAGACGAAGACTACAAAAGCCACTTCCAAGCCCCACTATTCCGCAGAGCCTGCAACACCATATACCTCTACAGCCTAACAGGCGCAAAAGAAGAGGCAAAAGGCATAGACACCGACAACCTCATTGCAGTCCTCGCTACACCAACAAAAGAAGAACACATCCAATACTACCGAGACCAAATCCTACCAGCCATAGGCGAAAGCTTCTGGTACATCGAACCCATCGGCAACAGATACGTCTTCAAAAAAGAACCCACCGAAAACCGCATAATAGACCAAGAATCCCAAAACATCCCAAATCCAAAAATCACAAAAACCATCTACACAAAACTCCAAGAACTATTCACACAAAAAGGAAAAGGCCACTTCTACATCGAAATCTTCCCAGACGACCCCTCAGCCATAACAGACGACACAAGCCTCAAAATAGCCATACTAAACCCACTACTCGGCCACACAATACCATCAGAAGAACACGTACCAGAAAACATAACCCAATTCATCCTAAACCGCGACTCAAGAGGCAACCTACGAGCATACAGAAACAACACCTTCTTACTTGCCGCCAGAGAAGGCTCATGGGAAGCACTCCACGACTCCGTAGCCAGACTGGAAGTAGCCAGAGCTCTAGCCGAAGACCCAGAAAAATACGGTATCCCCCACGACAAAAAGAAAAACCTCCAACAAAAAGTAGCCCAATACGAAGCAACCGTGAACGACGCAATAAGAGCCTCCTTCACATACCTAATCTACGCCACAAGAGGCGGCAAAATAGAAGCCAAATCATTCAGACCCAGCGGCTACGGAACAGCCCAACCCGGACAAGAAATACTCTGGCACGTACTCGCCAACGTCCTACACAGAGCAACAGACGAACCACTCGACCCAGACTACGCAAAAAGCGAAGCGTGGCCCGCCCAAACATCAGAAACCACAACAAGAGCCTTCTACGAAAACATACACAAAAAAACAGGCATTGTCTTACCCGAAAACCAGTCCCTCTTCGAGCAAACCCTACTTGAAGGAATCAAAAGAGGAACATGGGTTCTAATCCAACAAGACAAGGCATACGCACCCGAGAATCTTCCAAGTCGCGTAACAATAAGCTCAGACTCACGACTCTTATTGCCCGACGAAGCCGGAAGACAAGGAATCACGGACCCACGAGGACACCTATGCCCAAACTGCCATTCATGGCCATGCCAATGCGGAAAAAAACCAGAAGGCACAACCATAACCACATGGACAACAGAAACCATAACCAAAGAATGGGAAACATTCGAACCCGCACCTCCAAAAGTCCAACTTGAAGACCTAGAAAAATGGAGACGCCGAGAAGGAATCGAAAACATAACAGAAGCAAAAATAAAAATTTCAGGAACAACAGACGCAGCAACACAATTCCGAAACCTCATACGCCTAGCAAAAGCAGGCAAAAGAATAACAACCTCAGTAGAAATCCGAGCCAGAACCTACCAAACAAACATCCAACTAGAAGCAACTTTCACAGCAGACGACGCAGGACTAGAAACACCAGCAGCCAAAATCCTAGACGACATCGGCAGATGGCAACTACCAGAATTCGAAGGCACAATAAACCTAAAAGCAGAAAACATCCCAATAAACGAAATACGAGAACTCCTCAAAAACACACTCAAAACAGACGACCCCCACATAAAACTCGCCCTAGAAATAAAACCCAAACGTGAAAAATAATGCCCTTCAAGTACCTAATAAAGTGGCGACGCACAAATCCAGAAAAAGTAAGCGTCGAAGCCTACCACAAATACCCAAAAACCGAAGAAGAAAAACACAAACCCCTATTCACCATAGGCAAAGCAGAAGGCGGCGGACTCCTAGCCATACGCCATTTACTCGAAAAAGCAGCACAAAGAAACCCAACCAAAAAACGCGGCAACACCACCTACATACTTCTATCCGAGACCGATCCAGTAGCCTACGAAACAGTCTATCGCATCGGCCTAGCCGTTGCCCTAATAGACAAAGCAAAAACACCGGAAGAAATCGAAAAAGGAACACGATACGTCCTAAACGTCATGCCCGAGGAAATATGGTTCTGGACAAGCAAACTTCTGGATGATGAAATTAACTCAAAAGCCCTAGAGGCTTTGGCAATCCTAAGCGGCGCAACACACTTGGGCGTCAGCATCGAAACCAAGCATCAAGCTGACCAACCAGCAACGGGTGCTTTCTGGCCTATGGTCAGAGAACGAATGAAAACCAAAGCTCTCCAATTATACCGTTTAGACCATCCAGATACTCAAGATGAACCCACCGCTAAAGAACTTAAGAAAGCAGGTTACATGAAGGTCGCAAAAGCCGAAGCGCTAAGGGAGATTCAAGCCGAAAAGAAAGCAAGTGCCCCTCAGCAATAACAGAAAAACTTGTCTGACCCTAACTTTAAGGAGCCCCTATCCCCCTACCTTTTTTCTTCGGCAACTGATTTATCACGTATCCAAGTGGAGAACAGTGGTGTTTTCACTCGCTAAGTGTGGCTGAGCACTGCCCCCGTCTCCTATATCGTTGTCTTCGCGCTCACAGCATTCGCAAATTCTTCCGCACGCAGCTCGCATCATTAGGCGTCCAGACGAATTACGTCAAGTACATTATGGGCCATACGATCAGCACCTATCACGACATTCGCATGAAAGGCATAGAATTCCTACGCGGAGTCTATATGGCATCGAGTTTGAGCATTCGCCCGAAAACCAGAGTAAACAAGATCGACGCGCTCAAAGAGATAATCCGCGCATGGGGACTTAACCCCGAAGAAGTCCTTACCCGAGAAGCGTTATCTCAGCCTCACAGAACCGTCATCGACCAGAGCCAACTTGAGCAAGCTCAGCTAGCACAATTGACAACCGCGTTAAAGCAACAGATGCTTAAAGAAATCCGTGAGAATCAAGCTGAAAAAAGTATGAATTCACGCCTGGGCAGTAGTAGCCCGGGAGAGATTCGAATTCTCGGTACGACTATTTTTAATGTCGCCTTTCTGAAGGTTGACAGTTTTAAACGCTCAAGTAAAATCAAAAGCCGCCCACAATTTCAAGTCGATTTTCTGCCGTTCTACGCTCAAAACGAGCGAAAATTGAGCGAATTTAATGTTTTGAATATGGTGCGGGGGACAGGGTTTGAACCCACGCAGCCTACTAACCGAATGTGAATGCTGGTGGC
>Ga0315280_10004637_pt1 | contig 20145 bp, 16 predicted proteins | sample YL17G06_40_MG_FD_203697 | JGI IMG/M metagenome (GOLD analysis project Ga0315280, IMG submission 203697) | Sediment microbial communities from Yellowstone Lake, YNP, Wyoming, USA - YL17G06_40 | ecosystem: Environmental > Aquatic > Freshwater > Lake > Sediment | place: USA: Wyoming | collected... | reverse complement strand
TTGCGGCCCAACGGAATGAAGGTAAGAGTGCCCTCGAAGCCATCTACCAGGGATGTTTGGTCCGTTTCCGGCCCATCATGATGACCACCATGGCAGCGCTGATGGGGACCTTGCCCATCGCCCTCGGCTACGGTGCGGGAGGGGAAGCGCGTCGGCCGATGGGCCTGGCGGTGGTCGGTGGATTGTTGGTGTCTCAGGTCATCACCCTGTATATCACGCCGGTCTACTTCACCTACCTCGAGTCCTTCCAGCAGTGGGTCCGCGGCATCTTCCGTGGACGCCGCAGGGCGCCGGTTCAGGAGCTTGCACCGGTACTTAATGGGAATGGCCTGAACGGCAACTCAGTGCCGGTCGAGCACGATCTCTCCTCAAAGTCCTTCTAGGAATGTTCCGCTTTCAGTAGAAGAGGTATTTTCGCCAGCGCTCGTCGGAGCTTCCCATCATGCGCATGAGCTGACGGCTGGTGTGGAGCGTGAAGGGCCGTGGAGAGCGAAGCAGCTTCACCCCAGCCTCTTCGGGAAGCCGGTCGCCCTTCAGGTTGTTGCAGGCGTGGCAGCAAGCCACGAGATTGTCCCAGTCGGTGTAGCCGCCGCGCGAGCGGGGAATCACATGGTCGAGCGTCAGTTCCCCGGCGGGAAACACTCGCCCGCAGAACTGGCAGGTGTAGCGGTCGCGGAGCAGGATGTTTTTCCGTGAAAGGGCGCGCGTCTGGTAAGGGATGCGGCGGAATTCGGTCAGCCGGATGACGGAGGGCATCCGGATCGCCACGCGGGCGGAATGCACGAAGCTGCCGTTTTCTTCCTCGGTCGTAGCGACGCCCTTCAACACCAGGATGATGGCCCGGCGGACAGGCGTCACGTTAATCGGCTCATACGTCGCGTTCAGTACGAGCACCGGAGTGTGCAGCAGTCGTGGGTGTTCCTCCGACATGGGATCAACCCTCGAGGGCCCGAAGCCCCCGTCGAACCTTCCATTATGACCGTCCGGAGCCGGAATCGTCAACAGCCGCGCCAGCGCTCGCTGCGGCGGTGCCCGGGAATTCCGGCGTGGCACGCGCCAGCGTGAGGGCGTGGACCGATTGGGCGCCAGTGCTTTTCAGCGCCTGAGCACAGGCGGAAAGCGTGGCCCCGGTGGTCATCACGTCGTCGATGAGCACAATCCGTTTGTCACGGATGCGCTCGGGGCGGACGACGGAAAAGACCCCGCGGACGTTTTCATGGCGCGCGCTCACACTCAGCCCGGTCTGGGGAGGCGTAGCGCGAATCCTGCGCAACGCGCGCGCATCGACTTGCGGGGGGGGCCCGCCACGCGTCTTCGCCAGGCTGGCGCTCAAGCCCCGGGCGAGCAATTCCGCCTGATTGAAACCCCGCTCGCGCTGGCGTGAAACGTGGAGCGGCACGGGCACCAGCGCCGCTGGTCCGCCCCCACGGTCTTCTTCGGTTTCTTCCCAAACCCCGGCCAGCAACTCGCCTAGCCGTTTGCCCAGCCGCTCGCGTCGCTGGAATTTGAGCTGCAGGATTACGGCGCGGAGAGGGTCCACATAGAGGCCAAAGCTGCGCGCGCCGTCGAACTGGTACTCTCCGGAACGGCATGGCGAGCAGAGCGCCGCGGCGGCGTCCTGCGTCCGCGCCGACGCAAACGGCAGGCCGCACGAGTGGCACGCTGGTCCTCGCCAGGGCCGAAGACGGGTCCAACATGATGCGCAGATGCCGGCAAGGGCCGCTTCAGCCAGTTCGTCGCCACACAGCGAGCAGGCCGCCGGGAAGACGACGGAGAGCAAACTGCCAGTGAACTCTCGAAAGAGTCTGTGAATGGTGGGTTCGAGATCGGAGGCCGAGGAGAAGACGATCCTCGCTTTCCGCCGGGCCCCCCCCGAGTTAGAGAAGACCCTTCTCTTGCTTTTCCTGGCATTCGATGCAGTGGCGCGCCCAGGGGACAGCTTCCAGCCGCTTGACCTGGACTTCTTCCTGGCAGGCCACGCACAGGCCGTAAGAACCGCTTTTGAGGCGCTCAAGAGCCTCGTTGACCAGTTGCAGGATGCGACGATTGTCGTCGCTCTGGTGAAAGAGGAATTCTTTGGTATAGGAGTTGGCTGCCTTGTCGGCAATGTCCTGGGTGACTTCTTCGTCCACCTGCCGACCGTCCGCTTCGGATTTCGACACTAGCCGAAGTAATTCCTCCTGCTTGGCGAGCAGTCGCTTCTTGTAGGACTCGGCTTTCTTCTTATCCATGACCTGCCTTATCGGCAAAACTCGGCTTCCACAAACCAACCATTTTAGGAGGAGCCGCAGATACTGTCAAGCCTGTCGCGAGGGCCGGTGCGCCGGTTTCCGGGAGACTTGACAGACATCAAACCGCGGCGCGAAGCCGTCCGGCGATGCGCGCCCGCTATTTGACCTTCTCATCCCAGCAGCGGCGCAAGGCGGCGTGCAGGCGGTCGCGCACCCCGATGGGAAGTTCGAACAGTTTCCCGTCGCAGTAGAGCTCGATCGTTTTGCGCGTCGAATCGAACACGACCTTGCAGTGCCGGCACAGGCCAAGGTGCTCTTCGAGCGTGCGCTTCAGATCCGCGTCGATCGCGCCGTCCAGGTAATTCGAAATCTGTTCAAGACAATCGTCGCAATTCAACAATGTCATCCTCGCTTGAAGACCTTGCTCAGTTCTTCACGGACTTGCAGGCGCGCGCGGAACAGCCGGGCCTTTACGGCGCCTTCCGAGATGCCCAGCACATCCGCCGTCTCCTGCGTGGAGAGTCCATCGACATCGCGCAACAGAAACACGGTTCGGAAGCCGGGGGAAAGCGACTGCGCGGCGTTGCGCAGAATCTCCTCGATCTCGGCTTGCGCGTACTGCTCCTCAGGGTTCGGCTTCCAGTCGGCGAACTCCCGGGGCATCACCTCGCCTTCTTCGTCCACGCTGTCTTCGATGGGTACGGATTTGTCGGAGCGGCGCTTGCGCAGCTTCATCAGGCCTTCGTTGACCGCGATGCGCACCAGCCATGTGTAAAACCGCGAGTCCTCGCGAAAATCAGGCAGGTGTACGAAGACCTTGAGGAAAGCCTCCTGCAGAACGTCCTCGGCATCCTCGGGATTCCCCGTCAGGTTCATCCCCAGGCGGTAGATCTTCTTCTCGTAACGGTTCACCAGCTCGTCGAAGGCCGCGTAGCTCCCCGCCTTCGCTTCCGTGACAAGAACGGAATCGTCCTTGAGTGCGACTTGAGGTGATTCAGCCATCCAGACTCCCCGCGCTCCGAATCGAATTCGATCAACTTCCTCCGACCTCCCGGAGCGCGGCTAGCCCCGTTTGCGCAGTCCCCGTCCGGAGCCGGTCAGAGTTCAGACTGATACTCCCCTTCTCGATTCGATGCCGGCGCTCTCACCAAGTTACACGGAAGCGCCTCCGGCTGCAATCCGGGAGTCGGCACGTGGCTTGCCTGGAACGCCCCGGTTTCCCCTCAGGCCGCACTTTGTCGTGGGACGCTCCAAAAGCGCTCCGCCGCTTGCTTGACTCCCCTCGGGCCCTTCGCTAGACTCGCCGCGAAACAGCCGTCAGCAGTCTGCCCTCACTACTCAGGGCGAGAGAGCGACGGGCAGCATGCCAAAAGCTGAAGGCTGATTGCTGAGCGCTGTTCTCGGGAGCGTGCGTGGCCTTTGGATGGGTCGACTTCGGTGTCGTCGTCACCTACCTCGTCGCGATCACCCTCTTTGGAGCCCGCTTCGGCAAGAGCCAGCGAACGATTCACGACTACTTCCTGGGAGGGCGGCGCCTCCCCTGGTGGGCAATTGCCTTCTCCGTCGTCTCCGCCGAAACCAGCGTTCTGACCATCATCAGCACGCCGGGCATCGCGTACGTCTCAAACCTCAACTTTCTGCAGCTCGTATTCGGGTATCTCGTGGCGCGCGTGGTGGTGGCGCTGATCCTGATTCCGCGCTACTTCGCCGGCGAGCTTTACACCGCTTATCAGCTCATCGAGCAGCGCTTTGGCCGGCCCATGCGAGTCCTGACGGCCGGACTGTTTCTCGTCACGCGGGCGCTCGCCGAAGGGGTTCGCGTTTTCGCCATCTCCATCGTTGTTGGCGTGATCCTGAAGACAGGTGTTCTGACTTCCGTGATCATCATCACCGCGCTCACGCTCTTCTACACTTACCGCGGCGGGTTGACGGCCGTGATCTGGACGGACGTCATCCAGCTTATCATCTACATCTCGGGCACTTTGGTGGCGCTCGTGATTGCGCTTCATGCGATCCCTGGTGGCTGGGCGGAGGTCAGTCGTCTAGCTGCTGCCAACGGCGACAAGCTTTCTGTATTCATTTTCGACTTCAACTGGCATCAACCGTACCTGTTCTGGTCAGGATTGATCGGCGGCACCTTTCTCTCCAGTGCCAGCCACGGCACCGACCAATTGATTGTCCAGCGCCTGCTCGCGGCGCGCAGCATGCGCCAGAGTCAGGCGGCGATCATCGCGAGCGGGCTTATCATCCTCTTTCAATTCACGCTGTTTCTCGTGGCCGGAGTGGTGCTCTTCGCTTTTTACCAGCACCTCCCTCCCCCGCACTCTTTTGCACGCGCCGATGAGATTTTTCCGACCTTCGTGGTGAACTACCTGCCATCGGGCCTCGCGGGGCTGGTCGTCGCGGCGATTCTGGCCGCGGCCATGGCCAACCTGAGCGCGGCCTTCAACTCCCTGGCCTCGAGTTCGGTGGTGGACTTCTACAAGCCCTTCTTCCGGCCCCAGGCTGACGAGAGGCACTACCTTCGCGTCTCGCGCCTCATCACGCTCGGATGGGGCGCGGTCCTGATTCTCATCGCTCTGCTCGCCCAGCGGATCGAGCGCAGTGTGCTCGAACTCGCGCTCACCATCGCCTCCGTCCCGTATGGAAGCATGTTGGGAATCTTCCTGCTGGGAGTTCTGACCAAGCGCACGTCGGGAACCGCCGCGGCCGCCGGCGCCCTCGCGGGTCTGGCGGTGCTGTTCGGCGTCATGGGACTCACCTCCGTGGCGTGGACATGGTACGTGGCGATCGGGGCATGCGTGACCTTCCTGGTCGGGTGGGCCGGCAGTTCGATAGGGGCGGGGTTGGGCGCGGCGCACCCATCCGCAGGCGAAAGGACGAATTCATAATTCCGCATGAGTAAGCAACCGGAACTCGTCAAAGGACTCGGGCTCTACGGGGCCACCTCGGTCGTGGCCGGGACCATGATCGGAACCGCGATCTTCGTGGTTCCCGGCATCATGGTCCAGCATGTCGGCTCGCCCTGGATGGTCATGTTCGTATGGATCTTCGCCGGAGTGCTGAGCCTGTTCGGCGCGTTCGGGTATGCCGAACTTGGGGCGGCCCTTCCCGAAGCCGGCGGCGAGTACGTTTATCTCCATCGCGCCTACGGCCCGCTCTGGGGATTCCTCTTCGGGTGGACGCAATTCTTCGTGGCCAAGACCGCCTCCATCGCCGCCATCGCCACGGGATTCATGATCTATCTGGGCTTTTTCTTCCCGCACGTCAACAACGTGTTTTGCGAGGCCAGTCCGGCAGGGCTCACACTCCGTCTGACCGGACTCCAGCTCGGCGCGGCGGGATTGATTCTCCTTCTTTCCGCGATAAACGTTTTGGGCGTGCGGCGCAGCGGAGCCGTGCAGACGATCTTTACGGCCTCCAAGCTTGGCGTGCTCGTGCTGCTGATCGTTCTGGGATTGGGGCTCGGACACGGTTCGTTCGCGCATTTTCAAACGGTGGTCCATTCGCGAGCCGAGACCGGACTCGTCTCCGCGTTCGGCCTTGCCACCGTCAGCGCGCTCTGGGCCTACGACGGGTGGAACAACCTGAGCATGGTGGCGGGAGAAGTGGAGAGACCGGAGCGCAACATGCCGCGCGCGCTCATCTTCGGCTCGTTGTTAGTGGTCGTCGTGTACGCGCTCACCAACTTCGCATATTTCTACGTCCTCTCGCCCGCGGAAGTCGCGGGGACGGGCACCGTGGCGTCGGATGCGGCACGGCGCATTCTAGGGACGGCGGGCGGGGCCTTCGTGGCGGTCGGTGTGATGGTCTCCAGTTTCGCCACCTTGAATGGCTCGATCCTCTCCGGCTCACGGATCCCCTTCGCTCAGGCGCGCGATGGCCTGTTCCCGCCGGCGTTGGCGGCCGTTCATCCCCGCTTTCACACTCCCGCCGTGGCCATCGCCGCGCAGGCGGTTGTTGCCGGCTTGTTCGCCCTGAGCGGGCAGTACGAAGCCCTCTTCACCAAGGTGATCTTCTCGGAATGGCTTTTCTACGCGCTGGTCACGGCGGGCATCTTCGTCCTGCGCCGCCGACGCCCCGACCTCTCGCGGCCTTACCGGACGTGGGGATATCCCCTGGTACCGGGGATTTTTGTTATTCTGGCGTTGCTTCTGCTCGTGAACACTTTTCTCGAGCGGCGCTCCGATTCGCTTTGGGGACTCGTCCTGATGGCAACCGGAATCCCGGCTTACTACCTCTGGAACCTGTGGCGGCGAAAAAGGCGATCGCAAACCAGTTCGTGAGGATCAGTGCATTGCCAGCGCTTGTCCTCGCGCTCGCCGGCTTTCTCGAAGCCGGCCAGGCAAGCCATCCCCGCACGTCCCAGCAATCCAACCTCGCGATGCTGGCAGCGCGCAAGCGTGTGCTCGGCGCTCGCCTGCTCGCCCTGTACTACTACTATCCGGACACGCGGGGCATCGCATCACTCAAAGCCCGAGCCGCGGAGATGACGCTCCTTGGGCCGCAGTCCTTTAAGGTCGAAGCCGATGGGGTCGTGCGCGGCGAAGTCCCCGCGCAGGTTTTGGAACTCGCCCGCGCCGCGAAACTGCCGGTCATGCCGCTGGTCGTGAATCCGGGCTTCGACCGTCCCACCGCCTCTGCGATGCTGCGCAATCCCAAGGCCCAGGAGCGCGCCGCAACCTACCTGGCCTACCTCGCAAAACGAGATAACTACGTGGGGTGGCAGCTCGATCTCGAGTACATTGATCCCGCCGACAAGGCGCTTTACACCAAGTTCGTGCGCAGGGTTGCCGCCCGGTTGCATGCGGACGGACGCCTGCTGAGCATTGCCGTCGTCCCGCGCTTCTCCGACCACTATCCCGACACGCGGGCGGCGGAATTCCGCACCGGCGAGTGGGGCGCGCCTTTCGATTTCCGCGCCATCGGCCAGGCTGTTGACTTCATGGTTCTCATGACGTACGACCATCACACCACCGGAACGCCGCCGGGACCCGTCGCCGGGTATACCTGGATTAAGGAAGCGCTCGAGTACGCTGTCCGGCGTGTTCCTCGCCATAAACTGGTGATGGGAATCCCGTTTTACGGCCGCGAGTGGGTGGAAACCGCCAACGGGACGCTGTCGCGGTCCCTCGGGTTCAGCGACCTTCAGCCGCTCCTCGAACGCCCCGGCCTGGAGGTGCAGTGGGACAAGCGTTGGCGGACGCCGTGGTTGGAGTTCCGAGACGGTTCAGAGCTGCACACGATCTGGTTTGACGACGGTCGCAGCTTCAAAGAGAAACTGGATTTGGTCCGCCAGTATCGCCTGCGCGGCTTTGCCGCCTGGCGACTGGGCAGCGAGGACCCCGAGTTCTGGCCCATCGCCGCGGAGATGTCCAAGAAGCCGGCGGCAGCGGCGACCCGACGCCCTGCCCCACGCCCACGTCAGAGGTCATCGGAAGGAGGATCATCCCGGTCACAGTAGAGCTCGGTTGGCTTTCTCACTGAGAGATGAGGGCATTCAAACGCCGACGCCGCAACCCGAAGGGCGTTCCCATGCGCATTCGATGCGTGACGATCGTAGTCATCCTCGTGTTCGCGTTTCCGGCTGCAGCAGCCCGACGACCTGGCCACACCTGGGTGGTAATCGCGCCCGCGGAACTTGACGCGCGCATTCGGCGGCAAGTCGAGGAGTCAGCGGCACGAGATCAGGCGCTGATCCGCTGGTTCCATAGCCGGCGCGACGCAGCGAAGTTTCGTGTCCCGCTCGGCGGCCTGACGCTCGAACTGACAGAGCAGAGGGATCTCGACTCTTTCCTGGCCGACCTAAAACGCCGAGCGGGTGGCCGTGCCAAAGGTCTCGATCTTGAGCTTGCACGCGAAGGCTACCAGCTCACCGCCGTCTACCCGCGCGGGCTCGCGCCGGAGCGCATCAAGATCACCGCGGCGACCGCCGTGGGATTTCATCATGCCCTGCTGCGGATTCCGGACTTGCTCGGACTAACCTCTACTGAGCTTGGCACGGCTCTCTTGCCCGCACCCAAGTTTATCGCGGTGAGCAACATTGGGCGGGCTGCGACCGCAGCACTCGCCGACTTCCCTTCGTTCGCAGAGCGCGGAATCGTCGAAGGCTTCTACGGGACGCCGTGGAGCCACCAGGACCGCGTCGGCATGCTGCGCTTCGAGGGCCGGCACGGGATGAACGTGTATTACTATGCGCCCAAGGACGATCCCTACCATCGCAAGCTGTGGAAAGAGCCGTACCCGCCCAGGGAGGTAAAACGCCTGGGCGAACTTGTCGCGACGGCACACGCCAACTTCGTGGATTTCTGTTTCGCGATCAGCCCCGGGCTTTCCATGGTCTACTCGAGCGAAGAGGATTTTGCGAAACTCGCCAACAAGCTCGCCAGTGTCGGTAAGCTCGGCGTCTCCTGCTTCGCGCTTTTTCTGGACGATGTACCGCCAGAACTCCAGGATGCCCAAGACCGCGCGCGTTTCAGGACTCTCGCCCAGGCGCACGCCGCCCTGATCAACAAGCTATACAACCATCTCAAACTTCAAGCCTCCGAAAACCGTCTAGTTGTCACGCCAACCGTCTACACCAACGAGTGGGGCAGCCGCGACTACATTCATGAACTGGGCGCCGCCGTGGACCCGGGCGTTGGGATCGTCTGGACCGGCCCGGAGGTCGCCTCACCCGAAATCAGCGTTGCGCAGGCACGCGAGTGGGCCGAGTATCTGCGGCGCAAGCCGCTTGTCTGGGACAACTTCCCCGTCAACGACGGCCGCCCGTGGCGCGTCCACATCGGGCCGCTGCGCGGGAGGGACGCCGGGCTCCCCGAGGTGGTCCGCGGACTCTTCTCCAACCCTATGAACCAGCCCCGCGCCTCGATGATTCCCCTGACGACGATCGCCGACTACTTGTGGAATCCCGGCGAATACAATCCCGAGCGCTCACTTCAGAAGGCCGTGACGGATCAGTACGGCAAGGACGGCCCCCGCCTGCTTGCTCCCGTCCTCGAAACCTACGGCGATTACTGGTGGGACGAAAACATCTTCACGCCGCTCTTCTCCGAGAGGAGATACGCGATTGACATACCGGCAATCGAGCAGCGACTCGCCCAACTCGACGAGGCGCTGCAACCACTACACAATCGTGGAAGCTTTCAGAGGCTGGCGGCTGAGATCGGGCCTCTCGTGACCCGCGCGCGCGAGCGCCTGACCAAGGTTGCTGCCGACCCGGCGTTCAAGCGCCTGGCCGATGGCAAGCTGCAATGGCGAGCCGACTACGACCTGCTGACCGCTCCGCGCCTCGCCAGCCCACCGACGCTCGACGGGGATTTTACAAAGTGGCGGAGCGGGCAAGCTTACGCCCTCGACCAAGCATCACAGATCCGCATCGGCCGGAAACTCTGGAAGGGTCCCGGCGAGTTCTCGGTGCGCGTGGCGCTGGCCTGGGATGACAACTTCCTCTATTTGGGTGTGGACGCGAACGACCCGGGTCTTTACCAACCCTTCAGCGGACGCGGGATCGGCGCCGGCGACGTTTTCATCGTCACTCTCGAGACGGCCTTCCGTAAGAACTTCCAGAGCACCCGCGCCAGCGGTGATGAGTATCGCCTCCTCTTCAGCCCGGGGGATTTCGCGGGTGTCGAGCCCAGCATTTTCTCGGATGAAGACTATCTCCCACCGCGCCCCCGTCCCCACGACTACAACCGCGAGATCAAGACAGTCTGGAAGAAGACAGCGAGCGGTTTCTCTGGAGACGTCGCCATTCCGATTTCATACTTCGAGGACGGGAAGTTCTCCGAAGGTTACGAGATTGGCCTCAGCTTCGGCGCGCAGAAAGTGTTGAAGCCGGCTCCCTCGACCGGCGCAGAAGAAGACGCGGAGCGGATCGCGTTCAGCTCAAAGAGCGACCCGTTGTTCCCGGTAAGCCTGGGAAACCCTTCCAGTTACCAGCGGCTGGTTCTGACCAACTCCATCAAGCCATAATGTGGTGCGGACGGAACGCCGGAACGCAAGGGTGCACGAGGAGCGCAAGCCGCGTGGGCCCGAGCGCTTCCATTCACGTCGCCCCACGACGGAGCGAGTTCACTTCTTCTGGAGCGCGGGACTCAGATGCTGAGTGAGGATGGTTTCGTACGCCTTCCGAACCTCATCGGTGACGGGCGCGGTCGCGAGCGGGCGGTCACCCTGGGCGCGGAGATACACATCGCCGGACTTTCCAAACGGTCCCGCCTCCGTCTTCACGAATTTCTCCAGGTCTGACAGGCCGAAGTCGTAAAACTCTTTCGGCGTGTACACCCTCATCTGCTCGGGCTGAATCTTGCCCACGCTCCGGATGTAGATGTTCAGTTTTCCGAAGACGTGGTTTTTGTCGTATTCCACGCGCAGGATGTGCTGGAGTTCCTGGTTAGGATTGACGGGATCCTTATAGATATCGGCGACCAGATAGAAACCCTCCAGTTTGCCGCTATAAGTGCCATCAAGAAGCTGAAAGAGGCGATACGTCGGGTCGTTCGGATCAGCGGCCGTGCTCTTTTCCTTTGCCCGGAGAAGCGGTAGTAAGACCCCGCCCACGCCGGCCAGGAAAAGAATGGTGAGGACCAACCTGGTCGCCGAAAAATGTTGCCTCATATTCCCTCCCCGCGCGAACTCCTAATGCCCCACGGTGCGAGGATTTCGGCAAGAATTGTCTTCCCAAAGAGTCGCTGGGGCCATACTACTCCTTCCGAGATGTCCAGACAAGCAGCGCTCTTGCCGACGGTTCTTCTCCGGTCGTCGATTCATCACGTGGTCCGGTGCGCGCCATAATGCTCTACCCGGAGCCGCCTGTGGTCGCCTGCCCTTCCCTCTAGTGGTACAGGAGGTATTTTGAGCGGATTTTGCGAAATTGTTCGAGAGCGTCGAACCCGTGGAGAACGATGGTGCGCGGATCATGGCCCTTTTTGATTCCTTCCACAACTCGGCGTGAGCCGACCAAGGGAAGCGTCTGGTCGATCTCGAAGTCATTGGGGAATAGCCTGTAAAGCGCCGAGGCAATCTCGAGCCCCAGAGCAGGCGCATCCAGCGCCAAGCGGTTCAGCAGCACCAGGCTGACGCCTTGACACTGCCGGCCCGCAAACGGACCGCTGCGAGGCGTAAACTCGATGGGCAGGAACCGCACGCCCTGAATTTGCCGCTTGTTGAGGTACTCGGCGAGTTTTCGCCCGTCCACCCAGGGCGCGCCGAAAAGCTCGAATGGCGTGTCCGTTCCCCGGCCCACGCTGACGTTTGCTCCTTCGATCATGGCCACTCCCGGATAGAGAGTCGTCGCCGTCAGCCTACGGAGGTTCGGAGAGGGGTTTATCCAAGCGAGGCCGGTTTCGTCAAACCAATCGGCGCGTTCCCAGCCCCGCATCTTGATGACGCGCAGCTTGACGCCAATATGGTTTTCGGCGTTGAACATTTCCGCCAGCTCGCCCACTGTCATGCCGTGGCGGACCGGCATGGGAAAGTAGCCAACGAATGAAGTCAAGTCCCTGTCCAGCACGGGACCTTCAACGGAAAACCCATTGATCGGGTTGGGGCGATCGAGGACGAAGACGGCGAGTCCTTTCTTGGCCGCGGCTTCCATCGCATAGGCGAGTGTCGTGATGTAGGTGTAGAAGCGCACGCCGGCATCCTGGATGTCGAAGACCAAGGTGTCCAGCCCATCGAGCATCTTGTCCGTGGGACGGGTGGTTTCGCCGTAGAGGCTATAGACTCGCAGCCCCGTTTTCGGGTCACGACTCGAATCGACGCGTGCCCCTTCGGCGGCGGTACCGGTAGACCCGTGCTCGGGGCCGAAGATCGCCTCCAACTTGACCCCTCGCGCGCGGTGGAGCAGGTCGATGGTCCGGCGCCCATCCCGGTCGCGGCCCGTATGATTGGTGATCAGGCCGACGCGCAGACCGGCAAGCGGTGCGAAGTCTTCAGCTTCGAGAACATCGATTCCGGTTTCGACGTGGCCATTGCGCGCACCGCGCGTCCGGTAGCTATTCGCGATCTCGGCGTACCCGGTGATCGGACAATTCCGCGCCAGGGTCTTATCCGCCTGGGCCGCATCGAGTGCCGCTGCCACGATGTTCGACACGCGCGTCCGCAGACTGACGACATCCCCCTTGCCGTCCGGGTGGACACGGTTTGACAGAAAGATGACGTAGGTCTTGGAAACCGGGTCAATCCAAACCGAGGTTCCTGTGAAGCCGGTGTGGCCATAGGACCCAATCGGAAACAACTCCCCTCGGCTCGAGGAGAACGGCGAATCGATATCCCAGCCGAGGCCGCGCAGAGCGAGCTGGTTCCAGGGATTCTGAGGACTCGTCATCTTCTCGATCGCAACGGGGCTGAGGATCTGAACGCCCTGAAAATTGCCACCGTCCAGGAGCATCTGGGCGAAAATCGCCAGGTCATCGGCCGTAGAGAAGACCCCCGCGTGGCCCGCCACGCCGCCCATGTTGTAGGCCGTTGGGTCGTGCACTTCGCCCCACAGCATCTTGCCTGTGGTGCCGTGCTGATACTGCGTCGGCGCGATGCGGTCACGGAGGGCGGCTGGTGGATTGAATCCCGTGTCCTTCATCCCCAGCGGCTTGAAGATGTGCTCGGCGCAATAGACGTCGAGAGGCTGGCCGGAAACTCGCCGAACGATTTCCCCCAGGCTTTCGAAATTGATGTCGCTGTAGACGAAGCGCGTGCCGGGAGGATCCACCGCCGTCTCGGCCACAATCATCCTCATGGCCGTATCGTATCCGGACCAGTCCGGCTTCAAGTCAAGGTCGGGCCGAAGTCCGGAATAATGGGTCAGCAACTCCCGCACGCTGATCTCTCCCTTACCGTTGCCCTCGAATTCCGGCCAGTATTTGCTCGCGGGGTCTTGCAGCCGGATCTTTCCCTGTTCGACGAGCTGCATCACGGCGGGGGTGGTCGCCATCACCTTGGTCAGCGAGGCTATGTCGAAAATGGTGTCCTCGGTCATCGGCAGCTTCTCCGGGACGAGAGAGCGATTCCCAAATGCCCGCCGGTAGACGACCTTGCCCTGATGCCCCACGAGCACCACAGCCCCCGGGCACTCGCCTTTTTGAATAGCTTCCTGAACGGCGCTTTCGATGTATGCGAGTTGGCGCTCGTTTATGCCCTGGGCAGCCGGAGCACCTGGCACGGCCATTCCAACCGTAAAGGAAGTAAGAACGGAGAAAAGCAACACCCTGAGATGAGTCATCGCCTTTTGCCTTTTGCTCTTTGTATTCTGCCCTGTGTCTTCTGAATTCAGCCTTTTAACTTTCGACCAATCCGGCACCTGCTATATACTCCCGCCGCTCTTCTGTCAACGAGAGCTTTCGAGCTGGATAGCCCGACTTCGCGAAGGGTCATGAAGATCACCCTGCTGGACTGGGCCGTCGTCGCCGCGTATTTTCTGGTCAATCTGCTCGTCGGCCTCTATTACCGCCGCAAGGCCAGCGCGAGCACGGGCGACTTCTTTGTTTCAGGACGGCAGGTCGCCTGGTGGCTGGCTGGGACGTCCATGGTGGCCACGACGTTTGCCGCCGACACGCCTCTGGCCGTCACCGGCTTTGTGGCCCGGCAGGGAATAGCCGGCAACTGGGTGTGGTGGAACTTTCTGCTCAGCGGGATGATGACCGTGTTCTTTTTCGCGCGGCTCTGGCGGCGGGCCGAAGTTATCACCGATGCCGAACTGGTCGAACTACGCTACGCCGGCAAGCCCGCCGCATTCCTGCGAGGATTCCGCTCGCTCTACTTTGGCATTCTGATGAACTGCCTCATTGTCGGCTGGGTCAACCTGGCCATGGAAAAAATCCTCATGACCGCCCTTGGCATCCCCAAGGCATACGCTCTGGCGATTTGCCTCGTCGTGATGGCCATCACAGGCTTCTACACGACCATCTCGGGACTCTGGGGCGTGCTCTGGACGGACGTCATCCAGTTCGCACTGAAAATGGGGATGGTCATTGTGCTCGCCTATTACGGCGTGCGCGCGGTCGGAGGCATAGACGCACTCAAGCTAAAACTCGCGGAGATCGATCTGCAACGCGGCGCAACCGTTGGTGGGTCAGGCTCGATTCTCTCCTTCGTCCCCGACCTCGATTCCCCGTGGATGCCGCTGCTGACGTTCTGCGTCTTTATTGGCGTGAGCTGGTGGGCCAACTGGTATCCCGGCGCGGAGCCGGGTGGTGGCGGTTACGTAGCGCAGCGCATCTTCTGCGCCAAGAATGAGAAGCACTCTCTCTGGGCGACGCTCTGGTTCAACATCGCGCACTACGCTCTGCGCCCCTGGCCGTGGATCCTGACCGCGCTTGCCTCGGTGGTCCTCTACCCCAACCTCCCGGATCCCGAGATCGGCTACATCAAGGTTTGGGTTGACCATCTGCCGGGGGCTTTTCGTGGTCTAATGCTGGCAGCGTTTGCTGCGGCCTACATGTCGACAATCGCTACGCAGTTGAACTGGGGATCCTCCTATGTGATCAACGACTTTTATCGCCGTTTTCTGGTCCGCAGCCGGGACGAAAAGCATTACGTCTTCGTGGCGAAACTCGCTACCGCTTTCCTCGCCCTCCTCGGTGCAGCTGTGTCACTGGTGATGGGATCCGTCGGCGGTGCCTGGCAACTGCTTCTCGGTATCGGCGCCGGGACCGGCGCGGTCTATCTCCTTCGCTGGTACTGGTGGAGAATCAATGCCTGGTCGGAGGTCTCCGCGATGTCTACGGCAGGTATCATGACCATCCTCTTGCGCACCACGATTCACCTTTCCGGTTCGGATTCGATGGTCTTCGGAAAATCGATCTTGATCACGGTGGCGGTGACCTCGGTGGTCTGGCTCGCCGTGACATTCCTGACACGGGCCGAACCCGACACGAAGCTCCTGGAGTTTTATCGCCGCGTCAGGCCCGGCGTGCTGGGCTGGAAGCACATCGCCGCGCAGGCGCCGGAAATCCCCGCCACGCACGATGGTTGGTATAATCTGATGGACTGGGTGCTCGGCTGCCTGATGGTTTTCATGGCCCTGTTTGGCATCGGGAAGATTGTGCTCGGCTCCCATGGAGTCGGCCTGCTGTTCCTGCTCATTTCCGCCATCTCCGGCTACGCGATCTACTGGGACTTCTCGCGCCGTGGCTGGGAAAGCCTGTCGGGCACGGGGCGCCGCGCCCAGCCGGCGGAGTGAAATCGAATCGCGACGAATGGCCGTGCCCGACGCTCGGGCCACGAGCCTTGCGCTCGCCCGAACTATACCCGTGAAGCGCCGCGCGTTTGAACTCATCACGGAAAAGGGAAACCCGGCTTCGGTCTGGCTGGACGCCAAGCCGACACGGGAAATCCTGCGCATCATTAACCGCGAGGACCGCCGGGTTGCGCCCGCCGTCGCCAAGGTCATTCCACAGATCGCGCAAGCCGTGGAGTTGATTGTGAGAGCTCTCGCGCAGGGAGGAAGACTGATTTATTGTGGGGCGGGGACGAGTGGCCGCCTGGGAGTTCTCGACGCGGTGGAGTGTCTTCCCACCTTCGGGACCGACCGCGTGATTGGAGTTATGGCGGGGGCCCCGAAGGCCTTGTACCGGCCCACGGAAGTCACGGAGGACGATCCGCAGCAGGCGGTGCGCGATTTGCGCCGCGTCAAACTGAATTCGCGCGATGTGCTCGTGGGCATTTCCGCCAGCGGCCGCACGCCTTATACTCTGGGAGGGATGCGCCGCGCGAAGCGGGTTAGAGCCACGACGATTGCCGTGACATCTAACCCTGGCTCTCCCCTGACCAAGGTGGCGGAAGTTTCCATTGTGCCCGTCGTGGGTCCCGAGGTGATCGCGGGCTCCACGCGGATGAAAGCGGGGACAGCACAGAAACTCGTCCTGAACATGCTTTCCACGGCCAGCATGATCCGCTTCGGGCGTGTTCTTTCCAATTGGATGGTGAACGTCCAGTCGACCAACCAAAAGCTCCGGCAGCGAGCCAGGAATATCCTGGTTCGCGCGACGGGAGTGAGCCCGGCAAGGGCCGCGAGGGCACTGGCAGAATCCGGCGGCCACTTGCCTGTCGCCATGCTGATGCTTGCGAAACAGATTGACAGCTCTGAGGCTTCACACATTCTAAGAGGGGCGACAAACCCGGCCGACGTTTTGCGCGCTGCTCTGGCCGGCAAGACCACCCGCATTTCAATCAAAAAATGACTCAATGAGGCAATGGACAAATTTCTAATCGAAGGCGGCCGACCCCTCGAGGGCCGGATCACGGCAAGCGGCGCGAAGAATGCCGCGCTGCCCGCCATGGCCGCGTCCCTGCTGACCGACCAACCCGTCATTCTTCACAACATTCCCCGCGTGCGCGACATCGGGACGATGCGTAGCCTGCTCGACGAGTTGGGCGTGGATTCCTCCATCAAGCACGAAGAACACGGCAACCGGTTGGAGATCCAGGCGCGTCAGTTGCTGAATCCCGTCGCCCCCTACGAACTGGTCAAACAGATGCGCGCGTCGGTACTGGTCCTAGGTCCCCTCCTGGCGCGTTTCGGGCATGCCCGCGTTTCCCTTCCCGGCGGGTGCGCGATCGGCGCGCGTCCCATCAATCTCCACCTCAAGGGGCTCGAGGCGCTCGGCGCTTCCGTCCGGATGGATCACGGCTACATCGAGGTGCAAACGGACGGCCTGCGTGGAACGACTTTCTATTTCGACACCGTCACCGTGACCGGCACCGAGAACCTGATGATGGCCGCGGCGTTGGCCGAGGGTTCCACCACTCTGGAAAATGCCGCGCGTGAGCCCGAGATCGAGGACCTGGCCAACCTGCTCAACGCCATGGGAGCCTCCATCGAAGGCGCGGGCACAGATACAATCCGAATCCGCGGGGTTTCACGCCTTCACGGCGCGGAGCATCCGATCATCCCCGATCGCATCGAGGTCGGAACGTTTCTGGTCTCGGCCGCCATGACCGGAGGGCACCTGCTGGTTGACCGCGCGGAAGTGGGCCACCTTACGGCCGTCATTGCCAAGCTGCGCGAGGCGGGCGTCAAGGTGCGCGCCGTCGGCCCTCACGAACTGGAAGTGGAGCGGGATGGGACGCTTCATGCCGTGGATATCAGCACGCAGGAATATCCCGGCTTCCCCACCGACCTGCAGGCCCAGTGCATGGCCTTGATGACCCAGGCGGAAGGTACGTCGGTAATCACGGAGACCATCTTCGAGAACCGCTTCCTGCACGCTCTCGAACTGATGCGCATGGGGGCGGATATCACCGTGGAAGGACGCCGCGCCATCGTACGCGGGAAGACCCCGCTCAGCGGCGCCAAGATTCAGGCCTCCGACCTCCGCGCCAGCGCCTCGCTGGTCCTGGCCGGACTCGCCGCCGAGGGCGAAACCCTCATTGATCGCGTCTACCACATCGACCGCGGGTACGAGCGCATCGAAGAGAAGCTCAACCGAGTTGGCGCGAGGATTCGGCGCTTTTCGGAGTGAATGGTTTGACTCGGCAAGTCAATGGATGGCGAAAATGATGCTGGCGAGCACCACGGCGAATACGCCGAGGGAGATCACGAGATACTTGGTATCTCGCTCGAGGCCAAAACTGACGGCTGCCACGACGACTCGGAATACTGGGGTAAGCAACAGGAGTAGAATTCCCAGCTCTGTAATGCCAGCGGGATCAAGCCGCAGCGCACTGTTCAACAAATCCCCTGCGGATAGCGTGGCGGGTCGAGGCATGACCTGCCGCCGCCAGAGGGCCAGCGCCAAGCCCGTCGCCATGACCACGGTCGAAAGCAGCGCACCATAGCGCAGAACGGCCGAGATCGCGTCCTGGGCCTTTTCATCGGAAAACTCGACCATGAATCCCTCCGACGGACCCCGCTGTCTCACTGCCCGACCCGCACTCGAATCGGCCTAGCGAGCGAATCCCCCATGAAGTGATCTCCACACCATCAGCACCGCGAAGTAGTAAGCGATCGCCGAGAACAGCAGCACCAGCCAGCGGCTCGGAGTGCGCCGCATCAAGTGTGCTCCCAGCGAAGCCCCGATAAAGACCCCCACCGCCGTGGGCGCCGTGATCAGCGGCCGGACGTCGCCCCGGGAGTAGTAGATGAACGCGCTCGCGGCTGCGGTCACGCCGATCATGAAGTTGGAGGTCGCGGTGGCCACTTTGAAAGGAACTCCCATCACCAGATACATCAAAGGCACTTTGATGACGCCGCCGCCGACTCCCAACATGCCGGAAACCATACCGGCGGCTCCCGAGCCGCAGAGACCGAGGGGAAGGCGCTTCACCTGGTATCTCTCCTGACCGGCGGCCTCTGTTTCTCGACCTTTGAGGCTTCGACTGACCATCGTCGAGCCCGCATACGTCAGCAATATGGCAAAGAGGATGGCGAGTGCCTCGCGGCTCAACCACCCGGCCACAAACGATCCGGTAATGGCACCCAGGGTGGTGGCCAGCTCCAGTGTCATGCCGAGTCGGATGTCCGCCAAGCGATGTTCCACATAGGTCGCAGCTGCCCCCGTGGAAGTGGCGATCACGCAGCAAAGGCTGGTGGCAATGGCCTGATGAATTGGAACCCCGAGAAGCAGCGTCAGGACTGGTGTAATCACCAAGCCCCCTCCGATGCCCGTCAGCGACCCGGCGCCACCAGCGGCGATACCGAGCACCATCAATCCCCCAAGCTGCAGCCAAGTCAGTGTCATCTTGCGTTGGTGATGCGTCGTATTGAGGTGCGGCCATTCTACACCGAGGCCCTGGCTAACGTGTGGCAGAAACCTCCGCGCCCGGGAACATCGATAGTATGCCAGCCTTGCTGTCCAAAGCTTGGCTTCGGCCCACCTCAAGCAACCTGGACGCAGGAGCACCACGGAAGAAAGATCGAACAGACAGGTGTAATCACTGCCGCGAAGAACGCCGAGGCGCCATAAGCGAGCACTCCAGGGCGTGCCACCGACCATATCCAAGCTACGAACACCCCGCCAAAGCCCACACCACTCCCGCGTACGTGCCGGAGTCCCGACGGGGCCAACCTCAGGAACCAGGCCACCTCCAGCGGGGTGAGCGCAAAGCGCACAAAAGCAAAACGGGCGGGTCAAGAGAACCCTTGACGCCGCCCGTTGCTGATCAATGTTCCTTGGCGCCTTTACTGACAGGCCGGGAAGCTCTGGCTGATTGTTGACGTGCAGACCGTCGTCAGGATCTCGTCCGCCGTGTCTCCGGCTGCCGTCGCCGCCGCCGCCGCATTGTTCGCCGCGGTCACGGCGTTCCCCGCCGTCGAATTCGCCGCGTCCGCCGCGTCCTTCGCGTCTCCCGCCCGCGAGATCGCTACCCCCGACAGCACCGAGGAGGTCGCCCCGGCCGCGATCGATCCCACCTGCAGAGCCGTCGCCGCGTTCACTGCGGGCCCGACGCCCTGCGGAGCACGGGCCACCTTCGCATCCACCGTGATCGTCTTCCCCTTCACCACCTCCACCGCCGGCCCGTTCCCTTCCACCCGCAGCTTCCCTTCCTTCGCCGTCACCACCACCGCGCCGTTCACCATCGCCACTTCACCCAGCGTCTTGAAGCCCGCCACCGGCACCACCGAGACCGTCCCCACCTTCACCCGCAGGCCCACTCCCGCCGGCGCCTGATACATCGAGACGTTCCCTTGCCCCAGCAGCACCGTCACCTCGCCGGCTTCCCGCAAGAACGACGCCACCGTTTCGCGGCCAAAGACCAGGCGGCTTCCCTGCCCGATCGCCACCACCGCCGCGCCGTCCTTCACCTGCAAACTATCCCCGCTGAACACCGTGGTGTTCGGCAACAGGGCCTGCCCACCCAGCGTCGCGTTCAGGCTCCCCGCCACCGAGCCCACCACCGCTGACCCGGCGAACACGGCAACCGCCGCCACCAGAGCTGCCGCCAGCACTATGAGAGCCGCCCGCAATCTTGATTT
>Ga0315280_10004636_pt1 | contig 20148 bp, 22 predicted proteins | sample YL17G06_40_MG_FD_203697 | JGI IMG/M metagenome (GOLD analysis project Ga0315280, IMG submission 203697) | Sediment microbial communities from Yellowstone Lake, YNP, Wyoming, USA - YL17G06_40 | ecosystem: Environmental > Aquatic > Freshwater > Lake > Sediment | place: USA: Wyoming | collected... | reverse complement strand
GAAAGATACATCTCAACAGAACTGTTTGGGTAAGAGTAGAAATTTTTTTCTGCGCAAGAGGAACCGACAATGCAAAAGAAAAAATTGGCTAACAAGAAAATCGAGAGTTTGGTTGGCGAGATTACCGAGACATATCGAGGCGATTTAGGCATAAATTTTATCGACGCTTCTAATCTGCCGGTGAGAGGACAAATTCTGGAAATTCTGGAGCTCCTTTTTGAAGTGCTCTTTCCCGGCTATACCGGCAAAAGGACAATCACAAAATCGAATGTAAATTTCATTGTGGGGGACATCCTGTGTCAGGTTTATACCGAGCTTTCCGACCAGATAGAGCGTGCCTATCGGTATCAGTGCAGGATAGGGAAATGTGACGGTTGTGATTGCCGGACGATGGCTGAAAATGTTACTGAACATTTATTGGCCCAACTGCCAAGGATAAGGCAGATGCTCAAAGGCGATGTCATCGCGGCTTTTGATGGTGACCCTGCTGCGAAGTCTTATGAGGAAATTGTGATAAGTTATCCCTGCATCACGGCAATTGCAACGTATCGTATCGCCCACGAATTGTATCTAAAGCAGGTACCGTTGCTCCCTCGAATAATGACTGAGTGTGCACACGCCAAAACCGGTATAGATATACATCCGGGGGCCACAATAGGTAAGAACTTTTTTATCGACCACGGTACCGGCGTCGTGATAGGTGAAACTTCCATCATAGGTAACAATGTGAAGATGTATCAGGGTGTTACGCTCGGCGCTTTGAGCTTTCGTAAGGACCAAAGGGGAAGGATAATAAAAAGCGGCAGAAGGCATCCAACCATAGAGGATAATGTCACAATCTACGCTGAGGCTACGATATTGGGCGATGTGGTAATCGGAAAGAGTTCGATAATCGGAGGCAACGTCTGGATAAAGGAGTCTGTGCCGCCAGGTGTTACCGTTGCAACTCCAGGTGCGGATCTGATATACACGAAGCACCGAACACACAAAAGGCAAAAGTGAAAGGGAAGTTTCTTGGACGAGCAACTGCTTACAAGAATAAAGAAGTTAAAGGATGAGCACAAGGCCGTGATACTTGCGCACAACTATCAGCCCGGCGAGATACAGGACCTGGCTGATTTTTGCGGCGACTCTCTGGGATTGAGCATAAAGGCAGCCCAGACCGATGCCCGGGTAATCGTATTCTGTGGCGTGACATTTATGGCTGAAACCGCTGCTATCCTTTCTCCGGAAAAGACCGTGCTTTTGCCGGATAGATTTGCCGGCTGTCCCCTGGCTGATATGATAACAGCACAGCAGTTACGCCAGCTAAAACGCAAACATCGCAGCGCCCTGGTGGTCTGTTATGTAAATAGCCCTGCGGAAGTCAAGGCCGAGAGCGATTATTGCTGCACGAGTGCTAATGTGGTTGAGGTGGTAAAGTCTTTGCCGGCAGATAGGCCCATCATTTTTGTCCCGGACCAGCACCTTGGCCGATTTGTTATGGGCAAAACCGGCAGAGACCTTGTGCTCTGGCCCGGCTATTGCCCAACGCATATAGTCATAACCGAAGAAGACATAAAGAACGCAAAAGAAAAATTTCCTGATGCCATTGTAATGGTGCATCCGGAATGCACCGAGCCGGTCAAGGAGCTTGCAGACCAGATACTCAGTACCGGCCAGATGCTCAAGTTTGCTAAAGACAGCACCGCAAAGCGATTCATAATAGCCACCGAGATAGGGATAATCCACACCTTGAAAAAGCAAAACCCCCAAGCCGAATTTATCCCTGCCAGTGACAGGGCGGTGTGTCCCAATATGAAAAAAATTACCCTGGATAAGGTCATCGGCGCATTGGAAGATATGCAGTACAAAGTTACGGTCCCGGAAGAGATACGAGTAAAGGCCAAGAGGTCGCTCGATAGAATGATTGAGGTTTTACCTGGGAAATAAGGACTTGGAGATGGCGAAAGAACGCAAATATCACCTGGAAACGCTGGCTTTACATGCTGGCCAGAAGATTGATTCGGACACCCGCAGTCGGGCTGTGCCGATTTACCAGACAACAAGCTATGTGTTTAAAGATACTGAGCATGCGGCGAACTTGTTTGCACTGAAAGAGTTTGGCAACATCTACACCCGCCTGATGAACCCGACAACTGATGTGCTGGAAAAACGGCTGGCTGCTTTGGAAGGCGGAGTGGGCGGTCTGGCATTAAGTTCAGGCCAGTCGGCTATCTATGTGAGTATATTTAATATCTGCGGCGCAGGAGGGCATATTGTGTCCTCCAACTCGCTGTATGGCGGGACGGTTACGTTGTTTAGCCAGACGTTTTCAAAACTCGGTATTGAGGTTACGTTTGTTGACCCCAAAAAGCCGGAGAATTTTGCAAAGGCAATAAAAGACAATACCCGCCTGATTTATATAGAAAGCATCGGCAACCCTAAGAATGATGTTTTGCAATACGAAAAGATAGCTGACATTGCCCACAAAAACGATATGCCGGTGATTTGCGATAATACCGTTACCACGCCCATACTGTTTAGGCCGATTGAATATGGTATCGATATCGTGGTTCATAGCTGCACAAAGTTCATCGGTGGCCACGGCACAAGCATCGGCGGAGCAATTGTGGATTCGGGAAAATTCGACTGGACAAATGGTCGCTACCCAGAATTGACTGAGCCGGACCCAAGCTACCACGGCGTAAAGTATGTCGAGTCTTTCGGTGAAATGGCATACATTGTCAAAGCCAGGGTTCAGTTCTTGCGGGATATGGGAAGCTGTATGTCGCCGTTTAATGCGTTTCTCTTTCTGCAGGGGCTTGAGACGCTGCATCTTCGTATGCCACGGCACAGTGAAAACGCCCTCAAGCTTGCTAAGTGGCTCGAAAAGCAGCGTGAAGTTAGCTGGGTTAACTATCCGGGACTCCAGTCGCATCCTGACTATGCGCTTGCCAAAAAGTATCTGCCCAATGGCGCCGGCGGCATTTTGGGCTTTGGAATCAAAGGTGGCAAAGACGCAGGCATTAAGTTTATAAATAGCGTCAAGCTCGCCAGCCACCTCGCCAACATTGGCGACAGCAAAACTCTTGTGATACATCCGGCCAGCACGACGCACCAGCAGCTTAATAAAGAAGAACAGCTTGCAGCCGGCGTAACGGAAGATTATATTCGTGTCTCGGTCGGCACGGAACACATCGATGATATAATTGCCGACTTTCAACAAGCGCTGAAAGCCAGTCAGAGGTAGAAAACTATGTGGGAGTACACAGAGAAAGTAAAAGACCATTTTTTCAACCCGCGAAACGTCGGCGAAATAGAAAATGCAGACGGCGTAGGTGAGGTTGGGTCACTCGCCTGTGGTGATGCCTTGCGGCTGATGTTCAAGCTCGATAAGAACGGCAAAATTACGGATGCAAAGTTCAAGACATTCGGCTGTGCGAGTGCAATAGCGACATCATCGGTTTTGACCGAGATGATAAAAGGTATGACTCTGGACGAAGCTGCCAAAGTAACCAACAGAGATATAGCCGACTACCTTGGTGGGTTGCCTGAACAAAAAATGCACTGCTCGGTTATGGGCAGGGAAGCCCTCGAGGCGGCAATCGAAAATTATCAAAGCGGCGGCAAAAAGAAACACCAGCTTGAAGGCAATGTCGTCTGCACCTGTTTCGGCGTAACCGACAAGGAAATCGAGAGGGTAATACGTGAGAATAATCTGACCACCGTCGAGCAGGTAACGAATTATTGCAAGGCGGGCGGCGGCTGCGGCGGCTGCAAGGGTGAAATAGAAAAGATAATACAAAGGGTGCAGGGTGACAAAATAAAACAAGTCCCCGTCCCGGCACCTCGACGAGGCGGGCAGCTTACCAATATCCAGAAGATTCAGTTGATTCAGCAGACAATAAATGAACAGATTAGACCTCCTCTGCGGGCTGACGGCGGCGATATCGAATTAGTCGATGTCGAAGGAAATAAGGTCGTTGTTGCTTTTAGAGGGATGTGCGCCCAGTGTAAGCTCGCTAATGTTACAATGAAAGATGTTGTCGAAGCCAAACTAAGAGAGTTTGTATCAAAAGACCTTTACGTCGAGGAAATCAAGGATTCGAGTTAGTGCTCTGTCAGGTGTGATTCGAGAGATTGTCATTGCGAGTCCGCCGTAGGCGGACGTGGCAATCTCATCTATCAAAGAATAGAGATTGCTTCGCTTCGCTCGCAATGACCCGTGCCGGAGCAAGAGTGAACAATCACAGAGGATAATGGATGAAAACGATATATTTTGACAACAATGCGACGACAAAAGTAGCCGAAGAAGTCCTTGAGGAAATGAAGCCATACTTCTGTGAGCTTTACGGCAATCCTTCGAGCATGCATACCTTCGGCGGACAAATCGGCTGCAAAATCCGCAAGGCGCGTGAGCAGGTAGCCGGCCTGCTCGGCTGCGACCCCGGCGAGATTATATTTACAAGCTGCGGCACCGAGAGTGACAACGCTGCCATAAAAGGCACGCTGGCGGCAATGCCCCACAAGCGCAAAGTCATAACGACCAGGGTTGAGCATCCGGCGGTACTGTCGGTTTGCCGGGACCTCCAGAACCACGGCTATACGGTTGTGGAATTGGCGGTGGATAAACAAGGTCGGCTTGACCTGGCGGAACTCGAAGAAAAGCTCGATGACGACACCGCTCTGGTTACTATTATGTATGCAAACAACGAAACGGGCGTAATATTCCCGATAGAAAAAATCGCTAAATTAGTTACTGATAAGGGGGCGGTGTTCCACTCCGATGCGGTTCAGGCGGTAGGCAAGATACCACTGAATTTGTCGAAAAGTAATATTGATTTGCTCAGTCTTTCAGGCCATAAACTGCACGGCCCAAAGGGGGTGGGCGTTCTTTATGTCCGCAAGGGGACGCGACTGTCGCCATTTATGCTGGGAGGCCATCAGGAAGAAGGCCGCAGGGCCGGCACCGAAAATGTGCCGGGGATTATCGGTCTGGGTAAAGCCTGTGAATTAGCAGCCAAGAATATCGAGCAGGAAAATAGCAGAGTCAAATACCTGCGTGATAAACTCGAAAACGCTCTACTAAAGAGCTGTCCTGATTGTCGGCTTAATGGCGACAGGAAAAATCGTTTGCCTAACACGACCAATATCAGCTTTGAGTATATTGAGGGCGAGGCGATTCTGCTTATGTTAGATAAATTCGGCATCTGCGCCAGCAGCGGCTCCGCCTGCACGTCCGGCTCGCTCGAACCTTCTCACGTCCTTCGGGCTATGGGTGTTCCCTTCACCGCCGCCCACGGCTCTATCCGCTTTAGTCTCAGCCGATACAACACCGAGGACGAAGTCGATTACACAATCCAAATAATGCCCGAAATCGTCAACCGTCTCCGCGAGCTATCACCGTTTGTAACTAAGAAGCGGATAGGATAGTCCGCTCTTGTTTGACAGCGGGTCAAAAATGTGGGTATCATGGGTGCCTGTAATTGTTGTGAGGCCCATAATGACGAAAGGAGAAAAGAGATGAGTCTAAAGAAAGCTACCCTTATCTCCCTGGTTGGTGTGAGCTTGTATACTTGCATCAGCATTATCTGGTTCTTTTACCAGTCAATCTTGACCGAGCAGATGCATCAGCCTGCGCCACTATGGGTTCATATGATGTTTTGGGTGCTTAACGTGGTGTTATTCAATGGTAGCATCATTTTGTTCCTCTCAGTTCTGTATTCCAAACAGAGGAAGATGGATAACTGACCGGCATGAGAGAGGATATATACAAAATTCTTGAAATTGGGTTCCCAGAAAGCAATGCTGAGCACGTTAGTGTTCGATGTACATCTCGCCGAACGTCTCGACTCGCTGTGGCTTCACTGGTGTCAGGCATAGCAATAATCCCCGTTGTTGGTGCATCAGTATTAATATTTGAAACCGTGATATACAACCCGCCCTTAGAGGCATTGAATGCCTTGTTGGCTTATACGTGCATAGTGCTGCTTGTTGGTTCCGTGACACTGGGTGTCGCTGGCATTTTCCGAATCGCACTGAGTAAAGGGCAAATTCGTGGCTACGCTTTGGCCGCAAGCGGGATTATCGTGTCGATAATTTCGTCCGCGATTTATTTTCTGATGGTGATTCGCTATGCGTTCGAGAGGGCGATGGCGTAGCCACAATCCATAGACAAGTTTTGGCTTGCCGGCGGCATTCTGTCTGGAAACCTGTTTCGCAGACAATTATGAACTGGTATTTGCTCTGACCTTGAGAATGTCGGATTTGTCGCATGGGCACACTGTACATGACTTCAGCAAGTAAATACTTTGTTCTAATATCATCGAAAAAATGCCCCAAATCGTCAACCGTCTCCGCGAACTTTCGCCGTTTGTAGCCAAATAGGAGATGTAAGCCGGATGTCTTAATGTTCGTGGACATCGTGTCTTAGAAGCCGATTCAACTGCGTGCTGGCTTTGGCGACAAGGTAAATCCCTGCAACCAGCACGCCGTAGGTTTTAAGAAAAGTCAATAACTGTTCGATTCCTTCATGCAGCCAAAGTAAAGCGGGCATGAGAATTACGCCGGCTGCTGCGATTGCACGATACCAATTAAATCCAGATGGCTCTGGCAACTGGCATCTCGAGGTGATTTGCCAGGCAAGCCAGCTAATAAGCATACCTATTGCCGCTCCTGCACACACATCCGATGGATAATGGGCCAGCACAGCTACTCTCAAAATCCCGATAATACTGCTGATGGCAAAAAGTATTATCGACCACTGCCGGCGGACAAAGGGCGCCAAGGCCGTCGCTACCGCAAATACGGCAGCCGTATCACCGGAAGGAAATGACCAACTGCGCACAAAAGCATTTCTTTCCTCTATCTCTGATTTGATAACGTCCTCCATATCCTCCGGCCGTGGCCTTTGCACTATGCCTTTCAGTGACAATACGATGGGCAGAACCAGCAGAAGCACCAGTATTGCGACCAGAGCCGGCCGCTGTCGGCCGGTAGCCAAGACCCAGTTCAGTAGCAGCCAGATTAGCACCCACCCTTTGCCTAACAGGATGAATACCTGCAGCCAGTTATTTTTGTACCAGTTGCTGCGATGCTGGCAGAGCCAGGAAAAGACGTGTTCGTCAAGCAGAAAATAACTCATTAAAGCAGCCAACGATAAGGTAATAATAGTTATCCATATTCCCGAATCGATTCGGTGCGGTGCGGGTCGGTCTATTTTTTGTTCGGTCATTAGTTTTGTGCCTTGCGAATCAGAGCCACTACTTCAAGCGGTTTTCCTTTTGAATAGTTAAAACCTTTTTTCGATACGATTTGCTCTAATGGCAAAGGACCATACCACTGGTCGATGTTGGCGAAAACATCTTTGGGTATAACCAGCACCCCCGGTTCCGGCTGCTGGGCCCATGCTGCGACTGCCTCTTCGCCGCGGAGCGGCTCGATTTGGCGGCCAATATAAAAATTTAGAGTCGGTTCAGAATATTTGTATGTTGCTACGGGGACTTCCTTGTCAGTTTTGACTTTGACGGCCTGGGCAATAGGAGGAGATATTTTTATCTGTTCAATTGCCGGCAGCACACCAAACAGGATTGGGATATTAAGAGCAAACATACCTACCAGCAATACCTTGACACTCATATACATTCTATTGGCACGTTGCAGGTAAATGGCAACCGCAGCCATAACTAATAGTACTATACCTGATGCCAGGCCGGACCAGCGTAGCCCCGCTATCGGGAAAAAATATGGCGCAATCATCAAACCCAATGCTATGGCGATTGCCGGCGGGCCAAAAAACCAAACCCCGCGTCGCAGCCAGATTCGGTCACGGGCGGTTAACCTGCTTTGCTGTGCCGCGACAATCGTACCCGCCACCGCCAGAGCCAGTGCAGGCCAGATAAACAATATGTAATGCGGCAATTTGGTAACCGCCAGCGTCATTATAGTAAAAATCGATACGACCCAGCCAATCAGCAAAGGTCGGCAATATTGTCCCCCTATACGTCCTCCGAGTGTTGCTGAAAAAGCTCCAGGCAGGTGCAGCGTCCAGGGGAAAAAACCCACTATAATAACAGGTAGATAGTATGGCAAATAGAGAAAAAAGTTTCCTCCGTGATGCTCCATAGGTTTAATTGCTCGAGTAAGTACGTGGCGACCGATAAAGATACGTAAAAACTCACCGCCTGTCGCGTTGTTGACTGGAATTGCCCAAGCCAGAAAAATCAAAACCCCTATTGTTAAGGCAGCCCCAAGCTGACAAAAAGGCCGGACCAGGCCTGGTTTGGTTTTGCGGTTGAGCCATAGTGTAGTTAATATCACCGGAATTGGCAGAACTCCTATCGGTCCTTTGGTAAGCATCCCGAAGCCGAGGGCCACCCCCATCAGAATTATGTGGTGCGCCCGCATTCCGGACCCCATCGACCGGACAAAGATTGCCACTGCCGCAACTATGAAAGGCAGTGTTACTGCGTCGGAAGTGGCAGAGGTACCTATAATCAGCACCATTAAACTTGAGGCCAGAATAACCATCGCCCACAATCCTTCCTTTGCGCCAAAAAGTTGCTTAGCTATGTAGAATGTTAATAGACAGGTAATTGTGGTACCTACTGCTCCCCAAAAACGGCAGGCAATCTCCGTCGGCCCCAACACGCGAACCGGTAAAGACATCAGCCAGTAAGTCAGGATTGGTTTGTCGGGCCACAATTGTCCATTGAAAGTGGGAACCAGGTACTTACCTGATTCGACCATCTCCACCGTGGCCCTCGTAAATCGCGGCTCATCGCGGTCCCACAGGGTCGTTCGCGTGCCGATAAAAAGGTATATGCTAAACACCAGCAGGGCAATCAGTATCGCCGCCCTCCTGCCGGTGCCGACATATCCGGTCTTTTGTTGCAACTCCATTATATACCTTCACTTCTTCAGGCAGGGTAAATCAAACCGCCGATAAGGGTAAACTATGCTGCTGAATTATGGTATCCTGAGAAATACAGGCAGGACCCCCGAATCATGGAGCATCTCGATAAAGTGTATAAGCATAAATATCCATATAAACCACATACCATCTGCAAAGTTTCGCACGAAACTGGCGGCGTTTACCTGATACAGTTCCGGCTCTTTGTAGAGGGAAAATTTGGGAATAAACCTTGGGGTTTTCTTCATATATTCACGATAAGCATCTCCGAATTTATTTGTCAGCTTTCTTTCCTCAGCAAGTATGGTAAAAGGATAGTAGAAGAAATAAAACGCGGTTATAAGTACCAGAACCAGCACGTTTTCTGATGCCAACCCGATTCCCAATGCTCCTATTAAGCTGAAGACATATAACGGATGCCGAACTATTGAATATGGCCCTTCGGTAACAAGCTCGCGTTTTTTGTTGCCGCTTATATACATTAGCGACCACAGGCGTCCCATACTGCATATCGAAAGCAAAAATAAGCCGGATAGCTCAAAGGATATATCTGTTATAGTTCCCTGAGCAAATGAGTGGCCGGTAAAAAGCAAGAGCAATAAGATAGCAACGCCAAAAATACGCGAGACAATTACGCGCGAGTTCGCGATTGCGAATATTATTCCATGTTCCGACATCGTGACCAGTAACTCAAACTGAGCGATTTTAGTTTAAGTGGGAAAACCATCCTCTGGATACCAAGGTCGGCTGCGCTCTGCTTCTCACCGACCTTAATATAGTTCGTAGTTGAATCTGCCGTCAGGTCCACAATCACCTTTATTTTATACTTGAGCAAAGTTTTTTCTTCAGATGCGGCGGCATCATGCCGCTGCGATATATCCGGTCTTGCTCCACGACGCCAACCCTCTTCGGAATAACGTGTTTCTCAATGACGCTTTTCCACAGCCAGGCCCCCGCGCCTACCAATAGTGCGGCGAGCAAAACGCCCCTGAATCGCTTGTCAGTAGCTATTTATCTTAGCACTTTATACATGACCGGGTCGCTGGTTAATTAGGCCCACACCAACTAAGCTAAGTTTCGCAGTTTCGCTACAAGTTTCGATTCTATTTTCGGGTTACAGTTTCAGAAGCAAGGCCGGGTGAAACTATCTTCTCATTACTTTTCTTCTTCGAGGATTTTGCCCGTATCCGAAAGCTTCAGGGCAATCGTAGAGCCGCCTTTTTTGCCTTCTACCTCGTAGAATGTTTTGCCTTTCTCGACTTCCTTGGAGGCCTTAAGGCCTTCGGCAGAGCCAAAGTATTTCTTAGTGGCGGCTTGAACCACTAACGGCATCGAGGAATATGGAACGCTTTCCTCGGCCGAGAGAATCTTGCCATCGCCGTCGACGTCGTACTCCACGTCTTTGTCCTTTACTTTCGCCTCAACGTCGTAGATTACTATGCCTTCCTGTTCTTCCTTTTCAATCTTCTTGATTTCGCCTCCGGTGGTCAACCTGTCAATAGTGGCACGGGCAGGTGCGGGAAGGTCCGAAAGTGACACTAACTGGCCGCGTGCTTCCTTTTCACTTCGTCCTGAGATGGCAACGCAGCCCGAGAGGACGACTACCAGGACGGCGACTAAAACAACCCGAAGAATCTGATATTGCATTGCATTGTCTCCTTTTCTCTTTTGTTTGGGATTTCCCATTTGTACGTGCTCAGCTACGCCGCTGAGCCTCATTTGCAATAGAATATCAAATCTGTCATTAAAATTCAACCCTTTTGACTGCTTTTCAAAGGGCTCGTTTTTCTAACGGGATGCACCACGATTCACGAACAACGAGCCACGAAACAATTGCCGAAGGAGGGAATCGAACCCTCACCCTGTTGCCAGGACAGGATTTTGAGTCCTGCGCGTCTGCCAGTTCCGCCACTTCGGCCAAAAAAAATTTATTATTTATTATTTACTATTGATTATTTTTTGTCAATCGCAAACAGCAGTAGTTCGTATAAAGGCGCAATATTGCGTCTTGGGTGAGTTACTTGGATTGTTCGGTTTGTTCGCTCATCAGGCCGGGGAAGACGTTTTGCAAGGCTCTGTCAAAACTGGTGGTATAGACGATGCATATTGAGAAAGTGATTGCCCAATACAATTTGAAGACATAGTTGCAGAGTATGAGGATGACAAGGACTGCTATCAGACCGAGAATAATCTGAACGAGCGTTGCTTCACGGTCGCTTATGCACTCTTCATTTATAATCCCGAATCGCACCATCGACAGCAACAGTGTGCCGTTGATTATGTTCCAGGCAGGGAATATCACGAGCCAGCCAACTGTGTGCTTCAGCATGTAAGTTCCAGCAAGTATTGCGGTACCGCCGTTAACAAGCACGGCGAACAATATCATAAGCAGCTTTTCCACATCCGTCTTTTCCCTCGATGTGAAAACATGGTACAGACACACAAACATTCCGGGCAGAGGCATAATTACAAGGATGTATAAACGATAGTCATCCAGATGTCTTGTGAGTTCGAGCACCTCGTCTCGCATTTTGCTGTTCATAATCCACAGGAGGATAAGTGTCGCCGTCATAAGGAACAGCGACAGCTCGTCGTAAGTGGGGACAAAGAAACCCAAAGCTCTCTTTGTAGAAAGCTATCAACACATCTTCTTGCTCATCAGGCCCAAGGCGCGGCTCCTTGTCCCATTCTGGGACACGCGGCTTGGGCCGGTCGGGGATTGGCTCTTTATCAGGACTGATTGTCGGCCTGCCTTTGGTGGTCCAGGGAACGACTAGTAAATGCGAGCACTTTGGGCACTTGCCTTTCTTGCTGACTGTGTCCTCGCTCGCCAATATCCTCTGCCCGCAATAAATACATTTAAACCTTATCACAACTTAACCTTGCCTCCTGCTATGCCCATTCACGAGTCAAGGGTTACTGGTAAGAGCCTAATCGTGACCTTTGCTGCAATCCTGGTCAGCCAGTATTGCAGCAATACCAACACGGCCCCGCCGGTCAGAACCACGGCAAAAAATATCGGCACTGTAAAGGTAAATGACAAATACGGTGTTTCAACTCTTGCTCCCATCATTTTGCCGGCTATTGCCCATAGCGTTATCAAGCAGCACATCAAAGCCATAACCACTGCGGTAAATACGGCTGTCTTTTTGAACCCTTGTTTGCGACTTTCTTCATCGACTCCAACAAAGTGCATTCTCCGGGCAATATAAACACCAGCCATTATTCCTAAAACAAAATTGAATACCGGCAGACCCATACCCAAACCCAGCGCCACTACCGAGTAGAATAGATAAATCCCTGCGAGGACTTTGTTGTTTATATGATATGCCCTCCTGACCCACTTTTTCAGAAAGATGGCATCTATAATTATCGCTGGCACCAGTGACCATAACACCCACGGCCCAAGAGCTTCTTTCCCGAGAAAAATAGAAGCAGTTACCATAGTCGCCAGGAAGCAGAAAACAATCGGCACGAACCCAAAAAAAATACCCAGTATTACAGATTCAATCTTGCCCACCATATTGTCCTTCCCCCGCTTACTCCTATGCACTTGTGCCCCGTGTGCACTCCTGTGGCCCTTACAATAATCACTAATCGATAATCAATAATCAATGAAAACGATGTCTTCCGGAATCGCTATAACATCCCTGTGGCCGGGGCCGAGGAGCTTTTTTATTTCGCTGCTGTGCCTGCCGGCCAGGGTTTTTAGCTGAGAGCTGCTGAAGTTTGTGACCGCCTTTGCTTTATCGTTGAGCATAACGACACAGCCGGCCTCGAATGCCCCTTCCACAGACTTTATGCCGCTCGGCAGCAGACTTTTGTGGTTTCTAACCGCCTGCATCGCACCGTCGTCGATGTGTATTACGCCGGCAGGAGCGCTATTGAGAATCCATCTGGAGCGGTTTGAGAGCTTTCTTTTGGGCAAAAAGACCGTGCCGATTTCTTCGCCGGCTATGATTCGGCCAATGACATCTTTCAATCTGCCGTTGGCCAGTACCATTCGGCAGCCGGCATTGGAGGCAATCTTTGCCGCTTCTATTTTCGTTTTCATTCCGCCGGTGCTGAATCGGCTGCCCTTTCCGCCCGCAGTTCGCACAATCTCCTCGGTTATCTCGAAAACAGCACGTATAGGTTTGGCATCAGCAAATTTTCGTGGGTCTTTATCGTAAAGGGCGTCAATATCGGTGAGCATAATCAATAAATCCGCGTCGATTTTGCTGGCAACCAGGGCGCTGAGTCTGTCGTTGTCGCCGAACGCCGAGCCGATTTCCTCGGTGCTGACGCTGTCGTTTTCGTTCAGTATTGGCACAACGGACAGTTTCAGCAGTGTCTCGATAGAATTGCGAAGGTTCAGGTATGTTTTCCTGTTGTTAAGCACGTCAGCGGTCAGCAGAACCTGCGCGACGGTAACGCCGTATCGCAGAAACGATTTTCGGTACTCGGCCATCAAGAGCGGCTGACCAATCGCCGCACACGCCTGACGCTCTCTAATACCTGATGGCCTGATACCCTGATACCCTGATAACTGCCCCGCACCCATACCGATGGCACCTGAAGTAACAATGACAATCTGTCTGCCGGTCTTGAGAACCGAGCTTATCTGCGCAGCCATCCGGCGAACGTAGGCGGCGTCAATGCCGCCATTTTTTGTCAGGGTGTTGGTGCCGATTTTCACAGCTATTCGTTTTGCTTTGCTAAAGTTTCGCATACCACATTCCAATCTTTTTAGGAATCAGTTAAATGCCGTCCACAAGTTCTATATTATCATAACCCTATTCAAGATGCCACTTTATTTGAGAAATCCGGGTCTATAATCATCGGCTCGCTGTTATTTAACCTTTTTGTGCGCAAATTCTTGCTCTTTTGATGATTTTGGCAGCATAGTTTGTAAAAATCAGGGTTTGCATTATTGAAATTCAAAGAAGCTTTTGGTATTATTTGGGATTGGAAGGTTGGTCGAGCCGTTGCTTCCACCCAGGTCAGGTGGACGAGCCGCGGTGGACACTAACTTTGGTTTTTTGGAAGAAAGGAGAAATGAAATGCGACGTTTAGTATTTACTGTGGTTCTGATGGGTATTGTAGCGGCCAGTTTCTGTATTGCAGCCGATGTGCCCAAGAAACCTGCCCAGATTAGGGTCCTGTTGATTACGGGCGACGACGTGTCGGCGCATCCCTGGCGGGATATCTCCGAGACCACACGGGAAGCGATGGTTACGTCAGGGAAATTCGACGTCAGGGTGTGCGAAGACCCCCTCATCCTCGAATCGCAAACCGCATTGAAGGCGTACGACGTAATCGTGTTTACAATCTATAGCCAGCGTATGCCCGTGCTTCCCGAACAGGCCCAGGAAAACCTCCTGAACTTCGTGAAGGGTGGAAAGGGCTTCTTCGTTCAGCACATGGCCAGCGCCTCGTTCCCCAAGTGGGAGGAATTCGGCAAACTCTGCAGCCGCAAATGGGTAATGGGCACTTCGGGTCACGGCCCGCGAGGTGTCTTCGAGGCCAAGGTGGTCAACAAGGAACATCCCATCACCGCAGGGATGGGCGACTTCAAGACCGACGACGAGCTATACGGCAAGTTGCAGGGCACCGGCGAGATCAACGTGTTGGTGCAGGCCGACTCCGATTGGAGCAAAAAGACTGAGCCGTTGCTCTTCACCTCCAACTACGGCAAGGGTCGCACGGTTTACAACGCCTTCGGTCACGATCGCAAGGCCCTTATGAACCCCAGTGTCCAGAAGATAATCGTCCGCGGCGTCGAGTGGGCGGCTACCGGAAAAGTCGAGTAACCAAGCTCGTCGCTCGTCATTCGTGTCTCGCGAATCGCGTCCTGCAATTGAGAATTTATAATGTGGAGGCGTGACATCGATATCTCCCTATTTTGAATTCTCCGTTCGAAATTCTAAATTCTCTCAAATCATAAGTGCTGGGGCACTATGGATGGGGGCTTCAATCAAATGCGCACATACCTCTGCGCAAAAATCCGGACTTTGAAAAATTTTTTTACGCCCTTGCCGGCAGGCGCTTAGGACATCTGCACCCGCCCCAAACGCCCCAAATTTCGACAAAAACGCGCAAGTTCGCGCCATCTTAATGGAGGCACTGCTTCCTCATTTTGGCGCGAACGGAGCTGAAGCGAAGCGGAGGTCCTGAGCAAGGCCGACATCGTGTCAGCCGAGTCGAAGAAGGAGCACCCAATTATGGGGGGTGCTTTGCATCCACGACTGTCGTCGAAAAGAGTTCCCAATGCAACAAGGGCCGCAAAAAAGAACCTGCCGCCGCTGCTACTTTTCGTGTCTGCTGGCTGGTATTCTGCACTGTATAAAGAATCCTCCCGCCCTCGACCGCCGAACCGGCCTGGCACGCTGGCCGGTCGTCAAAGATAATGATATATGTGGCTGCTTCCGCTTTATAGATTCTGAACATATCGAATCAGACCGCTGGCCTAAAAGCGACCTGCCCATTTATACAGACCGCTTCGGCGGTTATTGCAAAATCCCTCTCACCAAAAGCCAGTTCGCAAAAGTTGACCCCGAAGACTATATATGGCTCTCTCAATTCCGCTGGCACTGCAAGGTAAATAAATGCGCAATCTACGCCGTCCGGACCATCAACCACGCCGGCAAATCAAAAAGAATCTTTATGCACCGTCTCATCGCCGACACCCCATCCCATCTTGTTTGCGACCACATAAACCACAATGGCCTTGACAACCGAAAACAGAATCTTCGCAATTGCACCATAAAGCAGAACAACGCAAACTCCCGCCCCTCGAAAAACAGCTCTTCAAAATACAAAGGCATATCTTTCAACAGAGCACGCAGGAAGTAGGCCGCCTACATCAAGAAAAATGGCAGACAATTTTATCTCGGCTGCTTCGATAATGAAGCTGAAGCGGCCAGGGCTTATGATATGGCCGCACGAGAACATCATGGAGAGTTCGCTTTGCTGAACTTTGCAGATTAGCACTGGTTATTGCGAGGCCGAAGCAGTCTGCCTAACCGTATCACGCAATACGATATACGCAATACGCACGACGTTTACCCGCCGCAGGCGGGCAAATCCGGGTAAAGGCCATAAACGTATCATCTCATGCTGTTTATGCGGATAGGCCTGCTTTCTTCATTTTCTTCGCAAGCCGTTTCTCTTTTAACGTTTTTTGTGCTTTCTTCTTTACATCTCTTTTGGCATCATGACTTTGGGCCATACATTATCCTTTCCTGAATACCTCGTATTCTATAGTTTCCCGGCCTACTTCTCTGCATTGAACAACCTCCACCACCCGTCAACACAATCCCGCCTCTCACCCCTTGTCCCCCGCCTCTCGTCCCCTGCTCCTCAGTTTTTTCAGAATGGGCAGTCTTTATTTAACTTTTTATGCTTAAATTTTTTTTTATTCTCTGCGTAGTCGGCGACAATCTGGCCGGCACCTAATAACTTCCATTTGTAGATTACAAGGCCCTCTAATCCTACCGGCCCGCGGGCGTGAATTTTATTGGTGCTGATACCAACCTCGGCCCCGAGGCCGTAGCGGTAGCCGTCGCTAAAGCGAGTGCTGCAATTCCAGAATACATTGGCAGAATCGACCATTTCCAAAAACTTATCAGCTTTCTTTTTATCTGCGGTAACAATGGTATCGGTGTGGCGGGAGCCATAGTGGTTTATATGCTCGATTGCCTCATCTACACCATCCACAACCTTTATCGAGATGATGTAATCCAGATACTCGGTTGACCAATCTTTTTCAGTTGCCGGCTTCACGTCTATTATTGATACCGTTCTCTCACACCCTTTTAACTGGACTCCTTTTTGTTCGAGGGCGGCCTTGATTTTCGGCAGGAACTTTTCGGCGATTTTACTATCGACCAATAGAGTTTCAGCGGCGTTACAGACCGCGACATACTGGCACTTGGAATCGACGGTAATATTTACAGCCATATCTATATCTGCATCGCCGTCTATATAGACGTGGCATATACCCTCGGCGTGGCCGAGCACAGGTATGTCGGTATTATTCATTATGTAGCGGACGAACTTGTTTGAGCCGCGGGGGATTATCAAGTCGATATATTCATTCATTGCCAGCATTTCCGCAACGTCTTGGCGGGTGTGGAGTAGTTGCAGCCATTCTTCGGGCAGACTTTTTTCTGTGGCCCTAATGATTACATCGGCCAGGGTGGTGTTGGTATGTTCGGCTTCGCTTCCGCCCTTGAGCAGTACGGCGTTGCCGCTTTTCAGGCACAGCGTTGAGATTTGCACAAGGGCATCCGGCCGGGATTCAAATATGATGCCGATAACACCGATTGGGCAACTGACTTTGTAAAGCTCCAGCCCTTTATCAAGCTCGGTGGCAGAGATCGTCTTGCCCACCGGGTCTTCGAGTTTGATTAGACTATCGATACCCGCACAGACCTCAGCAATTTTGCCTTCATCGAACTTCAAGCGTTTCAGCAATGGTGCCGCCAGATTGTTCTTCTCGGCGATAGTTAAGTCTTTTTTGTTGGCCGAGACGATTTCGGCGCTATGTTGCTTCAAGGATTTGGCAATCTCAGCCAGGGCATTATTTTTTGCATCGGTTTTGGCCGCTGATAGTTTGATTGAGGCACGTTTTGCTTCTGCTGCTATTTCACTGATACTCATTTTATAGCTAATTCACTATTTACGATTGGTCGTTGAAAGTTTATAATCCAATAGTAAATAATCGATAATAAATAGTCAATTGCAAATGCGGGTGTAGCATAGCGGCAATGCACCGGCCTTCCAAGCCGGCGATGTGGGTTCGATTCCCATCACCCGCTGTTTTGGTTTTTCAGACACTGATTTACACAGATTAATCCCGATAAAAGACATTGGGATGAACGCTGATATGCGGGCTGATATTTTGTTGAGTTCTGTAAGGCCGGTCACTTACGACCGGCTTTTTGCTGCGCTGACGGTGGAAATTTATGGCTGGGTTTGCCGGAGAGTGTTTAGGCGTGTCGGTACTGTCGGGAAAAGCCTGTATAGCGAGGGCAAAAAGTGGATTTAGATGTTTGACCTCGTGGGTAAATAGCAGCTACAATAACACGTCGAACGAAAGGCACCGGTAAATAATAAGGGTATATGTCAAAGGTATAGAAAGTGAAACCTCTAATTATCGTTGGCTTCATTGCGCTCATTGTCGTCTTAGGGGTATTAGGCTATATCAGCACTCGGAAACGCCGTGAGGCAATGGCCACTCTTGCGGCCAAGCTTGGTCTATGCTTCGACCCTGGTAAGGATTGGGACATAGCCCGGCGTTACAGCTTTTTAGACAAACTCCGGGTCGGGTCGAATCGCTACGCATTCAATATCCTCTCCGGCAACTACCAAGGCCACGATGTGACCATATTCGACTACCACTACAGAACCGGCTCCGGCAAGAACACCCAGCACCACTACATCTCGTTCTTTATCCTGCACCTGCTGGCGTCCTTCCCGGAGATGGTCATTGGCCCGGAGGGCATCTTCTCGAAGATGGCCCAGGCACTCGGGTACGATGACATTGATTTTGAGTCGTACGAATTCTCGCGCAAGTTCTGTGTCCGCTCCCGTGACAAGAAGTTCGCTTATGATGTTTGTAATGCTCGTATGATTGAGTATCTCCTATCAAATATCGACCTGACAATAGAGATTGAGGGCGAGGCGCTGGCCATCTCGTTTGGTTCCCGGTTAGCGCCGGAACAGATTGAGCCGAACCTGAATCGACTCATCACTGTCAGGTCGCTTTTGCCGGAATATCTGTTTTCCCGGAGGTGATTATGTGGGGACTGCTGATATTAGTCATAGTTGTCTTTTTGCTGCCGGTTGTTTACGTTGTCCTGACTTACAATACGCTGGTGGCTTTGCGAAACCACATTCGCGATGCGTGGAGCGATATCGACACGGAGCTGAAGCGGCGGTATGAGCTTATTCCCAATTTGGTTGCCACAGTCAAAGGGTACGCGGCCCATGAAAAGGAGGTCATCGAGCGTGTTACTGAGCTGCGTGCGCAGTGCTTAGCCAGCCAGGGAGCTCCCCAGGAGCAGGCGGTGGATGAGAACCAATTGGTCGATGCGCTGCAACGGCTTCTGGCGGTCGTGGAAAACTATCCTCAACTGAAAGCGGACCAAAATTTTCTGAAGCTCCAGCGGGAGTTGGTTAATACGGAGGACCGCATCCAGGCGGCACGCCGTTTCTTCAACGGGAATGTGCGTGACTATCGCAACAAGTGCGAAACCTTCCCGAGCGGCATCATCGCCGGCATATTCGGCTTTGAGTCGCAAGACTACTTCAGCGTACACCCATCCGTCCGCGAGGTGCCGGACGTGGATTTTGAATAATCCAGATGCTACAAGACCGGACGATTTGTTTTCAGACATGGGTTAACACAGCATTTTTGTTTTGCCACAGAGGGATGAAGGCAAAGAAATCCGAAGCTCTAAATCCGAAATCCGAAACAAATCCGAATGACCGAAATCTAAAACTCGAAACAGACGGAGAGGAAAGAATGAATGAGGGGCAACAGAATACAGAAAAACGGAGGAAAGAAGAGAAAATAAGTCGGAAAATAGAGAAAAACAGGGGTTTTTGGGGGAAATTTTGAAAAATGGGGTGGTTGGTGGTAGTAAAAACGGTGATTTTATAGGACTTATTTGTTTTTGGGCTAAAAATGGGGGTAAAAATTAGCAAAAATTTGCATTTTTTTGCATTTTTTGTCAAAAATGAATGTGTTTTGAGCAAAAATTGCAAGAAATTAACCGTTTTTGAACACTTTTTTTGCACTTCTTGACTTTGGGAGTAGATGAGTAACAGGCAAAAGGACATCAGGACATCAGGATATCAGGAAGAAGGAAATCAGGAAAGCAGGGTATCAGGGAGTGAGGGGTGTGTAATTCTTGGCTATATGCGGGTTAGAGCCAGTTAGATACGGCTGGCTTTTTGCTGCGCTGGCGGCGGCCCTTGACAAAACGCTTCTGCTACAGTTAAAATTATGACTGAAAATTATTATTGCCGAACCAGTCCTGCTTTGCATGATGCTACGCAGGATAGAACGGCTTAACGACGGCGCCGGTGAGAATGAGCAACTTGTTATGTCTGACGATATCAAAAAGGTAAGTGATCTCACTACTAGTGCTCTGTCTCTGAATAAATGATGGCCAAATTTAGGCCTTCTTGCCGATATGGTTAATACTAATGTTAACCTTAAAGCAGGGAGGTCTAATATGGCAAACAAAACTTATATTGTGGAATTG
>Ga0315280_10004635_pt1 | contig 20151 bp, 17 predicted proteins | sample YL17G06_40_MG_FD_203697 | JGI IMG/M metagenome (GOLD analysis project Ga0315280, IMG submission 203697) | Sediment microbial communities from Yellowstone Lake, YNP, Wyoming, USA - YL17G06_40 | ecosystem: Environmental > Aquatic > Freshwater > Lake > Sediment | place: USA: Wyoming | collected... | reverse complement strand
AAAATGGACCGCCACCAATCGGGTTGGACATGCTCCTCCAGGTTGGGAACTGGCCCCAGTGTTCTGACACATCCGAGGGTGCTTTTGGTCTTCTGGGGCGGTTTATCCACCATACCGCCGGAAGGCGTCCTGCGGAGTTGGGCGGACTTATGGTTCGTTTCCGTCTTCATCTTCTATAGATCCCTTTTGGAATTTGGAATTTAGAATTTAGAATTTCGCCCCGGGTGTCTGGCCCCCGCATACACGGGGAGACACCAATAGTAGGGGTCTTAAACTCTTGCTTACTACGGTAGCCCAGCCACTCAGCAGTCCGGCTGATAGCTTCACTAACGCGGCAGAGTAAAGGTATGCTTGCTATCGTGGCGCCGCTGTCCAGCAGATCAATCCGCATTGTGGCCCGCGGATTAGGCCGGCAGCGCTTATGTGGGTCTCCAGCTTCGTCTTTCAATGCTTCCACTGTTGGCAGTTCCTTGTTCATTGCTCCTTGTTCATCGATGAACCATGAACTTTGAACAACGAACATTTTTACCCCCGCGAAGGCGGGGGGTTTACCCTCGGCATCCTTCGACCCGGCTCAGGACTGGCCTGTGGCCGAGCCAGCCCCTGCCACAGAGCCTGCCCTGAACTCGTCTAAGGGTGCGGGGGCTAATCTTCGACACGTATCCCAGATAGATATATGAATGTAAACTTCTAGAGACCGAAGTCAATACCTTGTATAGATTTTTCAGCAAAATTTTTTTCTCGATGAAACTTAGCAGGCTCAGCAATGTATAATGAGCAGAATTCAGAAGACAGAAGTCAGAATTCAGCCTTCCGTCCTCTGTCGTCTGTCTTCTGTCCTCTGGTGAGTTTATGGGAGTAGAATATGCGCAGGCGAATCACCCGTCGCAGTTTCCTTAGGCGGGCCGTAGCCAGCAGTATCGCTGTGCCTATCATCCTGCCCAGGTTGAGCATAGCCCGGCCGCCCAGCAGCAGACTACAACATGCGGCTATCGGCGTTGGCGGTATGATGGGTGGCTCAGATTTGCATTCAATTCTTAGCACGGGAAAGATTGACGTCGTGGCAATCTGTGATATCGACGAAAATTATCTCAATCAGGCGGCTGAGAAGCTGCCCAACGCCCGCAAGTACCGCGACCGGCGGGAACTCCTGGATAAAGAACAAAACAACATCGATTCGGTCAATGTGACCACGCCTGATCACATGCACGCGGCGATTGCTATGTCCGCCATTGGCAAGGGTAAGCACGTGTACTGCCAGAAGCCCTTAACCCATGAGGTGTACGAGGCCAGACAGTTGACGCTGGCTGCCCGCAAAGCCGGCGTCGTGACCCAGATGGGCGTTCAAATTCATTCGCATCCAGCCTATCGCGCGGCGGTACAGATGCTCCAGGAAGGCGCTATCGGCAAAGTCAAAGAGTGGTATTCCTGGCAAGGCTCTTGGCCCTGGTCATTAAATGGACGGCCCCAGGGCAGCGACCCAGTTCCTGCACACGTTGATTGGGATTTATGGATCGGAGTCGCTCCATTTCGGCCCTATAAGGCGGGTATTTACCATCCAATCAAGTGGAGGTGCTGGCAGGATTTTGGCTCCGGTGTGCTCGGCGACTTTGGCTGTCACATCTTTGATCCCGTCTTTACCGCATTGCAACTGGGCCCTCCGACTAGTATCTACGCCGAGGCTGCCCAGAATAATCACGAGAACTGGCCCGCCTGGCAGATTGTGCACTACGAATTTGCCGGCACCAAACTAACTGTCAGCGGTACTATTACGGGCACCTGGTATGATGGCGGTAAGCTGCCGCCCCGCGAATTGGCCGGCATCCCGAAGGAGCGGAACTTGCCCAGTTCTGGTTCGTTGATTATCGGGCAAGAGGGGGTGATGATTCTTCCTCATTGGTCAGAGCCGCAGCTCCTGCCTGAGGAGAAATTCAAGAACTATTCTCGTCCTAAACTGGAAGACCTCGATCACTACGGACAATGGGTGGATGCCTGTCTGGGGCAGGGCAAGACCTCCACTGGTTTTGATTACTCAGGCCCACTTGCCGAGGCTGTGCTTTTAGGTAACGTGGCCGTACGAGTGCCAGGCAAAAAACTGCTGTGGGACGCCGCGAATATGAAAATCACTAACGTTCCTGAAGCCAATCAGTACCTGCGGAGAAAATACCGCGCAGGCTGGGAAAATCGAAAATCGTAAATCGACAATTGAGGATTGCATACGATGAAAGCTTTGGTCAAAAAAGAGCCGAAGGCTGGTCTTTGGATGGAAGACATTCCAGTGCCGAAGATCGGGCTCAATGATGTACTAATCAGAATTCAAAAGACCTCGATATGCGGCACGGACATCCACATATTCAACTGGGACGATTGGGCTGCCCGTACGATTAAGCCGCCCATGACAATCGGGCACGAATTCGTTGGCGTAGTCGAGAAAATCGGCAAAAACGTACATGATTTTAAGCCCGGCGACCTGGTCAGCGGCGAAGGACACGTGGTCTGCGGGCGATGTCGGAACTGCCTTGCCGGGCGCAGGCACCTTTGTAAGGACCCCAAGAGCATCGGCGTTAACCGGGATGGGGCCTTCGCCGAGTATCTTGCCATACCTGTTACGAATGCCTGGTATTGTGACCCGAACATTCCGATGGATGTGCTGAGCTGTTTCGACCCTCTTGGCAATGCCGCGCACACGGCTTTGAGCTTCGATCTGGTCGGTGAGGATGTTCTGATAACCGGAGCAGGCCCCATAGGCTGTATGGCGGTAGCGGTGGCCAGGCACGCCGGGGCCCGTCATATCGTTATTACCGACGTGAATCCTTATCGCCTGAAACTCGCCAAGAAGATGGGGGCGACCAGGGCTGTTGACGTCCGCCATGAAGGCATAGAGAACGTAGTCAAAGAGCTGCAGATGAAAGAGGGGTTCGATGTCGGGCTTGAAATGTCCGGCAATCCCGACGCATTTAGAAGCATGCTGGCCAATATGTGCCACGGCGGCAAAATCGCCCTGCTGGGCATCTTGCCCCAGATGTCGATCAACTGGGACTGTATCGTGTTCAACGGGCTGACGGTTAAGGGAATATACGGCAGAGAAATGTATGAAACCTGGTACAAGGTAACGATGCTCATTCAATGCGGGATGGATATCTCGCCGCTTATTACCCATCATTTCCACTATACAGATTTTATGAGGGGATTTGAAGTAATGCGCTCCGGCCGGTCCGGGAAAGTGATTCTTGATTGGAGCTGATCATGTTTGGGGCGATAAAATCTCACGTGGTAAGTGAGCTCGAACAAATCAAAGAAGCGGGTCTGTATAAGCCTGAACGAATAATCATCAGTCAGCAGGATTCCAGTATCACCGTGCAGGCAGGCCCTGAGCGAAGTCGAAGGGGCGGCCGAAGAGTTCTAAATCTGTGCGCGAATAATTATTTGGGACTGGCAAATCATCCGCAAGTTATCAAAGCTGCCAAAGATAGCTATGACAAATGGGGCTACGGCTTGTCGTCCGTGCGGTTCATCTGCGGCACACAGGATATTCACAAGCAACTGGAGAAAAGAATATCCGAGTTTCTGGGAACAGAAGATACGGCTCTCTATTGTTGCTGTTTCGACGCCAACACCGGATTATTCGAGACGCTGCTGACCGCGGAAGATGCGGTAATAAGCGATAGCCTTAACCACGCCAGCATTATTGACGGAATACGCCTGTGCAAGGCTGGCCGGCTGCGGTTTGAAAACTGCAACATGGTGGATTTGGAAGAGAAACTAAAACAGGCCCAGTCGGCCAGGTTCCGTCTGATTGCGACCGATGGCGTTTTTTCTATGGATGGCACGATTGCCAAACTGCGGGAAATCTGTGACTTGGCGGAGAAATACGATGCGCTGGTGATGATAGACGATTCCCACGGCGTCGGCGTTCTGGGTAGGCATGGCCGGGGCACGCACGAGCATTGCCAGGTTATGGGCCGGGTGGATATTATCACCGGCACGCTGGGCAAGGCCCTTGGAGGCGCCAGCGGCGGCTACACTAGTGGGCGGAAAGAGATTATTGAAATACTTCGCCAGCGTTCAAGACCGTATCTATTCTCCAACACGCTGGCACCGAGTATTGTCGCCGCTTCGCTGAAGGTGCTGGAATTACTATCCGCATCAACCGAGCTACGCGACACACTTTACGAAAACACCCGCTATTTTCGAGAAAAGATGGCCGACGCCGGGTTCAATATTATTCCAGGAGAACATCCTATTGTGCCCATTATGCTGGGCGACGCAGTCCTTGCTCATCGAATGGCAGAAATGTTATTGGAAGAAGGCGTTTACGTGATCGGGTTTTCATATCCGGTCGTGCCGCACGGTGCAGCTCGAATCCGCACTCAAATCTCCGCGGCCCACACTAAAGAAGACCTGGACTTCGCCGTCGAGAAGATGACCAAAGTTAAAAACGCCCTTGGTATTTGAGGGATTATGCCGTGAAATTCGATAGGTTTACACTGAAAGCCCAGGAAGCGATAGCAACTGCTCAGCAATTGGCGATGGCCAAATCGCATACGATTGTGTCGCCCCTGCACCTATTGAGTGCTCTTTGCAGCGATGAGCAGGGTGCTGCGATTATGATCCTGAAGAAGATCGGTGCCAACGTCGCCCGGCTAAAAGACATGATAGAAAGCGAACTTCGGCGGTTGCCGCAAGGCCAAAGCGGTGGTCAGCTTATGCCGGACCCTGCCTTCAATCAGGTCATCCTGGATGCCCAAAATAGGGCAGACGCTATGGGTGACGAATACCTAAGCGCCGAGCATCTCTTGCTTTCGCTTTCCTTCGTACAAAGCGATGCAAAAGAGGTTTTAAGTCTTAATTCGATTACCGCTGAGCGAATTGAAGAGGCGATAAAAGAGATTCGTGGAGGCCAAAAGTTAACCGACCAGACGCCAGAAGATAAATATAGGGCACTGGAGCGCTACGGCATCGACCTTTTGGAGATGGCCAGAAAAGGAAAGCTCGACCCGGTTATCGGCAGAGATGAAGAAATCCGCAGATGTATGGAGGTGCTGAACCGCCGAACGAAAAATAATCCCGTGCTGATTGGCGAGCCAGGTGTGGGTAAGACTGCAATTGTTGAGGGCCTTGCCCAGCGAATAGTCGCAGGCGATGTCCCCGCAGGTCTAAAGAATAAGAGGATTATTGCCCTTGACATGGGTGCGCTGATAGCCGGCACAAAGTTTAGAGGCGAATTTGAAGATCGGCTCAAGGCTGTGCTCAAAGAGGTTATTAGCGCCGAAAGGCAGATAATACTTTTCATCGACGAGCTACATACCGTAGTTGGTGCGGGCAAGGCCGAAGGCGCGGTCGATGCCGGAAACTTGCTCAAACCATCGCTTGCCCGCGGCGAACTGCACTGTATCGGTGCTACCACAATCGACGATTATCGAAAGTACGTGGAGAAAGACGCGGCTCTGGAGAGGCGTTTTCAGCCTATTCTGATTGACCCGCCAACCGTCGAGGAGACCATAGCGATTCTTCGCGGGCTGAAGGACCGCTACGACACTCACCATGGCGTGCGGATTACGGATGCGGCGCTTGTTGCTGCCGCGACCTTATCGAACCGGTACATAACCGACCGATGGCTGCCGGATAAGGCGATAGACCTGATTGATGAGGCTGCGTCAAAACTGCGGATTGAGAACGATTCACTGCCCGCTGAGCTGGACACCATCCGCAGAAAAATCGTTCAACTTCAAATCGAGCGCGAGGCACTGAAAAAGGAAACTGACGAAGCGAGCAAAGAGCGGCTGAAAAACACCGAAAAGCAATTGGCGAAATTGCAGGAGCAGGATAAAGAGTTTGCCGGACGGTGGGAAAGCGAAAAGCGCGAAATTGACCAGATAAAACAATTGAAGCAGGAAATAGAAAACGCTCAGAATCAGTTTGAGCAGGCCCAGCGCAAAGGCGACCTTGAAACCGCTGCACGCCTGAAATACGAAACCATTGCGAATTTGAAAAAGAACTTGGAAGCGAAAGAAGCTCAACTCGTCGGGTCCAACGGGGGCAAAATAATTCGCAACGAGGTGACCGATGAGCATGTTGCTGAGGTGGTATCCAAATGGACCGGGATACCGATCGCCCGACTATTGAGCGGCGAACGTGAGCGACTAATGAAAATGGAGGAGCTGATTCACCGGCGGGTCGTTGGGCAGGATGAAGCCGTTAGCGCTCTTTGCAACGCCGTGCGCAGAAACCGGGCGGGCCTGGGCGACCCGAACCGACCGATAGGGACATTCCTGTTTCTTGGGCCGACCGGAGTAGGCAAAACCGAGCTTTCCAAAGCGCTGGCGGAGTTTCTATTTAACGACCCAAACGCAATGGTCCGAATCGATATGAGCGAGTTTATGGAGCAGCATTCCATCGCTCGGCTTATCGGTGCGCCGCCCGGCTATGTGGGCTACGAAGAGGGCGGGCGACTGACAGAGGCCGTGCGTCGTAAGCCCTATTCGGTTATTCTGCTGGATGAGATTGAAAAGGCCCATCGAGACGTCTTTAATGTGCTGCTGCAGGTTTTTGACGACGGCCGCTTGACGGACGGAAAAGGCCGAACTGTGGATTTTAAAAACACCGTTATCATTATGACCAGCAACATCGCCAGCCCGCAGATTCAGCAGGTCACCGAAGAGTCCGGCAGTGATTGGGAAATCGAGGCCCACGTCAAAGATGCGCTAAAGCAAATTTTTAAGCCCGAGTTTTTGAATCGCGTCGATGAGATAATCGTCTTTCACATGCTCACAAAAGATAACCTGACGAAGATTGTCGATATTCAACTGGATTACCTGGCTCAGCGAATAAATGCACGCAATCTGCAGGTCGAGTTTGCCGACCGTGCCCGCAAGCAGATTATGGAGGAGGGCTACGACCCCGCGTATGGTGCAAGGCCTTTGAAGCGAACGATTCAGCAGCGGATAGAGAACCCTCTGGCCTCCGAGATTTTGGCCGGCAAATTCGCCGAAGGCGACACTATAAGAATCGACGCCAGCCAGCACAGGTTTATCTTTCAAAAGGTCTAATCGCCGAGTGAGACGTTTCGATTCGGCTACACTTTTTGGTAAAATATATCTTGTCGATTATGAGTATCGGTCATACGATTGTATGGTATGGGACATTCGTGGGTTAGCATCGAAATTAGTGATTTGGAAAGAAAACGCACTAAGAAGGCCAGGGCTGTGGTGGATACCGGAGCAACTCTAACAACTCTGCCCAAAAAACTGGCGTATGAACTTGGAATTGAATCCACCAGTGCCGAGCAGGTTTCTACAGGAGCAGGAATTATAAAGCTGTCGAGAGGCGAAGCCTGGATTAAGGCTAACAGTAAGGAAGGTCCATTTAGTGTTTGGATTTCCGATATAATAGATAAAGTCTTGCTCGGTGTAGTTGTTCTGGAATCGCTAGGCTTTAGGGTCGACCCGACAACCGGTACATTAGAAGAAAAGCCGTTGCTATTGTACTGACAGTTCAAGCTGAATTTTCGAGATTTATCTTGCAGTTTTCATCCCGCCGCTGACAATAATTCGATGGCATACGTGCAATTTAATCCGCCAATCGTGTAGCGGATAAATCTGCCGGAAAGGAACGTAAATGGAATCTAAAAAGGTTTTAGAGCGGGCTGAACAAGACAACATAGAATTCATCACTTTACAATTTACCGATCTGCTGGGCGTTATAAAGGAGGTCATCATACCTGTTGAAAAACTCAACGATGCCCTAACCGACGGGGCGTGGTTTGACGGCTCGTCAATCGAGGGCTTTGCCCGAATACAAGAAAGTGATTTGTTCCTAAAGCCAGTGCCCGAAACATACGCGCAAGTTCCCTGGCTGACCGAGGACGGCAAAACAGCAAGGCTGATCTGTGACATCTACCGCGCGGACGGCAAACCGTTCGAAGGAGACCCCAGATATATTCTCAAACAGGCGGCGGCAAAAGCGGCAAAGCAGGGTTATCAGTACAATGTCGGGCCGGAGCCGGAATTCTATTTGTTCACCGCTGACAGCCAACAAAGGACTACGCCTATCGACTACGACAGCTACTTCGACCTTTCATCCCACGAAGGTTATAAAACCATAAAGCGGATAATCGCAGCACTGGAGAGTCTTGGAATCAATGTGGAAGCCTCGCATCACGAAGTCGGGTTCGGCCAGTACGAGATAGATTTCCGCTATGGGCATTGCCTGGACATAGCCGACAAAGTTGTCACGCTAAAGTACACCGCCAAGAAAGTCGCTCAGATGCACAATCTGCGTGCCACTTTTATGCCCAAGCCAATCATGGATAAGCCGGGCTCTGGAATGCACGTCCACCAGAGCTTGTTTAACATTGAGACAAAAACAAATGCCTTTTATGACAAGGACGACAAGTACAATTTGTCCCGAATTGCGTACAATTTCATTGCCGGGCAAATAAAGCACATAAATGCGCTGTGCGCGGTCCTCTGCCCGACATTCAACTCGTACAAGAGGCTGGTTTCAGGGTTCGAGGCGCCGGTGTACATCACCTGGGCCGCAATGAATCGCTCGGCTTTGGTGAGGGTGCCCAAGTGGTTCCGACAAAGAAAAGAAGCTGCCAGAATCGAGTTGAGGTGTCCCGACCCTTGCTGCAACCCGTATCTAGCGTTTGCGGTCATGCTGCAGGCGGGCATGGACGGGATCAAGAACAACTTAACGCCGGCTGAGCCGGTCGAAGAAAATGTCTATCAGCTTGACGGCGAAAGCCTGGCCAAGAAAAACATCAGGGTTTTGCCAACCTCATTACAGGAGGCCTTGGATGAGTTAAAAAAAGACAAGCTCATTCGAGACGTTCTGGGAGAACATTTGTTTGAAAAGTATCTGGATATAAAAACAAAAGAATGTGATGAATTCAGAAAACAAGTTACCAACTGGGAAATTGAAACGTATCTGGACATCTTTTAGAATAAAAAATGTGTGGCATAGTTGCTTATCTGGGTAAGAAACCTGCACAGCCGATCCTCTTAGAAGGGCTGAAGCGCCTGGAGTATCGAGGCTATGACTCGGCTGGCATAGCATTACTGGGAAGCGATGGAATCCAGGTCAAGAAAACCAGCGGTAGAATTAGTGCTCTGGAAGAAATTTTAGGCGAGGTTAACATCGCAGAAACGCTCGGCCTCGGCCATACACGCTGGGCTACGCACGGAGAACCGAGTACTATTAACGCACACCCGCATCTGGACTGTTCCGGCAAAATCGCGATTGTCCATAACGGCATAATCGAAAACTACGAAACGCTGAAGACCTGGCTGCAAAACGAGGGCAGCCAGTTTGTAAGCCAAACCGATACCGAGGTGATAGCAAATTTGATCGGCTACTTCTATGCCAGAGCAGACCAAGAGGGCCAGTCCGCTCAGCAGAATAAATTTGAATGGGCGGTTCAGAAAGCCCTGCGCGAGCTGCACGGTACGTATGGGCTGGGAATTCTCTGCTGCGATTTTCCCAATATGCTCATCGGGGCCAAAAAAGGAAGCCCATTGATCTTGGGCGTCGGAGATAACGAATATATCCTGGCTTCGGATGCCGCCGCCATCGTCGAGCATACCACACAGGCGATTTACCTTGCAGACAACGAAATAGTAACCGTCAGCCGGGACGGGTTCCATACTAAAACAATCGACAATGTGCCTGTTACCAAAGACCTCACGCAAATTGAGTTCTCACTGGACCAGATCGAGCTTGGCGGCTTCGCACATTATATGCTCAAGGAGATTTTTGAGCAGCCCAAGGCACTAAGCACCTGTTTGGGCGGCAGAATCGACCGGCAAAATGGCCGAATCAAGCTCGGCGGCATAGCAGACTACCTGCGTGAGCTGACCCGCGCCAAACATATTATCCTGACCGGATGCGGCACAGCGTTCCACGCGGCTCTGGTGGGCGAGTTTCTGTTTGAGCATTTGGCGCGAATCCCCACAGAAACGGAATATGCCAGTGAATTTCGTTATCGTAATCCCGTCATCGAGGACGGCACGGTTGTCATAGCCATAAGCCAGTCGGGCGAAACCGCCGACACCCTCGCAGCGGTAGAGCAAGCCAAAGAAAGAGGCGCCACCGTGCTGGGCATCGTTAACGTAGTGGGTTCTTCCATAGCGCGAGCTACCGACGCCGGCGTGTATTTGCACGTTGGCCCTGAGATCGGCGTTGCCAGCACAAAGGCGTTTACCGCCCAGGTGGCCGTGCTGACAATGCTGGCAATCGAGCTGGGAAGAAGAAAACACATCAGCAGCACCGAGGCCGCCAGTTGTATCGACGAACTTTCTGCGATACCAGCCAAAGTGAGCCGCGTACTTGAACAGTCTGACCACATTAAGCAAATTGCGGCAGCGAATATTGATAAGGGCAACTGGCTCTTCCTGGGCAGAGGCTTCAATTACCCGGTCGCTCTTGAAGGGGCGTTGAAACTGAAAGAGATAAGCTACATTCACGCGGAGGGTCTGCCAGCCGCGGAGATGAAGCACGGCCCGATCGCCTTGATTGCTGATGGCATGCCTGCGGTTTTCATCGCTACTTCCGGGCCGCAATACGATAGGATTATGGGCAATATCGCCGAGGTCAAGGCTCGCAGCGGAAAGATTATCGTTGTCGCCACGCAGGGCGATGAAAATATCAAGCAGCACGCCGACCATCTGATTGCTGTTCCGGATGCTCCTGAGCCTTTACAGCCAATACTGACCGTTGTGCCGCTGCAACTTTTGGCTTACCACGCAGCCGTGCTCCGCGGACACGATGTTGACAAACCGCGAAACCTGGCCAAAAGTGTCACGGTCGAGTAATTCGCGGCTTGACCGTCGCTGTGCCGGCGACGGCTAAATGAGATATTTAGCCCCGCAATTTATTGCGGGGTCAGGAAATCTCTGTGGTTTACACCTACAAAAATCAAAATTCAATCAGATTCGGGTTCAGTCTTGTAGAGTTGCTTGTCGTCATCGCCATTATTGGCCTTTTGCTCTCTATCCTTACGCCGTCACTCGGCAGGGCCAGGTCCACTGCGAAGCGTCTGGTCTGTGCACACAACCTTAAGCAGATTGATTTAGCGGTGAGCTTATATCTTAATACGAACGACAACACATATCCGTGCGCCCAGGACCCGCTGCCGGCGGGCTACTGGCTGTGGATGGGCCGAGGCTGGCGAAGCATTGTCGAGCCGTATCTGGATGACAATATCGACGCTAACAATCCTTCAGTTTTGTTTTGCCCGCAAGACCGCATCGCCAGAGATAAATACGAATCCACAAGTTACGCCTACTCGATGGCCTTTTATCATAGCGCTGACCAGATCGACGCGATGAACGACAAAAGTGCCACCTACACAAACCCACAGCCATCGATACCGCAGCGAATTTTTGCCGTGGCCAATCCATCCGGCAAGATTCTCATCGGCGAATGGCTCAGCAATCATTTGCCCATCGATGATGATAAAGGCTGGTGGTGCTGGCAGGGCAGCCGAAACTTTCTCTTCGCTGATGGGCAGATTCGGTTCCTGCCGGCCAACCAAATTCGCCCCGCCCGCGATGGCCTTCCGGACGCGAATCTGACGATTCATGGCATCAAAGGAGTAGACTGGCCCGCCAGACGTATGGCTGCCTGGCCCGCGGGCGATTGAAAATTCTCAACTATCAATGCCCAAAACATCGGCCATTGAATAAAGGCCCGGCTTTTTACCCACAAGCCATTCTGCTGCCCGAAGTGCTCCTCGCGCGAAGGTGTCTCTGCTGTGAGCACTATGGCTGAGCGTAACTGTCTCGCCAAGTGTGCCGAAAATAACCTCGTGTTCGCCGGTGATATCGCCTGCCCGGATCGCATGCACACCAATAGTGCCTTTTTGCCGCAAGGCATCCTTGCCACTTCTGCCGTGCGTAAGAGCATCTGGAAAATCTCGCCCGGTCGCCTTGCAGATATTCTCAGCTAATGTAAGGGCGCTGCCGCTGGGAGCATCTTTTTTGAACCGATGGTGTTGCTCGATGATTTCTATATCGTATTCCTCACCGAGCATGGTGGCGACCTTTCCTGCCAGAAAAAATAGGACATTCATGCCCACACTCATGTTGGTTGCATAAATAATGGGCACCTTTCCAGAGGCAGTTTTAAGTATTTCCCGCTGCTGACTGCTCAAGCCGGTCGTGCCTAAAACCAAAGCAACACCGGTCTCCGCACAGTAATCGAGAGTTCTGTTGGCCGCTTCCGGCTGGCTAAAGTCCACTGCTACGTCAGCCCCAGACGGAAACTGAGTGCCCAAATCGAGATGCATTGCCCCGGCGGCGGCGACCAGGCCAGCGTCTTTACCGATGTCAGGATGCCCCGGCCTTTCGATTGCCGCAACGATATTGAACCGGCCGGACTCTTTAGCCAGCGCAAGGATACGCCTGCCCATTCGACCGGCAGCCCCAATAACTACAAGTCTGGGCTTCATCTCTGCCCCCTGTTGCAGAGGCACAAAGTCACACAGGTACAAAGGCACAGAGTAACTTTCTGCCTTTGTACCTGTGTGACTTTTCAGCTACCTCTTGGTGCTCAGATAAATCGCGATGCCCATCTGCTCGATCTGATCCCGCTGTTCCTCAATCTCATCGACATGCTTATCCTCATCACCGAGGATACCATCGAGAATCTCTTTGGTGGCGTTGTCACCAACGTCTGTGGCGAGCTTGATGGCAGCATTGTAAGCTTTGATAGCCCGCATCTCGGCAGCCAGGTCGAATGCCATCATCTTGGACACATCTTCGCCAATATCGATGTTGCTGAGCTTACTGACGACTGGTTTACCCTCAAGGAACAGAATTCGCCCAATCAGCTTCTCACCGTGCTTCATCTCGGTGATAGCACGAGCCTGGATGAGTTCATGCAGTTTCGAGTAGCCCCAACTTTCACACATCTCGGCATGGACCATATACTGGTTGATTGCAGCTAGCTCATCCGCCAAAAGCGCGTTGAGGGTTTTGAGTAGCTTTTCATTTCCTTTCATTGGTCGCTCCTTCCAAAGCAAAAATTCAAAATGCAAAGTGCAAAAGTTATGAGTTCATAGTTCATTGTTCATCGATGAACGACGAACAATGAACAACGAACAACGAACAACGAACAACGAACAATAGATTATAGGGATAATTTCTCAATCATCAACAACTTCCTTCCGCATCTCTTTCAGAAACTTTCGCTCTTGGTCATCCAACTGCTCGAAAAGGCGTCTTTGTCGCATATCGAATGATCTGTGTGGATTGCCGCCCGGGACGTTTCGCTGACCACCGTTGTGGAAGCACCAACCGGCCGCTCCACCCGCAATTGCCTGCCTCAGGTCTGTCAGGAAAGCCTCGGCGGGCGGCTCCCAGTGCTCCGGCTGATACCCGCGTCGAAATGGCTCTTGATAATGCACGGGCACGATGCGCCCGATGTCTTTTATCCACGCCAGATATTTCTGTGTTTTCACTTGGGTTTGCTTGGGCGAATCGGCATCACGCGGCCGGTGCGGGCACACAAAGTCCAGCCGCACCGCCAGCAGATACTCTTGCAGCTCGTCAAGGCTAATGTCGCCGCCTTGTGAGGCAGTTACGAGGCGCTTCGGATCCAATCGCCTGACCGTGTCTCGAAGGGTTTGGAGCTCATTGAAATCAACAAACCGGGCATCTCGGATATTCCGCTCGTTGGCCAGGTCCAGATACCAGTTACGATGCAGCTTCAGGTGCGTCACGAGCGCCTCCACCGCCCGACGGTGAGCCTCGAACGATTCCACGAGTCCAGCTAAGCCCCGCGAGAGTGTCACGTCAACTACCATGCCGCGGCGATCACATTCCGCCACCAGCCACTTTAGTTTATCCCAGTAAGGCTGCTGGGGCTGGCCTTTTTTGTCCACCGCCGTGATACCATCTCCCCACGTTGCCCAGACACGTAGCCAATTGAATCCGTAGGATTCCATATCATCCAGGTCCTGTTTTATGAATTCCTGCGGCGCTCCCAATGCCCCATAGTAACTAATGCCGAGCAGAAATTTAGGTTTGCCATTCAAGGTGAACTGGGTGTCCTTGACGCCCAATTGCGTCGCTGCCATTGCTACGCTTGCAATGTAAGATAGCAATATAACGCATGATTTGCCCTTCGGTTCGATTGCAAATTTCGCAATACGCATTTTTACCGGCATCAACATCACAAATGGCTGCCACCTGGGCATTGAGATTGCCTTTATCAGAGCAAAAGCTGCCGCCATCGCAGCAACTCTGGTGATGATACCGCATACAGTTGACGCTGGCAATAATTTTGCTTGAACGTCTGCCGTCCGATCACTAAAATAATTGCCCTGTGTTGTAGGGATGATCAATAAACTTATTGCAGGAGGCAAAATTATGAAGATGCGCTTCTTGGCAGCAAGTCTCGTGAGCCTGCTATTTGTAGGCTTGGGGGCGGTGATAGCTCCGGCAGAGGAGCCCGCAGGTAAGCCGGACCGCGAAATTGTCGCAGCGTTTGAGTATCCGGGCAAGGTCATTGAAGAAACTGACAGGGTAAGCCTTGAGCTGATTATCAAAAATAATGGCCGAAAGGACGAAACAGTCTTCCTGACGGTCGAAAGCAAGCCTGCCAATTGGGATGCCAAAATAGAGAAGTACGGAAATGTCATTACCGGCGTGTTCGTAGCTTCCGGCGAAAAGATGACACTGACCTTCTCGGCAGACCAGCAGGATAAAAAAGAGGATAAATTGACGCAGGGCGAGTACTCTTTTGAAGTTAAGGCCTCAACCGCCGACGGAAAACTAACAACAACGGCGGCGGCGAAAATCACCGTGGCGGAAAAGAAAAAGAAAGGCGCCGGCGACGAAGAAAAGAAAAAGCCCGTAAGAATGACCACCTCGTATCCGGTCCTTCGGGGCGCTTCCGACAGCGATTTTGAATTCTCGGTTGATATACATAACGATACCGAAAAGGATGGCATGTTCAGTCTTCGGGCGGAAAAGCCCAAAGGCTGGGAGGTTTCTTTCAAACCCAGCTATGAGAACAAGTATATCGGCTCACTACAGATAAAGAGCAACTTAAGCCAGTCGGTGGACGTGAAGGTAACGCCCGCCCCCCGAGCGGAGGTCGGAGAGCACAAAATACAGGTCTTTGCTGAATCGCCACAAGGCGATGCGGAAATAGAGCTGAAGGTAATCCTGACCGGAACTCACAAAGTCACCTGTAGAACTCTCAAGGGAATCCTGTCTCTTACCGCGCAAAAGGGTAAGAGTGCCAACATTTCGATGTACGTAATAAATGAGGGTTCTGCTCCACAGAAAGAAATAACATTCACGTCATTTAAGCCTGAAAACTGGGAAGTGAAGTTTGAGCCTGAGAAGATGGATGTGCTTGAGCCTGGCGACATGAAACAGGTGGAAGTGACAATCACCCCTGCAAATGAAGCCCTGGTGGGCGATTACTCCATTGGCGCCAGTGCCCGAGGCGAGAATGCCAGTGACGATATAGAATTTCGGGTCACGGTCAGAGCCGCCTCTACCTGGGGCTGGATCGGCGTAGGGATAATTATTGTTGTTATCGTTGGGTTGTCGATCACATTTAGGCGTCTGGGAAGGCGATGAGATGGCTGCGGTCATTGAAACTCAAGGGTTAACTAAGATTTACGGCAGGCAAAAAGCGGTCGATCACCTGACCTTTGAGGTCAGACAGGGCGAGATTTTCGGCTTTCTCGGGCCTAATGGCGCCGGCAAGACCACAACCATTTTGATGCTTTTGGGCTTGAGTGAGCCTACCAGCGGCAGCTCGCATGTGCTGGGATTTGATCCTGTGCGCGAGCCTTTGAAAGTCAAAGAACGTGTGGGATTTATGCCCGAAAATATCGGCTTTTACGATGATATGACCGCACGGCAGAATCTGCAATACGTTGCCCGTCTGAATTCATTGCCGGACTCGCAGTCAAAAAAACGGATTGACAATGCACTCGAAAAAGTCAAATTGGCTAACGAGGCGAATAAACCTGTTGGGGCTTATTCGCGCGGAATGCAGCAGCGTTTAGGTATAGCCGAAGTGCTTATCAAGAGGCCGAAACTCATAATTCTCGATGAACCCACTATGGGCCTTGATCCCGAAGGCATCAACTCGACGCTGGACTTGATCAAGTCGCTGAGTGTTGAAGAAGGCATATCGGTTCTATTATGTTCGCATCTTTTGCACCAGACACAAAAAGTATGCGACCGGGTGGGAATTCTCAACCGGGGCAGCCTCGTAGCCAAAGGCACTATTGAAGAGCTCGCACGCGAGGGGATCCAGGCTGAAGGGACTACGTTAAGCCTGGAGGATGTCTATATGCGCTATTTCCAGGAGGAATAAGATGTTCACTATCTTCCGCAAAGAGATAGCCGACCACTTTAATTCCACGCGATTCTTGATACTTTTCTGCCTGGTCGTATGCGTGGCGCTGCTGACGACTTATACGGTCAGTATAAATCTGCGGTCGGAGATAAGCGGCGGTGCCAAGATCGAATACCTGTTCCTCATGCTGTTCACGACCAGCGGACAGTTTTTCTCGCTGACTCAGTTTATAGCTTTCTTCGGGCCTCTAATCGGTATTATTATGGGATTCGACGCCATTAACAGGGAGCGCACCGCCGGCACACTCTCGAAGCTCCTTTCTCAGCCGGTATACCGCGACGCAATCATCAATGCAAAGTTTTTAGCCGGGATCGTCACCATCGCGATTATGTTTGTCAGCTTGGTTTTGCTCCTGTCAGGCCTGGGAATGGTGGCAATCGGAGTAGTGCCCAGCGGCCAAGAGGCAGCCAGGCTCGCAGTGTATATGTTGATTAGCATCGCGTATGTTGGATTCTGGCTGGGCATGGCGATCTTGTTCTCGATAATACTGCGGTCCATAGGCACCGCGGCTCTGGCATCGGTGGCGTTGTGGATATTTGTGTCCTTTTTTGTTGGTTTTGGTTCCGGGCTTATCGCCGATGTGATTGCTCCGGCTGACCAGAATAACCCTGAGATGATGCTGAAAAACGCCCGTATAGCGACGGCTATTGGCCGCGTCTCGCCGGTAAATCTATACTCCGATGCCACGTCTACCATAATGGATCCATACCGCAAAACAACGAAAAGTTTTGTGCTGGTGGGGCCCATGGAAAAGATTTCGATGAGTCGTTTTGATAATGCCCTTTCCCTTTCGCAGTCTATACTGGTCGTCGCACCCTATCTGACGACTCTGGTGGCTCTTACAGCGGTATGTTTTGCGGTCTCGTACCTGGCCTTTATGCAGCAAGACATTCGGTCGGTTTGATGAGGTATGAAAAGAACACTGGCCATTATCCTGTGGTTAATCTTGCCTGGCGTATGCAATGGATATGACCTTGTAAGGTTAAGTCCGCACGTCTCGGTCTGCCACGATACGGCCAAGGGCGTCTTTATCGAAAGCAGTGGTAGGACACTCGTGATTTATGGCGACCCGGGCGGCCAGCTTTCCGCAGGACGCCTTCCGGCGGAAAAAGCAGATATGGTCCTTTTCACGCATAGTAGGCGCGACGTCGTCTGGGCCGGGCGTAAACTTATCCAAGGCGGGGCCGAGTCAATCGTACCGCGGGCTGAAGCAGACAACTTTACGAAAGTCAATGACTTCTGGTTGTCATTCGTTAATCGCCGGTTCCACGACTCCGAGCAGCAGACCACTAAAATACTAGCCGAGCCTTTGAAAGTCGGTCGTGCGGTAGCCGGCGGAGAGCAAATTAGCTGGCAGGATACTTTTATACGGGTGCTGGACACCCCTGGATATACAAGAGGCGCCGTCTCATATTTTATTAACGTTGACGGGCTGACTTATGGCTTTGTCGGGGACCTGATTTATGGTGACGGACATCTAATGGATTTGTACAGCCTGCAAGATGGCGTCGCTGAAGCAGGAATTGGCGGCTACCACGGATACGCCGGCAGACTCGGCGACTTAATAACGAGCCTGCGCAAAGTCATCGACCAAAATCCGGATATTCTCGTTCCAGCACATGGGCCGGTCATCCGTAATCCAAGGCAAGCCATCGAACGTTTAATCCAAAGATTGCAGGCAGCCTACGCAAACTATTTGTCAATTAACGCCGGGCACTGGTACTTCAAAGAGCGCTACGAAGTCCTTGCCAAAAGAGTCCTGGGCGCGGGCTTCCGTGTTGATTGGATGCCATACGCGGAGGTTATAGAAAAGGCCCCGCCAAGTTGGATTATTCCCATCCATAATTCGCGGCTTCTGCTTTCCCAGGATAAATCCGGCTTTCTGATTGACTGTGGCTCCGATGCGATTATTGGCGAAGTTATGAAGCTAAAAGAACAGGGTCAATTGGAGCGGCTTGACGGCGTTTTCATCACCCACTATCACGATGATCACACGGACAAGGTCTTAGATCTGGTCAAGAAGGTTGGCTGCCCTGTGTACGCCTCTGAGAAATCAGCAGATATCCTCGAGCATCCAGCAGCCTATCATTTGCCATGCCTGACGTCAAACGCAATCTCCAATCTTACTGCTGTGCCGGATGGTCATAAAATGCGCTGGAAGGAATTCGACTTTACCATCTATTACTTCCCCGGACAAACCTTGTACCACGACGCGTTGCTGGTGGAAAAAAACGGCGGAGAGAAGATATTCTTTATAGGCGACTCTTTCACACCATCAGGAATAGACGATTACTGCCTGCAGAACCGCAACTTCCTGCATCGCGGGATGGGCTATTTTTACTGTCTGGATTTGCTGCACAAGATTCCTGCCGAGCACCTGCTCATCAACCAGCACGTCCTTGAGCCATTTCGTTACAGCAAAGACCAGATTGAGCACATGACAAAAGTCTTAGAAAAACGCAGGCAGATATTAGCTGATTTATTCCCGTGGGATGAGCCAAACTATGGTATCGATGAGCAGTGGGCGAGGATTTATCCGTATGGTCAGCAGGCAAAAGCCGGACAATGCGTAGGCGTCGCTGTGAGAATTCTGAATCACTCAAGCTCGGCCCACACCTATACAGTTAGCTTGAACGTCCCTGAGAGCTTTCAATCAGAACCCAAAACTGCAAGCGTTCGCATAGAGCCACAAAAAGAAGCCCAGATTCAGTTTAAGATCGCCCTGCCGCAAAGGGTATCGAGGAATTTGTACGTAATCACCTGTGATGTGGAATTTGAAAAGTGGCATCTGAGCGAATGGTGTGAGTGTTTGATAGAGATTCATCCCTAATTTACCATAAATCCGCAATACATTCGTTTTTGGACTCGTCTATATTAAGCTAACGTGGTACGACAAAACAATAAAAACCATAATTTGGAAAGGGGCGTCAAATGTTAAAGAAGATTATGCTCGTCAGTCTGGCGACAGTTTTAGTGCTGGCGATAGTCCAGAGCTTAACAGCCCAGCCACCGGAGGGCAGAGGTCCCGGCGGCAGGACGGGCAGAGGTTTTTCGTCACCTCAGGTGCAGCCACCTGTACCAGCCAACGAGCAAGAGAAAAAGATCCTGAGCATACTTGAGGATATGAACGCCAACCAGAGCAGAGGGATGATGAACGTCCCGCAGGTAGACGGCAGATGGCTACGGCTGTTCACAGAGGCCACCGGTGCCAAGCATGTTGTCGAGATCGGCACTTCCAACGGGTACTCAAGCATCTGGTTCTGTCTTGCGCTGCAAAAGACGGGTGGGAAGCTGACCACTCACGAGATCGACGCTGGCCGGGCCTCGCTTGCCCGCGAGAATTTCAAACGAGCCGGCGTTGATAAGCTTGTTACGCTTGTTGAAGGTAACGCCCATGAGAGGGTTATGAATCTGAAAGAGCCGATTGATATTCTGTTTATCGATGCAGACAAGGAAGGTTACAGCGACTACCTCAACAAGCTGCTGCCGTTGGTGCGCCCCGGTGGTCTTATCTTGGCCCACAACATAGACCAGGCAGATTCCAGTTATATAAAGGCCATTACTACGAATCCGGATCTGGAGACACTAACCACCGGCACCAGTATTGGCGTAACTCTCAAGAAACGGTAGAAGTGAAAAGCGAAATTAAGAATTTAGAATGAAGAATGAGACTGTAGCAGCAAAACAGAGTTTTTTTAAATAGTTTTGGTTCATATGTCCGATATCTTCAACATGGAAATAGAAACCTATGTTGAAGGATGTCGC
>Ga0315280_10004633_pt1 | contig 20156 bp, 17 predicted proteins | sample YL17G06_40_MG_FD_203697 | JGI IMG/M metagenome (GOLD analysis project Ga0315280, IMG submission 203697) | Sediment microbial communities from Yellowstone Lake, YNP, Wyoming, USA - YL17G06_40 | ecosystem: Environmental > Aquatic > Freshwater > Lake > Sediment | place: USA: Wyoming | collected... | reverse complement strand
TTTGTGGATGTCTAACGGCACTACTGCTACACTCTTCATCGGCTGCCTCCTTTCATTAAGCCCGTCTGCATTATCGCAGACAGAAGGCAGCCTTTCATCTAATTAGCCGCGGCATTTATGCCGCGGATGATTTGGGAAGCCGCACACGAAAGTAGCGCGGGTAACTATGACACCATCTATAACAGATATAATTCCCGAATTCGCTCTAATCCGCGACCCGAAACTCCGCAAAAACGCCATAAGTTGCTGGCAAGACACTCTCAAACAGACCAGATACAAACCCGCCGATTTGAAAAAGATTCCTTTCACTCCGCTGATTCGCAATAACCCGATTTCTCTCGCGCAGCATATGAGTTCTCTCGCAAGACAGTGCGCCGCCTGCGCAGATATAATAAACAAATCCTACCGCAGAGCATTCAGGGTCAATAAAGACTATCTTATTGCCGCAGCGCTTCTGCACGATGTGGGTAAACTGAGGGGGATAGTCAAACGTGGAAGAAAATGGTTTGAAGGCGAGAGAGAGAAATTACTTCATCACAGTCTCTCAAGCGCCGCAATCTGCCTCGCGCACAACATACCGGAAGAGGTTATCCACGCCATCGCGGTGCACTCAAAAGACGGCGAGGGCAAGCGCCGCACACCCGAAGCGATTCTTCTGCACCACATAGACTTTATGAACTACGAACCGCTTCTGCAGGTGTATATGCGGAAAAGTCTTGCAGACCCTAACCGAGAGAGATAAGATACGACGGAAATCGGCATAGCGGCGCTGCGTCCTCGCAAGCCGGGACCGAGGCGGAAGGAGAAAAAATGAATCTGCCGGCACATAGTTCCGTATCCTGTCCCCGGAACTTGCTCAATTTTATAACGATATTTGATGGCAGCGGTTATAACGACGCAATTGTTGATTGCATGCATAACGCAGCACCAACGAAGTATGCGAAGGATAAGTTGGTCAAAACTGCTTGTCCGCTACGCAAGGAGCCATTCGTTCTGCCGAAAGAGCCTTATACGCCCAGTCGGTAGGGCAAATAGGCAAGGTCTTTGTCTGTGTTATTTAGGGGAACCTTGGAGATTACCGCCATGCGGAGAAAATTATATGTTTGGTTGTTTGTCTCACTTGTGGTTTGCGGTTTGTTAGTCGGCTGGCTTCTGTCCCGAAAGAGTCGGATAGATATTCTCTTTGACTCGTATGCGTCTTTAGTTTCTCCAGACGGAACTTGGGATTCACAAGAGTATAAGCCGCTTCTGGAATTGTACGAAGAAATAGTTAGACAAGACAGTGGACAACTTTATGCAAAGGTATCGCGTATGCTAAAACATGGCACTATCCACGAGCGGCTGTCTGCTGTTTCTTTCCTTTATGCCTTGTCCGTCCAGTGGTGGAGCACCGATAGAGAGAGAGAGCAGAACGTCCAGCCGGGCCTGAAGTCCAGGTTTTCTATTCTCTTTCGTGAAGATGACACGCTGGTCAAAAACATGCTTGGACAGAACCCGAACACAAGAACTCTCTTTTGCATAGTGCTGCTTCTTATTGACGGCGATTATCATATGGCAACGGTACGCAGATTAGCGCTCACCGACCCCGATGAGAATGTTAGAACCAGGCTTCTTGGGTCCCTCTCATTATTCATAAAGGATGATAAGGTCAATGAAATTCTATCGGTCGCTCTGAAAGACTCTTCTGCAATTGTCAGGCTCGAGGCGCTCCAAGAACTATACTCTCGTACTCATGAAAAGTCGCTAATACCGCAGTTAGTTCATATGCTTAGAACGTGTCCTCAGCGCACCCTAGTCATATTGGTGCAGCTCAAGAATCATGACGACACGTCAAGGAACCTATTTGAAACTACAGTAAAAAGACTCGGGTCTACCAAGGACTATAACAATTGGAGCAATGGTTTACCCGAGGACCTTTTGTCGCGTTGGGAGGACTGGGCCAAGACATTTTCGGAATAAAAACGGATGGGGAAAGGTGACACCCATAACCGCCGCGGTCAAGACTCTATTCGCTAAAAAAATAAAATTCTCATACGCGTATGAGCAGCGGACAGAACGGCACACGCTCAAGAGCGGATTGGGACTAAACTGGGACTATTGAAGACCAAAATAGATAAAACCAAATAAAGATAGACAAAAACAAACAAAAAATGGAAATCTCTGCTGCCAAACCGCTTACATCGTAATCGTAACGGTGATATAGTGTTGCGAGAAGGGCTGTGCGAGAATCCCACCTCCGCCGTTTGAGAAGAGCGGGCCACTCGCAGAAGTTCCGCAGAAGTTCCGGGGACAGGATACGGGATTAGACGAGTTCGGAGGACGATAAGTGAAGAAGAGTCTGACGACAGTGCTGATTGCGATTATTGCTGTGTTGGCGGTATATATAGTTTTCAGGGAATATCAGTTTGCGAAACGGAAGACTGGCGAAGGTGCGCGCAAGCCGGAATCCGCGGTTCGCAAAACAAAAGAATCTGCGTTGAAGAAGCGGGAAGAGATTTACCGCAGGGCAGCGGAAAAGGATAAAAGCGCTGTCGCGCAGTTGCTCACACAACTGAAAGACGAGTCTGCGATGGTTCGTCTTGCCGCGGCGAGGGCGATTCTTCAACTCGGCGGCGATGAACATATCCCGACTCTGGTCAATCTTTTCAAAGACCCTGATAAGAGTGTTCGCGCCATCCTGCAATTCTAACACCGTTTCCAATATCCTCTTACGGTGGAATTTACAGGATTTGTAATTCACTCTTAGCACACACGTGAAAACCGTTGGCCCTGTATGTCAGATATTACGCGCGTGCGCGAGGATTTTTGGGTGTTTTCCCAGATTTTTGCCGCTGGGATATATTATATAAATCCTGTAAATTGGAAGACCTGAAAATTCCGTAAGAGCGTTTGGACGCCAAAGTTACTAAAAATGGCAATTTACAGGAATCCCGGCGGGAGAGAGCCAAAAGCCGGGAGCGGAAAAAGACAGGGCAAAACGAGAAATTAGTTGCGGTGAAGCGAGCGTAAAGTTATTATTGCGGGAAATGAAGAGAAAGGGGTTCAGTGGCAGAAAGGTGGAAACTCCGCGTAGGAGATAGTGCGCAAAGCGGTGAGTCAGGCTCAAAGTCGGCGCTGAGGCAGAAAAGTCAGGAGATAGCGAGAAGCCTTTCCATTCCTTCCGCTCTCGCGGAGATACTGGTAAACAGAGGAATAAGAAGCGCGGATGAGGCGCGAAGATTCCTCTCTCCGCGGCTGGAAGATTTGACCTCGCCGTTTCTTTTGCGTGATATGGAGAAGGCTGCGAGGCGAATCTATCGCGCTATAACGGACAGGGAGAAAGTTCTCGTATACGGCGATTACGATGTTGACGGGATAACCGCTTCTGTTCTTGTTCGCAATCTTCTGCGGCTGGTTGACTGCGACTGCGACTGCCACATTCCAGACAGGCTGACAGAAGGCTACGGTCTTCGCGCAGAGAGGATAACAGAGGCGCATCGGGATGGCGTTTCGCTCATCATTACTGTTGACTGCGGCATAACAAGCGCTGCGGAGATTTCGCTTGCGAAAAGTCTTGGTATGGATGTGATAGTGACAGACCACCACGAAACGGGAGCGAAGTCTTTCGCTTCACGAACCGGAGAATCCGGGTCGGAGTTACTTCCCGACGCGTTTGCGATACTCAATCCGAAAATTCCTGAGTGCGTGAGCGAACCCGATTGCGCGAGTCAGTTTCGCGAACTTTCAGGCGCGGGAGTAGCGTTCAAACTCTGCTCTGCAGTGATAGAGCACCTCTCTCCTTCCCAGCGCAATGCAGGCGAGTTCCAGAACTATCTGCTGGACGCGCTCGCATTAGCCGCGCTGGGAACTGTTGCGGACATTGTGCCGCTTACTGGCGAGAACAGGATACTGGTGAAATTTGGTCTTTGCGCTCTTGAAGCGTCCACGAGTTGCGGGCTGAGAGCGCTTCTGGATTTGGCGAATCTGAATGGAAAAGCGCCCTGCACCGAAGATGTCGCGTTCAGAATTGCGCCGAGGCTGAACGCTGCCGGCAGGATGGGTCGCGCCGATTTGGCGCTCAATCTGCTTCTGGCAAGTTCTATTTCTGACGCCACTCTCCTCGCGCGCGAACTGGACAAGGAGAACCGCAAGCGGCAGAAGATAGAGGCGGAGACTTTCATAGCAGCGAGGGAGAAAGCGCTTGCCACAGGAGCGTGTGAGGAGCCGATTCTTTTTATCTGGGACGAGTCGTGGCATCCGGGAGTGACCGGGATAGTCGCGAGCAGACTCGCTGAGGAGTTCAGCCGCCCAGTGGTTCTCGTGACGCTTCAAGAAAATAAGGGTAAGGGGACTGCGCGTTCAATCTCAAAATTTGACATCTACGAACTGCTCAAGTCTTGCGAAGAGCACTTCAGCGCTTTTGGTGGACACTCGCTCGCCGCCGGATTTGAAATCGCCAGAGAAAATCTTGAAGAGGTGCGCAGAATACTTCTGGAAGCGACCCGGAATCGCTTTCCGCAGGAGACCCTCTCCACTCTTGAGATTGACCTGGAAGTTCCGTTTGACGCTCTTTGCGCGTCTTTTGTGCGCGAGTTGGAGCGGCTCCGCCCCTATGGCGAAGGCAATCCTGAGCCTGTTTTATCCACAGAAGGCGTAAAATTGGTTGGCAGACCAAAGCGAATGGGACGAGATGGTCAGCACCTCTCTTTCTTTGTGAGCGATTCTTCCGGTCGCGATGTTCTTCGCGCTGTCTGCTACAGAATGGGCAGTCTCTTTGATGCGATAGAGAAGGTCGGCTCTAACTGCTCAATCGCTTATACGCCCCGCATCAATCAGTTCCAAGGCGAGGAATCTGTTGAACTGGAAATTGAAGACATTCACGTCGGAGGCAGGTCCATTGTTGACAGCGCGTAATTTGATAAAAATTCTTCTGGTCTTCTTTTTCTGTCTCGCAGCAGCGAAACTCTTTGCTGACGAACCGTCTGAGACCTTCCTGAAAGGTCTTTACGAGGAGACGGTTACTGGCGACCTGGAAAAGGCTGTTTCATTTTTCCATCAGTCTGCTGAGGGCGCGCAGGATAAGAAACTCGTCGCGCGCGCGCTTTACCATATCGGGCGATGCCAGGAAAAACTGGGCAAAGATGATGACGCTCGCAAAACGCTTGCCGACCTGGTCAAGAGGTTTCCAGAAGATGAATTCGCGTCTTTAGCGTCGCAGATTCTTTCAAGGTTGCCTCCGCCTGAAGAAGAGAGAACTCGCTGGATAAATCTCTGTCGGCAGCAGACCGCTTCTTTCAAAGAGGCGGAAAAATCTGTTCGCGGCCGCGCAGATTCTGTCAAGGCGATAAAAGATGAGGAGACACCACTGGCGGTTCTGGACAGCAAAAGGAGTTTCACTATAACAGACCTTTCGCACTTGAAAGAACTGGTGAAGGAATCCTCTGCTGTGGGTCTGGTCGCGAGATACGTAACTTCGCGGGTTTTCTATCTCGGGATAGGGTTTTACCGTAATCTTCAGTATGAGAAGGCGGAGAATCAGTTCAGCATAGCGGTCGCGCTTGATGGGGCTTTCGCGCCCGCAAAGGAATATCTGGAGAAGACGGAGTTCATTTTAGGCAAACGAAAAACTCTCTCTCCTGAACTTCTTACAGGGCTATCAGCGACAGATGAAGACCCTGTGCGCACAATAACCAAATCGGCGGAAGACGCACTCGCGGCAGGGCAGAAACTGTATGAAGAGAAGAAATATGACACTGCGCTGGAGAAGTTTGACAGCGTTGAGAGCGAAGTGGTTTGGCTGGCATCCGAGTTGGTGGCGGAGAAACTCTCAAGAGCGCGGGAGAAGGCGAAACTCCTCGGCGAAGACTGCCTTATGAACCTGTTTCCCAAGAACGCAGGTGAAGCGAGAATTCTCAGACAGGAGAGAGAAGAAGCCGTCATAGCGCTCAAAAAGGCGCTTGATGTCCTCCTCACAGCGGAGAACGACCTGACTCAGAGAGCGCACGACTCTCTTCGCAGAATCGCCGACAATCCGCAGAAGTTGTATGAACTGGGCGAGAAACTGACGCGGGCAGGCGAACTCCAGAAGGCAAAAGAGGTTCTCGTGCAAGCGCTCTCTCTTGACCCCGCGAACGAAGCGGCGAAAACACTTCTCGGTAAAGTAGAAGAATCTCTCAAGCAGCCCGAAAAGAAGTAGGTGGCTTGCGCTATTTCCCTTTTCCGGGACCTGTGAGCCCTTCGCCGGTGAATATCTGTCCCTCGCCGGGGAGTTGAACAATCGGCGCGGTCGCCTTCTTCAAGAACAGAAGAGCGAAACAGGTATTTGTCATAGCGCTAATGTTTGCGTCTTCTGCCCAGGAACCGTCAGCAGCCTGGGCCACGACTAGGTAGTTTGCGCCCTCTTCATACCAATCGTGGTTGCCGAGTTTCCTGGCAAGGCTCAGCACACCTGCGCGCTCAAGTCCGTATAGGTAGTAGTGGTGCCACATTCCGCCAGCATTAGGATTGCTGCCTACTGCGAAGTTCTTAGCAAGCCAGGCGCAGCCGTCGCGGATGGCGCTATTCACCTTCTCTTTTATAGAACTCCACTGGGCAGTTCCTTCAAGACCAACCTTGCAGATTACAAGCGCTGACACGCCTGAAGTTGTCATACTGCCACTGACCTCCTGTTCAGGTTTTGGCAGATACGCCCAGCCGCGAGCGAACATATCTTTCTTCTCAGCGCCGTATTGTTTCTCTTTGTAAGGATTCGGTATGACGACTGTGGTTTTTGGTCCTTCGCCTGGCTTTTGAACTCCAGCCTCTTCAGGGGTCTTGCCTTCTTTCTGTGCCTTCTTCACTTCCGTGTTGTAATCCGTGACTGCTTTCTGAAGTTCTTTCAGAATCTTTTCTTCCATCCCTTTGAGTTTGGATATATCAAAGTCTGCGGCTGGAACTGGGAACCAGTCAACTTTTGGACCTTTCGCCTCCTGATTTCTTATCGCGTAGTCAGCTACTTTCAACCAAACGTCAGCAGGGACAGGATAGCCCATTCTGCGTGCAGCATTGAGCGCGAGCATCGCATACTGTGTGTTTGAGAAATCTTCAAGACCTGAATTGGTGCCTGTGCCGGGATTGGTTGGCGCGCCACCGCCCGGACTGCCGCCTGGATAGCGCCAGACATTTGTATGCTGCTTTGAAATCAGCCACCTGACAGCATCCTCAAGAAGTTTCCTGTCTTGCGGGGTCGCGTTTCTCTGGAAGTTCTTCTCTATCTGCTTCTCCTGAGGAACTACAGGCGGAACAGGCAGCGTGGTTTGACCTTTTTTCTCGTCCTTCTTCTCCTCCTCCTTCTTCTTCTCCGCAGGCTGCTCAGGCTCAGGTGGAGGCGTGTAAAGCGCCTCAAGAGCGAGAATGAGACAGGAAACGCTGTAAACCGCATTATACGGTCTTGAGCGAATAAACGCAAAGCCGGATTTTATCTGGTTATCGTTTCTATCCATTCCACTTTTCAGGAGAGCGAGCAGAACAAGCGCGGTAGTGCCTTCTGGATACCTGCTCTCCAACGCTTTATTTGTCACCCAGGAGCCGTCCGCACTCTGCAGTCTCTTGAGACATTCAACGCCTTTCTGGACGGCGGCGTTGATTTTATCTGCGTTCACCCTCACTCCCTCTTCGCCCGGAGCTGGCTCCTCCTGAGCGAACGCTACGTGAGAGAGCGCCAGCAGAACGCCTGGAAGCATCAGAATTGCAGTGAGTCGCTTCATATCTTACCCTCCGGATTAGACCAATCTATTATTATAACACAAGAGTCGCTCGCAAACTGCAAAAAAACGCCTGAATCAAATCCGGGGTTATAAACCTTGACAGATTTAGCGCACAAGGTAAGATAATATTTTGCGGGCAAGAAGAGCCCCGGAGAGAAGTTGAAAAAATGGAAAAGTTCTTCGTTCTTGACACAAATGTTCTGCTTCACGACCCAAACGCGCTTTTCTCGTTCGCTGATAACGCGGTCGTAATACCGATTGATGTCCTTGAAGAACTTGACAGGTTCAAGAATGAAAACACCGAAATGGGGCGAAACGCGAGAACCGTAATAAGAGCACTTGACCAACTGCGAAGAAGTGGAAATCTCCACGACGGCGTCAGAGTCCAAAAGACAGGCGGGCGCGTAATCGTTGACTTTCAGCCCACGCCTCAGGAAGAGTTTCCGCTCTCTCACGAGGTTGCCGATAACAAAATTATATCCACAGCGTATAGATTGCAGAAAGAGGGTCAGCGCGTCATTTTTATCTCAAAAGACATAAACGCGCGTGTCAAGGCTGACTCACTCGGCATAAAAGCGATGGACTTTGAGAAAGAGAAAGTAGATATAGAAACTCTCTATCCTGGCTGGCGCGAAGTGCGTGTCAGCCGCGAGGAGATAGATTCCCTCACAAAGCGCGTCAAAACGCTCAAACTTGATTGCCCGACGTTTCCGAACGAATTTGTGGTCCTGCGCGCAAAAGAAGACGAACACAAAACTCTTCTCGTTCGCACACGCGGAATACCGGGCGAAGTCTCAAAATTGAAAGAGATTCCTCCAAGCATAATGGGAATCAAGCCGAGAAATAAACAGCAGGTGATGTCGTTTGAACTCCTCTTAGACGATGATGTCCAGTTGGTCGCCCTCGTAGGGCAGGCTGGAACAGGGAAAACGCTTATTGCGCTCGCAGCAGGATTGCACAAGGTGATGAAAGAAAAAAGATACGATCGCCTCCTCGTATCGCGCCCAATTCTGCCGCTGGGAAAAGATATAGGGTATCTCCCCGGCTCAAAAGAGGCGAAATTGGAAAACTGGATGCAGCCAATCTTTGATAACCTCACGCTTATCTTGCAGGCGTCAAAAGAGCAGGGTAAAAAACCGAAAAGGGTTGAAGACCTCACGCAGTCGCGAGTCCTGGAACTTGAGCCGCTGACCTATATGCGCGGACGTAGCATACCTAATCAATTCATTATCGTAGATGAGGCGCAGAACCTTACCCCGCACGAAGTCAAAACAGTTATCAGCCGCGCGGGAGAGGGTTCCAAACTCGTCCTCACAGGCGACCCGTACCAGATAGACAACCCATATCTTGACAGTTCCTCAAACGGCTTGAGTTACACAGTTGAACGGATGAAGAACCAGAAACTTTTCGGAAGCGTTCTTCTTACACGGAGCGAACGCAGCACTCTCGCATCTATCGCAGCAGAAATTCTGTAAGGAGATGTTTAGCCGCGGCATTTATGCCGCGGACAGAAAGGAGACCAGCAATGAGAGATGAATCTTTGGCATTCTTGAAAGAGTTGGTTGCAGCGCCGAGTCCATCTGGTTACGAGCAGCCTGCGCAGAAAGTCTTCACAAACTACGCCAAGCCCTTCTGCGACGAAGTGGTCACGGATGTTATGGGCAACACCACTGGCATAATAAATAAGAAAGGCAAACCTGTTGTGATGCTTTCAGGTCACTGCGACGAAATCGGCTTTATGGTCACCTACATTGAGAAGGAAGGCTTTCTGCGCTTTCGCCCAATCGGCGGAATAGACGCGCACTTGGTGCCTGGAAAACGCGTCCATATCCACACAAAGACAGGAAAAGTCCTCGGCGTTCTCGGACGCAAGCCTATTCACCTTACAGACGCAAAAGATAGAGAAAAGGTGACTGAGATGAAATATCAGTTTATTGACATCGGCGCGAAAGACAGAAAAGGTGCTGAAAAACTCGTCTCTATCGGCGACCCAATCACATTCGTTGACGAACTCCAGCATCTCAGCAAAGACCTCGTCGTTTCCCGCGGCTTTGACGATAAGATGGGCAGTTTCATCGTCGCAGAAACTCTGCGCATCCTCTCCGCAAAGCGCAAAAACCTCAAAAGCGCAGTCTTCGGCGTCTCAAGCGTTCAGGAAGAGATAGGTCTTCGCGGCGCGAGAACTGCCGCATATAACATTGACCCGGATGTCGGAATCGCAATAGATGTCGGCTTCGCAACTGACCACCCGGGAATGGACCCGAAAGAATCAGGCGAATACAAATTAGGGAAGGGTCCGATAATCTCCCGCGGCGCAAATATAAACCCCATTATCTTTGAACTCCTCATAAACACCGCAAAAAAGAAAAAGTTGCCATACCAAGTTGAAGGCATCCCGGGAGGAACAGGCACAGACGCTAACGTCATCCAATGCACGCGCGCGGGCGTCGCGACCGGTCTAATCAGCGTCCCTCTTCGATATATGCACACTCCGACCGAGGTCTTATCACTCAAAGATTTGGAAACGACCGCAACGCTTCTCGCAGAATTTATCCTGACAGTTACGCCGAAGACCGACTTTATCCCGAAATAAAAAAGCCGCGGACTTCAGTCCGCGGGTCTCTTCACTTCCAAAATTACCGCGCCTTATGGCGCGGTTTTGTCTTTTCACCGCAGCGCGTTATTCTTCGTCTTTCTCCTTTTCTTCTGCGTTCTCCTCAGCCTTGTATTCGTAAATACACTTGCCCGACCTGTCAATCAGGAATTCTCTTTCCCGCTCCTCTTCGCCCTCTTTTTCACGAATCCACACACGCGCTACCCAGCCAGAAAAATCAGACACTTCATCAAACTTCGGCTCTATTACGAATTTCCCCGTCCTGTCAATATAGCCCCATTTGTCATTTACTTCCACAGCCGCAAGTCCATCGGAAAAACTCTGGGCACGTTCAAACTGAGGCTTGATTATTAGATTGCCGGTTTTGTCTATGTAGCCGCCCTTCTCGTCAACAGTCACAAGCGCCATTCCTTCGGAAAACTCATAGATTCCGTCAAACTTCGGCTCAACAACCATCTTTCCTCTCCTATCAATAAAACCCCATTTCTCGCCGACTCGCACAGCGGAAAGACCTTGGTGAAAATCCCTCGCATCATCAAACTGCGGTTTGATGGCAAAAATGCCCTTTTCATCTATGAAGCCGAACTTTCCCTGAAGCGACACACGCGCCAAATCATTTTCAAAATAGTCCGCCTTATCAAACTGCGGCTCTATAACCACCCTGCCTGTATGCAAATCCTTGTATCCCCACTTGCCGTTCTCTTCAAAACGAGACAGGAGCGGCGGAAGCGGTTCGGTTTTTTTCTCTTCGCCTTTTCCGTCTGTCGGCTTCCAGACATAATTGCCAGCCTTATCTATGTAGCCCACATTCTCATCAACCCAAACCACTGCCAAGCCGTGGGAAAATCTCCGTGCCTCATCAAACTGAGGCGCAATCACCATTTCTCCCGATTTGTCAATATATCCATATTTGTCACCAACCTTCACCGTCGCCAGCCCTTCGGAAAAGTGAGGACTGGCAAAGCTGTAATCGAGGTCACCGTCGAATTGCGGCTTGATCACAATTGTGCCAGTCTTGTCTATGTAACCTATTTTTCCTCCGACCTTGACAGCAGCAAGACCCTCGTAAAATCGACCGGCAAGATCAAACTGCGGCTCAATAACTGTCTTCCACTTTTTGTCCTTGTAACCCCATTTCTTGTCAATCTCTACAGGCACCAGCCCCTCAGAAAAGGGCGGCGGACCACCGAAATCAAGCAAACCACCGGGGTCTACATCCTCAAGCACCAACTTCCCCGTTTTGTCAATGTAGCCCATATCGGGGAAAAATCCCCCATCCGTCTCCACACCCGCGAACCCATCTGAGAAATCTTCGGCGGAGTCAAATTTCGGCGGAATAATTACATTGCCGTTTCTGTCTACGTATCCGTATCCGTCCGCCATCTCCACCGCTATCAGCCCTTCTGAAAGGGTTCCGGCATATTTGAACCGCGGCTCAATTACATAATCACCTGCCTTGTCAATGAAACCATATCTACCGGTTTCTTCATCGCCGACCTTCACACGCGTAACACCTTCACAGAACCTGTCCACCTCATCAAACTTTGGCTCAACAGCCATCCTCCCTGTGGCATCAATAAAGCCCCACTTATCGCCGACTTTTACACCCGCCATCCCTTCACGAAAGAAATGTCCTTCATCAAACCGCGGAGTGACAACAACATTTCCCTCTCTGTCCATATAACCTATCTTGCCATTCAGAGGAATATGAGGGATAGGGAACAGATGGTCTGGCGTTGAAACACAGGACGAAATTAGAAGAGAAGCGCAAAAGAGCATTACGAGAAGTGTCTTTTCCATTACCCACCTCCTGCTGCCACTGACTGCCCATACATTATAGTAACCTCGGCAGAACATAAAAGCGGAAAGACAAGCCCCGCGTTTCAACGCGGGGGTAGATGACCGGGCAGGGATTTGGAATTCGCGCCGAGGCAGACCTTGCGCCTCCCGAGCGTTTGCGGTATAATAAACTGGAAGGGTTGCTATGATACTCAACCTGCAAAACGGGGGTAAAGTATGAAAACTTTTGTCGCTTATGTGGAGTGGGACCCTCAAACAAAACTCTACGTGGGAATTGTGCCGGGCATCCCGGGCGCTCATACACAGGGTTCCACATTGGATGAACTGCAGAAGAACCTGAAAGAGGTTCTGAGCCTCTGTCTTGAAGAATACAAAGGCTCAACTAAAGACCTGCCCAAATTTGCCGGGCTGCAGCAGATTGAGATAGCAGTATGAGCCGCCTTCCTATCGTTAACTTCAAGAAGATGGAGAAACTCCTTCTTCACTTGGGCTTCAAGGTCCTGCGCCAGAAGGGAAGTCATCTCTTTTACCGCCATCCTGACGGCAGAACAACAACACTGCCCAATCATCCTGGAAGAGACCTTGCCCGCCCGCTAATACGAGAAGTTCTACGTGAGATTGATATAACGCCAGAGCAGTTTAGAAAGCAGTTGGAGAAGATATGAATGTTATTCCTTTTTACCCGACACCTGACCGATATGTCATCCGCTTCGGTCAACACTGCGGCTCTGTGCTATAATACTATTTTCTGCAATCAGAGGAATTGCTATGACACAGATTGAAAAGGCTTTGGCAGGCAAAATCACGCGCGAAGTGAGAATCGCCGCGAAAGAAGAATCTCTCAGCCCGCAAACTCTCTCTTCTCTTGTCGCCGCGGGAAGAGCGGTGGTGGTGCACAATAAAATACATCTCCACTGCCGCACTCTCGCAATCGGCGAATCAACCCGCACAAAAGTCAACGCGAATATCGGAACAAGCGAGAAAGCGTCAGACCTCAAAACAGAACTGAAGAAACTGCGTATAGCGGTAGAGGCGGGCGCAGATACTGTGATGGACCTCTCCACAGGCGGAAATCTTGATAAAATCAGGCGCGAAATTATCGCCGCCTCTACCGTCGCTATCGGCACAGTCCCGATATATCAGGCTGCCCGCGAAGTAACCGATTCAGGCAAAACTATCGCAGATATGAGCGCGTCTTCCCTCTTTGAGGTTATAGAGAAGCATTGCGCTGACGGTGTGAGTTTCATAACAGTCCACTGCGGCGTCACCCGCTCAAGTGTTGACCGCGTCCGCAAACAGGGGCGCATCTTAGGAATAGTCAGCCGCGGTGGTGCATTCCTCTGCCGCTGGATTGAAAGTAACAGGCGCGAAAATCCACTCTACGAAGATTACGACAAACTCCTTTCAATCGCGAAAAAATACGATGTTGTTCTCAGCCTCGGCGATGGCTTGCGCCCGGGCTGCATCGCCGACGCGACAGACAGGGGTCAGATTGAGGAGTTGATTCTTCTTGGCGAACTCGCGCGCCGCGCGCGAAAATCAGGCGTCCAGGTGATAATTGAGGGACCGGGTCACGTTCCGCTTGACCAGATTGAGGCAAACGTCCAGGTTCAGAAGAAACTGACTGACGGCGCGCCATTTTATGTTCTCGGTCCGCTTGTTACAGATATTGCTTGCGGCTACGACCATATAGCGGGCGCGATTGGCGGCGCGCTCGCAGCCCAGGCAGGCGCAGACTTCCTCTGCTACGTTACCGCTTCCGAGCATCTTCGCCTGCCGACACCGGAGGATGTCAGAGAAGGAGTGATAGCGTCCCGGATCGCAGCGCACGCGGCAGATATAGTAAAAGGTATCGCGCGCGCACGCGCGCAAGACCTCAAGATGGCGAAAGCGCGCGCAAGCCTCAACTGGGCGCTTCAGGCAAAACTATCGCTTGACCCTGACCGCGCAAGAAGACTACAGGGCAGAACCCCTCTTCAGGAGTCAGAGACCTGCACTATGTGCGGCGACTTCTGCGCAATAAAAATGTATCGCGAAAGCAGAACCAGGAAAAACCGCGCAAAGCGCTAAAACAGCAAGCCTGCCAGGCGCTGTCCAAAGCGCTGAACAGTTTCTGAAGGCGGTGATTTAGCCCTGATTATTTACTGTCCTTGCACTGCGGGGACGATAATAACGACAAAGGATTTTTGTTCTGCCTGAGCGGTTTTTATTCTGGAGCCGCCCAGAAGGAGACCGCAACCTGCAGGCACGTCGCCGGTGCCAGAAACAATCTGGAGGTCAACTTTGGGAGTTTCAACTTCACACTTTCTTGCCTTTCCCTCTGCCTCTTTTCCGGGTTCGCTAAGCCCGAGTCCCCCGATACCTGTGTGCTTTTCTATAGCGGTCAGTTTGCTCAGGCTCACTGTTGCCAGGATGTTGGTCTGACCTGTTTGGCTGTTGTATTGTGCCTGCAAGCCGACAATAAGCCCTTCGTTGAAGACGTTGATTATGGGGTCAAATATTTCAAAGGGAGCCAGTCCTCCTTGGCCGGATGTATCTGTGTCACCCTGATATGTGTGGGTTGCGCCGCAGTAAAGGTAAGCGGTCTGGGAGGAAAAGGCGGTCAGGTAGCCTGTGCGCAGTAGTTCCACTTTGCCTGCCTGTTTCGCGTCCGAGATGAGTTTCTTTATAGCTTCGGCGCTGACTACAGAAGAGCCTTTTTCGCGCAGTTGCCCCAGGTACTCCTCGTCGGCGGCAAGCAGGTAGATTGTGGAGGAGATAAGGGGCGGAAGTTTTTTTCTGAAATCGCTGATAGCTGATTCCACTTTCTTTATCATCTCAGGCGTGTGGGTGACGAAGATTTTCCCGCTGCGCATCTTTATTGAGCACTCCTGTCCGGCTCGTTCGGTCGTATCCCAGTTTTCCGCGCCTGTCATCCGGATAATTACCCCCAGAAGTTCGTCAGGGGAGAGGCGCCCCTCAAAGGGCTCATTTTCCGCCCCTGCAAATGATGTTCCGGTCCCGCGAGAATAAGGTCCGATACTTTCCACATCGGTAACAAATGGCGAGGGAGGAACATAGTCCGGGATGCTGACCAGCAAATCGGCGATGTCAATAATCTTCATTTCCACAGGGAGTTTCCGGTCTGCCTCAATCGCGCTTATAGTGGTTTCAACCTTTTTCAGGAATTCTATATGGCGTTCTGACTCTCTCAGTTTGTCAGCATACTCTTTTGCCTGCCCATAAACGGCGCAGGCGATGATGAGAGCGGCAGTGCCTGAAATAAGCAGGATAGTTATTTTCTTTCGCATTTGGGCACCTCCTATCTTTTCTTGTTGACTGTCGGCTTGACGTAGATGATGAACTCGTGGCTTTCTTTTGTCAGGTCGCCTGATGAGACTGCGACGCCGCCGATGAGGACTGCTCGTCCGCTGGGGACCTGGACAACTGTATGGAGCATTGACATATCCATAGAGGGGAAGAGGAGTTCTCCGCCCATAAACTCGCCTTTGCGGATGTCTTTTCTGATACTTGAGAGAGTGGCGAGGACGTCAATCACTGTCTCCTTTCCGTCCCGGATAACTGTGGGTGTGAACTGGCATATCAGTCCCTCGTTTATCAGTCTCACGACGGGCTGGAGCGTGGGTATGCCTATCTGATTTATGTCGTAATCCATAAGAAGCGAAACCTGCTTTCCCTCGCGCACGTGGACCATCTGCCTGTTAGATGCGAGCACCTCGCTTGACGCTGCCAGTTGCACGTCTTTTTTCTGCACGATGTCGTCAAGCAGACGCTTCTCCGCCTCCGGCGTCAGGTATATTGCCGGACCGCCATCGCTTTTACTCAGATCCCTGAGGTAGTTTGCTGTTGTGCGGATAAACTTCACTTCTATGTTGACCGAGTATCCGATGCTCTGCCTCAGTGTCTTGAGCAATTCCTCCACTATCCTGGCATCTTCTTCTGTTATGTAGCAGAGCATCTTTCCGCCTTTGTAGGCTATGTCGCGTTCCCGCTCCATATCTTTCGGTAGCGCGGACTGAAGCAGTTCGCTAATAAAGCCCCAGTCAAGACAGGAAAGCGGTTCTTCCTCGGTGCCTATTGGTATTATGCCGGCTCCTGCAAATGAGGCGCTACGCAGAAACTGTCCGTACCCGAACCCTATTGCAGGCGCTGGACGATTGGGTGCGGGAGTGATAAGGTCGCTTATGTCGTATTCTGTGTAGATACACTTTGCCTCTTTTATGGGCTTCTCTTCCGGTTCCCAGTATGGGTTCAACTCGTGTATCTTGCGCGTTAGTGAATCTCTGAGAGCGTAAAGCGACTGAAGCGGGTCAACCTCCTCCTGCGCGCTCAGCCGGTCGCTCTCTATGCGGCACAGTTCCTGCAGGTTGAGCGGCGATTTCTTTATCCGCCCCTCAAGTTCAGACTTTACAGGTGCTGCTGTGACCTCGGCTTTCTGCCTTGCCTGCTCAGATAACTTGCCAGCAGCCGCGGCTGCCGCGCAAGCCAGGAGCAGACTCGCAGCAATAAAGAGCGCTTTCCTCATCCTGCACCTCCTTTCTTTGCAAGTGGGTTGTGCGCAACTCTGATAATTAGACCGAGTATAATTCGCTTTTATTCAGTGGCAATGATGAATTTGACGCGCTCAGTCCTGCAGAGTCCCGGTAACGCGGACAGGAATAAAGGTGAATGTATTCAGAGGAACCAAATGTGGAAAAATGGGTCCTGAATCGCTATAATACAGGTAAATAGCGCGGCGGTGGAAATGACGGCAAGAACAAATTTGAGTGATTATTTGATACCTGAACATTTACACGTTCTGTTTCTGGAGGAAGTCTTGTGGAAGTGAAAGTTATATGTCCGAGATGTAGCGGCTCTTTCTCCGAGCAGCCGGAACGAGTGGTGTGCAAAACGAAATGCCGCTCCTGCTCCTATGAATTTGTGCCTGTTGTGGAGAACGGAGTTGCCTGTCCGTTGTGCGGCGCTGTTACTATGCTTCCGCACGACAATCTGAAGCGCAGAGTTGCCTGCATCAACTGTTCGTTTGTCTTCCGCAAGGCAAGGTGGTGGCGCAGACGCAGAACTCTTATCCTGGGTGCTATCGCGGCTCCGGTTTTGGTTGTAGCAGTATTTGTTCTAATACGCTGGTATTCAAATGTATCGCTTGCGAAGGAACTGCGTGCGGAGGTTGAAGCCTGGCTCCAAACAATTCCCAAAATACAGGACTCTGAAAACGGTATGCTCCCTGTCCTATCTGGAGTTGAATCGTTCAAAGGTGGTGATTCTTTGCCGGAACGCTTGAAGGCAGACGATTTCAGCGTGGAGAATGAATCAGATAAAGCGCTTCTGAAACAATACCTTACCGAGAAGGAAGCGGCGCTCATGCAGATTTACAAGGGACTGACTTACAAGAAGTTCTCCTGTCCGGGCGACTACCGCAAAGGGTATAAACGAGAACTTCCGAGTTTGCGTGGCTTCAGGAACGCTGCGAGGACGCTTGAACTGAAAGGCAATCTATTGGAATCTGAGGGGAAAAAGTCAGAAGCGCTCAACGAATACCTGAATGTTTTCCGCCTCGGTGAAACACTTTCAAATGACCATGACCTAATTCCCCGTATGACAGAGGTGAGTGTGTTGGATACGGCGTTCAGACGGCTGACACGCATCTTTTCCGAGCGCTCTGTTGGAGAAAAAGATGTTAGCGCTGCTCTGAAGTTGCTGATAGAGTTGCACGGAAATCGCGGCAATCTTTTCACAATGGCGGCGAACGAATATTACGGTTTCCTGATATGTATTGCGGACGCTATTGAGGGCAAAACGGATCTTTACGCGGTTGTGACTGCACACACTTTTGAGAGACCCCGGCCATCCACTTTAGCGCGTATCGTGACTTCAAAGTACGTTTACGACTACCGCTACGATGTGAAAATCTACCGCAAAGCCGCCGAAATATGGCGCAGAACAGACCCGGCAAAATACTATGTTCTGCCACCTGAAGCAAAATCCGGCGAGGCATACATCGAGACATTAGGCTTGCGCACAAAGGGAATTCGCGGCATTTTCGTAAAGATTACTCTACCCGGGCTCACGTGGGCGGAGACACTGGCGATGTATGAGACTCTCTGGCGCGGAGCGATTGCGCTCGCTGCTATCCGCCTTTTTGAAGCGCAAAACGGCAGGTTGCCGAAAAACCTCAAAGAACTGGGCAATTTTGTTCCTGAAGAGTTTTTCATAGACCCGTTTTCGGGAAAAGAGATTATTTATCGTCTTGAAGGAAATGATTTCTATCTTTACAGTGTAGGCGTAGATGGTGTGGATGGAAACGCTGCAAGCGCTATCCCCTACTTCAAGGAAAAGAAATCCGCGTATGACCAGCCGGACATAATATTTCACACACCGTCAGCGCTGAAGAAATGAGTCTTGGCGAGACCATCCCCGCCGATGAACGGCGGCCCCTTGGAACTTCCCGCGGGATAAATCCCGCGGCTTTGAAATTTTATCCCCGCACTGAAGTGCGGGGCTTGTCATCCCCGCCGATGAACGGCGGGGCTTACCCTATTTGTCTGTCACCCACTTCGCTTCGTAGTAATGTTCCTTGAAGACTTTCTCAATCTCATCTTTTTTTATCTTGTTCTTATCGCAGGTGATTGTGAAGACCGCAATCTTGTATTCAACATTTTCCACTTTGTATGGCTCCTTGGTCATTTCAAAAGAGACATTTGTTACGAAGCCCAACTGCTTGATGCCGTATTCCAGTTCGTAAACTGTCGCGACCTGCCTGGCAAGCGGAATAGCCTTGCACACCAAAGTTTCTGTTTCAATTTTCGGAGCCGGGATTATAGAGGTCAGTTTATCCACTGCTTCGCGGGTCTTTTTCAAATAGTCGTCGTATTTCTCTTTTTCTTTGTCTTTCTCTTTGCCTGTGAATTTGGTGAGTTCCTTCAGTATTTTCTGCAGTTCTTTCAGGTGCTCCGCTGCCTGCGTCTGTTTCTCCTTATCTTTCAGTTCTTCCAACTTCTGGTTCAGGAATTTGCAGATTTCGGTGGCGAAGCGCACCTCGTCAACGAACTGTGCCTGCGTCTTGGACGCGAGATTCTTTTCCAGGAAAGCGACTGAATCGCTGAGCCGTTTGCTCAATTCGTAAAGAGACAGCGCTTTCAATTCTTCTTCCAGCACCGCTTTTGCCTCGTCAGGGGCAAGCGCCTTGAGAACTTTCTGGAGGTGCTTGAGCAGTTCCTCAGGCTTGAGGTTAGCGCCTTCGCTGCGGTAGTCCTGGCGTGGCTTGCCCTGCGTGTCGCCGAAGACCAAAAGCGGGGTATGGTATTGCGCTCTTGCGTTCGGGACAATCCAGGGGACAAAAGCACTCCAGAAACTGTCTGGGTCGTTGTCTCGCGATATAAAGACGCAGACAAAATGCTTTAGAATAGTGGTGACTCTTGGCTCTTCAAGGGAAGCGGTCATATCTATTGTGCCCTTGTCGTCTTGCGCGACGAACATCATTATTGGAACGTGGCGCAAAGATGCCGCCTTTCTGGCAGAACCTATATCATCCTTCCAGTCTATTCCCTTGGGAGGTGATTGCGCATAAGCGGAAGAAGCAAAAAGAACCAGCAATAAGTAGATGGCGAAGGTCTTGCGAAAGAGCCGTTTAGCCGCGCCATTCAGGGGGCGGTAACTTCGCCGCATAAATGCGGCGGCTAAACTTTTGAACAAAGCGGTCATATTATCTTTTTCCATCTGACGCCTGATTTTGTGTCTTCAAGAATATAGCCGAGACGATGAATCTCTTCGCGGATAGCGTCTGCGCGGGCGAAATCTTTCGCTTTTCGCGCCTCTTCTCGCTCGGCGACGAGATGCGCGATTCTCTCGTCAAGCGATTTCTCTTCGGGCGAAAGGACTGCGAGAACTGAGTCAAACTGCGCTAAGAGAGAGAGGATTTCTTCTGCCTGATTCTGACTTGGGGTGAGGCGGTTGACTTCGCGGACGAAATCAAAGAGCGCACCAAGCGCGCCTGAAATATTCAGGTCATCATCCAGATT
>Ga0315280_10004632_pt1 | contig 20158 bp, 19 predicted proteins | sample YL17G06_40_MG_FD_203697 | JGI IMG/M metagenome (GOLD analysis project Ga0315280, IMG submission 203697) | Sediment microbial communities from Yellowstone Lake, YNP, Wyoming, USA - YL17G06_40 | ecosystem: Environmental > Aquatic > Freshwater > Lake > Sediment | place: USA: Wyoming | collected... | reverse complement strand
TGGGCCTCCAACACGCCCGTTGTGGCACGGCCATCTTGGCCGTGAATCTTCATGGGCAATTCGCCCGAGGCGGACATGCCACGTTTTTCCATCAGTTACGATGTGAAGGACTACTAGCCTGAAATCCTGGCAATGAAGGACGGATGAATACGTTCTCAAGTTCAAAGGTTCGAAGGGCGCCGAACGGACGATCGCCGTTCTCGATGAGACAAAAACGGCTGATGGCATTGAAGCGCGGCTCGTCGAAGAGCGCGAAACCAAGGATGGCCAGCTCGCCGAGGTCTCCTTGAGCGGGTTTGCGATCAGCCAAAAGACCGGCAACGCGTATTGCTTTGGCGAAGACTCGAAAGACTACAAAGAGGGCAAAGTGGTCAGCCAGAGCGGCTCCTGGGAATCCGGCAAAGGCGGCGCCAGGTTTGGAATGATAATGCCGGGCAAGCCCGACGTGGGTCAGAGATACTATGAGAGCGCATAGTGAGCATCCTCACGTCCCACAGCCGGGGCACGAAAACTTGAAACCCTTGCCTATTACTTTCCGGTCCGGGCCTGAGCTATCCGATCTGAAAGTCGGCACGAACTTCGGGGCTGTCTTTGTATCCAAGGCGACAGGCCCTTGCCCCGACGGCTGCGCTTTCGGTGAGTTGGAACTCTTTCGTATAGAGGTTCCAGTTTGACTTCGGGCTGCGATCGGTCGTGTAAGCGATCGAGGCACCTTCGGTGGCGCAGGTGATTTTGACAGTGACCGGCCCCTTATGCTTACCCCCATTAGGTGTAATAACCGGTTCGGCCGTCACCGACCATTTGCCCCCGGGCCTCATGCGCTCGTTGAGTTCGGCCTCGGGGATGAGGCCCAGATCGTTGGTTTTCTTCATCCACTGTTCAAGTGCTGCGCGCAGGCGCTGGAGCGTTTCCTTGTGCTGCGGCGATTCGGCGAGGTTGTTGATTTCGTGCGGGTCAGCGACGGTGTCATACAATTCCTCGACGGGTTTGGTCTCGCGAAAGAAGAGTTTCTGGGGCCCCGTGAGTTTGCCTTCGGCATTCAACCTGCGCATCTCTTGCATGGTGGGCATCATATCCATGTAATTGATGTGCTGTGCGTAAGGTTTCTCAGGCTCGAAGTTGCGGATGTATTTGAACTGCTTGTCCCGCACGGCGCGGATGATGTCGTACGTTTCGTCCATGCGATCGCGGGCCGCGAAGATGTATTCTCGGGACGGAGCCGCTTGCTCGCCAAGGAATGCCTGGCCCTGGATGTAGGGTGGGATTTTCACGCCGGCAATCGAAAGCACCGTGGGGCCGAAATCCACAAAGGCCACCAAGTCGTCGCGAACAGTGGCCGGTTTGATCTTACCCGGCCAGCGAATGATCAACGGAACATGGATGCCCGAATCGTAAATCCAGCGCTTGGCGCGAGGCAGACCACGCCCGTTGTCGCCATAGAAAAAGACCACCGTGTTTTCGGCAAGCCCATCGTCCTCCAGCTGTTTGAGGAAGTTAGCCACGCGCAGGTCCATCGCCGTGATCAGGTCGTACAAGTTAGCCCAGTCTCGGCGAGTGACGGGTGTGTCGGGATAGTAAGGCGGCAAATTGGCCTTGGCGGGATCGTGACGATCTTCGGGCTTCAAGGCCTGGGTTTGCTTGGCGAATTGCTCGGGATTGGCGCGAATCTGGCCTTCGTGCGATGTTTCGATGTTGAAGACGGAGAAGAAAGGTTTCCCGGCAGGGCGATTTTGCCAATGGGCCTGCCGGCCGTTTTCATCCCACGCCGTGACGGGCGGATCAAAGTTGTAGTCGGTTTTGGCATTGTTCGTGCAATAATAGCCGGCAGCGCGGAGATACTCGGGGAAACATTTGACGTACGATGGCGGCACTCCTTTGCTTCGCATGTGCATGGTTCCGATCGAGGTGGGATACATTCCCGTGATGATCCCCGAGCGGCTCGGTGCGCATACCCCTGAATGACTGAAGCAATTGGCAAAGCGGGCGCCCTGTTTCGCCAGCTTATCAATGTTCGGTGAGATGGCATACCTGTCACCATAGCAACCCAAGTCGGGACAGATGTCTTCAGCGACAACCCACAGGATATTGGGTCTGTCCGCCGATTCGCCGCGTGCGATTGTTGGTGCGAGAATACTTCCCGCCGCCGCCATGCCGGTGGCAGCCATGAACTCGCGTCGGGTGAGAGATGAATTGTCGCGCTGCGCCATTGTCGTTCCTTTCTCATTGAAGGACTGCCCTTATTACGAAGACAAAATGCTCGAGCTGCAAGACAATTCTTCATGGGTCATTTCATAGGGGAGAACGCTGCACCTATGACCGTGTGGCAGGACGAAAGAAATACGCGTCCCTCGAACTGGGTGCATCTCAGTTTTGTCCAGGTTTGTTTCTGCCCCGATAGCGAAAGAGCTCTTCCAGAGTCCCGTAGGGACACCCGACAATAGCCCACCGATTCATCGGTGGGACGGCGAAGCGCATCCCCTCGTCGCGTCCCGTAGGGACGTTTGAAGCCTGAACAAATGGGCATGTGGGGCGTCCCTTCAATCGTCCCTCCGGGACTTTGCCCGGTTGGAGGCATGTTTTCCCAGCGATGGAATCGCTGGGCTATTCTCGACCGCCCTTCCAGGGCTAGACAAAAATGAGATGCTCACCCTCGAACTTCACTTGTTCCTTTTTGCTTGCCAGAGGCGAACATGCGCGCCCATTTTCGGCGTGGGGAAGCACTTAGGTGCAATTGCAGAAATCGTTGGGACATGAAAAGAAGTCTCGAACAGAACACCATTCGACCTGGAGGAAAAGTCATCGTGTTTTCAGCGCATCGCGTGTTTTGCGCTCTCGCTATGGTTCTTCCCGTTCTCATTCCAAAATCTATCGGCGACGAGCCGTCTGTGATTCCGGTGGGACTGGATGCCTATCGGATGTGGGAACGTTGGCCGTATCAGCGAATTGGTGAGCGCACCTATATGCGAAGCACGTACGATCGTCGAGGCGGCAACGAGGGGGCGGATGCGAGCCATTTCCTCTACCAACTGGCCGATGACTACAATGTCACGCTCGATGTCGAAGGACTGAGGTAGTTTGTCATTGACTGTCGGCTCGGCCGGGCGCTAGTCGCAGAATTCGTGATTGTGTCTCCAGACCGTGCCGCTCGGCGGTTTGTTTGCTCGTAAAGATCGCCCGTAACGTGTTGAATGAAATGGTGCGCCACGCCGCCTTCAGAGCGACGGCGAGCGGCCGGGAGACCCGAAGTCGCTCCGGGGAGCTGGGAAGTGCATGACACCACTGGCTGACACCAAGAGGCAGAGGTCCTTCCGCTTCACTTGCCGGATGTCGGCTCGGACTCGGCGCACCAAGCGCCTGCCGCTTGCGATCTGCTTTCTTTCCATTTGCGCGTTCCTCAGCTGCGCGCGGCACGATCTCCAGTCCTTCCGAACTCGCGTTTCCGAGGGGATCGAGGCGGGAACCGGCCATCGCCTCGGCCCGGCTACCAGAGCCGGTCAGCCAAGCATCCCAGAGAGCGTATCTCTTGAGGATGGCGTGACGGAAGACGAAGCGGTCGCGCTGGCGCTTTGGAACAATGCGGCTTTCCAGGAGATTCTGACGGAACTGGGTCTTGCCCGAGCCGATCTGATTCAGGCGGGGCTTCTGTCCAATCCCGTCTTCTCCGTGCTGTTTCCGGTTGGGCCGCGCCAGTGGGAATCCACGCTGGCGATCCCCGTAGAAGCGCTGTTGCTTCGTCCGCGGCGGTTGACCATCGCCGAGCTGCAATCGCGCCATGTGGTGCAGCGCCTGATGCAAAACGGCCTCGACTTGGTTCGCGATGTGCGGGTCGCCTGGGCCGATCTGGCGTATGCGCGGGATCGCCTGCGGCTGGGAGAGGAACGGGCGCAGCTGCTCGGTCGCATCGCAGAGTTGTCGAAAAAGCGCCGAGTCGTGGGCGATGCCCGTATCGGAGGTTTTCACCGCCGACCTGTGGCTATAAGTCGGCGGTCTTCCATGGCTCCGGCTTGGTGGCTTGACGCCAACAACGCGTCGCCGCCGATGGAGAATGCGGCCGCGAGCAAGAGCGACTTCATAAGAAAGGGACGAACATGAAGAGGATTTTCTGGGTGGGATTTGTCGTTTTCTTCCTGAGTGGCTGCGCTCGTTTTCAGGCCCGACCTCTTTCGTCCGGCAAGAACCTGGAAGCCTTCGAAGGCCGAACGTTGAACGACCCGGAACTGAGAGCCTTTTTGCAGGAAAACCGACCGAAGGGCGAGTGGCCGCCAAAGTCGTGGGTCTTGATGTCTCTGACTCTGGTGGCGTTCCATTATCACCCGGATTTGGAGGAAGCTCGTGCCGCACTGGAGGTCGCCAAGGGCGCCATCATGACGGCGGCCCAACGACCCAACCCCACGGCGTCCGTCACCCCGACATTCAACTCCACGACACCCCGAACTGCTCCCATTTCACCCTGGATTGTGGGCTTCGATCTCGACATCCCGATTGAAACCGCGGGCAAGCGGGGCTACCGGATGGCACAAGCCCAGCGCCTTTCCGAGGCGGCGCGCCTGAAGATTGCGACGACCGCTTGGCAAGTTCGAAGCCGCGTACGTCGCAGTCTTCTCGATCTTTACGCCGCAACCGAAACCGAGACCCTCTTGAAGACGCAGCGGGCTATTCTGGAAGACAGCGCAAGGCTGATGAAACTGCAACTGGACGCGGGCGCGGTTTCCCCGTTCGAAGTGAGCCAAGCCAATATCGCTTTGGCCACAACCCGGCTTGCTCTGGACGATGCCGCGAAGAGAGGCGCCGAAGCTCGGGCGGTGTTGGCCGATTCCCTGGGCCTTCCCGTCAAGGCGCTTGACGGTGTCAGCATTTCGTTTGATGCCTTCAAGAAGATGCCCGCGGAGATTCCAATGCCCGAGGTTCGCCGTGAGGCCTTGCTCAATCGCGCCGATATTCTGAGCGCCCTGGCCGAATACGAGGCTGCTCAGGCCGCGCTGCAGCTGGAGATTGCCAAACAGTATCCCGACATCCATCTCAATCCCGGTTATGAGTATGACCAGAGCGAACACAAGTGGGGGGTGGGTCTTTCGCTCGAGCTGCCTATCCTGAATCAGAATCGCGGTCCGATCGCCGAAGCGGAAGCGAAACGCTTGGAGGCTGCCGCGAAGTTCAACACTTTGCAGGCGCGCGTGATCGGCGACATTGCGCTCGCAGTGGCCAGCTATGGCGCCGCTCTGCAGAAATCGAAGACGGCGACCGAACTGGTCGAAAACCTCAAGAAGCGCAAAGAGGCCGCCATGGCTATGTTCCAAGCAGGCGAAATCCCCAGGCTGGAGGTGGCCACTACGCAGATCGAGTTACAGACGAACGAACTTGCCCTTCTGAACGCGCGGGTGGAAGCTCAACAATCGCTGGGCCTTCTGGAAGACGCGATGCAGCGGCCGATTGAAGAATTTGACTGGCAGTCGAAGATACCGCTAAAGGCTTTGGAACAACGGAAGTAGGCCCGTAGTGCCAAGAACCGGTGGTCAAAACCGAGATCGCCGTTTTCGCTTCGGGCAATCCCAAGAGCGACCAGCTGAAGCAGGGACTACGGACGAGGTGGAGAGGAGAACATGAGCAGAATTCCGGCTTTTGCCGGCTCGACGACTTTCGCGGCAAGCGTATGGATCGCTGCCGTGCTTTGTGGCACAGGGTCTTTGGCCACCGAGTATGGCGGCGCGAGGCCGGCCGCCAAGGAGGAAGAAGAGGAAGTCATCACCGAAGTGCCCGTTCGTGTAGGAAAAATCCTACGCGCAACCCTGCATGGGTATATTGTGGCTTACGGAACGGTCGAGCTCGATCCCGGGAGCGTGGGACGCCCGCCCGCCAGTGCGCGCGTTGCATCGCCGGTTACTGGCATCCTCTCTGAAACGTGCTGCGTGGAAGGACAGCGGGTTGCGAAAGGCGACGTGTTGTTCCGGCTCGACAGCCGTATGGCTGAGGTGGCCATCGAAAAGGCGAAGAAAGCCGTGGAATTCGCCGAACAGAATCTAGAGCGGCAGAAAAAGCTTCAAAAGGTCGAAGGCACGTCCGCGAAACTCTATCAGGAAGCCGAACAGCAACTCAGCGCCGCCCGACACGATCTTCTCACCGCTGAGACTCAGCGGGAACTCCTGACCATCAAGGCGCCGCTGTCCGGTACCATCGTTCGTGTCAACGCCCGGCCCGGCGAATCCGTGGACCTCACCAGCGTACTGGCGGAATTGATGGACCTCGACCGGCTGGTCGTGACCGCCAATGTTCCCAGCAGGGAAGTGCCGCTGCTGAAGATCGGCCAGCGTGTGGAATTCTTCAACAGCCACGCGGTCTTCTCGCCCCCAACCGAGACGGTGCCTGCTCACGCCGCCGCTCCGACCACCGAAAGCAAGACTCGCGCCACTGCGGAAACATCCACCGCCGCCGCGTCGCTTCCCGCGGGTGCGCTCCTCTTCATCGCTCCGCAGGTGGACCCAAAGACCGACACGGTGCTGGTGCGTGTGTCGGTTCCGGCCAAGTCGGGACTGCGACTCGGCCGATTCCTCAAAATGCGCATTGTTTATGAAGAACGAAAGGATCGCCTTGTCGTGCCGAAAGAAAGTATCGTCACCGACACCGACAGCGGCACGCTGATCGCGGTCGTCGAGGGCGACAAAGCGGTCAAGCGCTCGGTCAAAGTTGGACTGCGCGAAGGCGACCTGGCGGAAATCGAAGGCAAGGAGCTCAAAGAAGGAATGACGGTTGTCACCCAAGGCGTCTATGGCCTTCCCAGCGAAACTAAGATCAGGGTGATCGGCAAACAACATGACTGACCAATCGTTGGTGGGGCGCTTTGCCACGCGGCACGCGCTCCCGATCACGTTTATTTGCCTCGCGATGTGTCTTGGCGGAGTCTATTCGGCCCTCCATATCACCTCATCGGTGTTTCCCCAGACGGATTTCCCTCGCGTTGTCATCCTCGTGGACAACGGCGTTATGCCCGCCGACGAGATGATGGCGACCATCACCCGCCCCATCGAGGAAGCGATGAAGAACATCCCCGGCGCGGTCAGAATCCTTAGCTCTACCGGCCGCGGCGCGGCGGAGGTTAGCGTCTTCTTCAACTGGCAGGTGGACATGATCCAGTCGGAACTGTACGTGCTCAGCCGCCTGTCACAGATTCGCAGCACACTGCCCGTTACAGCCAGCACGAGCGTTTTTCGACTGACCTTCTCGGCCTTTCCCATTATCGGCGTCAGCCTCACAAGCAGCAAACGCGACATCACCGAATTGTGGGAAACCGCTCGCTACAATCTCAAGCTGCGCTTCCTGCGAATCCCCGGCGTGGCCCGCGTGGACATTGTGGGTGGGCGCACGCCCGAATATCATGTGATCGTGGACCCGATCCTCCTCGCCGCGGCCAATCTCACGTTGCCGCAGGTGACCGACGCGCTGACGAAAAACAGTTCTATCGCGCCCACCGGCATGAACGAGGAGAACCATACGCTTTATCTGACCGTGGTGGACAGCCGCCTTCACACAATCGAGGATATCGAGGACTTCACCATCTCGGTGGCGAGCGGGCGGCCCGTGCGCATCAAGGATTTTGCGCGGGTCGAGCGCGGCCCCGAGCCGGTGTTCAACGTCGTCACCGCCGACGGCGAAGTCGCGGTGCTGCTCAACATCCGCAGCCAGCCCGACGGCAGCACGCTCGACATCGCCCGAGAGTTAAAGAAGGATCTGCGCGCGCTGAAACATGAACTGCCGCCTGACATGAAGATCGCCTTCTTCTACGACCAATCACTGATCGTGCACTCGTCCGTTGAAAGTGTTTGGGAGGCCATCATCTTTGGTCTCATTCTCTCCGTGTTCATCCTCTTCTTCTTTCTGAAAAACGTGGGCACCACGCTGGTCGCCATTATGGTTATTCCGGTGAGCGTGCTCATCACGTTGGTCGCGATGAAAATGACCGGCCTCAGCTACAACATGATGACGCTGGGCGGCATTGCAGCCGCGATCGGCCTGATCATAGATAATGCGATTGTAGTGGTCGAAGCGATTCACACCAAGATGTTGCAGGGCGAGCATCGTCTGGAAGCGGTGCAGGAAGCCGTCGGCGAAATTTTCCGGCCGCTGGTCGGCTCGACGGTGACGCCGGTGGTTGTGTTCATTCCGCTGGCGTTTCTTGAGGGCATCACGGGCGTGTTCTTCCGCGCGCTGGCCATGACGATGGTGGTGTCGCTGCTGACCTCGCTGGTGCTGGCCGTTACTTTCACGCCTTCCCTGGCGGCATGGTTCGTTCGCGTGCGCGCAAAGGACAAGACAAGGCCTCATGCGGAAGAAGGTGGATTTCTGCTCCGCTCCGTGCTCTGGCTGTATGAGCGTGCCGTGCGAATTGCCTTGCGGCTCCGATGGCTCACACTGCTGGGCTGTATCCTCGTTCTTGTGGCCGGCGTGCGGCTCTATCCGCATCTGGAAAGCGAATTTCTGCCCCCGATGGATGAAGGCGGTTTCGTGATTGACTACAAGATGCCGCCGGGAACCAGTCTCGCCGAAACCCATCGTCAGCTGTTGCAGGCCGAAGGAATTCTCCGCGCCATTCCCGAACTCGAAAGCTATTCGCGCCGCACGGGTGCGCGGTTGGCGCTGGCCATCGCCGAGCCGAACACTGGCGATTTCCTGGTCAAACTTCGACCCGACCGCACGCGCAAGACCGACGCGGTCATTTCGGAGTTGAGGCGGCGGTTCAACGCCGCCGTCCCCGGCGCTTCGTGGGAGTTCCCTGGTGTCCTGGGCGACCTGATCGGCGACTTGATGTGGGCGCCCAAGCCGATCGAAGTGAAGATCTATTCCACCGATGCCGACTTCCTGAAGAAGAAGGCGCCGGAGATCGAGGAACAGATCAAGAAGGTCAAAGGCGTTGTGGACACCTTTGACGGCATGATCGTTGCGGGTCCTTCGATCGGCTTTCGCGTGCGGCGGCTCGATGCACAACGGTTTGGCCTGACCGCTGACGACGTGGCCGCCGTCATGAGCACCGCGATGCTCGGCCAGACAGCCTCGTCGGTGCTCGAAGGCGACCGCGTGATTGAAATCCGCGTCAAGGTGGACCCGACTTACATTGACCAGGTGGCCAAGTTGCGCGAGATGCCCATGCGAACGCCCGACGGAACGGTCATCAAACTCTCGCAGGTCGTGGACATCGTCGAGGAGCCGGGCCAGTTGGAACTGCGGCGCGAGGACTTGCGGCAGGACGTCGCCGTCACGGCGCGGCTCGAAGGGCGCGACATGGGCAGCGCCATGGAAGAAATCAAGGCGATCTTGTCGAAAGACAAATCGCTCCCGCCCGGAACCGTCGAATACGGCGGCCTTTACCAACAACAGCAGGAGTCGTTCCGCAATTTGCTGGTCGTACTGCTCATGGCTATCTTCTTGGTGTTCACGGTCCTGCTCGTGGAGTTTCGCACTTTTTACGAACCGATCTCGATTGTGTTCGGAGCGATTCTGGCAATGTTCGGCACCATTCTGGCGCTCTACGTCACGGGCACGTCGCTGAACGTGGTTTCCTTCCTCGGCGCCATCATCGGAGTGGGCATCACGGCCAAGAACGGTATTCTGATGCTGGACTTCGTCGAGCACCTGCGAGAGCAGGGAATGGAACTTGTCGAGGCGCTGGTGCGGTCGGGCCGCCGCCGATTTCGGCCCGTCCTGATGACCTCGATGGCGGCGGCGCTGGGAATGCTCCCGTTGGCCTATGGCATCGGCTCCGGGGCGGATATGCTCAGGCCTTTGGCCATTGCGGTGATCGGAGCGCTTTGCATCTCCGTGCTCCTATCGCTGATTGCCACGCCGACGGTCTATCGGATTCTGTTGGGTTTCCGAAGAAGCCGAAAGTCCGACGCTACTCACGGCGCATGATTGAGAGGAATCCACCACGCGCCAGAAAGAACTCGCCCGTGTGCGGATTTGACACGCTCCCGAGAACAACCGCGCCCTCGTGCTCAACCGCGATCGAAATCGAATAGATCGGGACTCCGTGCGAATAATTCGTCGTTCCGTCGAGCGGGTCAATAATCCAGCGGGTTGGCGTGCTTCTGCCACGCGGCTTATTTTCTCCTGATTCCTCGGCCAGAATCGCATGGTCGGGAAAATGGCGGTGAATGGTCGCCACCACAGTGGCTTCCGATTCGTGGTCGGCCACGGTGATCAGATCAGCGGTATTCCGGCCTTTAATGTCAATACGGGTGAGGCGGCGGAAACGACGGCGCAAAACCCGCCCGCCCGCACGATGGGCTTCCACCGCCACCTGTTCGATTTTGTCGAGATTGATGGCTGGCATAATCCGACAGGTCCCCATGCGTTGTCGTTGCAATGCCGTCTGCGGTTCTGCCGACTATCCAGGGGGAAGCGGGACCGGACCCATGAGGTTCGTCCAGGCAATCAGGGCAAGAACGGTCAGCAGGAATCCTTCAATGGCCAGAATGGTGCCAAACCGCCGACTTTCGGGCGATCGGCTGCCGATCAGAGTTCCGCCGGTGATGGTCGTACCCACACCCAGCAGGACGGCGAAAAGGAATAGTCCCAAGGAGGGCTTCGTCGGCCCCAGCTCCCGATGGTAACAGAGGAGCAAAAACAGAAGGAAGAAAAAGGTTGCCGTGCCGATCGCGATCGAGGTGTAAATTGTTCGGATACGATTTGTACTGATCAAGGCTGCTTCTCTCCCTCAGCCGATGGAGGCGAGCATTCGTCCGGCCATGCCATGATGCTGACGTTGGACTTTTCGGCAAGAGCAATCGTCTGTTCCCGATCAAAAAAGAGTGTCTCAGTGGCTGCGATGGCCAGGGCTGTAGCGTCAACTTCAGCCATCGTGGCGATGGTTGTCAAACCCACAACAGGCAAATCGAACCGGAAATCCTGATGCGGTCGGCTGGTTTTGACGACCACGGTTCCGGGACCGGCGATTTGGCCCCCACGACGAATCGTTGCATCCGTTCCGTCGGCCCCCTCGACGGCGAGGATGACCCCATCCTTGACAACCAGGGTTTGGCCAATGTCAAGCCGGGCGACCTCGCGCACCAAGGGCCAGGCGAATTCAATATCCCGCCTCTCGCGGGGCTGAAGGGGGCGGTTTTTTGTCAACAACCCTCGGGATGGCAAGAACGACTTGAGGAAAAGCGAGGAGTCGAAAATTTGGATATTCTCGCTTTCGAGTTCCTCGATCAAGGCACGGGCGATCGTCTCGGCCCGACGGTCTGTCAGTCGGGCCAGAATGCGAGCAACCCGTGTCTCAATCTTGCCAAGGTTGAAAATGGTAAGATGCTCGATCTTGCCGGCCAGGGCCAGGTGGGAGATGTTCTTCTCGTGACAGAGTCCGATCAGCGTGTCGAGCTGTCCGGCACCCAGCCAATGGATCTCGTCCACATGGTTGGCGAGTTCGGGCGGAGCAAAGCCCTCGATAGCCAGGGCCGTGACAGGATGTCCGCTCTGCCGTGCAGCGTAAGCGAAGTTGATCGGAAACGTCCCGCTGCCTGCGATCAGCCCTATTTTTTCCCCGTCGGAGAGCATAACATCTTTCTCTTTCTGGGGCGGATGATGCCGCGTTCCGCCTGTTCCAGGAAGCTGATGATTTGGGCGACTTGGGGCGACGTTGGAAACTGCTCACGCAAGTGCGAGATCGCCTCCTCGACCCGCAGCGAGCGGCTGTAAACAATGTCATAGGCGAGTTGGATTTCCCGAATCTCCTCGCGCGTGAACCCGCGACGGCGAAGCCCAACAAGGTTCAACCCGTGGGGTCTGACGGGATGGCCATCGGCCAGAAGAAAAGGTGGCACATCCTGGACCACCTTGGATCCCGCCCCGACAATCGAATAGGCCCCAATGCGGCAAAACTGATGGATCGCTGCCAGTCCGCCCAGAATTGCCCAGTCCTCGACCACCACCAGGCCACCGATTTCTGCCGCGTTGGCAATGACGCAGTTGTCGCCGACCACGGAGTTGTGGGCCAGATGACTATACGCCATGAAGATATTCCGATTGCCCACCCGTGTTGCCTCCCCCGCCCCCGTTGCCCGGTTCAATGTTGCGTATTCCCGAATAATGTTCTGTTCGCCGATGATTAAATAGCTTTCTTCGCCGGAGAATTTCAGGTCCTGGGATTCGGTTCCTACTGAGGCGTGGTGGTAGATCCGATTGCGCGGTCCGATCGTCGTGTGTTCTCCGATGACCGTAAACGGACCGACGCGTGTCTCTTCGCCGATCGAAACATCCCGGCCGACAATCGTATAGGGTTCAATCACCACGCCCGCTTCGATCCGTGCCGTCGGGTCAATCATCGCCGTGGGGTGGATTTGGGGAGATTCGAGAACGCGCCGACGCATGTTTTCATCCCAGGATGGCGGTCGGGTCGGTGCAATCATCTCTCAGACTCGACCGATTCAGTTCCCGTCCCCAATCAAGGGGCTGTAGATACCCTTACTTTTGGAACTTGACGAAGGCAAACATTATTTCGGCCTCGGCGACGGTGGTGTCGTCCACAATCGCTTTAGCATCCACACGCGGGGCGACCGACCGAACGGAAATGCCGGTGATTTCGAGCCGCAACTGGTCGCCGGGATGCACCGGTCGGCGGAATCGAGCGTTGCGAATGCTTGCCAACAGAAACAGTCCCGATTCACCTTCGCGGGAAAGCGAAACCAGAATGCCCCCTGCTTGTGCTAGCGCTTCGATCAGCAGAACACCGGGCATGACCGGTTCCCCCGGGAAATGGCCCTGAAAGAAAGGTTCGTTGATCGTTACATTCTTGATAGCCACTAACCGTTGCTCCGGTACCAATTCGATCACCCGGTCCACGAGCAGAAACGGATAGCGATGAGGAACTCGCTCGAGAATCTCACGGATGTCCATGACGGGACCCAACCCCGGTGCGTTCATAGCACAATGGCCTCCTTCAACATTTTGAGGAACTCGATATGCCAAGCATGGCCGGCACGCCAGGCGCTGACATGGGCATGCAACGGCCGACCCAATAAGCAGATGTCGCCGAGCAAATCCACCACCTTGTGTCGAACGAGCTCATCGGGAAATCGCAACGGTCCACCCAGAATGCGGTCCTGGCCAATGACAACGGCACAGGTCAGGTCGCCCCCGCGGATCAACCCTGCTGCACGAAGCGATTCGATCTCGTGTTCAAAACAGAATGTCCGCGCTGGCGCTAACTCGGACCGAAACGACTCGGGAGTGATCTCGAAATGGGCGGCTTGCATACGAAACATTGCGTTGTTGAATTCCACAAAATACGTTGCGCGCAGCGTCGGCGAGGGAAGGGCAACTATCTGCACCGGGTAACAATCATAAACAACCGGCCGCTGCAATTCAATCCAACGACGCGGGCGGTCGAGCGACACGAACCCACGTTCCAGGCAGGCACGCGCCAGAGGCTCGGCGCTGCCGTCCAGAATGGGCACTTCCGGGCCGTCTAGCTCGAGAATCGCATTGTCCAGGCCAAGCCCCAAACAGACGGCCAAGAGATGCTCGACCGTTCCGACGCGGGCCGTCTCGTCCAGCCCGAGCGTGGTGCGGCGGCCAATCTCGCTGGGAACGATGTAGTCCAATGTCGCTGGAAACTCAGGCGCGCCGGGCAGGTCTATGCGGCGAAATCGAAGCCCCCGGTCAGCTTCGGCCGGAAGAAGGCGCAAGCGAGTGGGCTGACCCGAATGAACACCGACGCCGGCCAGCTCGATTTCACCGGCGAGGGTCTGTTGCGCTGGCGAATCGGAAAACAAGCAATCCACACCTGACGGCGAAAACCCTGATTTGGCCCGTTGGCTTGGAAGACCCGCGGCGTCGGGCATCCGGCCGGCGCGAATAACCCAGGAGCACTCCATATTCGATTCGCGATCTGTCTTTTCTCTCGCGCCGGGGAACCTCAACACGCGGACAAGACAAAATGGCTGAGCCAGAACAAGAGGTCAATATCAAAAGTGGGTATAGGGGCGACGGGAAGCAACAGCCTCAAATGGCCCTGGATGACCTGGTATAAAAGGGTAAACTAGGGACGAAAAGGGAGCCCAAGGGCCAAAAATGTCACTTTTCTTGAATTTTCTTCTTGACAGGGAATGGAGGGTTTTCTAGGTATCCCTAGTTGAAAAGACCTGAAGGCGTGCTTCAAGATTGAGCAGAAAGGTAACAGACCGTGAAAGTCCTGACCGTCAGAGAAGTCGCTGACATCCTCAAGCTTCATCCCCGGACGGTGACCAAGATGGTTCGCAGCGGCGAACTCCCCGCCACCCGAATCGGTCATGTCTGGCGGTTTGATGAGTCTGTCGTTCTCCAGTGGTTCAACAATCAGCTCCGGGGAACATCCAGAGGAACGGACACCACGGCCGCCTCCACCCATCTTTGGAATGGCACAACGCGAGTGGCGGATCTTCTTTACGAAGAAACGGTCCAATATACAACGGAACGTCGGACGAAACGCGAGGTGCTGGAAGCGCTGGCGGCGCTGGCCGTGCGGACCAATCAAGTTCCCGACTATCAGCGCCTGCTTCAGTCGCTCAACGAGCGCGAAGAGATGTGCCCGACAGCCTTGGAAGGCGGCGTGGCGTTTCCCCACCCAAGGCACCCGCTCGACCACCTGAGCCGGCCGGTTTTGGCCCTGCTCGTCACGCGCCACGGGGTGGATTTTGGTGCTCCGGATGGCGAACCGACCCGGACATTCGTTCTGGTCTGTTCGACCGATGATCGCACCCATGTGAAGATCCTGTCCCATCTTGCCAGGATGTTCAAACCCGCAGAAGCGGTGGGACGCCTGGCACGCTGCCATACGCCGACGGAAATCCTTCGTGAGGTCCAACGTCTGGAAAACCAATTGATCTCAAAGACTCATCCGAAAGGAGAGGAATTGATACAATGAAGTTCGAGACTGCTCGTCTCATCCAGCTACAGTCGCTCGACATGGAACTGGGCCAAAACGGCTCGGCCGCGACGGTGAGGGATATGGAACGCCGTGGGAAAATCGTCCAGGCCATGCCCACGGAGATCGTTTCGCGCTACGAAAGGCTGAAAAGCCGTTGTCAGCGGCCGGTTGTCCGGCTGATTGGCGGGGTTTGTGAAGGCTGCCGTGTGCGATTGGCTGCCTCCGTGGCTCAGCGCCTTCGCTCCGATGGCTCGTTGCAGATTTGCGATCACTGTGGCCGCTTTATCTACTTTGACGGAGACTGAGGCAAACAGAAGGCCCGGCTCGTCGGTCGGGCCATTGGGCAATCCATCAATTGCCCTTACATTCCTCCATCCACAGCCACGACGGCCCCATTGACGTAGGATGCTTCGGGGGAAGCCAGGAAGGCGACGACGTGGGCTATCTCTTCGGGTCGCCCGGCCCGGCGACATCCCACACGACTCAGTTGCTCGTCGAGAACGGCCCGAGGAATCCGCTCCAGTGCCGGAGTTTCCACAAATCCCGGCGCCACCACATTGGCGGTGATTCCCCGCGATCCGACTTCTTTCGCCAGACTGCGCGTCAGCGCGATCAGGCCAGCTTTGGTTGCGGCATAGTTTGTTTGTCCCGGTGGACACAACCAGGCGCTGACCGACGCGATGTTGACGATCCGGCCATAGCGGCGGGCAATCATTTCGCGCACGGCCGCACGGCAGCAAAGAAATGGTCCGGTGAGATTGGTCCTGACCATTCGTTCCCAGTCGTCGGGTTTAATGAATCCCAGCAGGCGATCCTCGAAGTAACCGGCGCTGTTGACCAGGATGTCAAGCCGGCCAAAACGTTCGACGACCGACGCAACCATGGCATCCACCTGTTGGGCTTGCCCGAGGTCAGCGGCAAGGGACAGGCCCCGGCCACCCGCCTGCTCAATCGCCTGGCAGGTCGCTTGGGCACGATCTGCGCCGTGGCAATAGTGCACGGCAACTGCCGCGCCTCGGCTGGCCAGTTCGACCGCAATTGCCGAACCCATTCCGCCGGAAGCCCCTGTGACCAGAGCCACCTGTTCATTCCACGTGGGCATGAAGAATCCTCTCGAGAAGTTCTGGTTTGCCGGTGCTAAAGATCGGCAAATCGCGCCGAAACCAACAACCCAACTGCGTCAGCGTTTCTCCCGCGCCGATTTCGATATACGTTGCCACGCCCGCTCGCTCCATTTCCTTCAGCGCCCGCACGAAGTCAATCATCGCAAGGAGGTGACTTCGCCATAGGAACTCGGCGCTACTGACGGTACGCACTTTTTCGCCCGTTGTCGGATGGATCAAGTCAACATGAGGGACATGACAATGCATGCCTTCCGTCAGATTGGCGCAACGGTCGGCCAGTGGGGCCATCAGGGGACTGTGAAGGGGGAGACGACCCGGGATAGGAGTCAGCCCCCAGGGATGTTTGGCGCGCAATTGGCGTGTCAGGCGCTTGATAGAGCGGCGAAGTCCCGAGATCACCACCTGCCGTGGGGAGTTGATGATGGCCACGAAAACGGTTCCCCGCGGAACAATCTGGCTGCAACACTCCATCATCTCGTCGGGCGTGAAACCCGTGACCGCAAGCATTGCGCCCGAGGCTTCGGCATGACCGTGGCCGAGCAATTGTGCCGTGCGGTCCACGACTTCGAGTGCATCGGGAATCTTCGTTGCGCCCGAAACGGCCAGCGCGCTGTGCAATCCGAGGCTATGTCCAAAAACGATGTCGGGCGAAAGACCGACTTCGGTGAGTATCTGGGTCACCGCCCAACTGAACGCTACAACTCCAACATGCGCGCCGCGCACCTGTTGGACCGACCCTGGCCGGCACGGCCACTTCAGCGTGGTCTCGCAACGCAAAGGAGCGTCCCAACCAATACTGCGCAGGACCTCTGTGTGCAAAGTAGCCAGCCGGGGGAAGTGATCGAAGAACTCGCCCGGCGTTGGGCAGGGTTCCAGTGGCTGGGGCGGATAGAGAAATGCGATGGGACGACGCAATCGGACAGCAGCCTCTTTGGTTTCTTCCGCCATGTCTTTGACGACTCCGTGTCATCTCCAAGAATCAAGAGCAGTAAGGGCCTATCCGAAAACATCTTTGCGCGGGATTGCAGGGTGTAGCATGACCGTCTCACCCGTGTCGTCTCACGGGCAAGATGCCCGTGCCACGTCAGAAGATCATCCGGGTTTTCGGATAGGCTCTAATTACCGGCCCTCGCAGGTTCATTCTTTGCGTTCCTGGTGCCCTTTGCGGTCGGAGCTTTCCAAATTGTCTATCGAAATGAAACGGCTTGTTTTCGTTGTGGCCATTGGTTGCGCTAGGAACTCCGCCGCTTGTCATTTCCTCTCTCGCCTTGGATCGTGCCGAGTGTGAACTTGATCACTGTCTCGATGTGCGGGGTATGGGGAAACAAATCGAATGGCCGCACACGTTCGATCTCATAGCCCGTTTCGGTGATTGCCTGGACATCGCGCGCCAAAGTCGCTGGATTGCACGAAACGTAAACCACCACGGGCGAGCGCAGTTCGAGCAGTTGAGCCAATGCCCGCTTGTCCATTCCTCCTCGTGGCGGATCCACGACCAGTCGCCCAAACCGACCGGCGGCGACCGAGCGAGCCAAAGCGACCATGCGGTTGACCGGCCCAGACAGAAATGTGCAGTTGTTCAGGCCGTTAAGCGCGGCGTTCTCGCGCGCGTCCCAGACCGCCTCGCGCACCGATTCGATGCCGATGACCCGGGCAAGTCGGTCGGCGCAGTAGATGCCGATGCTCCCTGTCCCGCAATAGGCATCGAGCAGTGTCAAGGCCGGATTGGGTTCGAGGAATTCCGCCACACAGTCATACAGTTCCTCGGTCGCACGCGTATTGACCTGGAAAAATGACATGGCCGACACCCGAAACCGAAGCCGCCCGAGTTGCTCACACAAAGCGCTTTCGCCCCACTCGAAGCGTTTCTCTTTGCAGACCGCCACATCGGCCACTGAGTCGTTGATCGCCCAGACAAGGCCAGCCAGGTGAGTGTCGCCGGCCACAAGGTCCTCGACCAGGCGGTGAAGATCAGGCAGTTCGCCCGGCGCTGTGATCAAGACAGCAAGAATGCGGTCTTCGGCAACGGAATGACGCAAAATGAAATGGCGCCAGAAACCCCGGTGCGTGCGCTGACTATAGGCTGGCAATCCCGAGCGTCTGGCAAATTCCCTCACCACGGCGACCGCCCGACCGAAAGGTTCGGGCTGGAGAAAGCAGCGCTCGACGTCCACGATTCCGGCAAATTCACCGCGCCGGTGCAGCCCGAGCACCAATTGACGGTCGGGATCGCTGCCGAATGTGTAATCCATCTTGTTGCGATAGCTCCAGATCGTCGGCGAAGGGCGGATCGGCTCGATCGGCAGATCGCTCTGGCGGCCAATTCGCGCCAGAACCTCTCGAACCTGATTGGCTTTTTGGCGAAGTTGCTCCTCGTAGGCGATATTCAGGGCCGAACATCCTCCGCAGGAGCCAAACAGAGGACACGGCGGCTCGACCCGATGAGGTGAAGGCTCGATCACTTTTTCCGCCACTGCTTCGGCATAGTCCGGCTTCTTTCGCATAATCCGCGCCATGACACGATCGCCCGGCGCGACGCCCTCGACAAAAACAACGAGGCCATCCGCGCGAGCCACGCCTTTTCCGCCATAGGCAAGGCTTTCGATTGTCAGCTCAACGCAGCTCGACTTTTCAATCACGTTCGCAAATCCCCATCAAACGTCGTATGGGCATCTTGCCCATGAAATTCCACGGGCAAGATGGCCGTCCACTGTGAACATTTCCCAATGGTCAAACTTGAAACCCGGAACGTGAAGCGTCGGATTTTGAACTTGGTCGCTGGCTGCTGACCGTTGGTTATTCGTTTTCCTCAATCGCTTCTTTTCGACAGCCGGCACAGAGCAGGCCTTCGAGATCGTTGGCCAGAAATCGCCGACGGGTTTCCGCATAGACCGGTCCATTCCACACATCGCTTATGCTCACGCCGTCGCCAACGCGGCCCATCACAGCGCGACGATCCCAGTCCACGCAGCAAAGCAACATCTCGCCCGTGCTGACAATATAGACTTGCTCGAACATTCGCCGACACCACGAGAATTTCTCCCAGCCACGCGTGTTGAATTGCTGCATGGTTTCGTGAACGCTGCGGTTGGAGCGGTTTTCGAGGCCTCGGATGTTGACCTTGACCCCACGCTCGCCCCAATAGCAAAAGATCTCGGGCAATTGAGGCTCGAGTAGCCTTGTCTTGATCATAGTCACGCGAACTCGCGGCTTTTCGTAGTTGCCGGCCTTTTTCAGCTCCAGGAAGCGATCAATGTTTCGCAGCACCCTGTCGAGCTTCAGGCCGACCATTGTTTTCTCGTAAACCTCGGGCACGATGCCATGAACGCTGAATGAAATCCGGTCGAGGCCCGAGTCGAGCAGGGCCCGCCCCTGGCGCTCGTCGAGAAGGAATCCATTGGAGTTGATTTTCACGACCGCTTTCGATCCCACTTGGTCGCAGCGTCGTGTCACGTAAGCGATCTTTTCGCCAATCTCAGGGTCCATCAGCGGCTCGCACATCAGGTAGGGGCTGATGCGCTCAACGTCATGGTCCAGGCACTCGTCAACGATCCGCTGGAACAGCTCCATCGGCATCGTGACATTGGGGATTTTGGCTATGGTTCGAGCATTGGGGCAGAAGATGCACCGCGAAGGGCAGCCGGGTCGCGTTTGGATCTGAATGATACGGGGAAAGTTGGGAACAGGCTTGCGGTGTTCAATCCAGCGCGAATACGCGCGCTTAAACACAGGAACCTGTTCGGGGATGAAATACCTCTGTCGCATGTTGGATTCCTTCAGACGGTGCAACCTTGCCTTTGTGAGCGCCCATGCCAATCAATGCTGTCAGCCCGGTTGTGTTCGACCGCCGCCGAATCCTTTGTTGTATCAAACGCAATTCGCTGCGCGCTCTCGAACCGCGCCGATTTTGTTACACCACCCATTTGCTATCGAAAGCGGCGTGGCCGATCAATAGAAAAGCCCGCGTGCTAAGAGCCACAAGCGTTTAATGGTTTTGTGGGGCTTGAGAATTGACAAACATGGCTTTGCGTCTATGAACAGGCCACTTGAGCATGAGGGTCTGTCTCAGATCCTGATGAGCCGGGCTTCGGCATGCGCCGGGTTTGCACCCGGCTTCAGCCGGGGTGCAAGGCAACCA
>Ga0315280_10004630_pt1 | contig 20166 bp, 15 predicted proteins | sample YL17G06_40_MG_FD_203697 | JGI IMG/M metagenome (GOLD analysis project Ga0315280, IMG submission 203697) | Sediment microbial communities from Yellowstone Lake, YNP, Wyoming, USA - YL17G06_40 | ecosystem: Environmental > Aquatic > Freshwater > Lake > Sediment | place: USA: Wyoming | collected... | reverse complement strand
TGGGCATCGATCTGGTTCTCGCCGGGGACGAGGGTCACCCCCAGCGTCCAGTCGATCCAGCCGTTGGTGGTCTCCACATCCTGCCAGTCGCCGCTGTTGGCGCGCGCCTTGACGGAGGCCAGGCCCACATCGTCGCCGGCCGTACCGACAATCGCGATATCGGGAGCGGCCGAGATGACCTGACCGGGCGTGGGGTCAGTAACCGCGAGCTGCGGGTCCTGCGCATCATAGGTCACCGTGCCGGTCACGGCCGAGGTGACGGTCCAGGTCCGGTTGCCGACCGCCGGGCGCGGGGGCGACCCGGCCGTCTGAGGCGCGAAGGTGAGCTTGGTGCCGGCATCGCACCAGCCGACCCATTGGCCGAAGATGCCGCTCAACAGGTCCTGATGGCCGCGGAAGGTCCGGTCGGTCTGGCTGGCGCTGTAAGTCGCATCGGTGTTCACGGTGTCGATGGTCGCCAGGTACTCCTCGTAGTACGCGCAACTGAGCGTCATCGGCGAGGCATCGGGGATGATGCCGGCGGCCTGGGCGGGCGTCCCCTCCCACTGGTGATCGCCCCCCGAGGCGGTTGAGGTGAGCGAGAAGGTGTAGTCGCTGCCCGGGTCTACATGGACGGTCACCGGGTGGGCGTCCCACACGGCGGCCACCTGCTGCTGACCCCAGCTGTAGCAGGTGACGTTCACGGAGTTCGAGGCATCCAGTATCTTGCCATGGGTCTGGGTCTTGAAGGTCACCTGGACCGGAGTGAACTGGATTCGCATGTTCATCGACGCCAGCGACGGGTCGAGCACTTCGACATACTGGATGTTGGAGGTGCCGAGTTGGTTGTCGCGAGTGCTTGGGTAGAGCTTATTGAGTGTGGTGTTGCTGTTGTCGAGGTTGAGGGTGGAGACGCCATCGGACCGGTAGGCGGCCCTGTACTTCCATTCCCCGGGCGGGTAGATGGTCTGGGTCTGCGGGCTGGCGGGATCGGGGGCCATCCCCGGATCCTCGATCCAGATGCCGTAGTTGTTGTTGTCAGGCGGACCGTTGTTGAACCGGCCGGTGCCGCTCGGCTCGCGGCTGTCGATGTGGGAGAAGATGATCCCGCCGCGCATTCCCATCCCGAACTGGTTGTACCGGTCGAACTTGACGCCCGGCGCGTTCGGGTAGCGGTTCTCGATGAGGAAGTACTCGTTAGGGTTGATCGGTAGCTGGTAGAGCGAGGTCGCGGCGTTGCTCGACTCGATGTTGGTCACCGGGATCGTTGGTCGGCTCGACAGGCCGTCCCGCGTCGAGAGCGGCGTGGGCTGGATCCACCCGAAGAAGGCCTTGAGGGCGCCGCAGAAGTGCGTGGGGACGGAGCCATTTCCCCCCGGCCCCCCCCAGGACCCGTAGGCCATGATGTCCCACTCGTCGACGGGGTAGTCGTTGTAGTCCCACTGGTGGTCGGACCCGCTGTCGTAGTCGTACAGGTCGGGCGCGCCGAGGAGGTGCCCCGTCTCGTGGGCGAAGCCGCCACAGAGGTCGTCCTCGGACATGAGGGCGAAGTTGTAGCAGTACACGCCGTCGATCCACACGCGATCCCTCAAGTTCCATTTCTCGGTCGCAAAGACGCCGTTCGGATCAGCCTGCGCCGACGGGCCGGCGTGAATGATCCAGAGGAGATCCACCTCGGTGCCGGGGCCGCCGGTGGCATACGTCGCGAAGTTCACGCCGGGGTTGGCGGCGTTGATGGCGTCCTCCACAAGCTTCTGCTCATTGCGGGGGTAGCCGCCGGAGGCATACCAGACATCGTCATTGGGCATCCGGTACCAGGTGCCGGTGGCGCCATCGGGAGCGACGTCGCCGCTGATGTCGAGCTGCTGGTAGGAGGTCTCGAGGTAGTAGTCGCGCACGCTACCGGTAGCGTAGGTGTTGAGGCTGAACAGCATGTCGGTGAAGTGATTGGCCGTCGCGCTGCCCGTGGTGTTGGGGAAGTCCACCAGGATGCAGACCGCTTTGAGGGGCTGGTTGGTGGGCGGCGCCTGCACGCGGGCGGTCGCCTGGTCGACGCCCTTCCGCTGGTGGAGCGCGGCCAGCCGCGCCAGGACCTGCGCGGCCACGGGGGAGCGCATGATCCTGGGGCTGGGGGGCATGAACTCCGGGCCCCCGCCCCGCGAGTTGGCGCCGTAGAAGTCCACACTGAGGCCTGGGCACCGCCCCGTGCCCAGGTACTGCGCAAACCCCACCCCCGCGCTCAGCAGGCTGACGGTCGCGGCGACGACCACGACCAGAGCGGTCCTCGCCCAGATGCTCTTGCTGTTGGGGCTACGCTTTGCCATGGTTAGCTTCTCGCTTTTCCGGCTCGTCGGGCCGAGGCGATGACAGCATGATACGCGGCGGCGACGAACCCAAGGGTTCCCCCGCGAACTCACTGATTCGTAGGATTCTGCGCGGAGCCGATTCCTCCTTTGCCAGCGGCAGGAAAAGTGGCGCACGGCGGCCAGTTGCCGCCCGGTGTGACGCAGGTCACAGCGGGCGGCGGCCTGGCCATCACCCGCCTCGATCCGCCGGAAGGCGCGGCACCTCGCATCGTCGAACCGACCGCTGATCCGAGCCGGCCGGTCCGGTCGGCCGTCGAGCGGGACACCCGCCACCATGCCTTTCCGTGAAGCGTTCGCTGCCCTCATGGACTTCGAGAGGCCCGAGCTCCTGCCGCAGTTCGAGTGGGGCTACTGGCCGGCCACGGAAGAACGCTGGCGGGGTGAAGGGCTGCCGGCGGGCCGACAGCCCTGGGAGCACTTCGGGATCACGTGGTACGAGCACGCGCCGGTCGACATGGGTCTGCGGCCGCACTTTGAGCCGGAGATTCTGCGCGATGAGGGCGAGACGTTCGTGATCCGGCAGGTCGATGGCGTCATCGTCCGCCGGCGCAAGGACGAACTCTCGATGCCGCAGTGGCTCGAGTTCCCCCTGAAGTCGCGGAAGGACTACGAGGCCATCCGCGAGCGGCTCGACCCCGCCACGCCCGGCCGTTACCCCGACGACTGGCCGGCGCGGCTCGAGGCGTGGCGGACCCGCGACCACCTGCTCACGCCGGGCTGCTGCGCCGTCGGGTTCTTCGGCTGGTTTCGATCGCTCATGGGCGTGGAGAACCTGCTGTACACCTACTGCGATGACCCGGACTTCATGCACGCGATGTGCCGGGATCATCTCGACTTCCTGCGCACCGTGATGGAGCGCGAGCTTCAGGAGGTCGAGTTCGACTTCGCCTTCATCTGGGAGGACATGGCGTACAAGGGGGGCCCGCTGATCGGGCCGGCAATGGTGCGGGAGTTCATGCTGCCATACTACCGGGAGCTGCTGGACTTCCTGCGCGCTCACGGCATCAGGCTGGTGCTGCTGGACAGCGACGGCGATGTCAGCCTGCTCATTCCGTTGTTCATGGAAGTGGGAGTCGACGGCCTGCTGCCCTTCGAGGTGGTCGCGGGGCCGGACGTCCGCACGGTGCGGGAGCAGTACCCGAGCCTTCGGATCCTCGGCGGCATCGACAAGCGGGCGCTGGCGCGGGGCAAGGAGGCCATCGACGCGGAGCTGGAGGCGAAACTGCCGGCCATGTTCCGGCAGGGCGGGTATCTGCCAAGTCTGGACCACCACATCCCACCGAATGTGTCGCTCGATGACTTCGGGTACTACCTGGAGCGCTCGCGCGAGCTCTATCAGGGAACGACATGAACCACAGAGACAGAGAGACGCAAAGAACGGCAAGGCTTGGGGCGACCATCGCCGCCGCGCTGACGCTGTGCGCCGTGGGTTGGGCGGAGCAGCCTGCATTCGACTTCGAGACGGGTGATCTGCAGGGCTGGAAGGTGGTCGAGGGTCAGTTCGACCGGATGGTGTGCGACCGCGCCACCTTCCGCAACACCGGCCAGCCTTACAACAAGCAGGGGAAGTACTACCTGTGCACCATCGAGACGGCGGCCTACACGGGCAATGATGCCATGACGGGTGTCATCCAGTCCCCCACCTTCGTGCTGGAGAGCTCGAAGGTGTGCTTCCTGGTGGGTGGAGGGAAGGGACCGGGAGTCTACGTAGCGCTGTGCCTGGCCGACACGGACGAGGAAGTGCGGGCGGCGCGCGGCGTGAACGACGAGACGATGCTGCGGCACATCTGGGATGTGAGCGAGTTCGTGGGGCAGAGGGTGTACCTGAAGGCGGTCGATCAGGAGACCGGGGGCTGGGGGCACATCACCTTCGATGACTTCCGCGTGCCGACGGCGGAGGAGGTCGCCTCGATCCCGGCGGACGCCGAGAAGCCGCCGCCTTCCCCGTACGAGACGAACCTGCGGGAATCGTGCCTCCGCAGGCTGACGTCGCTGCGACTGGCGGTCAATGACCTGCACCAGACCTTCGGGGAGCGCTACCCAAAGTGGCGGGAGTACCTGGAGCGGGTGGACAGGCTCGAGGTCGAGGTCGGGGCGACCCACCAGGCCGCCTCTGCAGGGATCTCCAGGCAAGTCGACGATCTGGCGCGTGAGGCGATGGTCGCGAACCCGCTGGTGAGTGGGCAGCCGATCGTCTACGTCTCGCGCGAGCAGTACCTGCGCGACCACCACAATACGGAGACGATGTTCGAGAACGGCGCCATCCACGGGCCGTTTCGCGGCGGCGGCGCGCTGAAGATGGTGCACCCGGCCACGGGGAAGGTCACGGTGCTGCTCGACGCGCCAGAGGGGATCGTGCGCGACCCCGAGGTCCACTTCGATGGGAGGGAGGTTCTCTTCTCCTATCGCCGGAACGCGGCGGACGACTACCACCTCTGGGAGATCAACGCCGACGGCACGGGGCTGCGGCAGCTCACGACCGGGGCGGATGTCTCGGACATCGACCCCATCTACCTGCCCAACGAGGACATCGTCTTCAGCTCGACGCGGGACCACAAGGTGTGCGCCTGCAATGTGCACGTGCAGGCGAATCTGTTCCGCATGAGCCCGGACGGGTCCAACATCCACCAGCTCGGTCACAACACCCTGTTTGAGGGCCATTCGTGGCTGATGCCCGACGGGCGGGTCCTCTACACCCGGTGGGAGTACGTCGACAAGCACTTCGGGCCGGCGCAGGGCCTGTGGACCATGAACCCCGACGGTACCGAGCAGGCGAGCTACTACCACAACAACGCCTGGTGGCCCGGCGCGATTCTGGACGGACACAGTGTGCCCGGTACGGAGCGGGTGATCGCCACCCTCGGCTCCTGCCACGCGCCGCCATTCGGCGAGATCGCGGTGATCGACCGGCGGCTGGGCTTCGAGGGCGAGCGGCCGCTCATCAAGAGCTGGCCGCAGGTTCCGGTGACGCGCGACGGCTACGACCACGTGTGGGGACTGCCGCTGCGCTACGAGGACCCATACCCGTTGTCGGACAGGTTCTTCCTCTGCTCGCGGACGATTGACCGAGCCAAGAGCGACGGCACCAACGGCATCGACAGGTACGGCATCTTCCTGATCGACCTGTTCGGGAATGAAGTACTCATCCACGCGGACGACCAGCGGAGCTGCTTCGACCCGATGCCGCTCGCGCCACGAGCACGTCCGAACATGCCGCCGGCGCGGGTGGACGTTGCGAGGTCCGACGGGCTGTTCTTCGTGTATGACGTCTACCAAGGGACGGGGATGGGCTCGGTGCCGCGCGGCGCGGCGAAGTGGCTGCGCGTGGTGGAGTCGCCGCCCAAGCGGTTCACCTCGAACGGCGACTTCAACAATGGGGCGCGGCAGGCGCCGGCCATGAACTGGTCGGACGTGGGCAACAAGCGGATCATCGGGCGCGTGCCCGTGGAGTCGGATGGGTCGGCGTACTTCCGGGCGCCGGCGAACACCTTCCTCTTCTTCCAACTGCTCGACGAGCAGGGGATGATGGTCCAGAGCATGCGCAGCGGGACGATGGTGCAGCCGGGGGAAGTGGCAAGCTGCATCGGCTGCCACGACGAACGCAACACGTCGGTGCCGCTCGGCGGGGCGCCCCGCGCTCTCACACGTGCCCCCAGCGAGCCGGAGCCGTGGTGCGGCCCGCCACGGTACTTCGACTACCCGACGGAGGTGCAGCCCGTCTTCGACCGGTACTGCGTCACCTGCCACGACTACGGGAAGCCCGCCGGCAAGGTGCTGAACCTCTCCGGCGACAAGACGCTGCTCTTCAACACCTCCTACCTCGAGCTTCACCGGAAGTCCGGCACCGTGTTCCGACTGGACGGGCCGAACGACCCGATGCCGCTCATCAAGGTGGTGAACCACGGCCCGCCGGAGGTGCTCCCGGCCTACTCCTGGGGGTCGCACCGGAGCAAGCTGGCGCAGGTGCTGCTCAGCGGGCACTACTCGCTCCAGCTCGACCCGGAGAGCTTCGACCGCCTGGTGACGTGGATCGACATGAACGGCGTGTACTATGGGTCCTTCGAGCCCACGCGGCCGGACAACCTGGGTGGCCGGTGCCCGCTCGACCCCGGCCAGATCGCCCGCCTGAGCGAACTGACAGGGATGAGCGTGGCGGACGAGGTCGCGGCGTCCTATGTGGACCTGACTCGCCCCGAATTCAGCCTCTGCCTGCTGGCCAACCTCCCGGCCTCGGCCGGGGGTGCGGCCGAGCCAGGGAAGGAGCGCTTCTCCGGGACGGATGACCCGAAGTACCAGGAGGCGCTGCGGATCATCCGACAGGGCCGCGTCTGACAGCCGATGTTGCTCTTTGATACTAGATGCAGTAAGATGCACGTTGTAGAGGGGTGATGCAGATGGCGACGAGACTCTCCGAGCGGGAATGGCTGCGGCCTAAGGAAGCCGCCGAGTACCTGGGCATCTCGCTGAGCACGCTGTATGCCTGGCGGAGGAAGGGGATCGTCCAGTTCTACCGGATGGGGCCGCGGGTTCTCGGGGTGAGACGAACCGAGCTCGAGGCGGTCGCCCAGCCCGATCAGCCCAAGCCCTACGGTGTCGTGACGGCGGAGATGGTGCGGCGGGTACAGGCCTTCAACGAGAAGATGCGGAGGAAGTACGGCATCTTACCGGACAGCACACCCATTGTCCGCGAGGAGAGAGACCGGCATACCGTATGAGGCGCGTCTGTGTTGATGCATCCCTCGCAGTGAGATGGTTCGTGTCTGAGCCTGGGAGTGCCGAGGCGATAGCGCTGTTGACGGACTGGCTCGACACGGCGGAGCTGTGGGCCCCGGACCTGCTCTACACGGAGTGTGCAAACGCTCTTCGTCGCAAGGTCGCCGCTGGTCTGATGACCACGGGTGATGCCTCCGACGGGCTTCGAGGGCTCCTCGAAACGGAGATGCACCTGGTCCCCGACCGAGAGACTGCAGAGGAAGCGCTGGAGGCGGCTCTACAGGTCGGCCTGACCGTCTGGGACGCGTCCTATCTCGTCGTCGCCCGGCGCGTCGAGGCCGAGCTGTGGACCGCCGACGGGGAGCTGCACCGACGGGGTCAGCGGGCGTACCCCCGCATCCGACTGCTGGAGTGGTCGCAGTCGGAGCATCCTCCTGAGAGGTAGGATGGGCCATGGGACTTCTGCGTGCACCGGCGGCGGCCCTGGTGGGCCTCGTCGGTCTCCTGCTGACTGCCGGCATGGTGCCGAGCCAACCGCAGCCTCCCCCCAACCTCCTCGCCAATCCCGGCTTCGAGGAGGGCGCTGAGGCGCCGAAGGGCTGGGATCTGGCCATGGAGGGCAAGGGGGCGGGTAGCGCGGCCTGGGAGGCGACAGGCGGCCACTCGGGCGCGCGGTGTCTGCGGGTGGAACTGAAAGAGCCGGGCGACTACTGGATGGCGGACCAGACGCTGCCGGCCGGGAGCGCGGTGAAGAACCGGACTTACCGCCTCTGCGGCTGGTATCGCGCCACGGCCGAGGGCGTCGCCCATCCGACGGTCTACTCGCTGGACGCCAACGGCCAGTTCCTGGGCGCCTTCGAGTTCAGCCTGCCGAGGGCGGAGCGATGGACGTTCTTCGACAGCGGCTTCCGACCGCTGAAGGGCGCCGACCACTTCCGGCTGCAGCTCCGTGTGCAGGGGTCACCGGGGGTGGTGTGGTACGACGACGTGACGTTGTGCGACGCGGCGCCCGTCGCAGAGATGCAGCAGGCTCTCGCCCAAGGCCTCGAGCAGGATGCCGCGACGCGGGCCGGCTGGTGGTGGGCCACGCTCCCGAACGAGGGCGTGGTCGAGGTCCGCTTCCGCGAGGTGCCTGAGGTGCAGGTGGCGCTGAAGCTGGCGGGGCGTCTGCCGGTAGGCTCTCATGCTCTCATCCACGCCGACGTGCGGTTCCAGACTTTGGGGGGCTGGGTGGCACATACCCTTCCGGTCATGGTGCCGACTGCGCCGGACGAGGCGGGGGGCGGCTCGCCGACCACGACGGAGTTCGACCTGCTCAACCCGCTGCCCGAGAACTGGAATGGGGTCGCGGCGCTGCAGGTCGTGGCCGATGGGATCGGCGACGAGGCGCGACTGCTGGTGGGCGTCGAGCCGACCATCGTGCATCGCGACGGCCTGGTCGATGCGCGCGTGGGCAGTCCGTATCAGTTCCGCGCCGGCGAGCCCCTGCCCTGGGGTGCGCGCTTCATCGGAGACACTGGGGCGGAGCTGGACCGGCTCGCGGCCCAGAACCTCCCCAAGCACCTCCGCGCCATCCTCGGTGCGAGGGGCAGCGCGCCGGCGGTTCTGGCCCTCGACGGCCTCACCAAGCGTCGCCCAGATCAGTGGCGCGATGATATCCTGAACGGAGCCCTGACACCTTCGGGCACCGTATCGCTCCTCTGCGCAGGCGGCGAGACGGAGAGTCTCCAGTGCCTCTATGTCCCGACAGTCGCATCGCCCGGGAAGCTCACGGCGACGATGACACCGCTCAGGGCCGATGGCGGCGCGGCCATTCGGCCCGAGGCGTGCCAGGTCCATCTCGTGGAGTACGTCCCGTTCGCCGGGCAGTGGCTCCCCGATCCGCTGCTCGATCAGCAGCCCCTCGAGCCGCCCCAGCACGGGCCGGCGGTGTTCTGGGTGACGGTATCGGTGCCCGGGAATCAGAAGGCCGGACTCTACCAGGGACAGCTCGTGATGCGATCCGAGCGCGGCGACGAGGCGCGGGCGGATGTCCGGGTGCGCGTGCCGGGATTCTCGCTGCCGAAGGAGACGCACCTCAACTCGAGCTTCTGGCTCTTCCGCGCACAGATTCGACGGTACTTCGGCCTCCCCGACGACCCCTCGCCCGAGGTCTATGGCCGGTACATCGACCTCGTTACCAGCCATCGGCTCAGCCCCATCGACGTACTCGAAGGCCCCTGCTCGCCGCTCGTCAAGATCCACCGCGAGGCCGACGGCACACTGAGCTATGACTGGTCGCGGTGGGATGACTACCTGCGCCGGATGATGGCCGGAAATGCGAACACGATCCATGCGGCCTGGACGCACTGGATGGGTGGCTTCTTCTCGGAGCGTGGGCCGGTCGAGGCCACCGATCGCGCAGACCCTGAAGATCGCGACGCCGCTCAACTCGGACGAGCACCTCCGGTACCTGGGCGGCTACCTGAAGGCCGCGGCGGAGCACGTGCGGTCGCTCGGGTTCAAGGGGCTCATCTATGTACAGCCCTACGATGAGCCGGCCCCCGCTTCCTATGGCGATGTGGCCGGCACGCTGGCGGGGATAGGCAGGTACGCGCCGGGCCTGCCCCGGCTGATGGACGCGATCTACCCGAAGTCGCTGCCGGCGGAGCTGCGGGACAACGTCGACCTCTGGTGCCCCTTGAGCGCAGGGCTCCCGGGCAACTTCGAGGACCAGCGTAAGCAGGGCGACATTCTGTGGTGGTACGTGTGCTGCGGGCCGGGGCGACCGTTCGCCAACTTCTTCACGAACCAGTCGGTCATCGAGAACCGCATTCTCTTCACGCAGACGTGGCAGAACCAGGTAACCGGGGTGCTCTACTGGGGCCTGAACTACTGGCTCTCCTGGGACGCGCCGGTGCCCGAGCCGCGCTTCCCCGCCGCTCCCTGGCAGGCCTCCACCACCAACCGGGCCGCGAACTACCACGGCGACGGGTACTTCATCTACCCCGGCCCCACCCCCGATCACCCCCTCTCCTCCATCCGCCTGGAGACTCTCCGCGACGGCGTCGAGGACTACGAGTACCTCTACCTCCTGAACGGGCTCGCCAAGGGCCGCGACGTACCCGACGAGGTGAAGCGGCTCCTCGCCGTCCCGCCCTACGTCTCCAAGAGCCTCACCGAGTACGCCCGCGACCCGGAGGTGTTGCGGCGGTACAGGCAAAGTGTGGGGGAGTGGATCGGGAGGCTGAGCCGTCGGTAGACAGCGGTTCGGGGCCCGGCCACCGGGCGCCGTGGCGGGCGGCGCAGCATGTTGGGGTAGCGACATCAGCGAAGAGCGCCTGCTGGGCGACTGACGACGGCCTGGCAGGACTTTGTGTCTCCCCTCTCGAACACCAATGTGGCCGAACGATGAAACGCGTACCGCACCCGATCCCGTACCAGGGCAGCAAGCGCCACCTCGCACCGGCGATACTATCATGCGTCCCTGCCGGGCGCGAACGGTTCTTCGAGCCGTTCTCTGGCTCGGCTGCTGTTGCTCTGGCAGCCGCGTCTCAACGTCTCGCCAAACACTATGTCATCTCCGACGTGCTGGTGCCTCTGGCAGAGGTCTGGGGCATGATCGTGAACAGGCCCAAGGTACTTGCAGCAGGCTATGAGGTGATCTGGGGCTCGCAAGGCCACGACCCCGCCGGCACCTACAACCGCGTGCGGGATGCGTTCAACCGAGACCACGATCCCGTCAAGCTGCTCTACCTCCTCGCCCGGTGCGTGAAGGCCGCCGTGAGGTTCAACCGATACGGCGACTTCAACCAATCGCCGGACCACCGTCGTCTCGGGATGCGGCCCAGCATCCTGAGGCGGGAGGTCGCCGCCGCGCACGCTCTCCTCGCCGGACACACATCTGTCGTGGCTTGCGACTTCCGCGATGTGCTGATCAAGGCGACACCTCGCGACCTAGTCTACATGGACCCGCCCTACCAGGGCACCACGAATGGCAAGGACCAGCGCTACCTCACCGGGTTGCCCTTGGAGGAGCTCGCGGTGGAACTCCGGCGCCTCACCGACCGGGGAGTCCCGTTCTTGCTGAGCTACGATGGGTTCAGGGGGGATCGGAAGTACGGTGTGGAGCTGCCCGACGAGTTGGGGCTGACGAGAGTCCTTCTGAACGCGGGCCGGTCAAGTCAGGCGACCTTGATCGGCAGGAACGAGGTGACTGTGGAGTCCCTCTATCTGTCCTCGGCTCTTGTGGGAGCCCTGGCGGAAGAGGGCCGCGCCGTGAGGTCGCCGGCACACCTGCCGACGCTCGAGAAGGCTACCCTACCTCTTGGCGCACCGACGCATGCTCTCCACGGCGAACCGTTGCACTGAGAGGCCTTGCCTTCGTAGTGCGGCGGCGAGGCGGTCAAACCACTCCACGTCTTCCCCTCGGATCACCACCTCGATCCTGCGCTCCTCTGAGGTGGCGATGTGGGTGTAGCCCTCGGGGTGCGCCCAGTAGCAGGTCGCGCAGACCAAGGCTTTCTTGGGGCCGACCCAGTTCGGGCAGTGCTCGCAGCTCCAGGACTTCGCGCGGTTGCAGGCGCGGCATAAGAGCAAGTGGGGGCCTTCGGGGAATGTGTGCATCGACTCCCCCGCCACTTCAAACGGAACTCGGTGATCGACCTGGAGGAAGGTCGCGGAGTATGGACTCTGGCACACGGCACACGTGGCGTCGGCGGCCTCCATGAGGGCCTGCTTGACCTGTTTCGGAATCGCCCGCCGGCCCCCGGACTTGCGGCTCTCTATCCGCCCCTGAAGGTCAAGCTCGTAGGCTGCGATGCGGCGCCCGTCGGAGCCGCGGACCTTCAGCGTCCGCAGAGGTATCCCTTGTTCTCGCACGTCGCGCGCGGCTCTGGGCGGATGGTTGTACCCGTACTGGTCGCGGAGTTCTTGCGTGGTGATGTGGCCGTGCTTGAGGATGTGCTCAAGCACGGTTCGCGGTCGCTTGGCCGTGACCCGTGAAATCGCCTCGCGCAGCTTCTTCGGTGGCTGACGCCTCATGGCGCTATGCCAGGTCCTTCGGTGCGATTAGTCTGTCGGGAGTTGTGCCGAAGGCGCGCGCCAGACGGCCCAGCGTGGCAAGCGTGATGTTGCGCTCGCCGCGCTCTATGCCTCCGACGAAGGTCCGATGGAGGCCGGCCTCCTCGGCCAGCCTCTCCTGCGACCAACCCTTGGCCAAGCGCAGCTTCCTCACGCGGGCGCCGAGAGTCGTGAGAATGGCATGGTCCATGTCAAAGCACCTGCCGGGACCATAGTGGCGTGAACACTATGAGTCTACAGCCTATGAGTAGCAATCGAGTGCAGCGACAGGGGAGCCGCCCCTCCCCTGCCACCCTGCGCTGCCCGCTGCAGGACGCCCCCCAGCAGGCGTGGAAGACACGCCTTATCTGACCCAAGTACCCACTCGCTTGGGGCGAACCAGAGGTGCTGCAGATGAACCTACGCAACACTATGCTGTTCAAGAAGGTCTTCGGCTGTTTGGGGGCGGGGGCTATTGGGGACCAGTTGGGGAGGCCGGCCGAGGGGTGGCACTACCTGGATATCGAGAAGCAGAAGGGGCGGCTGACCGATCCGTGGGAGGTGAGCGACCGCACGGGCGGCGGCGATTCCGGCTTCGAGATCGGCACCGATGACACCGCGCTGGGGCAGATCCTCTGCCATGCCTACATCGAGAAGGGTGGGCGCATCACCGTTGAGGACTACGCGAGGCAGTGGCTGAAGGAGTTCCAGCCGACGCGGTTCTTCTTCTGCATGAGGAACACGTACGAGCTGCTCAAGATGGGCTACTCGCCGCGGCTCACCGGCGCGCTCAACATCGTGACCGGCAGCGGCTTGATGGCGATCAACCCGGTCGCGATCTACCACGCCTGCGACCCGGAGGCCGCGTACGGCGATGCGCTGGAGGTGGCGAGCATGTTCCAGCGCGATATCGACATGTTCATCCCGGGAGTCATCGCCGGGGCCATCGCGGAAGCCATGAAGCCCGAAGCGACGGTGGACTCGGTGCTCGAGACGGCCATCCGGCTCGCCCCGGCGGACAAGATGATCACCTTCGACGATCGGCGGTTCGGCAACCTGAAGGACACGATCACCCGCGCGGTGGAGATCGGCCGCGCGGCGGGGGATGTGTTCGCGGCGCGGGAGGGGCTCTACGCGGAGATGCTGCAGTACGCGGCGATCGATCCGCAGGAGGTCTTCGCGCTCACCTTCGGCATCTTCGCCGCCTCTCGGGGCGACACCGAGCAGGCGATGCTCGGCGGGGCGAACATCGGGCGCGATTCGGACACCATCTCCAGCCTCAACGGGCAGCTTTGCGGCGCGCTGAACGGGATCGACTCCGTGCCCGAGCGATGGGTGGAGGGCCTCTACCGCGGCGCCGGGGCGGAGGCGTTCCTGAAGAGCGCCGAGGGCATGACGGAACTGGTGCTGGCGAAGCTCGCGCGGATGACAAACCAGGTGGAGTGGTTGGGCGCAATGAGCGCTGGGTAGGGCCGTTGGCACCCTTTGCGCCCTTGGCAGTCTGAGTGATGAGTGATGGATGATGAGTGAGGCCAACGATCTCGGTTAGGCGTCATCCATCATCGCTCATGGCTCACCATCCGTCACCCAAGGTTGCGCCGGTCGCCGTGAGGTTCGGGATAGGCTGACCTCTCTGCCCTTCCCGGGCTGGTCAGCTCCCCTGCGCTCGCCGCCCGGTACCCCAGCAGTCCCTGGCTGCCACTCCGGTTCGTGCCGCAGCGGGCTGCCGCCTTCCCGTGAGCTCTGACTGTGGTCCCGTCTCGCGCGCTCGTTGGATTCGGTGCGAGGGAGGCTTTTGGGGCCGACACCGCGAAGCGCACCTGGCATCGCCCGGAGAGACCCCCCACGACCGCGGCCGAGCGCGCGGATAGGCCGGAGGTGTCGTACTTGGACGAGCCCCCCACTGACCAGCCGGCTGATGCGCGCCCGTTCCGCATCCTGGTCATGGATGACGAGCCGGGAATCCTCCGCGGGTGCGAGCGCGTGCTGCGGGGGGAGGGGCACGAGGTCCTGCTCGCCGATCGCGGGGAGAAAGGGCTTGAGCTTCTCCGGCAGAACCCTGACATCGACCTGGTGCTGGTCGACCTGCGGATGCCGGGCATGGGCGGCCTGGAGGTCCTCACGCAGGCCCGGGAGTGGGCGCCGGAGACGGTCTTCGTGGTCATCACCGCCTACGCGACGCTGGAGGCGGCCATCGAGGCCACCAAGCGCGGCGCCTACGACTTCCTCGCCAAGCCCTTCGCCCCCGATGAGCTGCTGCGACTCGTCCGTCGATCCCTGGAGCGCGTGCGTCTGCTCCGCGAGCGCAACCGGCTGGAGGCCGAACGCCGGCGGCGGATGCTGGAGCTGGCCACGGAGCAGAGCCGGCTGCGCACGATCATCGATTGCATGGCGGAGGGTGTGCTGGTCTGCAACGCGGAACAGGAGCTGGTGCTGTACAACCCCGCGGCGCTGAAGATGCTCTTGCCCGTGAGCGCGGGGGAGGCGCCGTCGGCCGCCCGGGAAATCGTGCAGCCGGCGGAGGTCGTCGAGATGATCGCCCGGGCGACCCGCCAGCCGAAGCGGCTCTCCCGGGAGGTGAAGCTGGCGGATGCACCCCAGGAGGAGTGGGTGCTGGCGGACGTGGCGCCGGTCACCGACCCGGCTTCGGGGCAGGTGCTCGGCACCGTGACCGTCTTCCGAGACATCACGCAGATGAAGCGCATCGAGCAGGTCAAGGCGCAGTTCGTGAACATGGTCGCCCACGAGCTGCGGGCGCCGCTCGGGGCAGTCGATGGATACCTGACGGTCATGCTGGAGGGCCTGGCGACCGATCCCGCCAAGCAGACGGAGATGCTGACGCGGTCGAAGCAGCGGCTGCGGGCGCTGCTCGACTTGGTCGGGGACCTCCTCGACGTGGCGCGCATGGAGGCCGGCACTGTCCGCCGGGAGATCGCGCCACAGCACATCGGCGAGGTCATTGGCGAGGTAGTGGACGCCATGCGGCCGCTAGCGCAAGAGAGCGAGGTGCGCCTGACCGGTGAGGCGCCGGACGGCTTGCCCGCGGTGGAGGCCGACCGCGAGGAGCTGATGCGCTTGCTGGGCAACCTGGTCAGCAATGCCATCAAGTACAACCGCCGCGAGGGGCGGGTGGTCGTCTCGGCAGAACCGGACGGGCCCTACGTGAGGATCTCGGTGAGCGACACGGGCGTGGGGATCAGCGACGCGGGCCTGCCGAAGCTGTTCCACGAGTTCTTCCGCGAGAAGACCGCCGAGACCCGTCACGTGGTGGGCACGGGGCTCGGCCTGAGCATCGTGAAGCGCATCGTCGACTTCTACCACGGGCGGATCGACGTCCGCAGCAGGTCCGGCGAGGGGTCGACCTTCACCGTGTGGCTCCCGTGCCGGCGCGTCGAGCAGGCGGCGACGGGAAGGGCGGAGACGGCTTGAATCAGGGGAACATAGAGACACTGACAACGCCACCGGCTTTCGCTGCGTACCGACCGGAGCACGCCGAGCGGCTGTCCGCCATCGCGCGAGGGGTGGAGTGGGGCGCCGTCCTCGCGGACGAGGGCCGCCTCGCTGCCCTTCGCGAGACGATGATCCTGCCGCCCGCCCTGCCCGACCCGGTCGCTACCCTCGAGCAGGCGCTACTCGCCTGCAACGAGCAGGCGGTCCGCGATCGGATCGCCGCTGGCGAGCGCGACGTGGAGGCGCTCGCGCGGGCGCTCGGGCAATGGCCGGACCGCTGGGCCGGGGCGCCGCCGGTCCTGTCCTTCGTCGGCGTGACGCTGACCCTGTCGTGCGATGCCCGGCCGCGCTGCGAGTACTGCAATCAACGGATGGTCGAGAACACGCTGCCTCTGAGCGCGTGGCGCGACCTGGTTCTCGAACTCACCTCCGGCGACCAGCCGCGACCGTACTTCTCCTACACGGGCGGGGAGCCGCTCACGTATGGGGAGGGACTCTACGGGCCTGAGGGGCTGATCCGCCTCGCCGCTGAGCGGGGGGCCGCGAGCAACGTCAACACCAATGCGCTCTCGCTGACGCCCGAGGTCGCTCTCTCCCTCGTCCACGCCGGAACGGCGCGGCTGCACATCTCGCTCGATTCGCCCTTCCCGCACGTGCAGGACAAGCTGGCGCGGGGGGAGGGCCGATTCGAGCGGATCGTCGCTGGCATTCACAACGTGCAGATCGCGCGGGAGGCCATGCAGGTCGATCACCCTGGCATCCACATCAACTGCGTCATGACCACCCGCAACCTATTCGACTACCCCGAGCTGGTGCGCTTCCTGCTCGAACGCAAGCGGGTGCGTACCCCCGGCGTCGAAGGGGCGTGGCGCGCCGACCCGCACTACCGGGATCTCGGCATTCACCTCATCCCGGTCGGCGGGCGGGAGAACGCGCCCATCCGCCCCTCGGCGGACGAGTACCGGCGGTTCTTCGAGGAAACGTGGGAGGACGCGGCGAGGGTGTGGGACACATACCAGGAGGTCGTGGGCGTGCCACCCGACGAGCGAGTGGATTACCACAACTACGCGTTCTTTGCCAACCCCTACCGGCGAGTGCAATACCGGGGCGACCTCGGCGACTACGTCGCTGCGGCCGCCGAGAGCCGGCAGTCGACCCTCGGCCTCGGCGAGCGATGCCTGGTGGCCCCGACTCAGGCCTTCTTCCTCCCCGACGGTTCGCAGCACTGGTGTGGCGGCCGGGCGGTGACGCGACCGGCGCCGATCGGGTGGCGGGAGGATGGGCCAGTGCTCGACAACGCCGAACGAGCCCTCCCCCTGCTTCCGGGTATTCCGGATGACTACTGCCGCGGGTGCCCGGTAGCGACGCTGTTTGTCAACCAATCGGTAGAGGCGAACCTGAGGCAGCGTGTGGGGAAATGGATCGAGGAGGCGACGACGGCAACGGCTTAGTGCCTATCCTGGAACCCGTGGCGCAGCCCTCCAGGGCTGCGGACGTTCCGGTTTCGGGATAGGCTCTTAGACCACGAAGACACGAAGAACGGCAACGACGAGCATCTTGGTGAAAGCGCAACCCGCCCGGCCGATGGCCGGGCGGGTTGCGTTCCCGTCAGGGCCGTTCCTCATGTCTTTGTGTCTTCGTGGTGAGACGCCGTCACGCTGTCCGGCCCACGGCCTCGGCGACGACCCGGAGCTCCTCCATCAGGCGCGCGAAACGCCGGTGGGTAAGCTGCTGGGGGCCGTCGCACAGGGCCTTGGCGGGGTCGGGATGGACCTCGACGATCAGGCCATCCGCACCCGCGGCGATGGCAGCGAGGGAGAGCGGAGGGACGGCCCGGTAGTCGCCGGTGGCGTGGCTCGGATCGACGATCACCGGCAGGTAGGTTTCGCGCTTCGCCACGTAGACGGCTGAAAGGTCGAGTGTGTTGCGCATCGAGGGCTCGAAGGTGCGGATGCCGCGCTCGCAGAGCACGATGTCGAGGGTGCCGCTCGAGGCCACGTACTCCGCCGCTTTCAGCCATTCCTCAACGGTAGCCGAGAAGTTGCGCTTGAGCAGGACCGGCTTCCCGCTCTGGCCGGCGGCGCGGAGCAGCTCGTAGTTCTGCATGTTGCGGGCGCCGATCTGCACGGCGTCGGCGACCTCGGCGACCCGCTCCACATGGGCCGCATCGCGGGCCTCGGTGACGATGGGAAGCCCCGTTGCCTCCCGCGCCTCCGCGAGCAACTCCAGCCCCTCCACGCCCAGGCCCTGGAAGTCGTAGGGCGAGGTCCGGGGCTTGAACGCTCCACCCCGCAGGGCGGCCGCTCCCGCCTTCCCGACGGCGCGGGCGGTGGCGAGGAGCTGGGCGCGGCTCTCCACGGTACACGGTCCGGCGATCACCGAGACCCTCGCTCCGCCGAACTCGGCCGAGCCGAAGAGCACGCGGCTGCGTCGGGGGTGCGATTCCCGGCTGACGATCTTGTACGGCCTGAGGATGGGCACTACGCGCTCGACGCCCGTCAGCCGCTGAAGGTTGTCGGCCAGCGCCTGCTTGTCGGCATCGGCGGCGCCGATGGCGCCGATGACCGTCCGCTCGATGCCTCGCGATAAGTGATGCCCGTAGCCGCGCTGCTCGAGGCGCTTGATGACCTGCTCGATGTCGTGCTCGGTGGCCGAGCGGCTCATGACGATGATCATGGGTGATCCTCAGACCGCGGGAAATGAGACGGGCGAGGTGGTCGGAGAGGTCGCGCACGCCGGGCGTCGCGCCGAGCAGGAGGGCAGAGCAAACGGCCTTCCCGGGGGGGGACGCCCGGCATCCTGACGCCGGCACTAGCCGGGAAGCACCCCGCACGCCGGCTCATCCTCGCCCTCGGCCAGGGCGCGTGCGGTCTGCTCGAGCATCTCCTGCCACGCCGGCTCCTGCACGGCGTAGCGGGGGTCGTACCAGACCAGTTTGAGCCCGTGCTTCATCTCGGCGAAGTGCTTTGACACGGTGGCCGCGCTCACGCCGTACAGCCCGGCGACCTCGTCGCGTCCCTCGGGTCGGAAGTGCATCCAGCAGCACGCGTAGTCCGCCGCCGCCGCATACGAGAGCGGCTTGCGCAGCGTCGGCTGCAAGGCTCGGACGGCGTCGCGGAGAAGACGGTGGCCGCCCAGCACCTGGCTGGGATCAAAGCCTCGTGCGAGCATCTCGAGGCTCAGCGCCGCCAGGGCGATCTGCTGCCGTTGCTCCGGCGAAGGCGGCCCCGGAGCCGCAGAGGCCAGAGAGCCCGTCAACTCCGCGACGGGGAAGGCCACACCCACCGCTGCGGCCGTCTGAGCGACCGAGTCCACATAGGCCAGCGCCGCCGCCCGTTCATCCGGGCCGGCCGCGTACAGCGCGCGGGGCGTCCGGTTCCCCAGCAGCGGCACCGGCACCTCCGGCAGCACAGACGCCAGCGCGGTCACCGTGGCGAGCGCGAGGTCCCACTGCGCGACCGCCGTGGCGTCGGTCGCCTCGGTCGCGGCGAAGGCCACCGGCTGGCGGCTGCCGCCGAACGTATCGCGCGCCAGGCAGCACAGCATCGGGGGCAGGCCGCTGCCACAGGAACAGGGCCCGGTCTGCGCTGTCGCTGAGTCGAAGGGATCCATTTCTTCCATGGTCTTTTGGGGGACATTTCCCCACGGTCTCGCACTTGTCCTTCTGGGGCAGGGATTCGGCTCGCCATGACGAATGGGCCACCGGCGGCCGGACCTCCTGCCGCAACGAACCTATGGGGACATCGACCAGCCAGAGATCGCCGCGAACGCGCGAGTGGGAGCAGGTTCACCGGCTCTATGACGACCCCCGGGCGCCTCCTGCGGCCATCGTGAGCCGCATCGTGGCCGCGCTCGCGCCGGCCACGCGCGAGGGCATGGCTGACTCCGCCGTCGCTCGCTGTCTGGGCACCCTCACGAGCGCCGGCGCAAGCGCGCTGGACGAGCCCTGGTCCATCGACCCCTCCCTCCCCGCGGCTGTGGACCTGGCCGCTGCCCTACGAGCTGCAGCCGAGCGCGACATCGCCCGGGCGAGGGTAGCCTCCCGTTTCGGCGAGCTGGCGCTCGACGCCCTTTCGGCCGCGGCCCTCGATGTGGCCGCTGGGGCAGCGGACGCGCCGGAGGCCGTGCGAGCCGTCCTGGCTCGCTACGGCGAGCAGCGCAGGTTGCCTGATCTGGCCCGGGTCTTCGTGGCCCAGGACACAGCCTACGCCTTCCGGTACTTCGCCGAGCGCGACATCCCGCCTCATGTGGGCGGTCCCAGGCTTCGCACGGTGGCCGACGCGAGCCGTCTGGTCGATGACATCGCGGGCCTCTGCCGAAGTGCCACCTCTTCCCTGGAGTTCGGTGCGCTCGAGGAGCAACTGGGGCGAGCCGTGGCTGAAGGAGGCGCGCCCGGTCATCCGCTCTACCAGGCCGCGGCCGCGCAGGCCCTCCACGACAGCTTGCGGGCACTGGGAGGGCTCACCTGATGCCCACGCACCGGCGAGTCGTCGTGGCCACCGGCCTCCCGCCGGACGCGCTCGGCCGATGGACCGAGCACGGAACGCCCGACCTCACCCTCGCACTCGCCGGCCCGCACCGTAACGTGGTCCTCGACCACGACCGCCTCCTCGCGCAG
>Ga0315280_10004629_pt1 | contig 20168 bp, 14 predicted proteins | sample YL17G06_40_MG_FD_203697 | JGI IMG/M metagenome (GOLD analysis project Ga0315280, IMG submission 203697) | Sediment microbial communities from Yellowstone Lake, YNP, Wyoming, USA - YL17G06_40 | ecosystem: Environmental > Aquatic > Freshwater > Lake > Sediment | place: USA: Wyoming | collected... | reverse complement strand
GCCTCCAACAACGCTTGGTCCTGTCGGCTCTTCCTGGTCTGCTGTTCCATGCCAGTCTCTACTGGACAACCGCATGACTCTCCTTTTTGGAGGATCCACTATTTGTGAACTGCTCATTAGAATGAGGGAGTACATCATTCTGGGCAGCCAGTGTGGGCGTCGCGAGGCGGCGACCATCTACACCGAGGCCCTGCGGCTTGCAGTGGATCTGGTGCGCACCCGTCAGGTCGCCGAGCGGTACACCGGTCTCAGGGCCTACGAGGTGCTGGCGTCTGCTCTGCGTGACGAGGAGTTCGCCGAAGACGCGGACCGCGAGGAGGACAAGCCGGGATTCCGCTACCTATGCGTCCTCTGTTACAACATGATGCTCGACGACCACAGGTCCGCAGCTCCCTTCCTGCGTGACGCGGCTGAAGCCCTGCCGGAATGCGGGACCGAGTTGATCCGGGCGGCCGGCTGTTACGAACAGAGCTGCGAGTTGCGGGACCAGCTCGAAGGCATCATGAAGAGCGACTTCTCACCGGACGCACAGAAGCGGCTTCTGGACCCCGATGTGCGAGACGAGTACGCTCGGACCATCCTCCTGATCCGCGACTCCGATGAGCAAGGGATCTCGCACATCGAGCAGGCCCTGGCGGGCACGGGTGGTCCCCCGGGTTTGCGGACCGGGGGCCTGTAGGAGGCAGGACATGGTGAGATCGCGTTGCAGTACCCTGACGCTAACTGTCGTGCTGGCTGTCACGCTCTGCGGCAGCTCTCTTGCGCAGCAGACAGCGGCGACCGACCTCAAGCTGCGCGCCTACGTGCGGGCGATGGACACGCCCGGCAGCGACTGGCAGCAGTTGTGCGAGACACCCGGGGCGATCGCGGTTTTGACTGGCCAGGAGCTCTCGGTGGCGCCGGTAGACGCGAGAGAGTTCGGGGACGCGGATCTCGCCAAGCTGGCCCGAGATCTGGGGGGCATCGCCGCTCTGCGCATGCTCACCCTGTCGGGCACGGGCGTCACGGACGACGGGCTCAAGGCCCTCGCCGGCCTGCCGAACCTGCAGGTGCTCGAGGTGGGGGGCAACGCCATCACCGACGCGGGCGCCAGTCACCTGACGGCTCTCACCGATCTGCGGATCCTGACAATGGAAAGCACCCAGGTCACCGATGAAGGGCTGAAGAGCCTGGGGAAACTGACCAGGCTCCGGGAGCTGGACCTGACCGGAGCTCCCATCACGGACGCGGGGCTCGCCAGTCTGGAGTCGCTCACCGAGCTGAGGGTGCTCACCATCCCGGATACTCAGGTGGAGGGCCCGGGGCTGTCCAACCTGGCTTCGTTGATGGGGCTCGAGGAGCTTGACATAGGGTACGGCAAGGTCGCCGACGCGGGCATGGTGGGCCTGGACCACTTGACAAGCCTGCGATGGCTTCGCCTCGCGCACCTGGACGTATCTGACTCGGGCGTGGCACACCTCGCGGGCTTGACGGGCCTGCGCTACCTCGACCTCTCGGACACGCGCGCGGGCGACGCCGGTCTAGCCCACCTGTCCGGCCTCGCCAACCTGGAGGTTCTGCAGCTCATCAGCGTTCCCGTGACCGACGCCGGCCTTGCGCACCTCGCTGGTCTCAGCAACCTGCGGGAGCTCGGGCTGGGCGATACCTGGGTGTCCGACACGGGACTGCGCCATCTGGTGAGCCTGAAGAAACTGGAGGGGCTTAGCCTGTTCAGCACCCAGGTCACGGACGCCGGGCTACACCACTTGATGGACCTCAAGGACCTGCGTGGTCTCGTGCTCTCCTACACGACCGTGTCGGATGAGGGCCTTCGGTACGTTGCCTACCTTCCCAACCTCGAGCGGCTGTACTGTATCGGCACCCGGATCAAAGGCCCGGGGTTCGCGTTCCTGGCGGGGCTGGCCAAGCTAGAGAGAGTCGACCTCGGCAACACGCCGCTGAACGACGAGGGGCTTCAGTACCTGACGGTCGTCCCTAGCTTGCGCGAGGTGCGGGTGACCGGCACAAGCGTCACGGGTGATGGCATCGATGAGTTCCACCGCGCCCTGCCCGCGTGCAGTGTCGTGACGTGGTGACAGCTTACGCCCGTGCGGTAGCCGCGTGCCCAAGGAGGCGACGCTCGGAGTGACGACAGGGGGCGCGGGGGCGAATGGCGATCCACAGCAGTCGGGCCGATGGTTCACGATGGCCGACGCCTACGACCGGATGTGCGCCGTACTCGTGCCTTGCTACGACCTGCTGCAGGACGAGATGCTCCGCGTCGCAGCGCCGTGCGACCGACCGCTCGCTATGGCGGACCTAGGCGCCGGAAGCGGGATCTTCATTGAGAAGGCACTCGACCGGTGCCCCGGCAGCACCGCCTACTGGGTGGACTACTCAAGCGACTTCCTTCGGGTGGCCAAACGCCGCTTGGCGCGCTTTGGTGAGCGCGTGCACTTCATCCTAACGCCTCTGGAGGAGCCGTGGGACCGGGCGATCGGCGCATCCCTCGACGCTGTCGTCTCCATGTCCGCGATCCACCACCTCACCACGAACGAGAAACCGGACCTGTACGCCAGATGCTACGGGCTCCTCCGGCCGGGCGGCTGGCTCCTCAATGCCGATGAGATGACCGGCCCGGACCACGCGGCGTATGTCCGGAGCCTTCATCGCTGGGTCGAGCACGTCGAGGAGGCGCGGCAGCGTGTCCCTGCGGAGGACATGCCGTACTGCGAGCAGTGGTGCGCACACTTCGAGGGCTGGAAGCAGCGCAACATCGGGGCTCTGGAGCGCCCGAAGGCCAAGGGTGACGACATCCACGAGAGCTACGTGCTTCAGCTCGAATGGCTACGGGAGATAGGCTTCGTCGAGGTGGACCTGCTGGCCAAGTTCCACATCTGGTGTCTGATCGTGGGACGCAAGCCATGACCGCGGGGTCAAACGGATAGCTGCGGTGGGGCGCCCGGGTGCCTGCCAGTCCCTGTCCAGAGCCTGATGGATACGACTAGGGAAGTCGGGCGCGTGAGGAGCTCTTGTTCCGGGTCGCCGCCGAGCAGCACAGACGGGGACCGAGAACCAGGTGCTCAGGGCGAGCCAACGACGGCAGCGTGGGCGCGTCCCAGGGACCAGCAGGGACGACTATCCGCTCCGCCAGTGCGCCGGACTCGGGGACATGCCGGCAACAGGTGGGTCTCCCGTGCTCGCCTTGCTTGGTACAGTAGGGCGAGTTGTGGGACCTCTTGGGCGCGTGCGCGAATAGGCGCTCAAGGGGCGGGAGCTGAGCGCCGGCGCCCAGCTCCCGCTGCGGCGGAGGCTCGTGCTCGCCGCGCGCGTTGACGCTTTCAGGTAGAGCGCCCCGCCGCAACCCACAGCACTCCCTCGGACGTCTCTATAGAGTACCGCGCTGGACGCTGAATGCAAGGTCGACGCCGAGGGCGGAGCAGGTGATGTTAGTATGTACTTCCTCGGTGTCGACTGCCACAAGGAAACGCACGCCTGGGCATTGTGCGACGACGCGGGAGCGCTCGTGGACGAGGGGTCCGTCCGCAACGCGTTGCCCGACCTGGCCTCCCTTCGGGCCCGACTGCCTGCCCCGTTGCATGTGGGGCTCGAAGGACCCAGGGCGCTCCGTTCCGCTGTCGAGCGCGCGTTCGCAGACTGCCCGCTCTTCGAGATCTGCGCAGCCTGGACCCACGAGTGGCGGCGACGCGGACGCGCGCGACCGAAGAACGACCGCTACGACGCGCAACGAGTCGCCCGCTGCCTCGTCGAGTCGCATGAGGACCTCGTCCCCCTCCCCGATCGCCAGCAGGGGCGTGAGGCGCTGACAGTCCTCTTGTCGTCCTACCGACGCGCCCTCAGAGACCGCGTTCGCGCAGCCCAGCGGCTCCACGAGCTGCTCACGCGGCTCTGGCACTGCCACTACGTGGAGCTCTTCACCGAGCCGCTGGCCCCGACTGCGCGTTGGCTCTTCGCTCAGTACCCACATCCCTATCTGGCCGCCCGCGCCCGCTCTCTTGGCGAGCGACTTCGCAAGCGCTCTCGCGGCCGTTTCGGGCAAGACCTCGCCCAGCGCATTCGGCACGTCGCCCGTTCGTTCGGCCCGCCCTCGCTGGCCGAACGGCTCCTCGCTGACGAGCTGCGCGAGTCTGCCGGCCACCTCGACGTCCTCGAGCGCAAGTCCGAGCTTCTCCGCGGCCAGATCGAACAGCTCGTCCGCGACCTCGATGTGGCGTGGCTCCTTGACGAGCCCGGGCTCGGACCCGTCCAGGCTGGAGCCCTCATCGACGCGGGATTGCTTGAAAGCCCGGGGCCCAACAGCTTCGCTCGCCTCGCCGGGATCGCGCCCGAGGACGACAGCAGCGGCAAGGTCGACCGCAAGGTCAACCCGGCCCGCCGCGACAGCACCCTCTTCGCAACCTTGATGGACTGGGCCCACTGGCAGTCCGGCCACGTCGAGCCGGCGAAGTCCTACTACCAGCGCAAGCGCGCCGAGGGCAAGACCCACTGCACCGCGACCCGCTGTGAAGCACGCCGCCTCATCGACCGACTCTTCAAGCTCCGACAGCAGCACCGCGCCACTGCCCGCGTCGTCTCCCCCCCTCGCGACGCAACCCCTGGGGGCGGGGGCGCCGAAGCGAAGTGATCATACGACGAAGCGAGGCGCCCCCGAGCCCATGAGGGCGACCCCCCAACCCTTCTAAGAACTGGCGCACATCCCGCATTCCGTTCTCCGGAGGTCGCACTTGACCAAAGAGCTCTACCTGTGGGCGCTTCGTTCGTCGATCGCCACCGTCCCTAGCGCAATTCTGCTATAATGGTCCAGGAGAGGCCGGACCCATGCCGCGCTGTGAGGTCATCTTCTATCGGGAGACAGATGGGTCCACCCCGGTCTTGGACTGGCTCGCCGGCGTCGGGAGACGCAACAGAGCAGCACTGTCCAAGGGGCATGCACGGATCGCCCTGCTCGGCGAGATGGGCCATGAGCTGCGGCGACCGGCAAGCGATGCCGTCCGCGAGGGTCTGTTCGAACCGCGATGGCGCGTGGGCAAGGTGAACTACCGCGTACTCTACTTCTTCCACGGACGACAGGTCGCGGTCGTAGCTCACGGTCTCACCAAGCAGGCGGCGCTGCCGGAAGAGGACATCGGACGGGCGCTCGTGCGGAAGCGTCGGTTCGAGGCTGACCCGCAGGCTCACAGCCATGTGATGGAGGTGCCGGATGCCCAGGAAGACCACCGATGCCGTTGAGATCCTCGACCACCTCTACGGCTCGGACCCAGACTACCGCGCCGAGCTGGAGCGAGAGAAGAACCGCGTCCGCGCAGCGTGCGCGGTCTACAAGGCCCGGACAGAGGCAGGCTTGACGCAGGCGCAGCTTGCCGAACGCGTCGGCACCACGCAGAGCGTTATCGCCCGTCTGGAAGACGCCGACTACGAGGGGCACAGCCTACGGATGCTGGGTCGCATCGCGGGGGCACTTGGCCAAAGGGTGGAGGTCAGGTTCGTGCCCTCGAGCAGCCCCGCGCCGACTCCACAGAAGAAGCCAAGGGCTCGCAGAAAGCAACCGACTGAGGCCTAATGGGGCGTCGGGCCTCATCCACCAGTGGGGCCGTCAGGGGAGTCGACCTGCGGCTCGCGGGGTGCCCTGCTGCGCACAGCCCCGGGAAAACGACGCACCAGGATGGCCCCAGAGCCCACGCGAGACGGTGCGGGTACGTCCCACTACCCCCATTTCAGGCCCCCGCGAAGCGATGCTGGGAGGCGACCGGGGCCGCTCCTACGCGGAGGCCGAAGCCGGTTCCCTCCTACCGCATCCGCTCCCAGACCAGCAACGCCGTTCCTCGTTCCGGAATGCGGACCTCGTACTGCGTGCCGCGTCTCTCCACCTTCTCGGCGCGGTACTCGCCTCCGTCACGGACGAGGAGCTGCGGCGGCTTGGTGGTGACGCCCATGTGGGCCTCGCGTGGGCGAACCGCGACCGTGAGGGGCTCCTTGTGGTTCATGATGAGCAGCACGTACTGCTCGTCGTTCTGGTAGCCCACCCAGTTCACGTCGATGTGCTCGATCCCGCTTACCTCGCAACGCTCCTCGGGCATCTTCACACGACCCGGCTGCGAGCATACGCTGCCCCGCAGTGTCACGGGATCCACCCGGACAAACTGGGGTGCGCGGAGGTTCGCCTCACGCACCAGCCACTCCAGCGCCAGCCAGGCGAACTGGTTCGTGCACCACTCGTTCCACACTTGCCGGCCGTACTCGTCGCCGAGGCTGTTGTTCGGCGTGACGAAGGGCCGCACGTTGTCGTAGGGCGGGCCGATCACGCCCGTGAGCGGATCGTCCCAGCCACCCGTGGCGACCATCCCGTAGGCCTGGTCCGGGTCGGCGCAGAAGTTGATGGCCTTCATCGCCCCGGCCAGGTCGCTCCAGAGGCGGTCGCCGGTCTGCTCGAACATCCGTTCGAAGGCGATCCCCACCATAGGGCTCTGCGCCTGAGAGGGTCCGCAGAGCGACTGCTCGGTGGTCTGGCCGTAGCAGGTCTCGTACTGGCGGGTGCTTGTGACACGCGTCCAGCTCCACGTGGCGGCATCTTTCGCGACTCTGAGGGCGGCCTCGGCGTCGCCCATGTCCAGGAAGGCCAACACGGCCACGGCCGGCTCGTACGCCTCCCAACTGCGGTTGACCTTGCCCGCGGCTCCGGAGACATCCTCCCAGTAGCCCATGTATCGGTGCGGCTCCACGAAGGTCCGCTCGAAGAAGGCCTTCGAGCGGAGAGCCGCCTCCCGGTAGTGCGGGTCGCCCGTGACCTCGCCCATCTTCCAGAGCGCCCACGTGCACCAGACCTGCCCGGCATCGGCCAGATCGGTCAGGGCACGCCCGTCCGTGTCCAGGGCGTACGGCCAGCCACCATCCTCCCGCTGCGTCGCGACGAGCCAGTCCGCGCCCTGCCTGGCAGACGCCAGGACACGGGCATCGCGCCTGCCCGAGGCCTCCCAGTACCAGAGGAGCGTCTTGACCGCCGTCCCCGTGCTGTGGGGCACGACCCAACGGTTGCCCGCCTGGTCCCGGCCGACCAGCTCGGGCGGGTTGCCCTCGACGCTGTACTGCGAGTACCACGCTCCGGCCAGAGGGCCCTCTCGCTCCTGCTCGGCCAACAGCCAGTCCAGCACCTTGAGCGCCAGAGTACGCGCGGTCGCATCATCCGTAGCGAGGTACCACGAGTAGAGCGTGGGCAAGGTGTACGTGGTGCCGTAGAAGTTGTAGAAGAAGTCGAACCCCGGGTGCGATCGGACCGTCTGCCACTGCTCGCTCCAGACCTCATGCCGCATCGTGTAGCGCGCGCTCAGCATCTGCATCTCCGTGATGGACATCGCCCACTGACGCGGCTGCTCGAAGCGGAAGAGCTTGCTCACGACGTGCCAGTAGGCTTCCCACCAATCGCCTGAGAGTACGGGCAGGGCGATCACGAACTCCTGCGGGGCCTCCCAGATGGGGGGCCAGACCGTCTTGTCCGGCGGTGACAGCGGCACCTGCAGAGCCATGGTCATCGCGTTGTCCGCCGTGAGTCCCCACGTCATGTTGTCTGTGTCCGGCACCAGCGACATCGTGCCCTCAGGCGTCTGGATGCACAGCATCCGCGTGGCGCTGTTGTGGCCGTTCGTCGCAAACGGCACGTTCGCCCCGTGTTCCACTGTGTACCAGTCGATATGGGGGCGGAACAGGACCTTTGGACTGTCCACGGCGAGGCGGAACTCGATGTCGCAGTAGGCGTCAGGGGGCGCGGCGGCATCGTTCGGCACAACGGAGCACTGCCAGGCCATGTCCCCGGTGCCCTCCGCGGCGGTGGTCAGGCGCATCAGAAGCACTGCCCCGGGCACGGGCGACGCGACGAGAGGCGCGCCCGCATCTCCGGGTCCGACGACCAGCAGCGGGCATGGCTTCCCGCCGGCGGAGAGAGACAGCTCAGCCCTCACCGCGGCGTGCTGACCGGCGGGCACGGCCGACACCCGGAGCGCTCCGTTCTCGCTCAGCCAGGTGGCGCGCACTCCGGCAGTTACCACACCCACGTGCTCGCCTGCGGAGCAGATCACCGGGCGGCGCAGACACGTCTCGACGCCATCTGCGGCCTGGACGCGGATCAGGCCACCCTCGTACCCTGGCCTTGCCTTGGCCCGCAGCTCGTACGCGCGACTCTCACCCGGCGCCAGGTTGCCCAGGCTGTGCGCGCTGCCGAGCCACTCGATGCGGACGTTCTCCGCTCCGGTCGAGCCACGGTTGGCCACCATGCCCGACACGGAGACAGCTTGGCCATCCTCCGCGATGGCGGCCTCTTGGGGCGCGACATCGGCTAACGCCAGCTTGGGCGCGACGTGGAGGGCGACGGGGCGCTGGTCGATGAGCAGGCCATCGGCCCATAGCTCGAGACGCAGAAGCACCCGGCCCTGGCGCCGCGGCACCATCCGGAACCGGACGTCACAGGTCGCCCCCGCGCCCACGGAGGGCACGCGGACTTCCGTCGGTCCCTCGAGATCCCCCTCGGGGGCCACCACGCGCAAGGCGGCTCGTCTGAGACCGGAGTCCGGACTCACGAGGTGGACGGTCACCTCCGCCGCCTCGGACTGAACCAGCCGGCCCGGGGTTGTCATTACTGATCCGAGCGTCGCCCCGCAGTAGGTCTGGATCTCGTGGGTCTCGATCCCAGGCGCCCGGTCGGCTAGGTCATGCACCTCGATGCGGTAGTGCCGCGCCGGCACCGGGTGGTCGATGGGCAGCACTTGCGGGTAGTCGGGTGGCAGGTCGACGAACTCCTGAAGCGGCGCCCACTGGTCCCCGTCCTGGCTACAGGAGATGGTCACGGACCGGAAGGCACAGGGCGTCCGGAAGTGGTTGAACATATGCACGAACCGCGTGACAGCCACGGGGCGCCCGTAGTCGATGGTGAGGACTGCGGGACTGGCCGGTGTCGGCCTCTCCGCTCGCCAGTAGTTGCGCACCCAGGACTGGCTGGGGTCGTCCGGATAGCCGTCGAAGGCCTGCCGTGCACCGTAGGGCCAGCCCCGGGCGCCCAGCCCTTGCACGACGACCGGGTGTTCCCGGTAGTCCCACTTCACGCAGCGCGCAGCGGGGGATGGGCTAAGCCCCGGCCCCGTGGGGGCGGCTGCGGCTGTTGCCTGCTCCGCCGTCGGGTCGGTCTCCTGATCGTGCCCGCCGGCCATCGCGAGGGCGCAGACAGGGCCGAGCATAAGGCTGGCCGCGGCCGCTGCGAGCCACAAGAGCGAGCGACGATCGATGCACACCCCCTTCTCCGCCGCCGTCCCAGCGATGCCCGCCAGTACACCCGCCAGGAGCGCGGCCAGGCCGCCGAGGCGAGCCCCGCAAGGGCCGGCCTCATCGGAGCGCCGTTCATCGTCCCTATCGAAGCCACTCTCCATCGAGCCCATGCTCATGCTCGGAGCTCCTTCCGCGCGCTGTCGCGCCGCGCCGCCGCCCGTGACGAGTGCGGTTCTCCGGCCCGCGGATGACGGCCTACAGCCCCGTGCCCCAACTTCGCGATGGGCCCGGCGGCGTGAACTGCCGAGGAGCCATGGTCAGGGCTGGTTTGCCACAGGTTATCCTGCCGGCGGCTGGCTAGGGCCCCGCTGCCGTACCCAACTCCTCGAGCCTGCTCACTGTCCACTGTCTGGAGTGCACCTCACGGCTAAGCGGCTGGCCGATGTGGACAACGGCCCCGGCAGCCCAAGGAGGCCGGCTCAACTGCCGCGAAGTGCGCGTCCCGGACGGATGTGGAGACAGAGGGGAGCGCTCTCGGTGGACCTTCCTAGTGGCGTCGTGACCTTTCTCATGACCGACATCGAGGGCAGCACGCGGCTGTGGGCCGAAGCCCCGGACGCGATGCGCGCAGCCCTCGCGCGGCACGACGCCATAGCTGCGTGCGTGGTTGGCGAGCACGAGGGGTTCCTCATCAAGCCGCGAGGCGAAGGCGACAGCACATTCTCCGTCTTCCCGCGCGCGACGGACGCGGTCGCTGCGGCATGCGCGCTCCAGACAGCTCTGACAGCGGAGCCATGGCCCGAAGGCGCCCCTCTGCGCGTGCGCATCGCCGTGCACACGGGCGAAGCGGATCTGGGGGTAGACGACTACTACGGTATCGCGGTCAACAGGTGCGCGCGCCTGCGTAGCATCGCACACGGCGGGCAGGTGCTGGTGTCGGAGTCCGCCGCCGGACTCGTGCGCGCGGTGCTGCCACAAGAGATAGCCCTACGCGACCTGGGCCACCAGCGTCTGCGCGACCTCGCCGAACCGGAGCGCGTCTCGCAGCTCCTGCACTCATCACTCCCCTCCGACTTCCCGGCCCTGCGCACGATCGACCTCGTCCCCAACAACCTCCCGTACCAAGTCAGCACTTTCGTCGGACGAGAAGCCGAGATGACAAAGATCAGGGAGCTGCTCCGCGAGACGCGCCTGCTGACACTGACGGGTACCGGTGGGGTGGGAAAGACGCGCCTCGCGCTGCAAGCAGCGGCCGAGATGCTCTACGAGTACCCCGACGGCGTATGGTTCGCGGAGTTCGCCTCCCTTAGCGACGGGGGGTTGCTGTGCCAGACACTCGCTGCGGTCCTGGACGTTCGCGAGGAGCCCGACAGGCCGCTTGCAGAGACGATACTGGGCCGGCTGCGCGGGCAGCAGGCGCTGGTCGTCCTGGACAACTGCGAGCACCTCGTCGACGCTTGCGCGCAGCTAGCGGAGCACCTCACCAAGCAGTGCCCCAAGGTGCGGCTCCTAGCGACGAGCCGGGAGGCACTCCGGGCGGAGGGAGAGACTGTCTGGCGCGTGCCGTCGCTGTCAGTGCCACACCGCACCCCGGGGACCGAGCCGCAGCCCGAGCAGCTAACGCAGTACGCGGCGGTCAGGCTGTTCATCGACCGCGCCGCCAAGGTCAAACCTGGATTCGCGATGACGAACGACAACGCCCTAGCGGTCGCGGAGATCTGCGAGCGCCTCGACGGCGTTCCGCTGGCTATCGAGCTCGCGGCGGCTCGGACGAGTAGCCTCTCACCGGAGCAGATAGAGGAACGGCTCGATCAGCGTTTCAGGTTGCTGACCGGGGGCAGGCGGACGGCACTCCCGAGACAGCAAACGCTGGAGGCCACGGTGGCGTGGAGCTTCGAGCTCCTGTCCGACCCGGAGAAGACGCTCTTCGCTAGGCTCTCGGTATTCGCCGGTGGGTTCACGCTGGAGGCTGCCGAGGCGGTGTGTCCGGGTGATGACATTGACTCGCGCGACGTTGCGGACCTCATCGGCAGCCTGGCCACGAAGTCGCTGGTTATCGCCACTGCGGACCGGTACTGGATGCTGGAGACGCTCCGGGCCTACGGCGCCCAACGCCTTGAGCAGTCGTTCGGAGCGGAGGCCACGCGACGGCGACACGCTGGGTTGTACGCCAACCGGACCGCGGGCGTGAACCCGCTCTTGTGGAGCCCGGAGGCGGAGGCGTGGCTGGCTTGGTGCGAGACGGAGCATGCGAACGTCCGGGCGGCTCTTGCCTGGACGCTAAAGCACGACGCCAACCTCGGCCTCCGGCTCGCGGGTGCGTTCGCCCGTCTGTGGGAGGTAGCACCTCACTGGGCCGAGGGCCGAAGCTGGCTCGCCAAGCTGCTCAGCACCGACGAGGCTACCGATCCGTCGTTGCGGGCCGACGGGCTCTTCTGGGCCGGCGTCCTGGCGGTTCAGCAGGGCGACTACGACGCCGCGCGAGAGCTACTGCAGCAGGCCGCTGGGCTCCACCGACGGCTGGGCGACACGCGGAGCGAAGGGCGAGACCTCTTGACCCTCGGCAACGTCGCTTCATACCAAGGCGACTACGAGGCAGCGAGGGCCGCACAGGAGCAGAGCCTCGCCATGTTCGAGGATAGCGGAACCAAAGGGGACATCGCGCGGTCGCTGCACGCGCTCGGAGTCCTGGCCCAGGAACAGCGCGATGGGGACTCCGGTCGCGCATACTACGGGAGGAGTCTCGCCCTCTACCGACAGGAGGGGGACAGGCGCAGTGCCGCTCTTGTCCTCAACAACCTGGGCAACCTGGTTGGGGACGAAGGGGACTACGAGGCCGCGATCGCTTTCCACGAGGAGGGGCTCGCCCTGTCGCGTGAGATCGGCGACAGGGCGGGCGTCAGTCATCTTCTAAGCAGCATGGGCTATGCTGCCGGAATCCACGGTGACCACGCCAAGGCACTGGCCCTATGCGAAGAGGCATTGACGATCGCGCGGGAACTGGACGCTAAGCGGGAAGTCGTGCTGTCGCTGTTGGGCACGGCAGGTGCCGCGACGCACCTTGCCAAGCACGAGCAGGCCGGTGAGGAGTACCGCGAGGCCCTGGCCCTGTCGGTCGAAATGGGCTGCAAGCCACTCATTGCCTACTGCCTCGAAGGCGTTGCAGCGCTTGCGTCCCAGCAGGGCCAGGCGGGACGGGCTGCCACCCTCCTCGGTGCAGCCGATGCCCTACGCCGGTCGATAGGCGCTCCGTCGGACCCCGATGATCCCGGGACCTTCCGGGGCCTACGCAACGTGGCGCGCGAGGCGCTCGGCGAGGAGGGGTTCGCTGCTGCCTCGGCCGAGGGCGAGGCCATGAGCCTGGACGAGGCGGTCGGGCTGGCCCTAAGCGCTGTTGCCGCGGGCTGAGGTGCGCGGGTCGCCAGGACTGCAAGACTCGTTCTCCGGTGCGTGCTGCGCGAGAAAGGTGCGCTCTCGATGGACCTTCCGTCCGGTGTCGTCACCTTCCTGATGACCGACATCGAGGGCAGCACGCGGCTGTGGGCGGAAGCCCCAGACGCGATGCGGACGGCGCTTGCGCGGCACGATGCGATAGCCACTTCGATGGTGACCGAGCACGCCGGGTTCCTCATCAAGCCACGAGGCGAGGGCGACAGTACGTTCTCAGTCTTCCGGAGGCCCACAGACGCGGTCACTGCGGCATATGAACTGCAGGCAGCCCTGACCGAGGAGCGCTGGGCCGAAGGTGCCCCTCTGCGCGTGCGCATCGCCGTCCACACCGGCGAAGCCGACCTAGGGGTCGACGACTACTACGGCATCGCGGTCAACAGGTGCGCAAGACTGCGCAGCATCGCGCACGGTGGTCAGGTCCTTGTGTCGGAAGCAACCGCGGGGCTGGTACGCGAGTTGCTCCCTGAGGAGGTGGGTCTGCGGGACCTTGGCTTCCAACGCCTGCGGGATCTGGCCGAGCCAGAGCGGGTCTCCCAACTGCTACACCCGTCCCTGCCGACCGACTTCCCCGCGCTTCGAACGATCGACCTGGTCCCGAACAACCTGCCTTACCAAGTAAGCACGTTCGTCGGGCGAGAAGCGGAGATGACCAAGATCAGAGAGCTTCTCCGCGACACCCGCTTGCTCACACTCACAGGCGCGGGCGGAGTCGGCAAGACGCGGCTGGCGCTCCAAGCGGCGGCCGAGATGCTCTACGAGTACCCCGACGGCGTCTGGCTGGTCGAGTTGGCAGCGCTCAGCGACGGCGGGCTGCTGCATGAGGCGTTCGCCGCGGCGCTGGACGTCCGAGAGGAGCCGGGCAGGCCGCTCGCGGAGACGCTGACCCCCTGGCTGCGCTCCAAACGCCTTCTGCTCCTGCTCGACAACTGCGAACACCTGGTAGACGCCACGGCCAACCTGGCGGAGAGTCTGCTCCGGCAGTGCCCCGGGTTGCGGATCTTAGCTACGAGCCGAGAGACGCTACGGACCGAAGGGGAGACCGTGTGGCGCGTGCCGTCGCTGTCGGTGCCGCACCCCAAGCCCGGGGTGCGACCACAGCCCGAGCAGCTCACGCAGTATGCGGCGGTACGGCTGTTCATTGACCGCGCCTCAAAGGCCAGTCCGGGCTTCACGATGACGAACCAGAATGCACCGGCGGTGGCGGAGATATGCTCACGACTGGACGGCGTCCCGCTGGCGATCGAGCTAGCGGCTTCGCGCACGAGCGCGCTGAGCCCGGCGCAGATAGAGCGGCGGCTAGACGAACGTTTCCGGTTACTGACAGGTGGGCGGCGGACGGCACTCCCGAGACAGCAAACGCTGGAGGCCACGGTGGCGTGGAGCTTCGAGCTGCTCTCGGACATCGAGCAGCGGCTTTTCGGGCGTCTGTCAGTGTTCGTGGGCGGCTTCACCCTTGAGGCGGCGGAAGCCGTGTGTTCGGGGGCCGGGATCGAGGAACGGGAGGTGCCTGAGCTAGTAAGCGACCTCGCGTCGAAGTCGCTGGTGATCCCCGGGCAGGACCGCTACTGGATGCTCGAGACGCTAAGGGCATACGGGTGGCAGCTACTGGGCGTACGCGGCCAGGTCGAGGAGGTGGCCCGACGCCATGCGAGGTTCTTCATGGCTTTGGCCGAGGAGGCCAAGCCCAACCTGACCGGCCCGGACCAGGCGGACTGGCTGCACCGCTTGGAGCTCGAACACGACAACCTGCGCGCCGCGCTCGCCTGGGGACTCAGGCACGACCCGGACGGAGGAGCTCGCCTGGCCACCGGCCTGTTGGGGTTCTGGGAGATTCGCGGCCATTGGACCGAAGGGCGGAACTGGCTACGCCAGTACCTGGGCGTGCGTGTCGATCTCGAGCCCGGGACTCAGGCCGAGGCGTTCAGCACCGCTGCCCGCCTCGGCGTGCGCCAGGGAGATGCGGCACAAGCCCGGAGCCTGGCCGTGGAGGGGCTGGAGGTCTACCGGCAACTGGGCGACCTCCGTGGCGAGGCCGACTGCCTGACCATTCTCGCTAGGGTGGCCTCGATGAACGACGACTGGCCGAGTTCGCGCGAGCTCCATGGCCAGGCCCTGGTAATACGCAGGGAGTTGGGTCTGCAGCCAGACATCGCGAGGTCACTGCATGGTCTCGCCCTCGTGGCTCAGGAGCAAGGCGACCTCTCAAGGGCGCGGCTCCTCTACGAGGAGGCGCTGGGGCACTACCGGGCCGTGGGCGACAGGTCCGCCCTAGCGCAGGTGCTCAACAACCTGGGGAACATCGTCCACGCGGAGAACGACAGGACGGCGGCCCGGGCCCTACACGAGGAGAGCTTGGCGATCCGGCGCGAGCTGGGCGAGCGCGCCGGCATTCAGATGTCGCTCGGGAACCTGGCGCACATTGCTCAGAGCGAGGGCGACTATACTGCGGCCCGGGTCATGGTCGAAGAGGCCCTGGCCATCAACAGGGAGTTGGGCGACAGGAGAAGTGCTGCCGACGGACTGCGGTACCTCGCGGAGGTGGCGAGCGGCGAGGGCAGGCCAGACGAGGCGCGGACGCTCTTCCTCGAGAGCCTCGCTCTGAGTCGAGAATTGAGCGCCAGAACCGTGGCGCTGGATGGCCTAGAAGGACTGGCTTCGTTCGAGAGCAGGCATGGACAGGCCGCCCTTGCGACTCGTCTGTTCGGGGCGGTGGACGCTCTGCGAGAGCGGGCGGGCAGGCCGATGCAGTCCCTCTATGCAGCACGTTATGAGGCACAGATCGCTGCGGCACGGGTCGCGCTGGGCGAGGAGGCGTTCGCCGCTGCATGGGCCGAGGGCGAGGCCATGACCCTGGAAGAGGCGGTCGCAGTCGCCCTGGGCGAGGCCCACGAGGTCCCCGTCACGCGGTAGTGTGGGTCAGACAGGCAGGTCTTGCGACGAGCCGCTTCGCTCGTCCCCTCGTGATGGAGGATTCCCCCGTGCGACCTTCGAAGGCATCAACTCGTACCCCCACCCTCGCCTTGTCCGACGAGGAGCAGGCCCGCCTTCCGGGGCGGGCCTGCTCCGTTATGTGCACCTCGCCACCCCCAGCGTCGTTGCCTCGCGACAGCTTGACGGCTCTTGTGGAATGCAAGATTGGCGCTTGTCATCCATGCTGCGCGCGTGGCATGATCGAGCGGCGCCTGCTCTGAGCGGGCATCACCCGGCTGCCGCGCGAGGGTGGTGAGTGTCGCCGTCCTTGGTCAGCAAGGGTGGGTGCTCCTGGAACAGCCTGACAAAGGCCTGGAGTACCTCCGGGGCAGAGTCATCCCGCATCTCCGCGACCAGGGTCTGCAGGCCGGCGAACGTAGGCAGGGCGTTCCGATAACATCGCTCCGTGGTCAGCGCGTCGAACACGTCGGCCACGGCGCATATGGTTGCCTCGTAGGCGATATCCGGCCCGCTCAGGCCCGCTGGGTAGCCCGACCCAGTGTGCCGCTCGTGGTGCTGTCTGACGACGTTGAGGAGGATGGGGTCCGCCGTGCCGCACGACCGCAGAATGGCGGCTCCGTGGTCGGGGTGCTGCCGCATCTGGACCCATTCCTCGTCGGAGAGCTTGCCCGGGCAGTTCAAGACCTCCTGCGGTAGCCGCACCTTCCCGATGTCGTGCAGGAACAGGCCCTCCACCACACTGGACGTCCAGGCCTCGTCTTCTCCCAATGACAACACGAGCGCTGTGCCGAACACACCCACGTTCAAGGAGTGGTTGTAAGTGTACGTGTCGAGGCGTGTCATGCGCATGAGCGCGATGACGGCCTTGGGGTCACGCATCATGAGCTTGGTGGTCGCTCGGATCCCGCGCCGGAGCTCAGCCATTGTCTCAGTTCTGGGGTCGGCAAACACACGATCAAGGCTGAAGCTCACCGCCCGCCTCGCCACACGTGCCTTCCGGGCGCACGAAACCTTCGTCTCGCCAACTACCCGCTCCAGTGCGGCCAGGGTGTGCTCCGAGAACAGGTCGGAGTCGCGCGTGCGGATGAACAGCCTACGCGCCTTTGACCGATGGAGGTCCTTTTTGAGCGCACCGGTCATCATTGACCGGGCAGGCAGGATCAATAGGTGCGACCATGGCGGCCGGAATAGAAACAGGTCGCAAAACGCCCTGTCTCCTGCCTCCAGGAAGTCCGGGTCCACAGCTATGAACTTGCACGGCAGCACCGGCAGGCCTCCCCGCGCTGCGTTCAGAGAAACAACGCGCGGTGCCGCGCGGATGTTCGTCGGCACAGGCAGCCCGGACTGCGCTCTCGGCCCGTTCCTCATCGGATCCGCCCGCTGCGTTGGAGATGCACCCGTGGTGCGATGCCAAGACGGCGTTCGTGGCCGTGCTAAGCATCCGCCGTCGCCGAGAGGGGAAGCACACGGCCGCGACTAGGCCGGCCGACCGAGCACTTCCGCTTTGACGATCTGAGCGCTTCTAAGCCGGCGCTGACCCGCAAGTCGTATCAGTTAGGCGCTTGCTGTCGGACAGGCCTTGTGGCACAATCCCGCCGTGTTTGGTGATCCGCCTGTGTAGGCAGCTGCTCTCCTGTACGCTGAGTAGGGCTTCAGTCACGGGTCCAGTCCGGATGCACCAAGGGGAGATCGCGATGCTGAAGGTGCCCCTGGGCCTGCCCAGGAAGCACCCGGTCCGCGACCATCCGCTGGCGGTCGCGCGTCTCCGGTCCTCCGGAGCGCACACCGGGTCTGACGCCGGTGTGGTCGCTCTGGCCGGCGCCTTGACTACCGGCGCCGGTGGCGTGATGATGCCCGACTGGACTACTTCCGCAGGCATTCGTCTGCAGTTGGCGCGGGCCAGGCTCATCCCCCGCCGGATGGCTCTGTCAGCACGGAGGTGACGGTACTGGATCCCAGCATACCTGAGGCGCACATCCGCGACCCCTTCACGCCCGTTGACACGCGGCTCTTGGAGGAAGACGCAACACTGGAGTGCGATCTGTACCGCCGGATACCGGGCCGCGGGTACGTGATGTTCCTCTCCAGCCAGTGCCCGCTCGCGTCGGAGCTGTGGGCTTCGCTGCGCCGCTCGCACATCCGCCGCCTCTACGTCAAACGTGAAGACACGGTCGCGTTCGTGCCATACGTCCTGGCCCGGCTTCAGCTTGCGCTCTCGAAGTTGGAGACGCCCATTGTAGAGCGGGCCGGCGTTGCGCTGGAGAGCGTTACGTTCCTCCTTGAGAGCTTGATGGGGCGCCCGCAGCCCGAGATGGTCGGCGCCCTGAAGGATGTGGTCGAGGCTACCCTCGACCTGGCCACCCAGGACGCGTCTGCTCTGCACGTTCTTATGCAGCATACGAGGGTCGAGCGGTACGCACCCAACCACTCACTGAACGTCGGTATCTGGGGAACAGCCCTGGCGCTCATGGTCCACCGTAGGCGCGTTGGCGATCGTGCGCAAGAGGGAGACGGCTGGCTTGTCAGCGTTGGGCATGGGCTGTTCCTGCACGACATAGGCAAGGTCCTGGTGCCCGCGGACGTGCTGCAGTATCCTGGCAAGTATCGGCCGCAGCACTGGGCCATCATGCGGCAGCACCCGGAGTTCGGGATCAGGGTTTTGCAGGAGACCGGTCTGGCTGATCCCATCGTCCACAGCATCGTCCTTCAGCATCATGAACGCAACGACGGGTCCGGCTACCCGAGGGGCTTGCGTTCAGATCGGATCTCCCTCGAGGCCAAGATCTGCACGGTCGTTGATGTCTTCGACGCCCTCACGAGCAAGCGTGCCTACCGCGAGCCGTGTCAGACGTATGATGCGCTGCGAACCATGATCGACGAGATGAGACAGGAGTTCGACCCGCTGCTGTTCGAGACGTTCATCAGGCTGTTCGAAGGTGCGACCTGGTATGAGCCTCGTGCCGGGGGCGAAGAGGCACCCTCAATCCTGGAGATATGGGGGCAGGGCACTACCGGCACGGAGTCTTCCCCGCAGGGCTAGCGTACTGACCGCCAACAGTTGAGAAGGCGCGTCGCGCTCGGCGGCGCACGCCACGGGGAACACCTGTGTTGCTGACAACTACCTCCGCAGGGCCCAGGCGTTCGGGGCGAACCGTCAGTTCCTCTGGCAAGTGGGGGCTGGCTAGTTCGATGGAGTACGACACACCGCGATCGACGACCAGGGCACCATCTACGTCCCGGACCTTTGCGCACGTCATACCCACGTCTTCGACGCGGCGGGGAGCCCTCCCACGATCTGGGGGTACTGGGGGTCATTGGACGACGATCTTGACCTCCCCTGTGATGCGGCTGCGGCGACGGTTGGCGGATCCCCCTACCTGTACGCCATGGACACCGACAACCACAGGGTGACGCAGTTCACGCCCGCGGGCGAGTTTGAGCGCAAGTGGAGCGCCTACTTCTCCGAAGGTGTGGGCATCGACTGGGACGGAGCCGACTACCTCTACGTCGCTGACCGGTACTGGGGGGAGATCTCGAAGCATGCCGCGAGCGACAGCGCCCAGGTCACAACCTGGGGGGGCGGCACTACTTTCAGCAACCTTGCCGACGTCGCGGTCGACAGGTCGGGATCCGGGTTGGTGTATGCCGCCGATGCAGGAAACAACCGTGTCCAGGTGTTCAGTACTGAGCTCGCCTTTTGCGGGAAGCGGGGCTCGATCGGCACAGGCGACCTGCAATTCGCGAACCGTCCGGAGTCGCGGTTGACGGAGCGGGGTACGTCTATGTCGCGGACACGGATAACAGGCGGGTGCGTGTCTTCAGGGCCACCTGCACCGCTCCTGCTCTGAGCGTCAGCTTCGTGGCCGGCCTGGACCTGTCATCCACCCCGGGCGTTGCGACACCGAGGGGGGTCACCGTCACCCCTGACTCCGCGTTCCTCTGTGTATCGTTCGACGCGGTCTCGTACGTGTGCATGTACAGGATCCTTCGCTAGAGATCTGCCGACCCGTTGGCATCTGGAGTCATCAGGCGCCGATGCCCGTACGGGCCTTGAGTCGGGCATCGGGGGCCGCAAGTCGTATCACAGGGCCTTTTCATTCCCCGGGCGCTGGCTAGTGCCGACCCGACCTCACCCCCCGGCCCTTCGCCAAGCTCAGGGCCGTTCCCCCTCTCCGCCAGCGGAGAGGGGGTGGTCCCTGGCGCAGCCAGGGGACCGGGGGTGAGGTCGTCAGGGCGTCACATCGCGACAATGAAATGACCCTGGCGGCGGGAGTGCAGTTTCGGTGTCAACGCAAAGTAGGAATGTCCGGTTTTCTGCCAAGTAGAAGTGTCCGCTTGTAGGGCTTACGCCAGGGATGGTCGGAGGCGGGCTTGTTGGCGGAGGAGAGCCTCCGTGGCTTGGGGGCGGGTGCCGGCGCGGAGGGAGGGCGGAGCCCGACCGTAGCGCCCGCACCCGCGTGCCCGGTCGCCGACGGCCGCATCCGGGCGTCACCACGCGCCTCGCTCGTGAGATACCCCCCTCGCCAGCGCAGACGAAC
>Ga0315280_10004628_pt1 | contig 20169 bp, 18 predicted proteins | sample YL17G06_40_MG_FD_203697 | JGI IMG/M metagenome (GOLD analysis project Ga0315280, IMG submission 203697) | Sediment microbial communities from Yellowstone Lake, YNP, Wyoming, USA - YL17G06_40 | ecosystem: Environmental > Aquatic > Freshwater > Lake > Sediment | place: USA: Wyoming | collected... | reverse complement strand
GGCCAACTCCGCCGTGGTCTTCTCGCCACGTGCCGCGGCCAAGGCCACCTGAGCCTCCAATCCCCCCGACAAACGCCGCCGTTTCCTGCTCATCCGGACCTCCTGTCAGGCTATCCCGAAACATCAGGATACACCTTGTTGGGCTGTCCAGAAATCGGGGTCCACTACAGCTATCAGGGCGCTTATGCTGTTGTTTGTCTGAGGAGGTCAACCTTCTGCGTTAAATGCCGGTCAGCGAGGCGAAGCAAGCACTATGGATGTGCGTTTCGGTCAACGTGGCACGCCCCGAGCAACGAAGGGCGTGGCTGGGCCTACGCACGACTCCCCACGCCCATCGCTCCACTCTGGGCGTGCCACCCGAGCCGAGTCTTGTGGGCTGCGTCGATCCCGTAGGGCGAAGACCCACCTTGGGCGAGCTAGGAATCTCAAGATCCCGGTCGGCGCGAGTCAGGCCACGGTGGCCTGTTTGGCGTTTTCGATCGTGATCTTCGGATCAGGGTTCGGCTCGGGTACGCGCAAGCTTTGCTCCCTGAGCAATTCCACGTGCTCTTTCATTCCCCACTTGGCCTTGTACACGCAGTCCTCAATGGAATGCCCGATGCCGGTAAAGCCCTCCAGATCGGGCGAGTAGAAACCGAAGAAGTCCGGCTCTCCAGTCGCCTCGATCACCAACGAGTACGGCAGTTCGATCATCTGGTCCTCTCCCGCAGGCAAGCTCCCCCTCACACTTCCCAGCCCGGGCGATAGCTGCGGCGGAGGTGCTGGTTGATTTCGGGGAGGTTGGTGCATTTCATCTGCTCGACGTCCCACTCGACCCGCTTGCCCACGCCGGCGAACATCGCCAGGTGGCCGGTCAGGGCGAAGGCCGTCAGCGGGCCGGCCGCGTCGGTGAAGTTCGAGCAGGGGGTGGTGCCCTGCTTGCAGGCGTGGAAGAGGTCTTCGATCGGCCCGCCGTGGGCCCGCGGAATGCTCTTGGGCGGCTCGGGGAACTGCTTGTGTTTTTCCTCGGGGAGGAGCCGCGCGTCGCTGCCGATGAGGCCCCCGTCGCCCACCAGCAGCGTGAACTCGCCGAACTTGCGGTTGTACTTCTGCTCGGCCTCCTTCATCACCGCGGGCTTGAGCCCTTCGTGGTCGTAGGAGTGGATCTTGACCGGGGGCATGTCGCCGCGGGCGGGGATCTCCCAGCGGATCACGTTGTGAAACGCTTCACCTCGCCCAGCTTGAGGGCCCAGAAAAAACCATCGAAGTGGTGGCAGGCCATGTCGCCGATCGTGCCCGTGCCGAAATGCCGCCAGGACCGCCAACTGAACGGGTGCAGGCCGTCGTGGTAGTCGCGGTAGGGGGCCGGGCCGAGCCACTCGTCCCAGTGCAGGCCCTTGGGCACCGGCTTGCCGGCGGGCCGGCCGCCGCTGCCGCCGAAGTTGCGCCCCAGGATGGTGTGCGTCTCGGTGACGTTCCCCACCGCCCCCGCCCAGATGTACTCGCACAGGCGGCGGATCTCCTCGCCGCAGTGCCCCTGGTTGCCCATCTGCGTCGGCACCTTTTTCTCCTTGGCGGCCTTGGCCAGGGCGTAGCACTCGTAGATGTTGTGGGCCAGCGGTTTCTGGGCGAAGGCGGCCTTGCCCAGGTGGATCGCCCGGATCGCCGCCGGGGCATGGTTGTGGTCGGGCGTGGCGACCAGCACGGCGTCAAGCTCCTTGTGGCACTCCTCCAGCATCTTGCGGTAGTCGTGGAAGACCTTCGGCCGGGGCGCCTTGTCTTTCAATCGGCCCGCAACGTCCCGCATCACGGTGGCGATGGTGTTGTCGTCGACGTCGACCAGGGCCACGAGCCGTTCGGCCAGGGCCGCGCCGACGCTGTACCCGCCCATCCCGCCGGCCCCGACCACCGCCACGCCGAGTTTCGCGCTTGCGGCCGGCGCGGCGAGGACGCCGGGCCCGGGGAAGAGCCCCGCCGCGGTCGCCGCCCCGCCGATCGCCAGACCCTTCTTGAGAAAGCCGCGCCGCGTGTGGCGGATCGACATGACTGTCCTCCCTTGTTGGCTTGCCTGTGGATCGACTCTGGGTGAATGCCGGCCTGGACGATCACTTCGCGGCCGGGGCCCTTCGTGGCCCGTTCGCCGAAGGTGCTCTCGCTCCTTCGCAGCCGTCCACGATACGCCCCGGTGTTCGCTTTGGCAAGCTTGCGAGCGGTTTTCGCCGCCAAAAGACTGGAGAAGCCAAGAGCGGTCTGCCCGCTTCAGGCCGGACTTGGCGTGCGGGTGTTACCGCTACCTGAAGACCAACATCCACTGGGTCCAGGCGTCGGCGCGACGAGCCTTGTAGGCTGAGTCGAGGCCTCCGGCCGATGGCCCACCTTCTCGGGACTCGAAGCCGCGGTCCGTCACTTCTTCAGCCGGACCGCAACCTCGTTCTTTCCCTCGTTGACCTGGATCGAGACGTCGCTGGTCGCCTCGTTCCAGTACTTCTGCGGCACGGTCCGGTCGATTCGCACCGGTACCGGCCGGTCCCCTCCACCGTCCGCTGCCACTTTGGGCGCGAGGTAAACGGTGTACGAGCCGACCTTCATGGGGGTCTGGATCCGGAACGTCCCATCGGCCTGGATGTCCGCCGTGCCCCCGTTGCCCGTCTTGGGGCTCAAGAACACGACGGCGGCATCGGTGTAGGGGGACTCGTTGAGGAGCACTTTACCCTGGACGGTACCCACGGGCTCTGTCTTGCTGCACGCGGCGCCCAGCACCGCTAGCGAGATTGCCAGAATGACCAGCCGGCACGCCGACCGTCTCATTGTCGGGAGTGAGTTCATCATAGGATTACCTTCCACAAGAAGAGCCGCGCCGGAGGTCTTGGCATGGGCCTCCGGCGCGATGCATCCTTGGCAACGACGCGGATCGGCCCGATTTCAGAACGAGGACGTGAACGGCTCCCCGTCGTAGCGACACGCCAACCGCTTGAGATCGATGAAGTCGATGGTGTCCGAGATGAACCTCACGCTCCCATCGGTCAGCGAGATGTTGATTCCCCCGGGGTGCGCCGAGTTGATGACCGTGTTGTTCCGGTACATCGTCTCCGTTGCGCCCGTCTGGACGATTTGCGAGTTGGGCGCGAAGCGGACGCACGAGGTCCCCGTCTGCCAGAGATCGCCACAACCCGCGGGACTGTCAACAGGCCGCGGGTGCCGGCTCCCATACCAGCCGCCGTAGTAGTTCGACGTCCTGTTCACTCCGGCCACCAGGCTGGACTGCTCCATAACGAGCATCGTGTTCGAGGTGCCGTCGGTGGCGTCCTTCAGCCCGAAACACTCATTGGCGACCAACATTCCGTTGTTGCACGACCACCCGTGGCCACAATCTTTGGTGCCTCGATCCGGCAACGGCCCGGGGATGGGCCGCGCGGCCCCCTGGTTTCCCACGTAGTGAACGTTCAACGCCCGGCCGTCGTTGTTGGAGACGGGGGCCACGTCGAACGGCTTGATCGGACTCGAAGGACACTGATACACCTGGAGGAGCAGGTTGATCAGCACCGCGTTGCCTGCATACGCGTTGGCGCCCGCGGCGCCCCCGGCCATGTACGTGTCGGGAAAGTCCGACCTGAACGACAACTGGTCGTAAACGGTCTTCTGCTCGATGAAGGGAAGGATCAGGATCCGCCAGTTCGTTCCGTTGGAATACCAAGTCTCGCGGAGATTGAACGAGCCGTAGGGGAGCGTCTTGTGGATGTCGTGGTAATTGTGCAGCCCCAGCGCGAGCTGCTTCAGGTTGTTGTCGCACTGGGTGCGCCGGGCGGCCTCGCGGGCGGCCTGAACGGCCGGCAACAACAGGGCGATCAGAATGCCGATAATGGCGATCACCACCAGCAGTTCGACGAGGGTAAAACCCCGTCGCCCGAGAACGGGTCGTCTACTCATCCTTTTGCCCTCCAGCCAAAAAAGTGGGTTCACGATAGGACAGAAATAACAATGACCGACGCTTCTTTGCGCTTGGCCTGCTGCCAATGCCAAGCAAGCCTAGCCTCTTTTACACCGCCCCACCCCCCGTGTCCAGTATGTAGTCGGCTTGCTTTTCATGTTTTTCCTTTTTTGGACGCCCGTTTTCGCGGGGCTCAGGGCCTTTCGTGTGCCGCTACAGGGTGGTGCGGCAGGCTATACATGGGGGCTACCCCGGTGTTTCTCCAAGCACCCGCTGAATCATTGGCAGCAAAGCGGGGAGGTCTTCCTTGAGCGTCTTCCAGGTAGTCGCGGTAGTGGTGGGGCTGCGTCATACCGGCAGGACCTCCTCCATGACGCGCTGCCCGATCCGCGGCTTCAACGCTTCCGGCATCACCAGGTCGACGCGGACGCCCAGCAGATCGCTGAGGTAGTTCTCCAACTCCACGAAGCGGAGCAGGCCCGGCGTCCGTTGGAAACGGACCAGGACGTCCAGATCGCTGTCCGGACGGGCCTCGCGGCGGACGTAGGACCCAAACAGCCCCAAGGAAGCCACCCCGAAGCGCTGGGCCAAGAGCGGCAGTTGCGCCCGCAGCGCACGGCGGAGCTGTTCCACGTCGTGGGGCGCCGGCATGGCGTATCGCTCCCGTCTTTGGACCCGCGTCTCAGCACAGCCTTGACGGTCGACCAGCGCGATCATCTCTTGAGCAGGGTCTCTTGTCAAGTGGGCTACGGCCCCCACATCGCGTTGATCCGCTTGACGGTCTCGTCGACCAGGACCTGGCCCCCCTCGGGGCCGACGATGTACTTGTCGGCGCTGTAGCCGCCGCCGGCCGCCGCCTTGGCGGTCGGCAGGTAGCCGCAGCCCTGGCCTGAGAGCTGCACCGTGAGGGTGAGCACCGCCTTGCTGCGGGCCTTGATGCGGATGCCGTAGTCGAGGAAAAGCTCGAAGGGGTTGGTGGCCAGCGCCACATCGCCCAGGCGCAGAAGGTGCAGCTCGACCGGCCGCGGGCTGTCGGCCACGTAGAACGGCGTGGCCGGCGGGTCCTTCAAGGGGAGGTTTACCCGGGCCACCTCGTGCTTGAAGACCAGCTTGGTCTTCACGTCGTCCTTGACGTAGGGGAAGACCTCGTCCACGCCCCGGGCGACCCGCAGGGCGATCTCCTCCCGCCGCGAAATCCCCTTGCGGCGGAGCATCTCCTGCTCGGCCCGTTTGCGCCAGAGCAAGTGCGGCGACTGGTCGCCGGCCGCGGCGCACTGGGCAAACACGTGGACCTCCTGGCCGCAGCGTTTCTTGATCTCCTGGCGGATCTCGTGCCAGAAGTCGGCCGAGAGGTAGCTTTCCCCCTCCGTTTCCTGGGAAGGGCAGGCCAGGTTGATCAGCATCCCGGTGAGCTTCCGCTCTTGGTCCCAGAAGAAGAGCAGCTCCAGGCCGTGGTCTTCGTAGCCCTCCAGCGAGAGGAAGTCGGGCTGGTTGGTGTTGCCGTACATCACGCTGCGGCCGTCGGCGTAGACGGCCCGGCGGTTGTGGCCCACCACCGCCTGGCCCAGTGCCCAGCTCATCCCGCCCGGCTTGCGGCCGTTCCACGCCCGCCCAACCGCCTCCACGACCCGGGGGTAGAAGAACTCCGCGTACTCGGCCACTTTCCAGACGCCGCGGTCCTTGCTCACGTCGTAGCGGGTGCCGAAGCTCTCGTCGAGCCCCGGACCGGTGTGCGTGTGCGTGCCGTTCATGAAGAGCTTGTCGGCGTCGAAATCCGCCAGCCGCGACTTGACCAGTTCCTTGACCTTGTCCTGCGTCACTTTCTTGATCCCCGAGAGGTCGCAGGAGATCATGATCGCCTGCTCCTTGGCGCCGCCGTCGCCGCGGGTCTCCAGGGCGAGCACGGTGGCCGTGAGCGGGTCGTGCACCGCCTGCGAGATCCGCTTGTGCATCTGCCCGACCAGGGCCACCGGCTTGGGCGGAGTAATGTCGGCCACCGCCCAGCCGACGTAAAGCGGGGCCTCCCTCTCCGCCGCCGAGGTGCCCGCCGCGAGCGGAATCGCCAGGAGGGCCGCCAAAATCAGAACCAGCGCAGCATCGGTCTTCAACACGTGCATCGGGGGCTCCTTTCGCCAGTGGGTCAGTGATTCTCCGCAATCGGGGACCTGATTCGACTTGCCCAGATTGGCAGGTCAGACTTCGCCTGTCAACAGTGGCGGCCAACCGCGGTACGTGCCCAAGTCGCATACCGAACGGGACGCCCGCCGTGGTGTTACTCCCCGGCGGGCAAGCCCGCCCGCTAATCCGTTCTCGCCCCTCGCCCCTAGTGTCTCACCCCTAGCCCCTAACCCCTAGCCCCTCCTCCCACTCACGTCCACAAGTCCCGATCCAGCATCCGGTAGTTGATCGCCTCGTTGAGGTGAGATGCGCGGATCGAGTCGCTTTGGTCGAGGTCGGCGATGGTCCGGGCCGTCCGGAGGATCTTGTCATGGGCCCGGGCCGAGAGGCCCAGCTCGGCCATCGCCGCCCGGAGCTGGTTGCGGCACTCGTCGTCCAGGGCGCAGAACCGCCGCGTCAGCCGGTGGCTCATGTCGGCGTTGTAGCGGACCGAAAGGCCGCGGAACCGCTCCGCCTGGCGACGCCGCGCGGCGGCCACCTCGTGGCGCATCTGGGCGCTGGTCGTGCCGGACTGCTCGGCCGCCAGCTCGCGGAAGGGCACCGCCGGCACCTCGATGTGGATGTCGATCCGGTCCACCAGCGGCCCGCTGATCTTCGACATGTACCGCTCGATCTGCGGCACGTTGCAATGGCAGGTCCGCCGCGGGTCGCCGCGGTAGCCGCACGGGCAGGGGTTCAACGCCACCACCAGCATGAAGTTGGCCGGGAACGTCGTGCTGGCCAGCGCCCGGGCGATCGTCACCGTGCCGTCCTCCAGCGGCTGGCGGAGGACTTCCAGCGTGCGGCGGTTGAACTCGGGCAGCTCGTCGAGGAACAAGACGCCGTTGTGGGCGAGGCTGATCTCGCCGGGGGCGGGCGTCGAGCCCCCGCCCACCAGCCCGGCGTCGCTGATCGTGTGGTGGGGCGCGCGGAAGGGGCGGGTGGCCATCAGCGGCTGGCCCGGCTTCAAGCGCCCCACCGCGCTGTAGATCCGCGTGGTCTCGATCGATTCGGCCGGCTCCAGGTCGGGGAGGATCGTGGGGAGCCGCTTGGCGAGCATCGTTTTGCCGGAGCCGGGCGGCCCGAGCATCAGGAGGTTGTGCCCGCCGGCGGCGGCCACGACCAAGGCCCGCTTGGCCATCTCCTGCCCCCGCACGTCGGCAAAATCCTCCTCGTAGGCGGAAAACTCGCGGAACAGGTCGTCCAGCCGCGAGGGGAGCGGCTCGATCGGGACCTCACCCGAGAGAAAGCCGACGGCTTGGGCCAGGCTGGCCACGGGGATCGCGTCGATCTTCTCCACCACCGCCGCCTCGCCCGCACTGTCCGCGGGGACCACCACGCCGCGGAGCCCGTCGATTCCGGCCGCCGCCATGGCCATCGAGAGCGCCCCTTTGGTGGGCCGGGTGGTGCCGTCCAGGGCCAGCTCGCCGACCACGGCGTACTGTTCGAACCGCTCGGAGCCGATCTGCCCGCTCCCCGCCAGGATACCCAAAGCGATCGGCAGGTCGAACGACGCCGCGTCCTTGGGGAGATCGGCCGGGGCAAGGTTGATCACCACGCGGTTCTGCGGACGCTGAAAGCCCGAGTTCACCATCGCCCGCTCGACCCGGTGCGTGCTCTCCCTGACCGCTTGCTCCGGCAGGCCGACGAGGATCATCTTCGGCAGCCCGGAGGGCGAGACGTCCACCTCGACCTCGACCGGCACGGCGTCGATGCCCAAGAGCGAAAAGGTCGTCAGTTTGGCGAGCATGGCAGCTCCGGCCGAGCGGGGAGGCCCCCGATTTCGCGGTCTTGCAGCCGCCCCTATTGTGGCGGGAGGCCGAGAAGTTCGCAAGTGCGGCCAATTGCCCAGCCCGGCGCGGGCGACTAGATTGGCTATTGGCTGTACCAGTCGCTGCTCACCTCGGAGGGTCCCATGGGTACATCGATGCCATTACCGCGGATGACGCGCCGGGGGCTGCTGCAATCGGCGGCCGCTTGCTGGGCCGGCGGCGGCTTAGGGACGGCCGTCGCGGCCGAGGCACCTGGGGCCGCGCACGAAACGGTGCAAGACCGGCTGTGGATCTTTACCTGCGCCGCCAACAGCGACTACCTGCATCTCGGCCGCCGCTCGGTGATGACGCCGGTCGAGGGGGCGTTCTACCTGGGGGTTCCCAACATCATCGTGGTTCAGTCCAGCGAGGCGGAGGCCCCGCACGGCCGCCTGGAGCCGCCACTGGCCCAATACGCCGTCGCCATGCGCCCGCTGAGGCGAGTGGTCTGGTCGGTCGTCGGCTCCGGGGGATTCCACTCCGCCAAGGAAACCGCGGAGGTCCTGGAGCTTGCCCGCCAGGCCCCCAACTTCGCGGGCATCATGCTGGACGACTTCTTCACCGGCCAGAAGCAAGGCAAGCGGGCACAGCTTGCGGTCGAAGAGCTCGCCGAGCTGCGCCGCCGCCTCCGCGAGATCGACAAGCGCTTGAGCATCTTCGTGACCCTCTATACAAGCCAGCTTGAGCTTCCCCTGCGCGACTACCTGGACCTCATCGACGTAGTGACCCTCTGGACCGGCAATCCGGACGAGCTGGTGAACCTGGAGGCAAACCTGAAGAAGACCGAGGCCTTGGTCCCCAAGGTCAGGAAGATGCTCGGCTGTTACGTCGTCGATTACGGCCGGAAACAGGGCACGCCGGTGCCGCTCATGAAGCTCCAATGCGAGACCGGCCTGCGCTGGCTTCGGGAAGGGCGGATCGAGGGGATGATCTTCCTGGGCAACACGACGATGGACCTTGGGTTCGAGTCCGTGGAATGGACGCGGCGGTGGATCCAGAGCGTGGCGACGCTTGGGGTCAGAGCTTGAATAGTGAATAGTGGGTGTTTGGCCGGCAACGGACGGCCTCACGGTCACGCCGCCGTGCGCTCTTCGCGTCCTCCCTATTCACTATTCAAGCTTCGACCGCAGTCGCTGCCCCCAGATCCCCCGCCTGGCAACAAACCGTTCCACCACTTGTGGCGTCGAGGATCGCCGCGTATGCTGAAGTGCTCCAATTCGTGATACAGGCTAACTTCGGCAGCAAGAAGAGGAACATATGAATCGTGCAATTGAACTGATCACAAAAGACATTCTCCGCGCAGAGAAGAATCTTTTCATCTTCCGCCTGCTCATCACCGTCATCAGCTATGTCGGCATCACATTCTGGCTAAATGCCATTCGGCAAACGGCGTCCATTACGTTTGTGTGGGTGCTGATCGGGATACAGATATTCCTCTTTCTCACCATTTTTGTCGGCTGCTCTCTGCGTTTGCGGCAGTGCCAAAGGCAGGCTTGGTGGCTCTGGTTTCCCTTGATCCTGAGTCGAGTGAACAACTGGGAAGTCGTGCTCATACCGACCACAATGATCGTCACGCTGATATTGTCGGAGATGAACAGGAATGTTTCGCAGGAGCGACAGCATCTCTTGCCAGTTGAAGAGGACGCGACAGACGAGCCCCCAAGTTGAACAGCGCGAAAGAGAAACTGCCGAACCAGCGCTTGCACTGTACGGTTTTGCGGGCGCGGCAAAACCGCCAGTGAAGCGTGACGTTCGGCGACATGAGCGCGGAACGAGAAGCAGACCCTGTCGCGTGGGGTAGGCTTGGGGTCAGAGCTTGAATACTGGATGCTTAGCCGCTAACGGGCAGTCTCACGATTGGGCGGTCCGTCCCGTCTTTGGCTCCTCCCTATTCACTATTCAAGCCCTGACCCCAGTCGCTTCCGCAGGACGAACACGGCGTCGGAGAGGGCGTCGTCCAGGGGCACGGGGTGGTCCAGCTCGTACCAGAAGTCGTGTACGCTGCAAAGCTCCAGCGCGCGGACGTTGCCGAGCAGGCGGCGGAATTGGGCCGCCGTGTACATGCGGAAGGGGAAATCGTCGCGGAGGCGGAATTCCCGCCGCCCGCTCCGAACGCGGAGGCTGACGCGGAGCGTCTCGATCCGGCGGCGGCGGTCCGTGGCCAGCACCCGGATCGTGACGCTGAGCCGCGTGCGGCCGTGACGGGCCGTCCAGCGCTCGGTGCACTCCTCGGAGGCGTCCGGCGGGAGGAGGTGAAAGCCGAGGACGTAGAGCCCGCCCGGGCGGAGGCTCCCGGCAACGCACTCCAGGTGACGCCGCGCGGCCCGTTGGGTGAGCAGGTGGCGAAAGCCGTCCAGGGTGTTGTAGGCCGCGTCCACGGGGGCGGGGAGGCGAAAATCGGCCATGTCGCCGCGGAGGAGGGTCGCGCGGAGCCCTCGCCGGGCCAGCCGCCGCCGCAGGTAGTCCAGCGACGGCTGGCTGAGGTCGAGGCCCGTGACCCGGTATCCGCGAGCGGCCAGCTCGGTTACGAGCCGCCCGCTGCCGCACGCTGGCTCCAGGAGGCGCCGCACCGGAAACGGGCAAAAGCGGCGGCACGCGCCCTCGATGAAATCGGCCTCCAGCCGCGTCTCCGAGCGGAAGGAAAGGTCGTAGTACTGCGGATAATCGTACCAGCTTGCCGAGACGATCGCCGCCACTTCCTTTCCTTCCGCTCGAGGTTCCCACCTATCGCTTGGCCCGTTGTCCGTCGGACCCTACGCTGGCTCTCCATCCCCGGGTACCGCCGGGCGAAGCGGGCCGTCAGCACCTATGGTAGCATCTGGACCGCGGAATGGGGAAAGGGCCCGATGATAAGTCCTTTCCCCAACGTTGCTTAGGCGCAGCGTTCGGGGGTCGAAGACCGGCATTGCCGCCGCGCGGGGAAGCGCCTAGAATACGTCCCCCTTTCACTCCTGGGAGAAATCAAACATGTCGGTCGTTCGCCGGTTGCTGGTCGTAGTGGTTGCCGTGGGCGTCTTGGGCGGATCGATGGCGGCTGCGTTCAATCCATTGCAGTTTCTTGGGTTAGGTAAGACGAGCACGAGTCGCCAGTCGTACCGCACTCCCAGCAATGCGGGGACGCAGCCCCTTCGCGGTGCCGGGTCAGGGATGGGCTACGATGGGGCCCGATCGGCCACCGGACCTACCGTGGCAGGCCCCGGCTACAACGGGGCCCGGTCGGCCACCGGGGCGACCGTCGCCGGCAACGGGTACAGGGGCACCCGATCGGCAACCGCTCCCACCGTCGCCGGCAAGGGGTACAACGGGGCCCGATCGGCGACTTCTCCCAGCGGCTCCCGCGCCTCGGGCTACAACCCCACCAAGCCCCGCTTCTGGCGGTAGCCGCTGGCCGGCGGCCTGAGAGCATGTTTGAAAAGGGCCATCAGCTCTCAGCCATCAGCCGTCAGCCAATCGCGCTGACGGCCCTGATCGTGTTCCTAACCGGGTGTCACGTCAACGTTTGTGAAGCTGAAAGCTGATAGCTGACGGCTGATAGCCAGCACGCAACGCACGCCGCACCGCGCTTCTCAGACACGCTCTGGACCGACGGGGCGACCCGAACCGCCGACCCGACATCGGCTGGGCCTGGCGAACCGGCGTCCTTGGGTCGGGGTCCTTCTTGGGGCTGGCGAGCACTCGTTTCCCGGGCGAAGAAACCGGCCGGCTTGTATTATCGGCTGCGGAAACGTATCCTAAAATGTTTGGTCCAAACCAGTTAAATCCCCCCCTGGTAAGGTGCGGTTCAGCGAGGTGTCCAGCGTGGCCACGACGACCAACAAATCCGTAGCGGCTTCGGGCAAACCGACGGGCGTCCAGCTTACCAGCGGGGCCGACATCGTCGTTCAAGCCCTGGTGAACCACGGGGTGGACACCGTCTTCGCGTATCCCGGTGGGGCGAGCATGCCGCTGCACCAGGCCCTTACGCGGTTTCGCGACAGGCTCCGCGTGGTCCTCCCCCGGCACGAGCAAGGAGGGGGCTTCGCCGCCCAGGGGTATGCCCGATCGACCGGCAAGGTGGGCGTGTGCATGGCCACCAGCGGCCCGGGGGCCACCAACCTGGTCACCACGATCGCCGACGCCAAGCTGGACAGCATTCCGCTGATCGCGATTACCGGTCAGGTGGGCACGGCGGTGATCGGCACGGACGCCTTCCAGGAGACGCCGATCGTCGAAGTCTGCCGGAGCGTCACCAAACATCACTACCTGGTGACCGACGTGAACGATCTGGCCCGGGTCCTCCGCGAGGCCTTCCACGTGGCGACGACGGGGCGGCCGGGGCCGGTGCTGATCGATCTGCCGAAGAACGTCCAGCTCGCCCAGACGCTGCCCAACTATGACGCGCCGATGAACCTGCCCGGCTATCGCGCCGACCATCTCAAGGCCGCGCCGGAAGAGATTGGCCACGTGGCGGAGGCGATCCGCAAGGCCCGCCGTCCCGTGATCTACGCCGGCGGGGGGATCATCGCGGCCAACGCCGCCGACGAGTTGTACCGGCTCGTGGAAAGGACGGGAATTCCCGTGACCGCGACCCTCACCGGCCTGGGCGGATTCCCTGGCGATCATCCCCTCTGGCTGGACATGCTGGGCATGCACGGCAGCGTCTACGCCAACTACGCCGTCAACGAGGCCGACCTGCTTCTGGCCCTCGGCGTGCGTTTCGACGACCGCGTGACCGGCAAAGTCTCGGAGTTCGCCCGACACGGCAAGATCGTCCACGTCGACGTCGACGCCTCGGAGATCAACAAGATCAAGCACGTGGATGTGGCCATCGTCAGCGACGTGAGGTACTTCCTGGCGGAGCTGACCAAGATCGGCGAGCCGCCGGCGGACGGCCTGGCGGAATGGATCAAGACGATCGACGCCTGGAAACAGGCCGAGCCGTTCCGCTACGACACCACCTTCGACGGGATCCTCCCGCAGCAGGCCATCGAGGAGCTGTGGAAGCTCACCCGCGACCAGGACGCGATCATCACCACCGGGGTGGGGCAGCACCAGATGTGGACCGCCCAGTTCTACAAGTTCCGCCGGCCGCGGCGGTTCCTCTCCAGCTCGGGCCTGGGGACGATGGGCTTCGGGCTCCCCGCCGCCGTGGGCGCCAAGGTCGCCAACCCCGACAAGCTGGTGATCGACATCGACGGCGACGGCAGCCTGCTTATGAACATTCAGGAAATGGCCACCTGCTTCTGTGAAAAAGTCCCCGTCAAGGTGATGCTCCTCAACAACCAGCACCTCGGCATGGTGGTCCAGTGGGAGGACCGTTTCCACGCCTCTAACCGAGCTCACACCTATCTCGGGCCGATCGACCACCCCGAGGCGATCGGGCTGGGGGATGGCATCGGCCCGGAAGAACGGTACCCCGATTTCGTCACCATCGCGGAGGGCTTCGGCTGGCACGCCCGCAGCATCTCGAAGAAAGACGAGCTTCGCGGGGGCCTTCTCGAAATGCTCGAGGCCCCGGGCCCTTTCCTCCTCGACGTGGCCATTCCCTACCAGGAGCACGTCCTGCCCATGATCCCCCCGGGGATGACCGTGCGGGACTTGATCCGCGAGTAGACGGCTGGGGCAGACGGGAGGACGCGCCATTGCACTTGACCCAATTTGCCAGGACCGCTATCCTCTCGGCCACCCTGCGATACCTTCTCGGCTGAGGGCTGGCAAGGGCATGCAAAGCTGGCTTCTGGCAGCATACCTGACTGCAAGTGCTCTGGCGATCACCGAGGCCGCGCTGGTGGCCTTGCAGACCTGGGAGCACCACCGCTTCGCCCGCAGCCGGCTCCGCCACCTCCGCTACAGCGGGCAGATGGGGCGGGTGGTGGTCGTGGTCCCGTGCAAAGGGTCCGACATCGGCCTGGAGAAGAACCTCCGCAGCCTCTTCCGCCAGGATTACCTCGACTACGAGCTCCGCTTCGTCGTCGAGAGCAGCCAAGACCTGGCCTACCCCGTGATCCGCCGCCTGATGGCCCAGTACCCCGAGGTCCGCTCGCGGGTCCTCATTGCCGGGCGGGCCCACCGCTCGGGCCAGAAAGTCCACAACCTCCGCGCGGCCACGGCCGACCTGGACGAGGACGTCCGCTACCTGGCGTTTGCCGATTCCGACGCCCGGTTGCGGCGTCAGTGGCTCCGGGCGCTGGTCTCGCGATTGGATCGGCCGGGGGTGGGAGCGGCGACCGGCTACCGCTGGTACGTCCCCGTCCGCTCCTCGCTGGCCAACCACCTCGTCTACAGCCTCAACTCGAACATCGCCGTGTTCCTCGGCTCGCGGTCGCCGACGGTGGTCTGGGGCGGCTCCTGGGCAATCCGCCGCGACAGCTTCGAAGCGCTGGGGCTGCGGGAGGCGTGGACGGGAACGCTCAGCGACGACCTGGTGGCCAGCCGGCTGCTCCAGCAAGCCGGGCTCCGCGTCCTGTTCGAGCCGGCCTGCATGGTCGCCTCGCCGATCAACATGAAGCTCGGCGAGCTGTTCTGGTTCGTCCGCCGGCAGTACCTGATGGCCCGCTTCTACCTGCCGACCTGGTGGGCCCTGGTGGTCCTGGCAATCACCTTGTCCAACCTCGTCTTCCTGGCCAGCTTGGGCGCGGCGGCGTGGTGGGCGGCTCAAGGCAGCCCTTGGGCTTGGCTTCCGGGCAGCGTTTGCCTGGTTTTGTACGGGGTCAGCGTGCTGGGCGGGCTGTTCCGGGAAGACCTTGCGCGGACCTACCTTCCCCGCCTGCAAGGCACCCTTCGCCGGGCAAGGCACTTCGAGATCTGGACCGGCCCCTTGGTGACCCTGGTCAACTGGATCGAGCTGGTTGGGTCGATGCTGGGCCGAGAGATCACGTGGCGGGGGATTGGCTACCGGCTCGCGCCTGGGGGGCGCGTCGAGGCAATCCTTCGCCGCCAGGCCGCGCCGCACCAGGCCCTGCCCGCCGACGCCGAGACGGCGGATACGAAAGAGGTCGAGGGGCCGATCATCTACCGCTTCCCGGTTCCCGAAGAGACCTCGCTTTCGGACAGCGAGGAGCAGCGCCGGCGGATCGCATAAGGACCGGCTGTCCCCCTCGCAGCGTGTCCCCCTCGCGGCCGCCGTGATCCGGGACGATTCACCTGCGATTTGGTTTGGCCTTGGGCTTGGGCTTCGCCGTTTTCGGCAGGGCGCGGGGGCCGAAGGGATCGACAGGGTTGGGGTTCGGCGTGGGCATCTGCGCAGCGACCGAGTCGCGCCAATCGGCCAGCATCTTGCCGATCTTTTCGGCGCGCGCGGGCTGGGCCTTGGCCAGATCGTGCTCCTCGCCCGGGTCGGCAGACAGATCGTACAGCTCGACGTGGCCGCCCTCGAAGGACTCCAGCAGCTTCCAGTTTCCCAGCCGCACGGCCCCGCCGGGCCGGCCCCCTTGGTTGCTGTAGTGAGGGTAGTGCCAGAACAGCGGGCGCTCGGCGATCGTCCCCCGCCGCTCCAAGAGCGGCACGAGGCTCACGCCGTCCGGCCGCTGCTCCGGCGGCAAGGGGAGGCCGGCCAGCGCAAGCAGCGTGGGATAGAGATCGCTGCTGATGACCGGGACGTCGCAGGTGGTGCCGGCGGGGACGCGGCCTGGGAGGCGGACGACCAGCGGCACGCGGAGGCCGCCCTCGTAGTTCCAGCCCTTGCCCGCCCGCAGCGGCAGGTTGGAGGTGGGCGAGCCCTCGGCCGTGCTCAGCCCGCCGTTGTCGGAGGTGAACACGACGACGGTCCGCCCGGCGAGCTTGAGCTCGTCGAGCTTCCGGAGCACGCGGTTTACGGCTTCGTCCATCTCCTGGACCATGCCCGCGTACACCGCGTGGTCCTGAACGGCCCGGGCCTTGTGGTCGCCGACGGGCACCTCGCGGGGACCCTGGGGCGGCGGCAGCGAGGCCGCCTTGGCCTTGTACTTCTCCGCCAGTTCGGGCCGGGTCTTAAGCGGCACGTGGACCGAGTGGAAGGCGAGGTACAAGAAGAACGGCCGCTCCCGCGACTGCTCGATGAACTCGGCCGCTTCGGTCGAGAGCATCGTGGCGAAGTGCGGATCGTCGTCGGGTCCTCCGGCGGGGCGGGTGGTCGGCCCGATCACCACCTCGAACCCGCGGTCCTGCGGCAGCGATCCCGCGCCCCCCAGGTGCCACTTGCCCGCGATCGCCGTGCGGTAGCCCTGCCGGCGCAGCGCCTCGGCGATGGTGACCTCCTCGGCGGGCAGGAACTGGCGGTACTGCGGGGGGAGAAGCTTGCCCACGCGGTTGCCGCCGAAGAAGTTGGTCGTGTGCAGGCGGGCGGGGTACTTGCCAGTCATGAGGCTTGCCCGGGTGGGCGAGCAGACGTTCGCGGCCGCATACATTTGCGTGAAGCGCATCCCCTCGGCGGCGAGGCGGTCGACGGCGGGCGTGGCGTAGAACGTGCTGCCGGTCGAGCCCAGGTCGCGCCAGCCCAGGTCGTCGGCAAGGGTCAAAACGACGTTCAGCTTCGGCGGGGGCTCGCCGCCGGACGCTCGCCAGGGAAGTGCCGTCCAGATTGCCGCCCAAGTCGCCGCCGCGACCCCCGCCCACAAACCGTGACGAGCCAACCGCTGCATGTCCCCCTCCTTCCTCTCGATTCCTCTCGATCCAGATCGACGGACGGACGTCCGCGGGACGCCTGGGTCGGGTGTTACTTGCGGATCTGCTCGAAGCAGTAGACCCCCTTCTTGTTCGACGTGACGACGTCCAGCAGTCCGTCGCCGTTCACGTCGATCACCTCGAACTGGAGGCCGACGCCGCTGTTGTCGTCGATGACGTGCTTGGTCCACACCGGTTTGCCGTCCCGGCGCGCCAGCTCGAACCAGACCAGCATCGCCGGCTCGTTGATCCCCGGATCGCCGGAGGTGTGGGCCCACCAGCGCTTGCCGGTGACGAAGTCCGTGAGCCCGTCGCCGTTGACGTCGGCCAGGACGATGGCATGGGTCTGGGAGATGCTCTTGTCGATCTCGTGGGTCTTCCAGCCCTGCGGGGTTTGCTCGTGCCACCAGATGCCGTAGCGGTGGGCACTGGAGCTGATCGCGTCGCTGTCGCCGTCGCCGTCGACATCGTAGACGAGGATCTGGGCGCAGTCCTCGCCGAGGGGGGCCTTGTGGAAGGCCCACTCCTTCTGGCTTCGCTCCTGGGGCGCTTCCCACCAGCCTTCCTTGACCAGCACGTCCTTGCGGCCGTCGCCGTTGACGTCGCCGACGCCCAGGCCGTGGTAATACTTCGCGCTGCCCGGCGCGGCCTTGGCGGAAAACTGCCGCAGGCGCCAGGGCTGGTTGGGGTCCTTGTCGGGCCGGGCGAAGACCATGAAGCGCTCGGGGCTGTCGGGATTGGCAGGGTCGGGCGAGTAGCCGCAGACGAGGCTGCGGCGGCCGCGCCCGGACAGGTCGGCCCAGATCGGGTTCTCGTTGTTGGTCACCTTGACGGCCAGGTGCTTCTTCCAGGGTCCGCCGGCCGGTCCCGGGTTTTCCCACCACCAAGTCTCCTTGCCTGGTATGTCGATCGTGATCAGGTCCATCCGGCCGTCGCCGTTGACGTCCATGGCGAAACAGGCGAAGACGTCGCTGTAGTTGCGGGGGTTGAAGGCGTCGGCCTTCTCGCGGATGGGGATCATTTTCCAGTCGGGGGCGGCGTAGTAGACGCTTCCCACGGCGATGTCGGGCTTGCCGTCGCCGCTATAGTCAGCCACCGCCACGCCCTCGCTGCGGAAGACCGGATCGACGGCGGTTCTCTTGAAGGAGATCCCCGGCTTGCCCTCTTCCGCCGCCAACACCGCGATCGACATTCCACCCCACACCAAGAGCACGCCAAGCCAGCTCATGAAAGGCTTCATCGCAGCACCTCGGAGCTTTTGTCTTGGGGGAATGAACCTCACACTGGTCCCGCCGCAGGCGGCGGGGTCAGGAGGCCCGCGCCGAGCGCATGAGGACCGAGCACGACCTCCCAGTGTATCCAGGGCGAAGGGCAAAAGAAAGGGACCGGCCGGTGGTCAGAGGAGGCTTTCCAGGAGGAGCCGCATCTTGCGGAGTTCGGCGTGCTGATCGACGTCGGGCAGGGGGCTGATGTCGACGCAGAGGGCCCGGCTGTAGTTGTGCTTGTTCAGTTGCGTGACCAGGCGGCCGTATTCGATCAGGCCCTGCCCGACGCGGACCTGGAACTTGTCCTTGCTCGTGTCGCGGAGCCGGACGTGGCAGGTGCGGGCCATGACCGGCTCGAAGCTGGCCCCCTTGTGCGGGCCCCAAACGTAGTGGCTTGGATCGAGGGTGATCGCCAGCCCCTTGACGTTGTTGCAGAGCACGACGGCGGTGGTGGGGTCTTGGGTCATGCGGCCGGTCTCGGTCAACAGTCCGACGACGATCCCTTCTTGGGCGGCGATCGCCACCAGCCGCCGCAGCCGCTCCACCTCGGCGTTGAAGGGAGTTCCCAACTCCGCAGAACGGACCGTGACCGTGACCACTTTCGTGGCCTTGGCGAGCCGGCAGCAGGCGGCGAACTGCCGGTAATACTCCTCCTCGGGAGCCTCCACGTCGATGCTGTAGGCGGTCGCCGTGAGGCGATGGGTCTGACGGCACCAGCGGATGGCCCGCTCCAGGTCCGCGGCGACCTCGGACGGCTTGAGCTGCTTGCCCGCCTCCTCCAGCGCGATCTCCACGTTGGTGAATTCCAGGTCGGCCAACCGCTCCAGTGCCTCGCCCAGGGGCAACTCGGCAAAACACCTCGTCGACGCGGCGACAAACACGCAACGACTCCTTGCCAAAGTAAAAGCTTTACAGGCCGAATTCTTCGTCCGTTCCTCGACGAGACCGGCGTTCGGCGGGAGCCTCGCCCTCCCGAAATCACGCAACCTCATTTAGTCCTGACGGCGTTCTCACCGTCCAAGCACGTACTTTACCGCCAATCGGCCGCTTCTGACAACACCGGCTTGGGAGGGGGAGGTTCCGGTTGCTTTTGCCTCCCCATGCATTAGAATTGCGATAATCACCCACCCGAGGACTCGTGATGGACCTACACCAGACACCGGAGCCGGTTCCGCAGCCGCTGGTGACCGCGCAACTGGCCGGGCCGCCCGCCCCTGCACCCCAAAAGAGGAGGATGGGGCTCTTTCCGCTCTTCGCCATCGGCTTCCTGCTCTTGGCGCTGGGCGCGTCGGTACTGTTGAATATTGCCTTCTTGGTCGGCGCGGGCGTTTCCGACTTCGAACCTCGGGTGCGGGAAAGGCACTTTTCCCACAACCGATCCGCCGCCAACAAGGTGGTCATCATGGCCATCGAAGGCGTGATCCTCGACGGCGAGGGGTTCGTCCGACGGCAGATCGAGCAGGCCCGCAAAGACAAGAGCGTCAAGGCGATCGTGCTGCGGATCGATTCGCCGGGCGGCTCGGTCAGCGGCAGCGACCTGATCTATCACCGCCTGGCCAAGCTGGCGGAGGAGAGGGAGATCCCGATTGTGGCGAGCATGGGCGGTCTGGCGGCGAGCGGGGGGTACTACGTGGCCATGGCCGTCGGCCCCCGCCCGGAGACGATCTACGCCGAGCCGACCACCTGGACGGGCTCGATCGGCGTGATCATTCCTCACTACGACGCCACGGAGCTGATGAAGAAGGTGGGCGTCGCGCAGGACTCGATTGCCAGCCACCGGCTCAAAGGGATGGGCAGCTTCACCCGCCCCATGACCGAAGAGGAGCGGAAGATCTTCCAGGGCCTGGTGGACGAGGCCTTTGGCCGTTTCAAGGACGTGATCAAAAAGGGGCGGCCCAAGTTCCAGCAGAGCCCGGCCGCGCTGGACAAGCTGGCCACCGGGCAGGCCTTCACGGCGGACCAGGCGCTAGAGTCCGGCCTGGTCGACAAGATCGGCTACGTCGAAGACGCCGTGGAGCAGGCGGTCAAGCTGAGCGGGCTATCGAGCGACGAGGTCCACGTGGTGGAGTACAAGCGGGAGTTCTCGCTGACGGACATCTTTCTTGGCTCGCAGAGCCGCGGCCAGGGCCTCGATGCTGCCGCCTTGCTGGAGATGACGGTCCCGCGGGCCTACTACCTTTGCACGTGGCTCCCGCCGGTGTTCTCCGGCCGGAGTCATTAACGCCCCACCGACCCGAGGGCCTCGGGCGAAGGCCGGTCGATCGACCGTTCGGGTTTCCCCTGGTTCGGCTTTCCTGGCGGTGGGCGTCCCTCGCGACGCCCCGGGGGCGGCGCCAGCTTGCGGAGCTTCCAGCGGACGTAGGTCCGCCACAACTCGCGGTGGACCTCGTCGCCGGGAAGACTCAGCAAC
>Ga0315280_10004627_pt1 | contig 20171 bp, 10 predicted proteins | sample YL17G06_40_MG_FD_203697 | JGI IMG/M metagenome (GOLD analysis project Ga0315280, IMG submission 203697) | Sediment microbial communities from Yellowstone Lake, YNP, Wyoming, USA - YL17G06_40 | ecosystem: Environmental > Aquatic > Freshwater > Lake > Sediment | place: USA: Wyoming | collected... | reverse complement strand
TCCGCAGGCCGGCGGCAACGGGGTGTGACCGCGCATTCTGGCACACCCGAAGATAGTGTAGCATCCTTACCGCGGTCGAAGAGCCTGTCCGAAAAACCGCGGGTCAGGCATATATGCAACCAAAGCCAGCCGTTGGGCTTTGGTTGGCATGTCGCTTCAGCCCCGGGAAGGAGAACCGCAACAACTTTACTGAGGCAAACGCAAAAGCGCGTTTGCCTCAATAAATATGCCTGACCCTCGGTTTTTCGGACAGCCTCTACGCCGGTAATGCTGCTACAGTCTCCACCCGAACCCCTATTTGTCATGCTGAGGCCGCCGGAGGCGGCCGAAGCATCTCCCTCCGGCAGTCAGAGCGCCAAGATCGCAGCGAGATGCTTCGCTTCGCTCAGCATGACAGAAACGGGAGGCCCGCCGGAAAAAAGAGTCACACCCCGGCAACGGGGCGTTACGGATGGGCGGTATAGTTTTCCCAGATTACACACAGATTACCGCACCCCTCGCCATGCCGCTTTCAAGGAACCGTGGGGCGGTCTTGGGGGTTGGATATTAGGTTGGGCCTCTGGAGGAAGGCGGGATGGCGCGCAGGTGGCGGGCACTACTGGCAGCGGGCGCCATAGTCTGGGTGGCGACGCCCTACGCCCTGCCCCCCGATCTCGAGGGCGGCGGCACGGCCTCTGCCGCTCAGCCCGCGGCGGCGCCCGCCGACCCCGGCCCACGCATCGAATGGAAGAACACCTGGGAGGCCACCTACGCGGCCAACCGGGACCTGTGGAAGCAGGAACTGGCGGCCCTGGAGTCCGAGCCCTTCCGGCACCACGACGAGTTCGCCCAGCGTCTCATCCGCCTGGCCCACGCCCTCGTCGAGAGGTACCCCCAAGGCCCTGAGCATCCCGACGCCGATTACCGGCGCCTGGGCGAAGACCTCGGCGCCGTGAGTCTCGACGGCCGCACGGCTGCGTACCTGAAGCAGTTCGTGGCGGAGTTCCCTGGCCGTGTGCCGCTGGTGGCGGCGGTCCTCGACATGGCCCTGGTGCGCCTGTCGCCGGACGCCGTGCGAAGCGACGGGGGCGTCCGCGAGATAGCCGACTTCGCGTCGAGCCGCAGGATCGCCCTGCACCAGGCCGGATGCCTGCCGGCCGGGCACCCGCTCGCCTGGCGGGCCTACGCGATGCGCGGGACCGTCTGCCTCGCCCAGGCGCGGTACTGGGACGCGTCCCGTGCCCTGGACCAACTGGAGGCGGTGGTCGGCCGCAGCCCTGCCTGGCGCGAACTCCGGGCCGAGGTTTTCCTGGCCTCCGGGCGGTTCGACGACGCCCTGCCCATGTTCCATGAAATCGTCTCGCTGCCCGACCACGCGTGGTGGGAGGGCCGCCTGAAGGAACTGCTGAAGTTGCAGGACCCGCCGCCCGACTTCCCGCGCGACCTGGGCGTGGAGATGAAGTGGGGGGCGATCCACACAAGGACCGGCGGCACAGACACCGCCTCGATCCAGAGCCTCCTGGATGAAAGCGCCGCCGGCCACGGCCTCATGCCCGACGAAGCCGGCGGGCGCGCGGCCGCATGGGTCCTGGTGGACAGACTCCTGGCGGCGCAGAAACCGGAGGTCCTGGCGACACTCAGGCAAAGCCAGCAGGCCGCGGCCGAGGAGGCGCTCGACCGGGCCCGCCGAAGCGGCGATCCGCAGGCGGTCTTCGCCGCGTGTCGCCGGTATCCGTGGGCGGCCGCCACCCACGAGGCGATGGTCGCCTCGGGCCAGGAGATGCTCCGGCGCGGGTGGTCGGGCCTTGCCCTGCGGATGTTCGAGGACGCCCTCGCCCGCGCGACAGACGGCCAGACCCGAGCGAAGGCCCAGGCGGGGCTCTGGCTTGCCCTGGCCGCCGAGACGCGCGAAACCGACGTCATCCGGCGCGCGTTTGAGGGCGTCGCGCCCGGCGCCGCCTTCCCGTGGTTGGGGGGAGAGCGGCAGGCGGCCTCGGCCATCCGCGACCAACTTCTCGAAGCGGTCCAGCGCGGCACGGGGCAACCGGCGGCGGTTTCCGTGCCGGGCCTTTCCGCCGCAGCGGTCCGCCTTCCTCCCGTCTCACCGTGGGCCTCGTCGGAACTGCGGCGATTGCCCGAGGAGGTGCGCTGCGCCTTGCCGTGCCCGCCGGCGGGACTCCAGGCGACCGACCAGGGCGTGCTGGCGGCGGGGCCGCACCTCGTGGCCTGGTACGGGCAGGACCTGTCGAGGCCCATGTGGTGGCGGGCGGGCAGCGACAGGGCCCCCCGCCGGGCCGGGGCCGTCCGCGGCGGCGCTTCCGAGAGCATCATCGCCGTGCCCGGCATCTTCCGGCCCGCGATCGCGGGCGGGCGCGTCTACACCCGCTGGGGCATGGACCCCGCCGGCCCGTGCCCTCGCGGCGTGGCGGCCATCAGCGCCCGCACCGGCGAGATCGAGTGGTCCACCGACACCGACCCCGCCTGGGAGGACCGCCGGCCCATCAGCGACCCCGCCGTATCTAATGGCCGTTTGTACATCCTTACCATTCAAGGCAAGTCGGGGGCGATCCTGCCGGCGGCCCTGGCCTGCCTCGACGCCGAGCGCGGGACGCTCCTGTGGGAGCGGCCGCTCGGCTCGCAGAATCCCGCGCTGGGCCCCGGAGAAGGCTACTATCGACGCGACCCCGTGATCGAGACGGTCCGCTACGGCAGCGCCGTCACGGTGGACCGCGGGGCGGTGTACTGCGCCACGAACCTCGGCTTTGCCGCGCGGTGCGACGCCCGCGACGGCATGGTGGAATGGATCGCCATCTATCCACGAGTGCATGTGGGCGCCAACCTGGCCGCCATCCTGCGGCGGCAGGGGTCGGCCCCGGTCGTCTCGGGCGACCGCGTCATCTTCCTGCCGCGCGACGGCCAGGGCCTGTTCGCCCTCGACCGCCGGACGGGCCGGCGCCTGTGGGAGGCGCCCCTGGTGCCTGCCGAAGAGGCGGTCGGCCTGGCGGGCGACGCAATCGTCGTCCGGGGCGACGGGCACCTGCTGGCCCTCGATACCGCCTCCGGGCGCGTGATCTGGGACCGGCCCTTTACGGAGCGTATGACCGGCCCCGCCGCCCTCGTGGCCGGCGGCATCCTGGTCGCCCTGCCTGGGAGAGTCCTTCGCGTCGACGCCGCCACGGGGGCGGCCGTCGAGGAGAAGCCGCTGGGGCCGGGCGAGGCGCCGGGCGGCGGCGTGCTTCGCGGCGCCACACTGATCGGCGTCTCCCCGACGGCGGCGGCAGTCGAGCCAGGGACGCCGGCCGCGCCGGGCGCCGCCGCGCTGCCCCTGAAGCAGGCGTGGCGGCTGCCGCGGACGGCCCCCGACCTCTGCGTGCCCCCCGCCGAGGCCAGGGCGCCCGGCAGGCTGTACCTCGTCACGCGCGGCATGCTCGAGTGCCTGACTGCCGGCGGAGTGGCGTGGCAGCGGTTCCTGCCGCCCGGCGCAGAGGAGCCCCTCTGGGCCGAACGTATGCTGATTATTCCATGCAACCGGCGCCTCCTCGCCCTCGACGCCGAGACGGGCCAGGCCCGGTGGGAGTGCGAACTTCCGTTCAACATCGGCGTGCGGCGGGTCTGTCCGCCGTACCTGGCGGCGGCCCGGCGGGCGGGCGACCAGGCCCAGGAGCCGGTCCTGGCCCTGGTCGAACTCGCCTCGGGCCGCGTGGTCTGGGTCCGCCCGGTTCGGCCCGCAAAACGCGCCGCCCGCCTCCTGGAGATCGGCTGGGATGGCCAGGACCTGCACGCGTACGGCGAGACGTGGGACCCCGGCCAGCCGCAGGGCGTCGAGTTCGTCGTTCGGGCCTCCACCGGCAAGACCGTCGCGGTTCGCCCGTTCCCGGCGGCCGGGGGCCTGCGCCCGCGCGCGATCGTCCTCGGCGACGGCTTCGGCTTCTGCCTGACCGCGGACAAGGCCGTCTGGGAATTCGCGGTGGCCGACGGCAAGGCCGTGCGGCACCCGGTCGATCTGAGAGACCTGGAGTTGGTCGGCGGCGTGACCGTGAAACTGTCGGGCCCGTGGCTCCAGATCCAGCAGGCGGGCGGTGTTGCCCCGCGCGGCCGCGTGACCGACGCCGACGGCAATCCGCCCACGGGCCGGCAGTGGGTCCTCCGCCGCGGCCAGGCCGCTTACCAGTTCTACCTGGACTACGTCGGCGACATCGCCGGCAACACGCTGTACGTGCCCGGCCGCCGGTCGCTGCGGGCCATTGACCTGGAGTCGAAGAAAGAGGTTGGTTACCGGATTCCCAGCGTGGGCGACCTGGGTCCGACGAAGAGCATCGTCGATTTCGGCCGCACGAAGGACCGGGTGTGGATCGCCTGCGGCCTGGGTCCGGAGCCTTACAGCACCACGGTCCGCCTGCGGATGGAGACGTTCGACCCGGCCACCGGCACGTGGCTGGGCGGCCAGGCCATCGCCGACGTCTTCCCGGAGGGCGGCTGGTTCCGCCGGGGCGAGATCGCCGAGGACGGCGGCCAGCAGACCCGCCGCTTCGCCACCGAGTGCCTCTGGACCGACCAGCGGATATATGTGACGGACCCTCGCGGCCTGACGGCGCTGGCGGCCGCCGCCCCGAACGAGAACCCCGACGTCCTGCGGCACCTCGTGCCGGCCGCCGCGCGCCCCGTCTCGGTCGACGGGCTGCTCGACGACTGGGACGATCGCGCCGCCGTGACGCTCACGGGCCCCGACGGCCGCACGGGGCGGCTGTACATGGCGCACGACGCGGCGCGGCTTTACCTGGCCCTGCGCTACCCTTGCCCCTCCTTCATGCCGCACGTCGGCGAGGCGGACGCGGGCGGCGGCGACTGGCTCGAACTGGCCCTGACGACCGCCAGGGAATCCCGCCGCCTTGCCCTGGCCGCCGACGCGCGCGGCCGCGTCGAGTGGGAAAGCCTGTCGGGCGAACCCCTGCCCAAGGACCTGCAAGGCGCCGTCCGCCACGACGCGGCCGCCCGGGAACTCGTCTACGAGGCGGCCATCCCGCTCAATGAATCTTTCCCGCAGAGCGGCCGGTTCAGGCACATGGGCATGTCTATCTCGGTCTGGGACGAGCAGCCGGGCGCCGGCGGGCCGGCCCGCGTCCTGGCCTGGGGCGGCGGACTCGCCGGCCGGCGGTCCATGCCGGAGGCCGACCGGCCGATCTACCTGCACCCGCTGCCCCTGAAGGCCGCCGAGACCCTGGCGGCGGTCGTGGACGAACTCCCGGACCTGCCGGAGTCGTTCGAGTATTTCATGCGAGAGGCTGCCCTGCGCGCCGAGTCCGCCGAGGCGCGGTTCAACCTCTACGCCGACTTCATCAAGCGCCATCCCAGGGAGACGACCCTCGAGCGGCTGCTCGCGCTGGACCGGTCGATCCGCCCGGGCTGCGTGGGCGACGCGGCCGTGCGCCTGCTGGAGGCGGCCGTCCGGGCCGGCGTGCCGCCGCCCGTCTGCCAGCGCTACCTCCTGGAGTCACAGGCGTACCTATCGCAATGGGTCTATGTGGACTCCGGCGGCGGGTATCCCCTGTCGATCACCCTGGAGGTCAACGACGGCACCGCACCGGGCTCCGCCGGCTGGGAGCACCGCGTCTACTGGATGAGGCCGTACTGGGAAGACTGGGAACGCCCGACGCATTACATCAAACCGATGTTCGACGTGTTCCCCGTCCAGGCTTGGTACGAGATCCGGGCGCCCCTGCCGCTCCTGGCCCTGACGGACGCGCCGGTCTGCGGGATGCTCTTCAGCCAGCGTGGCGGCCCGCGGCTTGTCTGGGGCCGCACGGCCGTCGTCTTCGGGGGCAAGGAAGAGACCGTCCTTGACGGCGCCCTGCCGCCCGGCGCGATCGCCGGCGGCGCCTGGGAGTGGCTCGACAGGCCGTCGCGCGGCGGGGCGAAGTCGCACGCCCACGGCCCCGCCCAGAACGCCTTCCTGACGCAGCAGCACGGGTGCGACCGTTTCGCGAAGCCGGCGATGGCCCACGTGTCGCCGCCGCCGGAGGGCGGATATCTATCGCAATGGATTTATATGGATCCGAAGAACGCGCCCAGGTCCGTCTCGGTGGCCCTCCACGACGGCAGGGCCTGGCGATGCCACGCCCTCTGGGGCGCACGGTCGGTTTACGGGCGGTACATGGGGCCGCTCCCCCCGGCGGGCTCTTGGCAGGAACTCCGGCTGCCGCTCGCCTGGACCGGCCTGGCCGGCGACCCGATCGCCGGCTTCTCATTCGGCCAGGACGGCGGGCGCGCCTACTGGGACAGGACCGCGCTGGTCTCCGGCGGCAAGGAGACCGTGGTGATCGACGACGATCTGCCGCCGCCCGCCGACCCGCGGCCGATCATGTGGCAGCCGTGGTTCGACGCCCTGCGCGGGCAGCCCTCGGCCGTCAGGCCCTGCGAGGGCAAGATCGGCCCGGGCCTGGCCTGCGACGGCTACTCGGGCTACCTCGAGGTGCCGCCGTCGCCGGCGCTGGAGCCCGACGAACTGACGATCGAGGCGTGGCTCTGCCAGCACTCGCCCCCCGAAGGCACCGACCGCCGCAAGTGGCTCGTCGCCAAGAACGGGCACGAGGAAACCGACGCCCACTACGCCCTTATGCTGAACGACATGGCCGTCGGGGCCTACCTCAACATCGGCGGCGGCAAGAGGAACTCCTACGCCGCCTTCGCCGACAAGCGCTTCCTCGAACTGGACAAGTGGTACCACGTTGCCATGACCTACGACGGCCGCGACCTCAAGGTCTACCTGAACGGCCGGGTCGCGGCGGAGACGCCGATCGGCAAGAAGCGCACCAGGGGCGCCGGCCCCCTGAACATAGGGCGGCGCCCGGACGGGTACTCTTACAGTTCAATGCATATTGATGAGATCCGAATTTACAACCGCGCCCTTGGGCCCGAAGAGATGGCGGCGCGGTTCGCCGCCGACGGCGGGCCGCCGCCGCCCGGCCCCGCCAGGGCGGTCGTCGCCTACCGGGGCTTCAACGACGACGTCACCCCCGCCAAGGCCGGCGACGGGTGGCAGTGGGTCCGCGGCGCCGCCCGCAGCGGGCAACTCGCCCACACCCAGCCGGCGTCCGACCACTGGACCGGGCACTCGTGTTTCTTCAAGCAGCCGGTGCTGGACCACCTGGCCTTCGACCGCCGGCGCGCCGGCGCCGTCCTGCGCCGGCGGGTGCCCGACCTCGGCCCCAGCGACGAGGCGTGGCGGCTGTTTGCGCGGATGGTCCAGATCGAGGCCGGCCCGGCCGAACGAATCGACCTGTGCAGATGGTTCGTCAAGGCCCTCCCCGATCACCCGCACGTCATCGACGCCGTCGACCGGATGGCCGACGAGTACCTGGACCTGCACAAGGGCGAGAAGTACGACGTCGAGGCCCGCGTCCGCGAACTCGGCCTGGCGCCCCAGACGTTCTACGCCTACAACCGCAAGTACCCGTTCTCGTCGCGGCACTACCTGGCGAAGTGGCAACTGCTGGGCCCATTCCCAAATCGCGACGGGCAGGGGCACCACGCGGCGTACCCGCCGGAGACCGAGGGCGTCCGGCTCGACGCCGAGTACGACGGCGTCGGCGGCAAGGTCGGCTGGCGGCCTCATGAGTCGGGCGGGTCGCTGGTTAACCTGGCGGCCGTCTTCGGCCCGAAACCGGCCCCCGGCGAACCGCCCCTTTCGACCACCGATCCGAGGCTCCAACTGGCGGCCTATGCCGCCTGCTGGATCCACAGCGAGGCGGACCAGAAGGTCTTCTTCGAGGTGGGCCGCGACGACACCTGCAAGGTCTGGCTCAACCGGAAACTCGTCTTCGAGGCCTCGGGCCAGTCCGACCTCTCGCCCGGCCAGCATCTCTTGCCGATCGACCTGCCGGCGGGCTGGAGCGAGTTGCTCGTCAAGATCGGCAACCTCTACGCAGGCTGGGGCTTCTACTTCGAGGTTGTCGACACCGAAGGCCGCGGCATCCCGAAAGGCGTCACCTTCAGCGCCGCGCCGCCGGACGATGCGAAACCGTAGGCCCGCGGGCGGCCGAGGCCCTTCGCCGCGCCGGCTCAGTTGTGCTCCGGCTACGCTTCCGCGGCCTCGCGCCGGGCGGACCATACCCGCGCCACCGCCAGCATGGCCGCGTACGTCGCCAGGCCCCAGTACAGGACCTGGACCAGGAGGCCGGTGTACTTGTCCTCGACGACCGCCAGCGGATAGTAGATGGTAAGGGCCGCCACCAGCAGGATGGTCTGGTACGAGGCGAAACCGGCGCCCCAGCCCAGGCGAACGTACAGGACCGTCAGGACGAGCGTCGCTGCGGCCGCCAGGGCGAAGCAGCCGTCGAATGACGTCAGGTGGTCCGACAGGTAGGCGATAAACGTATAGAACAGATAATACGCCACGGCCAGGACGGCCAGGCTGAACAGGTCGACCTCGCGCCCCAGGAGCATCCACGTGACCACCAGGACGGCGGCCAGGAGCATAAGGCCGAGCGGCGCCTCGTGCAGCAGGCGCGTCACGTAGTATCCGGGCTGCTTGATGTCGGGCAGGATGACGCCCATGCCGAGGCTCGTGGCCGACGATGTCATGTCCCACTCCAGGAGCATCGGTTCGCCGTCGGCCGGCGAATCCTCGATGACCGGCGGCGTCATCGACCCGATCGGCAGGCCCATGTGCTGCTTCCAGATAAACCGCTTCAGGCCATTCTCCTTGTCGGGGCGGATGCGCATGGCGACCTTGTAGTCCTCGCGGTGGGCCATGCTGGCGGGCGTGTAGCGGAGGTGCTCCATGCCGCGAGACGCGTACGCCACCTGCACGTTGGCCGTCTGGCCCGGCTGCATCGGCATCTTCCAGGTCTGGGCATTGTCCTTGAGGATGAGGTTCTCGACCCAGTTCTTGCCGTCGACCAGGATGGCAAACTGGCTGTAGGTGCCCTGGTCGGCGGGCATCGGGAACCGGAACTCGGCCTCGGTGGCCTTGTCGCTGCGGTTCTTGACGGCGTAGTCGAGTTTCCAGGTGTCCTGGTAGCAGGTGTAGAAGGCGGACCCTTTCTGGCGGTAGTTCATCTGGACGTCGACGTCGGCCCGGCCGCTGACGATGGAGTTCTGCGGCACGACCTTGCGGACCTTGCGTTTGATCTTGATGGGGCTCTCGCCGGAGGTTTTCTTTTCGTCCTTGCCTTCTTCCTGGTCGGCGGCGGCATCGCCGGGTGGCTCCGCGGGCGGCCTCAGTTTGCCGGCCCCAAGTTCCTCCTCGGTGACCTGGCGGCCGTCCTTGAACAGGAGCACCGTCTGTTCCTCGGTCACGTAGTGTGTGACGCCCAGTTCGCGCTGCTCGTGAGGCGAACCCCAGTTGGTCTTGATGGCGTCATAGTTCTGCTGCGTGACCTGGCCGTGATGCTCGTCGAAGAGGCGCGACTGGACGAGCATCGCGCCTCCGAGTGCGGCCACGATGGTTCCGCCCACGGTCAGGCTCAGCAGGCCGTGGACGGCCCCGAGGACGATCCCCCGCCACCCGCCTTTCTCCCACGCGGCCTTGACGGCTTTCCTCCAGGGCGGCAGCAAGAGCAGGATTACCGCCAGGGCGAGAAAGGCTACGCCGGCCATGAAGACGTACTGCGCCTTGCCTCCAAAATAATCTGCCAGCAGACTCAAGATGTGGCGATACATCGACGACCTCCTTCTGGGTCAGGCCTCCGGCCCGCGCGAGGGCGTTTCGCGCGGGCGAAAGTGGCCAGGGGCACACACAGGCGCAAGGCGCTGGCGGGCACGGATATCGCTTCGTTGGCCCGCGTGTCGTACCGCGCGGCCGGAAGGGTGTCAACAAGAAAGTCCAAAGTCAGGAAAGTCCGGAGTTGAGAAGAAGCAAAGAGGCCGGTGCGGGCGGCCTGGGACCTTGGACTTGGGACTTCGGACGGCCGTTACTTCATTGGGTCAAGAACAGCCGCGCCGAGTTCGCGGTCGACGTCCGGCCCGCCCCACTCGCTCACGGCCATGCGGTGCCAGGCGGCCACATAATCGAAGCCTGCCGTCAAGGCCACCGCCGCCTCCGTGGCATGGTAGCCCACCATCCAGCCGCGCCGGGCAGAATCTGGGGGCGACGGATCCGAGACGCGGCCCAGGTGCCGCAGAAGGACATCCATCTCGGTTTCGCCCGCGCGGCGGGTGGGCCCGGTCAGGCGCTGGGCCGCCGCCACCCAGCAGTACACCTGGTCCCATGCCCCCAGGAACGCCGCCGAGGGCTTTTTGGAGCGGGGATCGGTGGCGGCGTACTGCATCATCACGTGCCGCAGGTGCTGGTCCTGGGCGGTGAGGAACATGCCCCAAGTCTTCTCGGGCAAGGAGAAGGCGTCGAGGCTGGCCGTGCCGGCCCTGCCGAGGCCGATCGTCTCGGCCACGGAGCGGTGCCTGAGAAGTCGGAACATCGCCTCGGCCTCCAGGGCGGCCTCCAGGCCGGTGGCGGTTCCCTTGGACGGGCTCGCCCAGGTCAGCCCGTTGGCGAGGTCTCGGGCGAAGACCGTCACGGCGTTCTTGTAGGTGTTGCCGCTGAGTTTCGAGGCGATGGCCGTCTGCTCCGCCGTCGGCAGTTGGAGGTTCGCCAACCGGAGGATGGGTTTGATGAACTCATCGAACTTGATCCGTTCATCCCTCTTGGAGGCGAGGACGCTCTGGGCGAATCCCTCGAATTGCTTGATCAGTTGCTCGTACATCGTCGAGGCCCTCGCGGGGGCGTATTGGCCCACCAGGCGGACGGCCCGATCGATGCGGATGAGGCGCTCCAGGTCGCGGCCAAACAGGGCCGCCATCGCGAAGGGCTGGCATAACTCGTCGGGGGCCGTCTGCGGCATCTTGCCGGCCGTCTCCGCCGACTGGACGAAAACGTCCGCGAACGCCTTGTACATCGGCACCATCTGGGTGGTCATGTCTTCGGGCGGCCAGCGGCGCAGTTGCCCCACGATGTGGATGATGGTCGAGGCATCGGCGCTACACTGCTCGCCGGCGTTCGGGTCCTTGAACACGCGGTAACTCAGTTCAGCGGCGCTCAGGAGCCCCTGGGACGCATCGGGGCTTAACGGGCCGGCGTCGAGGGCCCGGCGCAGATGGTCCCTGGCCGCAGTGTCGTGAAGCAGCCCGTAGCCATCCCGCCGGTACTCCTTCTTCTCAAGGTAGCCGAACGCCTCTTCAAGAGCCGTCTGGCGTTTTGCGATCAGGGCGGGGGAGGCGGACTTACTGCGGGCCAGGCCCTGGCAATACTCGGCCGCCTGGAACAGACAGTCGAGCATCTCCATGGCGCCGGCCCTTGCGCGCGGCACCTGGAGGCCCTGTTCGGCCACGGTGGCGAACCGCTCCAGGGCGGTGCGGATCTTCAGCCACCCCTTGGCTTCGTCGAGGCCGGCTGCCACCGTCCGGATCATCTCCAGGCGGGTCTTGTCCTCGTCGGTGAGGCCGGGGGGCGGCGGCGGGGTTTCGGCGGGCGGGGCGCCGGCGGCGGCCGCAGCGGCCGGCGTCTTTTGCTTCTCGCTCAGTTCGCGGCAGGTTCCTTCGGCCTCGTACACGGTCTGAAGGGCGTCGGCAAAGAGCCGCAGGGCGGCCACGATCTTCGTCCGTCCGCCTTCCGCACGAGGGTCCGTGCTGGCGAACTGGTCGACCGCTTTCCCCATGGCGGCGATCCCGTTCTTGGCCTCTGCAAGGGCGGCCACGAAGGCGTCGTGGTCCGGCGCCGTGGGCGCGAGCGTCGTCTCCTTGGTCAGGGCGACCGCGACGCCGTCCAGCACGCCGTCGATCACCGCCATGTTGTTGGCCAGGTACTGGCCGTAGGCGTCGAACTGGTACTTCATGGGCGGCCCCCATGTCCATCCGCGCGTCAGGCACACGAGGGCCATCCGCCGCGTATAGATGCGGGAGTCGAGGGCGGCCGCGCTGGCGCCTCCGGCCTTCGCGCGTTGCGAGAGCCGCTTGACTTCCGTGTCCAGCGTGTCGATGGCCGCGTCGTGCCACATCGCTTGGGGATGGATGCGGGCGCCGGTGGAGTCGTGCGGGCCGAGTTCCTGCTTTGTCTTCTCAATGTCGTCGGGCAGGCGCTTGCGCAGATCGGGGTCCTTCTCCGAGCCGGTCTTGAGTTTGAGTTCCAGATCGCGGAGTCGCTTCGTGAGCAGTTCCTCGCGCGTGGGCTCGGGCGGTGGTTTGGCCGGCGCCGGCGGCTGCTTGGCCGGCGGCGCGGCGGCCAGCGCGGCGGCGCTCAGCGCGCCCAGCGCCGCCAGCAGGGCCGCCGCAAGAATGCAGCGATTCATCGTCGCTTCTCCTGTGCGCAGAGTCCCACCGCCGGACAGGCCCGGTTCCAATGGTCTTTAACCACCCAAGGCCGCCGACGGGTAGGGCAAAAACGCTGGAACTCCTCCCTCCCCGGTCCCCGCGCCTTGATTGGTGGCCTCGGCGGCGCTATAATCACGCCGATTGGGGGAGGCTGCCCGCCCGGCTTTCGAGCGCGCGGGCGACGCTCCGGAGGTCCGTACAGGTGCGCATTACGGTCAACGGCCAGCAGCGCGACGTGCCCGCGGGCACGACTGTCCGGACCTTGCTGGACGTTCTTGCCGTGCCGCAGCAGGCAACGGCCGTCGAGGTGAACCGTGAACTCGTGCCGCGTTCCCAGCAGGCGGCCCGCGCGCTTGCCGAAGGCGACGCCGTCGAGATCGTGACGCTGGTCGGCGGCGGTTGACGCCTGGTTCGCCGCCCACCTGGGTGGGCGCGCGTCTCTTGGAGGTTTGGCCATGCCCGGAAACGACACGCTGACACTTGGCCCGTACACCTTCACCAGCCGCCTGTTCGTGGGCACGGGCAAGTACGACACCTTTCCGCTGATGCGCGAGGCCCTCGATGCCTCCGGGTGCCAGGTCGTGACGGTCGCGGTGCGCCGCGTCAACCTTTCCGACAAGACCCAGGAAAGCCTGCTCGACTACATCGACCGCAGGCGCTATACGATCCTGCCGAACACGGCCGGCTGCTTCAACGCGGAGGACGCCCTGCGATACGCCCGCCTGGCGCGCGAGGCGCTCGGCCTGGACTGGGTGAAACTCGAAGTCCTCTCCGACCCTCAGACGCTCCTGCCGGAGCCGATGCAGACCCTCGATGCCCTGAAGATCCTCGTCAAAGAGGGTTTCTGCGTTCTCGCGTACACGAGCGATGACCCCGTCATGGCGAAGCGCATCGAGGAGGCCGGCGCCACGAGCGTCATGCCCCTCGGGTCGCCCATCGGCTCGGGGCAGGGCATTCTGAACCCGCAGAACATCCGCCTCATCATCGAGCGGGCCAAGGTGCCCATCATCGTCGATGCCGGGGTCGGCACCGCCAGCGACACGACCATCGCTATGGAACTGGGGGCCGACGGCGTTCTGCTGAACACGGGCGTCGCCAAGGCCCGCGACCCGGTCATGATGGCCCGGGCGATGAAGCAGGCCGTCGAGGCGGGGCGCCTGGCGTACCTGGCCGGCCGCATACCGCGAAAGACCTTCGGCGCCCCGTCCAGCCCGGCGGCCGGGACCATCGCACCGACGAGATAAGGCCGTCCACTTTTGGCCGCTCACCTTGTCGAGACCCGCCGTGGCGGGGTGGGCGCGTGCCGTGCCGGGGGCGTGTCGATCATGGGCGAGCCAACACAACCCATCGCCGACGTTGCCGCACGGTACTTCCGCGAAGGCCACAACTGCGCCCAGGCGGTCCTGAGGGCCGTGGCAGAGGCCGAAGGCCTGGCGTGCCCGCTATGCATTCCGGGCGTGGCCCTGGCGATGGGCGGCGGCATCGGCCATACCGGCAGGGCCTGCGGGGCGATGACCGGGGCCGTTATGGTCGTGGGCCTGGCGGCCGACCGCCTCCTCGCCGGCCCGATGCCGGCCAAGAAGCGGCCGGCGTATCGGCTGGCGGGAGGTCTTGTGAGCCGCTTCGCGGCCCGCTTTGGTTCGGCCGACTGCGAAGCCATCCTGGGCCTGAAGTGGTCCGAGCCCGACGCGATGGACCGCTTCCGGCGCGAGGGCTTCATGGAGACCAAGTGCGTGCCTTGCGTCCGCTGGGCCGCTGAGGAGGCGCAGCATCTGGTTGCCGACATGCGGGCCGGTAAACCCATGTAGCCGCCTCGCCCGTGGCACAGCCGCCCCCGGCCGTGCGCCTGCCCGACATGCCCAGGCGGTGGCGTCTGGGCCACAGGTTTACCCGCCGCCACAGAGCGGCGCATCCTGGAGCCAGCGTGGTCGACTTCGTTGAGTCCGTCCTCGGGCCGAACGGGCTCGTGGCCAAACACCTGAAAGGCTACGAGCACCGTCCGCAGCAACTCCAGATGGCGGGGGCCGTCGATGCCGCCTTCCGCGCCTCCCGCCACCTCGTGGTCGAGGCCGGCACGGGCGTCGGCAAGTCGTACGCCTACCTCGTGCCCGCGATCCGCGAGGCCGTTTACGAGAAGCGCCGCGTCGTCATCTCGACTTACACCATCAGCCTCCAGGAACAATTGATGGAGAAGGACCTGCCGCTGCTGAAGGAGGCGACGGGCGAGGCCTTCGTGGCGGTCCTGGTCAAGGGCCGGTCCAACTATCTTTGCCTGCGGCGGCTCGAGCGGGCCCTGCACAAGGCCGCCGCCTTCTTCGAGGGAGACCGGCAGCGGCGCGAACTGAAGCGCATCGCCCACTGGGCCATGACGACCGCCGACGGCAGCCTGTCGGACCTGGCGCCGGAGCCCGACTGGCGGGTCTGGGACCGCGTCTGTGCCGAGCACGGCCTGTGCCACGGACGCAACTGCCAGTTCCAGGAGGGGCGGTGTTTCTACCAGCGCGCCCGCCGGCAGGTTCACAGGGCGTCGATCCTGGTGGCCAACCACGCCCTGTTCTTCTCAGACCTGGCGATCCGGGCCGCCGGAGGCCAGGGCATCCTGCCGGACTTCGACCGCCTGGTCTTCGACGAGGCCCACAACATCGAGACGGTCGCGTGCGACCAACTCGGCATCTCCATCACGAGCGGCCAGGTCGATTTCCTTCTCGGATCGGTGTGGCAGCCGCGGCGCGGCCGGGGCATCCTGGCGACCATCCGCACCGGGGCCGATGCCGCCAAGCGGGCCTGCGAGGATGCCGCCAGGGCCGCCGAGGCGTTCTTCGGGGCACTGCTCGACTGGTTCGAGTCTCCCGCGGGCGCCACCGGCCGCATCCCGCGACCGAACGTCGTCGCCGACACGCTCTCGCCGGCGCTTCGGAAACTCGCGGAGGAACTCGGGGCCATTGCCAGGAGCGCACCGGAGGGCGACCAGGAGGAACTCGCTTCGGCGGCCGAGCGCGCCGCCGGCATGGCCGACGCCGCCGAGACCTTCATCGCGCAGTCGTACGGCGATGGGGAAGGGCCGGGCGCCGTGTACTGGCTTGAAGTTTCGGGCAGTCGGCGCACAGAGCCCGCCGACGATGAAGACGACGAGGCCGTTTCATCCGAGCCTGCGGCAGGGGCGGCGGGAGACTCTCGCCCGCGGTCTCGCTTCCGCCGCCCGCGCCTGTACCTGCGCGCCGCGCCGATCCACGTTGGCCCGATACTCGACGTCCTCTTGTGGCAGCGGGTGCCCTCGGCCGTGCTCACCAGCGCGACCCTCTCGGTGGCGCCGAACGACGAGTTCGCTTACCTGCGCGAGCGCCTCGGCCTGGAGGTGGCCGACACGCTGCGGGCGGGGTCGCCGTTCGACTACGAGCGGCAGGTCCGCCTGTACCTGGAGGCCGACCTGCCGGAGCCGAATGACGCGGCGTATTTCGCGGCGGCGATCGACGCCATCCGGCGATACCTCGACCTCTCGCAGGGCCGGGCGTTCGTGCTATTCACATCCCACGATATGCTGCACCGCGCCGCCGAGGCCCTGCGGCCGCACGTCGAGAAGCGCCGTTGGCGCCTGCTGGTGCAGGGCGAAGGGCTGCCTCGCGGCAAGATGCTCGACATCTTCCGCCGCGACGCACACTCGGTCCTCTTCGGCGCCGACACGTTCTGGCAGGGCGTCGACGTCCCGGGGCCGAGCCTCTCGAACGTTATCATCACGCGGCTGCCGTTCGCCGTGCCGGACCGGCCGCTCATCCAGGCCCGCATCGAGGCCATCCGCGCCGCCGGCGGCAACCCGTTCAACGATTACCAGTTGCCCGAGGCGGTCTTGAGGTTCAAGCAGGGCTTCGGCCGCCTCATCCGCACCAAGGAAGATGAGGGGATGGTGGTGGTCCTGGACTCGCGCATCCTGAAGAAGGCCTATGGCCGGATCTTCCTGCGCGCCCTGCCCCCGTGCCGCGTGATTGTGCCGGGGCACGACGAGTAACCAGGCGCGTTTAGCGGCAACCCCAAGGGGAGCGCCCGTTTGTCGAGCCGTGGGCCGGGGCCAAGCCCAGGCGTGCCGATCCTCTGGTTCGACCGAGGTGCCGGGCGCTGCCCCGGCCTACTTCGGCTCGGTCAGCGGGCCGTACGTGCCCGGCATCCGGTCGCGCGGGCCGATGGAACGCCAGTGGCCGACCCACGGCAGGCACTCGCGGTCCGCCAGGTCGATCTCGGCCCAGAAGACGCCCTCGCGGCCCTTGTTGGACGCCAGGATGCGGCCCATCGGATCGATGATCATGCTCTGGCCGTCATAAACGGATGGCACCAGGTAGATGCCATTGTCCCTGGCGCGGACGCGGAAAACGGTCTCGCCGCCCGCGCGGGCGCCCGAATCGGCCATCGTGTCGCCCCACGTCGGGGCCAGGAGGATCTCGGCGCCACGCAGGGCGAAGATCGCCTCCGGCTCCGGAAAGAACCAGTCGTAGCAGATCTGGATGGCGATCGTCCCGAAGTCGGTCTTGAAGACCGGGTACTCGCGGCCCGGGGTGATGCCCTGGCGCCACTCCTCTCGCGGCAGGTGGATTTTCCGGTACTTGCCTGCCAGGCGGCCCTCGCGATCCAGGAGGACGGCGGTGTTGTACAGGCGGTCGCCGTCGCGCTCCGTCAACCCCGCGACGACCCACAGGCGGCCGGCGCGGGCCGCCGCGCCAAGGCGCTCGGTCGAGGGGCCGGGGATGGGTTCGGCCACCTGGGGCATCGTCCGCCCCGTGCCGATGAGCGTAATCGACTCCGAGAGGCAGACGATGTCGAGGCCGAGTTTGCCTGCCTCCTGGACCTTGGCCGCCCAGAGTCCGAGGTTTTTCTCGGGCGTGCTGTCTTTGGGTCGCAGGTAGACCGTCCCCACCTTGACCTTCCGCGGCGCGGGGCTCGCGGTTGGCCCGACGCTCGCGCGTTTCCACAGGACCGCGCCTCCCTGGGGCCACTTGACCTCGAGCGATAGCGCGGCGCCATCGGCCTGGGCGGGGGCCACCAGAACGTCCTCGAACTTCGCCGTGCCGCCGGCGACCTTCGGGCCGCGCACGTACATCCCGGCAGGATGCACGGGCTCCTTGCCCTTGGTCCAGGTGAGGCGCACCAGGACGGACTGCTCCGGGGAGGGGATGGCCCGCGTTTCGGCGTCGACCTGGATGGCGTAGGCTTGGCCGCCGCGGATGCCGGCGAGTTGCTGCTCGATGCCGCCGACGGCGTAAGGCTCCGTCGGCGCCTCGACCGCCAGGCCGCCGGGCGTGCGGCTGACGGTCACGCTTGCGCGGGTCCACACGGGGGTCCACGGCGCCCAGTGGGCGGGCAGGCCGCCCTCGCCTGCGGAAGCGAAGTCGGGATTCAGCACCAGGTTCTTCGGCATGTCGGCCGCCTGGGCCGCGCCGCAGGCGCCTGCGAGCACAACGGCGGCCGCGACGCCCAGCAGCAGCATGGGTAGTTCCATCATCGTCCCAGTTCTTTCAACCTCTGCGGTCGGCGGACCAGGAAGTAGATGATCGCCCCTACGAGATGCGTGAACACGATGACCAGGACCCAGATGAGGCGGTTGTTGCCCTCGTCGGATTCCTTGGTCACGCAATCTATGAGGGCCCAGATCCAGACGACGGTGCCGCCGAGGGCAATCACGCCCACAAACGCGATGGCAAAGCACCAGACGCAGGAAAGTCCGCCCACAAAAATGCTCGGCGCAACTTCATGCATGGTCGTTCACCTCACAAACTTGAATGCCGGTTTGGTCATCCGAGAGATGTAGAAAATGTTGGCCGATGCGTCCCAGGCGCAGAGCGTCATCCGGTCGGCGACATAGTCTGCCGGCAGGGGGGCCGCCAACTTCCACGTCTTGCCCGCGTCGGTGGTCTCCTGGAAACCTTCCTTGCCGACCACCACGATGTGCGACTCGTCCTTGCCGAAGAAGGGGCCCTGGAAGGCCCTCACGGGACTGCCCTGGACGGCCCACGTCGCGCCTTTGTCCTTGGAGGCGAGCAGGCCCGCATCGCTGGTCCAGTAGCCGACGGTCTTACCATCGGCCACGCGGGCAAACGTTGTCCCCTTGTCGGTGCTCCTGTAAAGCCCCTGGTCGTTCACGACGAGGTAGACGTCGCCGGAGGCCGGATCGACCGCGATGCCCGCCGTCGGGCCGGCGTAGCCGGGCTTGATCCCCTCGCCGGCCAGTTTGGCGATGAGACTGTCGGAGATGTTGACCCACCGGCCTTTCGCGCCCTGTTCAGCCGGGGCCGGAATTGCCAAGGCCAGCGCCAAGGCAAGAAGCGCGCCGCCAGGCACGAGCCATCTCATGGCGTTCTCCTTCGCTCCGTGGAAGTGCAATGCAAGGATACCGCGTTGCTTGGCCCCTTGAAAGAGAATACAATGCGGCGCCGTGGCGAGGGTCCGGGGTCATCAGAAGGCTGGCGCACCCGCGTTTGCCTTCTTGGGCCGGCACCGAGGTGGACGCACGCTATGAGCATTGAGGCTTCTTCATCCTCAGGACCGCGGCGGACAGCATGGCTGGGCCTCCTTGGCTTAGCCATCCTGGTGGGCGGCCTGCTGTTCTTCCGCCTGGGCGACGACGTGCCGCTGCGCAGCCACGAGGCGCTCCTGGCAGGCACGGCCCGCAACATGTTCCTGAATCGGCCGGTGCAACTGGCCGACGGGTCGCGCCCCAGCCCGTACCTGGTTCCCAACTTCAACGACAGCCCGCGCCTCCGCAAGACTCCCCTGGCCTACTGGATGGTGGTTCCGGTGGCTCGCGTGCTGGGCGAAGTCAACGCCTGGAGCGCCCGCCTGCCGAGCGCCGTGGCGGCCCTCATCACGGTGCTCCTCATGGCGGCGGTGCTGTGGCGGCAATATGATCGCCTGACGGCCCTCCTGGGAGCGGCCGCACTGGCCACCACCGTGGGCTTCCTGATCAACGCGCGGGCCGCACTCTCCGACATGCCGATGACGTGCTTCTCGACGGCGTCGCTGGTCGCGCTATGGTTCGGCGCGGAGCGAGGCGGCGCGCGGCGATTCGGATGGTTCATCACGGCCGGCGCTTGCGGCGGCCTGGCGATGCTCGCCAAAGGGCCGGTGCCCCTTCTGGTCCTGCCGCTGCCGTACCTCGTCGCGGCCGTGTTCATGGTGGCGCGCCTCGTGCGCGCCGCTGGCGGAGGGAGGGCGCAGATCGGCGACTGGCTCTGGACCCTTGGCGGCGCCGCGGCGGCCATCGTGGTTTTCCTCGCCATCTTCCTTCCCTGGCCCGCGTATGTGTACCTGCATGTGCCGCAGGCCCTGGACATCTGGCGGGCCGAGTCGGTAGACCGCTCGGTGGGCGATTTTGGGCACCAGGAGCCGATCTACTTCTATCTGCTGCGCCTGCCGGCCCTCCTGGCGCCGTGGACCGTGTTCCTTATCTACGGCCTCGTTATGGCGGTGAGGCGGGCCTGGCGCCGCGCGGCCGACTGGGCGTGGCTCTGCTACGCGGGGGCATGGGTGGTCGGGCCGCTGGTGGGCCTCAGTCTGGCTGCGGGAAAGCAGGATCACTATGCCCTTCCCCTGATGCCGGCCATGACCATCTTCACGGCGCTGGCGATGCGGAAGTTGCTCGCACCTTGGGCGCCTTTGCCGGGCGCGGCAGGCGCCCAGGCCCGGGTCCCCAAGCCCGAGCCTTCTGACTTGGCCCGGGTGGTGGGGCAGGTGCTTGTCATCGTCCACGGGATTCTCTTCCTGGCCGTGGGCGTCGTATGCGTCGCCGCTTACGGCTTCAGCGTGGGGAACCCGTTCTTCTATTTCGGGCTCGGCGTGATCGAGCGTCTGGCGACGCCGGCGATCCTGCGTCCGCTGGCCGTGCTCGGAGCGGTGTTCATCGTGGG